>Ga0265297_10007199_pt1 | contig 15565 bp, 12 predicted proteins | sample Munlanlwell13791_FD_192502 | JGI IMG/M metagenome (GOLD analysis project Ga0265297, IMG submission 192502) | Leachate microbial communities from a municipal landfill in Southern Ontario, Canada - Leachate well 137-91 | ecosystem: Engineered > Solid waste > Landfill > Unclassified | place... | reverse complement strand
AAGGTAAGAGTTTCATTGACGAGTTGGAATCTGATGAAGAAGAAACTGGAAAGGATGGTGAGGGAGATGGCAAAGGCAAAGAAGGCGAAGAAGGGAAAGAAAAAGGTGGCTCCGAAGAAGTAGGAAAGGAAGGAGCTGACGGAAAAGAAGGGGAAGAAGGCAAGGAAGGTGCCGATAAAGGTGAGCAGAAACCTGTTCCTGACGAAAAGGACGAAGAAATAAGGAATCTACGGCAAATAAGCCGAGACCAAAAGCGAGAGCTTGATAAGGTAACGCAGGCACTGGAGAAAACTAACAAGTTACTCAAAGATGCTAACCTTGTTTCTCCTGAAGAAGAGGAGAAAGACAAGGCAGTCGAGGAGTTTAGAGCCAGGCGTGAGGAACAGCTTGAGAACCTACTGGAAGTTATGCGCGTAACTGATAAGTATGGAGATGTTGACGATGTTGTCTCGCAAGAACACTTCGACGACATGATAGAAGCCATGGCAAGGGCTTACGTTGCAGAAAAAGGTGGCAAGCTGGAAGACGTCATTAAAGGTGTTGAGGCTGAAGTATGGGCTACAAAAAACCCTTACAAACTCATGTACGACAATATTAAGCGTTACCATCCAGACTATAAAGCCGCTCCTGCCAAAGGGGATGGAGAGGGCAAAGATGGAGATGACAAAGAAAAGTCTGGAAAAGATGGAAAGGAAAAAGGAAAAGGACTTGATATTGAGAAAATTGCATCAAGTATTCATGAAGTTGGTGGAGGTTCGTCAGGTACTGGTGGATGGACAGCGGCACGAATTGACGAACTGGATGAACTCGAACTTGACCAAGTCCCCAAGGATATTTATGACAAATATCTGAAGGGAGAACTTAAATAAAAAGGAGACACTATGGCAGCTCATGACCTTATATTTCTTACGAATGATGGGTCAACAAGGAAGAAATGGGCAAAGGAACTTTACCGCGCTATCTTAAAGGCAGTAGAGTTCAACGACCTTGTTGGCACAGGCCCAAATTCCATTGTACAGTTAAAGACTGACCTTGGAAAGGGCGAAGGTGATACGATTACCTTTACAATCAGACTCCCACTGTCTGGTGAAGGTGTCGTTGGTAACAAGACAGTTGAAGGTAACGAGGAGAAACTGAGAACTCGTAACTTCAGCATGACTATCGAGGAACTCAACCATGCAGTAGATACTGGTGGTAGAATGGACCAGCAGCGTGTACCATTCGATCTGATGCAGGAAGGCAAGGATGGATTGCAGGAGTGGTGGACTGACAAACTCAGTGACTACGTCTTTGCAACTCTTTGCGGTGATACCAGCTATCAGATTGCTGGTGAGACCTTTGCTCAGGCATGTGAGGCACCAGATAGTGACCATCTTCTCAGGGTCAATGATGTAGCATCTGATGCAACTATGACTGCTGCTGACATGATGGACCTCAGCTTTTTGGACAGGATGAAACAGTTGGCTGAAGTTCCGACAGGAACTGAGTGCTACAGAATCCGTCCGTTGCTGATTGGCGGAAAGAAGTATTTCAGGGTTATCCTTCACAACTATGTTTTTGACCGGCTGCGTCAGAACTTTAACGCTGGTCAGTGGGGAGATATGCTCCGCAGTGCTCAGAAACTCGCACTTCCTAACATCGAGTTTGAGTATAATGGAATGCTGGTTTCCAAAAGCGAGCGTATTCGTGTATCCAGCACAAACTCTGCTGTTTACAACAATATTCTTCTCGGTGCTCAGGCTGCATGTTTTGCCTGGGGTGGTGCAGGCGAATCCAAATCCTCGATTATGGCCTTTGTTCCTTATGAAAAGGATGCAAAGAGGTACATCATGATAAGAGGTGGTGGCATCTTCGGTTGCAAAAAGACTCGGTTCCAGAGCAAGGACTTCGGTATAATCACAGGCCGCAGCTACGCTACAAAGCTGTAAGCGGAGGTGACTGATGGCAACAGAGAGATTCGGACACAGGTTTTCTGACAGGTATATGATGGCAGCGTCTCGTCTGATGGTTGCACCTGACGACGATACGTACTATGTCATTCAGTTACCTCGGTATGCCTTTGTCACCGATGTGTGGCTGAACATCACTACAGCGTATGTTGGTGGTACGCCTACGATTTCAGTCGGTTTTGCAGGTAATGGTGAAACAGCAAACACTGTATACTTCATCACGACCGACATATCTGAACCTACGGTGGCAGGCATAAAGTGCTCCATTAAGGATACCATTGCTTCTAACCGAAGCAAGTATTTCTCCAATGGAAGCGGAAGCATTACAGTTACTATCGCAGCTGGTAGTGCTTCAACTGAAGGAACGTTTGAGGTTTTTGCTCAGTACGTTCTTATTTCCTAACAAACTTAACAAGGAGGACATAATATGTCTACAGTAACGGCAATAGATTACAGAAGGACAGACCTGAGAACCAACGTGCTTGAAAACCCGTACTGGTTGACCTCAGGCGAAGTTGTGGCAGTTGATGCTGTTGCGAAAGCTGCCCAGCTTTTCAGCTTTCCGGTAGCTGGAAGGGTTACCATAGTCCTGAAAGCATATATTCAGGTAACTACAGTATTTGCAGGGGGTACACCAGCAGGAACGCTCGGTATAGGTTCACTTGCAACTGATGCCATCACAACTGGCGGTGATGTTACTGATATCGACCAGGATGAGTTCATCCTTTCAGCAGATGTAACCTGGACAACTGCAGGTTACTATGAAGTTACTACTACAACAGGTTCCGACTACGAAGATGCCGTAAAGACTGGTTTGCATCCAGCACCGGCAATCATTACAGGAGCTGCAACAACTGTTCCTTGTGTCTGTCTCTATTTGACTAACGTTGGGACGTACACGGCCGGCAAGTGTCGCGTGCATCTGTTAGTAACGGATATTCCTGGAAAGTAGTATACCCAGGAAGTACAAAAATTTGACTTTCTGGACGGGGTGTCAATATGAACTTAGGTGAGATAGTAACAGAAGTTAGAATTAACTTGAAGGACCAGCGGGCTGATGTGCTGGCTTCTATCCAAGACTATATCAACGAGGCTTATCGATGGGTAGCGGGAGAGGCAACTCTCCCCTCCCTTAAAACTCTCTTCACTGTGGACACTGTGCTTTCACAGGCCTACACAACTATAACAGGAAACTTCGATGGAAGACTGTTGTATTGTGGAACAAGTGAAGGACAACTTTCTGTTCTTGACGGAGGCGTTTTTGAACTCCTTGAGAATCATCCTGACCTTACAGAGGCAGGAGATGTTGAACATGTAGCAGTTGAAGGTTCTACACTGTGGTACGCAAAGGTACCTGAAACTGCAACCACGTTGATTTGTCTTGGATACTATACACCAGCTCTCATGACGGCTAATACTGACACCCCGTCTGCAATTCCTGATTATTTGCACAGGGGTTTGTTAGTAAACAAGGCGTCGGCAATAGGCTTTTCTATTATTGAAGATGGTCTTGAGGGTGAAAGGCCTAACACGAGTTTCTATGAGCGAGAGGCTGATAAGGCACTAATGTTACTTAAAGGCTGGGTTGAAAAGCGTCGGGGACACCTGAGACGCGGCGTGTGGAGCGTGTGATGGCCTATAAAACTGTTCCATTTTTGAAGGCTTCGAAAGGTCTGAACGTAATTGCAGACCCTGTACGAATAGTGTTTGATGCTGAGAAAGGTGTTGTTGACCTTGCTACTGCTTATAACATAGACGTTGACACAAGTGGCAGGATAAGTCGACGGACTGGTCAGACACTAAAAGGTGCTTGGGCTTCCCACAGTATTTTTGCCGAAGACGATGTGTGCTTCTTTGTTAGTGGAACAGCGTTGTATCAGCTGAATACAGACTACACTCGGACAGGAATACGCAGTGGGTTAACACCAAACCTAAAAATGTATTTTGGAAAGGTGAAAGACAGAGTCTATTATGCGAATGGACAAGAGCTTGGTTATGTGTTAGGCGGAGTTTCCCACTATTGGGAAGCCGATACTTACGTGGGGCCAGCTACAACTCGAGTGTTTAGCGGCCCACCAGCCCACATCACCATGCTTGAAGTTTATAAAGGAAGAATCTATGCTGTCGTAGATGATGTCTTGTGGCACAGTGAACCGTATGCGTATGGCTGGTTTGACCTTGCAAGGAATTTCATACAGTTCAAAGGGAGTATCCGGCTTGTTAAGGCGGCGTATGGTGCAACTGACAGGGACTCTGATGGACTGTATGTGGGAACAGATTCAGGTGTAGAATTCCTTGAAGGAGATAATCCTGACACAATGACTCGCGAACAAGTCAGCGACTCTCCACCTGTAATTGGCACGGCTGTACGGTGCGAAGCGGCGAGAGTGGCTGGGCCGGCCAAGACTGGAAAGGTAGTAATGTGGACAGCACAGAATGGAATCTGGGTGGGTGGAGCAAACGGACAGGCTGATTGTGTAACAAAGGATAGGTTGAAATACCCTTCGGCACTCTACGGTGCAGGGGTCTATCACAACGGGAAGTATATTGTACTTCTCCAAGAATAAGGAGGATTCACTATGGCGTTCAGATTTAGCACGAAACTAAGGAACCTGATTCTTAGTGGTGCCCCTTCACGAAGAACGAGTGTCATACTTACAGGAACTGGAATTGCTGCCGTAGATGGTGGTGAAAGTCCTGATTCATTTACAGATACTGGAAATGGATTTGTTACTGCTGGATTTTCAGTCGGTGATGCAGTTCTCGTAACGGGGTTTGCTGGAGCAGGTGCAGTAAATAACGGAAAGATTTTCACCCTACTGTCGGTAGCAGCAGGTACGATTACTGTTGCAACAGGGTCGTTGGAAGCTGAGACTGAGGGTGCAACAGTTACAATTGTTCAAGTTGTTGGCAACTCACTACGAGATATTTTCAAGGATGGTATCCTCGAGATATACAGTGGAACCCAGCCGACAAGTGCGGATGCTGCAAAGACAGGAACCTTACTCGCTAAGATAACACTGGGCAGTGGTGCATGGGTAGCAGGAGCACCTGCAAACGGCCTGGAGTTTGGTCTTGCAAGTGCAGGCGTTATCGCAAAGGAAACTCCTGTGTGGTCTGGGACAGGACTGGTTGCTGGGACAGCCGGATGGTATAGGCTTTATGCAAACGCCACTGATGCAGGTGCTCTCGACAGTTCCTATGAGTATCCCAGAATTGACGGTTCAATCGGAACCTCCGGTGCTCAGCTTAATGCCAGCTCTACGAGCATCTCAGTTGGGGCTACAATCACTATTGATAGCTTCCAGATAACACTGGCAGAGGAGGGTGCGTAAGATGGAAAGGTCTAAATTCGGAGACAGATGGGGTGCAGAAGTTGAGCGGGCTGCTTTTAACAAACACGGATTTCTTGCCTATTCAATCTGGGAAGTTGAACATCTCAGAAGAAAACAGCGTGGTTCGCTTTACGAATGGGGACTGGTTACGCCGGTTGATATCAGCGGAAATATATGTACAGATGAGGGTCTCAACAGACTCCTCGATGTCATGTTCCATGCGACTATACAGATAACAACCTGGTATGTCGTAATCTTTGAGTCGAATACAACTCCTGATGCAGATACGACCTATGAAACGCCAGTGTATACTGAGTCAACTGCATATGATGAGGAGACAAGACCTGAGTATGTAGAGGCTGCTTCGTCAAGTAAATCACTGACAAACTCAGCGAACAAGGCTACCTTTACAATCAGTGCTACAAAGACAATTTATGGTGGTGCACTAGTTGGTGGTGGAACAGACGCAAGCACTAAGGTGATGCTGCAGGTGGTGGTGTTATGTACTGTGCAAGCAAGTTCGGTTCTTCGAAGTCAGTGGTTGATGATGATATTCTTCGAGTCACAATCACTATTAATGCAGCGGATGCATAAAATCTGGAGGGGTGAAAGTCCCCTCCCTTTTGAGAGGTTAATATGCCAGCAGGTGTTGATTCTTATACCAAACTTCTACTTCACTTTGACGGAGAAAACAACTCTACTACTTTTAGAGATGCATCTCCTTACCATAAGACAGCTACTCGTTATGGAGATGCCAAGATAGTTACTGACCAAAGCAAGTTTGGTGGAGCGTCAGGACGGTTTGACGGTAGTGGAGATTACTTATCATTTCCTGACTCTGATGATTGGTATTTTGGAACAGGAGATTTTACACTTGATGCATGGGTAAGATGGAATGTATTACCTGGTGGTAGTCAAGGTAGTATGGTGTTTGCACAAAATGTTTCTGATTCTAATTACTGGACATTTGGTGTATGGAATGACGGAGGAACTGACTATAAATTAAGATTTGTTTTGTTTGAGAATAATGTGCCTACTCTTCTTGCAAGTAACTGGGCATGGACAACAATAGCTACTGGACAGTGGTATCATATTGCTCAGGTTAGACAAGGAAATTATTTTCGTCTATTTCTTAATGGGACGAAGGTACAAGAAACTACAAAAACTAATGGTATTCCTAATTTTAGCGCTGTTTTGTGGGTAGCTAGAATGTCTCAAGGAGGCCATTATTTTAATGGCTGGATAGATGAGGCAAGGATTTCAAAAGGTATTGCAAGATGGTGGGATGACTTTACACCTCCAACAGATGCTTATTGGATTGAAGCAGATACAATTACCGACGCACTGACAACTCACGATGAATCTTCTGGAGACTTTACTGACACTGAAGTTGATTCTTATGTAAAACTCCTACTTCATGGTGAAGGTGCAGATGCATCTACAACGATTAAGGATTCATCTGCCACTCATAGAACTGTTTCAGTATATGGCAATGCTCAGATTGATACTGCACAGAAAAAGTTTGGTAGTGCTTCGATATTGTTTGATGGAGTCAGTGATGCTGTATACTGTGCAGATAGTGATGACTGGTATTTAGGTACAGGAGACTTCACTATTGATTGGTGGGTAAGATTTTCTTCGTTACCAACATCTGGAAATTATGCTCATATTATAGGTCAAAGAGTTAATGATAGTAACAGGTGGAATCTTCTTATAAATAACAATTCTGGAACCTATAGGATGATTCTTAGTGTTCGAGGAAGTCAGTCTTTTGAGGTTACAAGAAGCTTTTCTTCGCTGTCAACAGGAACCTGGTATCATATGGCACTTACAAGAGCCGGTTCTTCCTTTAAGATGTTTCTTGATGGTAACCAGTTAAGTACGGAATACATAACTGGAAATACAATAGACAATTTTGCTGTAGTATTGACACTTGGTTCCAGATATTCAGATTATGCTTGGCCATTAAACGGCTGGTTAGATGAAGTAAGACTTATAAAGGGAAAGGCTGTTTGGACGTCAAGTTTTACTCCTCCAACAACACCTTATGCCTTACTTGAGCACAAGATTGAGGATACAACAATAGCAGAAGTGTTTACTCCAGACCCAGGTTTGCCAACAGATGCTGAGTTTACAGATGCGCTTACAACTAATGACTGGATGACGCATATTGCAGGCGCGGATATTTTTGCTGAGATTGATGAAGACTTAATTATGGCAAGTATTGTGACACCGAATCAGACATTTACGCACTGTACCTTTGGTGGTACAGTTAATGTCAATGCGGATATGCAGGCAAATGCACAATACGATAAGTCAACAGCAGAAGGTCTGACAACCGCAGATACTGTTGATAGTCAGTTTAATATATCCATGTATAGCTTTCAGACATTTCCTAAGTTTAGTTCAGTCGGTAGAACAGGACTTGGGTTTAATTCTGGTGTAATGAACTTCCCTGTTTTCTCAGGTATTGCTTATGCAGGTGCTCGAAGTTCAATCCAAGAAATACCAAAATTTGGACTTTCTGGGACAATGCAAATTCAGTATCCTTTTGGTCAAGCTGCAAAACACCCTAAATTTAATGGTGTTGCAGCAATGACAGTTGGGAAGGTTGCTAACGGAGACGCTGACTTTCCGTTGTTTAGTGGAACAGGTACGATGATAGGTAATCCACAAGTAACTGGGGATGTTAATTTTCCTGTCTTCGGTGGTAACGGAGGAATGAGTGTAGGTGGAAGGTTTGCAAACTATGTCTTGAGGTATGTCAGATGAGAACACTTGGAATAGCATTGAACACAGAGATTGACGCACCATCCCAGTACATGGGTGTTGACTTAAATAGTCTGGCTGTATTTGGGGACAAGGTTATTGGTGCTGGAGAGACTGGGATTATGGAACTCAGTGGAGACACCGATAATGGAATTGTAATAACAGCCTTCTTTCAAGTCCCGTCTACTGACCTGGGTATTCCTCAGCAAAAGAAAGTAAGGTCAGTTATATTAAGTGGATATCAACATGGTAATCTTGATGTTACAGTCATCTGTGATAATGATGAGAAGACTGAGTACAGGATTAACTTGACAGGTCCACTTGACCAATCAACTGTAAAGGTTGACCTTAACAGTGATGATATTGGAAGATTTATTGGTTTACTAGTTGAGAATGTAGAAGGGTCGGATTTCAGTATTGACGTTATGGACTTGCTTGTTCTTGCTACTGCTCTCGGCCCTGTTGTTAGCACAATACTTGGAAAGCACAAGGTAAGTTTCCCCTTGTTTACTGGAGTAGGCGTTGCCAGCATTAGCTAAAACTACAAGTTATGTTTATAAAGGTGATGAAGAAGCTGCAAGAAAGCTGTTAGGTCTGGCAAATTTACAGCTGATGAAACTTCGAAACTTGATGGCGTTCAATAACCTTGAGCAGTATGCACTGATAGTTTACAACAAAGTTGGTGCATATATTAAGGTTTCTTCCATCTTCGGAAACGAAGTCGCTGAAGTTTTCTATCCTAAGATTAAAGGCGTTCCTGAAGAAGTACTCAAGCGTAAACGCATAATGAGAATGAAGATTGCTCAGGATTGGACAATCCTCTATGCACCTACTCCTCCACCTGATGCACAAGACTGGGGAGGTTGGATGGAGTCAGGAAAGTCTGACTTGACTGTAGATAACTTCTTAAATGTGTTTGGACTTATCAGTTTTGGCTGGCCTGTGTGGGGAGATTTTATTGCTGAAGGCGACTTAAGTACTCATGTTACAAGTCCAACTAAAAGTTGTCAAGATGGTGGATGGATTTGTGCTGGTTATGGTCAGGGAGTATATGCTTCACCAACACCTTCTAGTCCAGCACACCTTGGGCCAATCTGGCAAGCTATTGGAATAGGAAGAAACAATAGAAGTTTATCACAGCAAAGTTTTTATTACACATTTGTGGGTGACTTAATACCACAACAACCTGTGACTAATTGGACTGAGTCAGGGTCTAAAAAGTGGGTAATGGCTGGAGGTGTTTATCAGACAAGAGGTTTTGTATGGATTCCATCTAATGAATTTGGAAGTCCCACTCCTCCAGTAACAACTGCAGCTGACGTTCCTCCTCCTGGCTTTAATGACCCAGGTTACGAATTAACACACGGAGAAGGTTTTATAAGCTGGCAGAGTATGTATATGCTTGGATTCTGGAAGCAAGAATGGACAGCATATAACCCTTCTTCTTACTTAGACAATGATAACTATATTGTATTTTATGACAAGTATGTTTACGATTCTTCTTATTCAGCTACATACTTATCAGCATATGGTTTTTCTTTTATATCCAATATGTACGAGTGGATGTTTCCTGGAGCTGATGGTTATTATGCTTCTTGGTGGACAGAAACAATGAGGAACGATTATGTAGCGAGTCCACTTGGAAGTGGAAGTACAAACAATATAACCTTTCCTAATAGTGAGAATATTCATGGTTACTATTCAGGAAGTATTACTGTTTATGACCCAGATTCAGACGGTGCAGGTGGTTCAGTTGGAACAATTACTTATGAGACTCATGCCTGTGGAAAGTATGAGGGAGTCGCATTTGATGAAGTTATTGGAGCAGCAACCTTTAGGGGAACATCTGGATGGATTGGCTCGTGGAGTGGGGATAACATATTCCCTTTTATGGGTAGAATGTATGCTAAGGAAAATTTAAAAGAGGGAACAACAGACGAACCTGATAAAACTTCAGAGCATAATTTGCTACTTTATAGTTATCTGAAAGGTCCAGCTTCTGGTGGTGCAAGTGACACGAATAAAGTTCCTGGGTGTTCTGGAATAACTCAGACAGTTTATAGAATGAGACATGGAGCTACAAATATAACTGAAACCTATGTTGCTTCACATCCAGGTTGGCATACTGTTTGGACTGACCCAAGTACAGGTAGACTGTGGCGGGCTTATGGAGATTTATTTGCTGTATTAAAGGCAACATCAATTAAGGAAATAGAACTCGGACCACCTGAGTGGATTGACTGGTGGTATGCAGATGGTTCTCAATTTATAGTAGAGGAGGATGATAACTAATGGCAACGATTACTGAAACAATTCCAGAACGTATTGCAACACAAGCACAAGCTTCAAGGGATTTCATTGGAACTAAGTGGACAGATGCTGATGATAAAGCAGATACAGCTTTCGATGCTGCTTTAGCTGCAATAAGGGACATTGTTGAACTGGGTCTTCCAGCAATTACAGTCCCAACTGTTACATGGGAGGATATTGTTGTTGACTTCTCCATTGATGTAACAAAGCCGGACTTGCCAGATGTTGAGTTTAACTTCCCAACGACCAAGCCAACAATGGGTGAACTAAGAGAATACCCAATCTTTGAGTTTCCTCTCAGTGACTTTAATGCACTCAATAATGAAACAATTGCAGCGATTCGTGCGAAGCTTGCTGCAGGTGGTACAGGTCTCGGAGCGGCTGTTGAGGCTGCAATCTGGGATAGAATGCGAAGCAGGAATGAGGCAAAGAATCTAGCTGCTTATGAGGAAGCTATGAATTACTTTGCTGCGCGAGGCTGGGAACTTCCGCCAGGTGCTTTAGCCGGACGACTTGCGATGATTCAATCTGAGATTCTGCGGAGTGAAACGGATATCAGTAATGACATCGCTGTCAAACAAGCAGAACTTGCGTTGGACAATGAAAAGTTTATTTATGAACTTGCTTACAAGACTTGTACTGAATATCAACGAAACACAGTTGAGGTTATCGCTCAGCAGAATAAAGCTGTTGTCGATGTGTTCGTTGCTCAGATGGATGGATACAAGGCAGATGTTACTGCCGAAGCTGCTCGAGTTGATGCACTTGGAAAGATAATTGTCGCTTTGATGGATGGCTACAAGGCGGAGGCTCAGGCAGAGGCTGCAGTAGTAGATGCAAAGTCAAGGGAAGTGGAGGCAAGAATAAAGTTGCAACTGGGTAAAGCGGAAGTCGCCATGAAGATTACTGATGTTGAAGTAGAGATTGCAAAATTTGCTTATGGTATGCAGGTTGAGATGTTTAAGACAATTGCTCAGGTCAGTGCTCAACTTGCTGCGTCTGCAATGGCTGCAGTTAATGCCAGTGTTACCTCGAGTTACTCAGCTAATTCAAGTGAACAGGCTGGGTTCAACGAAGGCAGAAGCTACGATATGACCAAGACAATAAGGGCTCTTTCAGAAAGCCACGTACACACTTACGACGAAACCAAATAAGGAGGGTAAGATGGCACTTGCGAATAACCCATTTACTGACAGAGATTATCAGAACTGGCGAGAAAGTCAGTTTGCACATGGAAGAGCTATTTCGGCTCAGGCACACGACCGCAACATGGAACTGAGTTCTATGGTAGAAAGAATGCGTGGAGACAACGCTGCAAGGGTAGCACAGATAAATGCTGATGTTGGTATGGCTAACATCGAAGCACACAAGCCTTTGCTTGGAGCACAAGCTTCAGCAATAAATGAAATGCTTCCACTGAAGAAGAAACTTGGAGAACAGGAAATTGAAACTGGCGACATTAATACTAAGCTTGGAAAACTTCAGCTTGGTTTCGAGCCAGAGTTCTTGCAGAAGAAACTTGACTTTGCTAACCTTGGTGCGGCAGGTTATAAGACCAACATTCTTTCTGCATTGACTGAAGCGATGAAGGGTTACAAGGGACTTAAAGAAGGTAATGGGCCTTCTTACCTGAATGAGTTGTTTGGTATTGAGGCTCCGGAAGTTAAGGCTGCTGGTGGAGAAGCAACTACAGGTACGACACCAGAGGGAAAGAAAGGTTCTCTTCTTAGAACAGCGTCCTACCTCCTGCCAATGTTTGGTACAGGTTTAGGTACGGCAGCTGGTGCTTTCACCTCTCCAGTTACTGGTCCAGTTGGGCCTTATGCTGGTGGTGCAATAGGTGGAGCCGGTGGAGAGTATCTGAGACAGAAGCTTATGGGAGAAGATACTAACCTCACAAGCATTGCGATGTCTGGCGTAGGTGGTGGTGTTGGTGGTAAGATGGTAGCAAAACCACTGGCACAGTTAGCACTCAAAACACCTGGAGTAAAGAATCTTGACTTCCTCTACAGAATTGGCGCAAACTTATAGGAGGGTAAAATGGCTGCGACTTTCAGGTTTACATCAGACACATTTGAGCCAAACCTTCCGCACATAAGTTTCTCTGATTCAGAAGACAGAAGACTTGAGCGGGAGAGAATGATGTTCTCTTCTGACCCAAACAAAGTCGAGACAATTGTTTCGCACTTGATGAAAGACTATGTTCCGGACAAGAGTAAAGAAAAGCTTGCTATGAGTCCAACGCTTGCAAAGGTTGAAGCTGCTATGCCCAGTGATGACCCACGTAGGGGAATGGGTTCTAAGATAATGGCAGAATCAACTATCGGAATTGCAGCTAATCCTGACAAGCATCCTCTTGAGGTTATAAAGGAAATCTATGATAGGAATGTAGAGGAGAGAAAGAAGGCAACCTATACATACCTTGAAGATAAGGAAAAGGGATTTCTTGGTTTACCAGGAACGGGAACAAGTCTTTTTACTGGTTCGGTGATTGGTAAGAAGTATGCTAATATGCCTGGGTATGATGAGTACAAGCAAAAGAAAGATGAGTATAACAGGACACACTTTACACTTGACGAGTTCTCCAGTCCGCAATCTGCTGCTGCATTGGGTGGAATACTTACTGCCATCGGAGTCGGGGCTGAAAAGCTTGGTACTAGTGCAGGAACTATTGGCAAGGTTGCAAGGGTTGCAGCTAAGTTCTTGCCTACAGGATTCAAGGCAATACCAAACCCATTGCTTAGAGTAGGACTTACAGCACTGGCTTCTATTCCAGAGTTCTGGGCATTTGAAGGAATTCATCAGGCTGTAACTAAGGCTCCTGGAATGGAAGATGTTCCAGAGTTACCAAAACAAGTTCTTGGTCTTATAGCTGGCGGTGCCGGAATGAGTCAACTATCTAAGGGTATAGCTAAGAGAATTGACAAGTGGGGCGAGGCACGATATGCTGCAAATGATGCAGTAAACAAGATGATGCAAGACCCTTCACTTAAGAATGTAGTTGACTTGTTTGACAAAGAAGGATATATGAAGAAGTCAGCTGAGTTATTTCAGGACGACTTCAGTATGCGTGGAACACCTGGGTCTGCTGCAGCAAAAGTTGGTTCTTCAAAAGCTAAGATATCTATGGAACAGATGTCAAGGATTGAAGGGAAGATTAATGAAGGACTTCAGGTTGAGGACGCTGTTGGTCAGGTTCTTACAGAAGACAAGCTTCTTGGTGCACTTGACGCAGTTAAAACGAATAAGTTCTTTGATGAATTGCTGAAGAGTTCTGCTGATAAGCAAGAGAAAGCCTTGAAGAATAGATTGTTCAGGGATGCAGTCAACAGGGGATTGGGTCCTGACGAAGCAATACTTGAGGTACAAAGAGGAACAGCGAAATGGGAACTGGATGATATTATCAACTTCGGGAACAACGCAACAGTTACTCATGCACCTGAAGTTGCCGCTGGTCTTCGGATGCTTGGTTACAGTGACGAAGCTATAAACAAGATTCCACTTCGCATGGGCAAGACTCTTTCAAAGAGAAGAATGATTGAGGCAAATGCTGAGAGAAGTAAACTTGAACTGGAAGGGCAGAAGTTGTTTGCTGAGGAGGCAGGAACAGCAACGGAAGCAAGACTTGTTAATCCACTTCAGCCTGAGGAAATAACAAGGGCAAAGAGTGCTGTTGCTGAGACGGAGAAGCTGCTTGGTGGTGTTGTCCCAGAAGGACAAAAAATTGGACTTTCTGGTAAACCAAAATATTTCTTTGCTGAAGGAGAACCGGCGAAGACAGCGGATGAAGAAACCTGGTATCGTTACTTTAAGAATGTAACCGGAGGTGAGGGTGGTGCTGCAACTGAAGCTAATATGTTTACCTTTGAGGGTAATATTCCTAAGCCTCTTCCAGAAGGAACACACACTGTAAGAAAGATTCCTGAGTCAGCTATGAAAGCTTACAACAGGGTCTATGAAGAACGTCTGGATGCGGTACATAAGAAGGTTGTTGAGAGTGTAGAGGCTGATAAAGAGGTTGTGCAGGAAGTTATAAAGCAGAATTACTATGAACCTACCGAGGGAATGAAGTCTGTAATGTCTGACTTTGTTACAGACGAGCAGTATGCTAAGGCTATGCTTAACCTCGAGGAACTTGGAATTGGAAAGAAGGGTGACTTTGCTGCTTCGACTGCCGCTGGTGTTGGCACTAAGAAGAAAAGAGTTGCCACTCCGAAGAAGGTTGTCAAACAAGTTGCTGAGGATGCAGAAACTATTGAGGCTGTTGGTGCAGAGAATATCTCGAAGGCAGGTGCGGAAGGTAAGGTAAAGAAAGAGAAGCGGGACTTTAACAGAGAGTCCGTTGACCTGTACACTCGTATGAGTCAGGGTAAGATATCTCAGGATGAATATGATTCTGCGCTTAACTCTTTGATGGATGAACACGGAGGTGGTGGTTGGGGTAAGATGATGGCTGCAATCACAGCTGGGGCAGGAGCACTGAGTGCGTTAAGTGCATTCGCCCCGAGTGAAGCAGAGGCGGCTGGCTTACCAAATGGAGTTATCACAAATGCTAACTACAGTATTGTTAGTGGAATAAAGAAAACCTTTAAAGAAGTGATTAAGGAAATCGTTGACAAGAAACTCTTTGTTCCTGAGTATGTGAAGGGAACCTTTGATTTTGGTGATAAGGGATATGCAATATCTATCATTCCAGACATCATGAATGTTTCTGCAAAGTACAGAAGCAGCAAGAAGATGTTTGCTCAGCAATATCTTTCACCTAACGTAGTTGCGGATTTCCTTTACAACGCAACAACAAAGGATGGAAGAAGGCTTCCAACTAATCCAATGCCTGAGATTGCAAGTCGAACCGCAATTTCTCAGGGGAATACAGCCAAGGCATTCTCACTTGTTCAGGATGTTTTGTCGATGGTGACTGGTGGAGAGTCTCACATGAAAGAAGTATCTGAGGCTATGAAGCCGTTGCTTGATATGAATATGATTGCTTCAAAAGTTAGCTTTCATAGAGGAAACATAAGTAAGCTTGATGAAATGATTGAGGGGTTGATAAAGAAGAAAAGTAAACTGTCTGGCGATGAAGCTCTGGCTATGGATGGAAACATTGAGAAGCTGATGATGATGCAAGATGCCTCTAATCAAGCAATTAGTGAGCTTAAGTTTAACAAGGAAGCTTTTGATAAGCAGTGGAGAACAATTGCT
>Ga0265297_10007196_pt1 | contig 15567 bp, 14 predicted proteins | sample Munlanlwell13791_FD_192502 | JGI IMG/M metagenome (GOLD analysis project Ga0265297, IMG submission 192502) | Leachate microbial communities from a municipal landfill in Southern Ontario, Canada - Leachate well 137-91 | ecosystem: Engineered > Solid waste > Landfill > Unclassified | place... | reverse complement strand
TATCTACAAACAAGCTCATAGCTTAAGGCCGGATCGGCTTCCCCAGAAAATCACTTACCACTATAAACTTTTTTGTGTCACATAATCCTGTGTTTTAGAGATGTATTTAATATACAAGGCCGGAATACCCATAGGGCAAAAGTAAGCCCGTCCTGCGCTTAACGCTGGACGGCTTTATTCCGGGCTACTTCTTCGTGCTCTTTTTGATAAATTGCTCCCCCCGAGCTCTAGCTTCCGAAACACAGAAAACTTCGTGTTCTCTGTGTTCTTCGTGGTGAATTTTAAGATTTTTTGTTAGTTACTTATTCCTGAGACTTACATGACAGTTCGCATTAGCCAATCCCTGATTTATTCACTCTTAACCGCACAATTGATCGGTTGCACGGTAGGTCCCGACTATGTCCGCCCGGAGGCAAAAGTTACCAGTGAGTTCAAGGAAAGCAAAGGCTGGAAGCAGGCCCAGCCGCGCGACACTATGTTGTCCGGCAAATGGTGGGAGGTTTTCAACGATACCCGGCTTAATGAACTGGAAGAACAGGTTGCCGCCGCCAACCAGTCGATCATCCAGGCCGAGGCGCAATACCGCCAAGCCCAGCATCTGGTGCAGGCAGCGCAATCGGCTTTTTTCCCGATACTCAACCTGACCGGCATGGCCAACCGTTTTCGCGCCGCCAGCGGCCAAAACGTAGCCGTGTCCGGAGTCAGGAATCTGTTCGGTGTCGCCGGAGCGGTTGCCTGGGAGCCGGATTTATGGGGCAGCGTCCGTCGCCAAGTTGAAGCCAACACCGGCAGCGCACAGGCCAGCGCCGCCACCTTGCAGGCATTGCGCCTGTCCAGCCAGGCGGCGCTGGCCGATAATTACTTTCAGCTAAAGGCCTTGGATGCGCAAAAAGCGCTGCTGGATGAAACCGTCGACGCTTACAGCAGAACTTTGCAAATCATCAAAAACCGCTATGCAGTCGGCATGGTCGCCAAGAGCGATGTGATGCAGGCCGAAACCCAGCTGGAATCGACGCGCGCCCAGGCGGTCGATCTCGGCGTGCAGCGGGCGAAACTGGAGCATGCGATTGCGGTATTGGCCGGCAAGACGCCGGCTGAACTGACATTGGCTCCTGCGCCGCTGAATATACAGCCGCCGTCGATCCCGGTCAGCCTGCCTTCGGAGCTGCTGGAACGGCGCCCGGACATTGCCGTCGCCGAACGCAGCATGGCCGCCGCCAATGCCCAGATCGGCGTAGCCAAAGCCGCTTATTACCCATCAGTGAACCTGGCCGCCACCAGTGGTTATCAATCGTCCTCTCTGGACACCCTATTCACCGCGGCCCGACGCTACTGGGCGCTGGGTCCGGCCGGTGCGGCGTTGACGGTGTTCGACGGCGGCGCCAAAAACGCCCAGTACAAGCAAGCTATCGACAGCTTCGATGCCAGCGTCGCCGCTTACCGGCAAACGGTGCTGACCGGCTTCCAGGAAGTGGAAGACAATCTGGCCGCCTTGCGGATACTGGAGGAAGAAAAGCAGGTGCAGGACAAAGCTGTCACCGCCGCCAACCAGGCATTGGCGCTGATCATCAATCAATATAAGGCCGGAACAGTCAGTTATTTGGATGTAATAATCGCGCAAACCGTGGCCTTATCCAACCGGCAGACCGCCGTGCAGCTGCATAGCGACCGGATGTCAGCCTCGGTACAGCTGGTCAAAGCCTTGGGCGGCGGTTGGAATGTGGCGATGCTGCCGAGCGAAGATCAAGCGGGCGGCGAGAGGAAATGGACGGATTATTTGATATTTCCGGTGGATTGATCTGTTTGGGAGGTGTATTTTAAGTTGGCCTGAAAGGTTGCTATCAATGATTCATTGCTATAGCATCTGGCCTAACGGATTGCCGGGGCGGCATTATACACCGGTGGTTGAAATTTAATATACACCTGAAAAGGTGTCTATTTTACGCTAGCACTTATGAGCATTCACACAGTTTTTATGTCAGCACTTGTTAAGCAGTGTCCACACTGTAACAACTCTATCCACACTCGCTCTTTACGTAAGGTGCCACGCGTGGAAACCCTTCGTTGGTATCAATTCACACCAACCCCTCATAGTGCATGTCCGCTTTGCGGTGGTTATGTAACTTCAACAATCAATAATTCTCCGTGGCTTTTTGCCCCATTTTTATTGTTGATTGGTATGCTTTTCTTAGGGCTTTACTGGCCAGCCATTGCTGTATTTGCCAAGGGGCTACTGGGTCGCTTGACGATCCTCGCTCTCGTTTGCCCAATGCTCTGGGTTGCTATGAAAAAATCCAAGTTGGTCTGTGAGCCGTGAGTGCTAACCCATCATTCAAGTGGGACGCCTAATGCGCCCCTTAATTTTACGTTAGCCGCCTCAATAAAAAAGCCCGCATTTAGCGGGCTTGGAAAGGGAAATTTAAGCCAGGTAGGGTACGCACCGCGTACCATTTTTCAAGCAATAAAGGTACGCGATGCGTACCCTACCACCTGTGGTCAGCGTGCTTTATGACCCGTTTCCAGATCCAACCGCCACGGACAATGTCCTGATTCACGCAGGAATATTTCAATCCGTTTCGGTACCATAAACTCTTCGATTGCCCGGAGCGTATCGCCGAGGCAAAGCTTAACCGAAAATCCCAGCCCGCTAAGGATGTCTTCTTTTGCGGGTAACCGCCTACAAATTTCCCGCACAGTAGCGTATCGCGTTTCCGATGTGTTGATCAGGAAACACCCAAGTAACAAAAGTTTCTCCAAGTTGATGCTCAGCAAGCAGTCGCGGATTAAGCGCTGGTTGGAAATGCCCTGAATTTCAAAGTGGCCGGTCATCTAGCGGATATTCGTCAAAAAAATAAACCATTAAAATACAAGGTCTTATTTTTATCCGTACTGGACTGACAGGCATTTTTGCAGATTGATCCGGATGTGGCACGGAACCTGCTCTATTCATAACGTCAGTGTCAACTCAAGCCGACCCATGGGGTTTCCCTACCGCTTCATTCGTGAACCGGCCCGGTCGGTGATTTTTTAATGAACGGGAGAACTCAAATGAATAGTCCTGTGGTGGCTTTTGATAAATTTGAACCGGCAACCTTCGCGCCTGAGAGGAAAAGGGCCGATGTCGTTCCGATCAATCCGGATATCGGCCGGCTGAGGGAAAGCTTGTCCGCCTCCTCGGCGGCGGTGGCCCTGGGGCATTTTCGATCCGGCGCCGACTTTCGCGACAGCAAGGCCATCGATTACCTGATTATCGGGGTGCTGTCGATCCTGGTGCACACCACCGTGGTTGAATATTTCAAGCACTCGTCGGTTGAACAGGAAGAACTGGTCGAGCCGGTTAAGATTCCTTCCAAGGTGCAGATTTCGTTTGTTCGGCCTCAGCCGAAGCCGGTGGTTCAGCCACCGCCGCCTCCGCCGCAAAAAGTCGTGGCGCTGAACAAGCCGCCTAAACCCAAGGTGCAGCCCAAACCCGTGCCCAAGCTGGTTGAGCCGCCTCCGGTTCAGTCGCCCGCCCCGGTTGCGGACACGAATGCGCCGGTGGTTTCGGCTCCGCCTGCACCTCCGGCGCCTCCGGCAGCCGAAAAAGTGACCGAGCCGAGCGCAGGGGCCGGCTATCTGAACAATCCGACGCCGGTTTATCCTGAAGTTGCGATGGACAATGGCTGGGAAGGAAAAGTGCTGATGAAGGTGCATGTGCTCGCTAACGGCAGTCCGGACAGCGTGAGCGTCATCAAATCCAGCGACATAGAGGTGTTGGACGATGAAGCGGTCAGAACGGTCAAGAAATGGTCTTTTGTGCCGGCGATGCGCGGCAAAACCCCGGTCGACGGTTGGGTTACGGTTCCTATCTCTTTTAATTTACAAGCGTGAGGTTTTAGTTATGACAGAAACAACAGCGGCTGCTGCGGCCATTCCGCAGGCAGCCAATACAGCAACGGCCATTCCACCGGCCGCTAATCAACTGCCGGTTTCAGGCGCTGATATTGCGAATGCGGCTGGCGGAGCACCTGCGGCTCCGGAAATTACCTCGGCGCTAATCGTCGATGCCACGTTATGGATTTTAATCGGCTTTTCGGTGGCGACCTGGGCCTTGATACTGGTCAAGGGCATACAGCATCTGCGGATTGCCCATCACAACAAGATTTACGGCAAGAAATTCTGGGGCGCCCAAGATTTTCAGGCCGCAGCGGCATTGGAGGGCAGCCAGGGTCCGGCCGCCAGAGTGGCTGGCGTTGGCTTCACTACCTTGATAGAAGCTGACGGCGGCACCACCACGCACGACCTGGAGCATACCGGGGATCGTCAGGAACTGCTGGACCGTCGCCTGCGCCAACAAATGCAGAAAGAGCGCGGCGCGCTGGAAAGCGGTTTGGCGATCTTGGCGACCATTGGCAGTATCTCGCCGTTCGTCGGTCTGTTCGGCACGGTGTGGGGGATTATGGGGGCGCTGACCAGCATCAGTAAAAGCGGGTCGGCCAGTCTGGATGTCGTCGCCGGTCCGATCGGCGAGGCGCTGATTGCCACGGCCGTCGGCATTGCAGTCGCGGTGCCTGCGGTGATCGGCTACAACTTTTTTATTCGCCGCAACAAGGTGATTTGGGCGTTTCTTGACGACTTCGCGATCGATTTTGTCCATCTCGCCTTGAAAACCTCGTTTTTAATCAAACGTCCGGTTGCCAGTCCGGCCGCCTCTTCACGTGCCAGCGAGGCCGGTAAAAAGCCTGTCCTTAAAACCGGCCATGATGAACTTGACACACAGGGAGTACATATCTGATGGCTATAAGTACAAAAGACAGTGGCGGCGATGATGACGTGATGGGCGAAATCAACGTCACGCCGCTGGTTGACGTGATGCTGGTGCTGTTGGTGGTGTTTATCGTCACGGCGCCGTTATTGACCCAAGCCGTACACGTCAATTTGCCGAAGACCGCCGAGACCGCGCCGCCCGAGGAAAAGGAAGCGGTGTATATCAGCGTCGATGCGACCGGAAAGGTTTTCATCGACAAAACCGAGATTGCCTTGGCCGCCTTTGAAGCCGAGCTGTTAGCCCGCAAGGCCGCCGATCCTGAGATTGCTCTTAACCTGAACGCCGACGATGCCGTGCAATACGGCACGGTCGCCAAAGTGATGTCATCGATAGAACGATCCGGAATTACCAAGTTATCGGTTCTGACGATTCCCGGCAAGTAATCAACACAAAAAAAGTTTAAACCAGCCCTTTTGGGGCTGGTCAGGGAGGCTTTGTCCGGAGAAACAGGGCCTTACCTAGTTATTTTATTTTATGAAGGAATTTACAAAAGGGTAATCAGATGAGTATCGACAAGTTAGGGTTGCGGCAGAGCGCAAGAAAAAGCCCGAAATCATTGGCAGGGAACAGGATTAAAAGCCAAACGTTATCCGCCGAAATAGCTAATGTATTGAAACCCGAGGCGCTTATACGCAATCGGGGCGTTTTAAACGGCGCTGCGATGATTTTAGCAGGAGCCTGTCTGTTAGTCCCTGATTACAGTTTTGCGGAAGGAAATACCAGTAATTTGGCGGCAGAAGTTGAGCGCTTAAAAAAGGAAAACGAGCAGCTTAAAAAAGCGGTCTCCGGCAGCGCTAACGCCGTGGCGCCGGTTGCTGCGACAGCCAAAAAGCCCAAAGAAGATAAACCTGCCGTAGAAGAGACGAAGAATTTGTCAGAAGTCGTGGTCACCTCGCGCCGCCGCGAAGAGAAGCTTCAGGATGTGCCGGTGCCGATCACGGTATTGAGCGGGAAAAATCTGGAGCGGGATAGAATTTTTGATATTCAGGATTTAACCAAGCGTGCGCCGGGTGTCACGGCGACCACTCCCAATGGCCGCAGAACCGGTATTGCTATCCGGGGTATTGGTAAGGCCAGTGGCAACGACAGCATGGAGCCGGCGGTCGGCGTCATGGTCGATGACGTGTTTTTGAGCCATGTAGGGATGTCTTATCAGGACTTCACCGATCTTGATCGTGTCGAGGTGTTGAGGGGCCCCCAAGGAACGCTGATGGGCAAAAATACCACCATGGGTGTGCTTAACTATTCGAGTAAAGCGCCAACTTTTTACCAGCAAGGAACGGTTGAAGGTGAGGTGGGCGGCAATCAACAGACCGGTGTAATACCGGGTGCTTTTAAAGCCAGGGCTTCTTACAGTAATGCTGTAATTGATAATTTGCTGGCTTTCCGGGGTTCAATGTTTATCAACACCCAGGATGGCGATTTACATAATATCAATACTGAAGGCGGTACTTATAACGAAAGAAATCGCTATGGCGGCCGATTGCAGTTTCTGTTTACCCCTATGGATAAGATTCGGTTCAGGTTCAATGCGGACTACGCGGAAGGGCGTGAGAACAGTAACGTCAAACCCAAGATGTTCGAGCCCGCCAGTTTCGCCAATGGTGTGTCCAGAACCGCCAACGGCGGACGGACGTTTACCAGCCGAATTTCACGCGATTATTTCGGTGGTTATCAACCGATCATAGGTGATAACGCATGGAATAACATCGATATTGGCCAGGCACAGCCTTTGCCAACTAAAAATGGTGGTGTTTCAGGGAAACTGGATTGGGACATCGGTCCGGGTACGCTCACTTCTGTTACCGCCTATCGTGAATTTCATTTCGATGCCAAAAACGACAGTGACGAGACAAAATTCGACATTTCCAGAGGCGGAACCAAGGTCGATACCAAACAGTATTCGGAAGAACTGCGCTACGCCTGGTCACCTCTTAAGTGGGTCGATAATCAGACTGGTTTGTTCCTGATGCATACCGAAACGCGTTCCGAGGGCAGAAGTTTATACGGACAGGATGCCGGGGCCTTCTACGCAAGCAACGGCCAATACAATACCCTGAATACCGCGGCTAACAGACAATTTTTAAGATCATCGCTGAGCAATGTCTTTGTATCAGACATCACCACGCCTGCGACGGATAGTGCAGCTCTATTCGACCAAGTGAACCTGCACTTGACGGATAAGGCTACCCTGACGTTGGGCATACGTGAGTCGTTTGAAACCAAGAGCAATAGCGCCGAAAAACTAGCGCGAAACTACGACGGCTCCGCATTGACATCGACCGGCAATGCGACCGCCGATGCCATACGCGCGGGACAGGTGGGTACTGTGTATGGACGTCAAGATGCACAAGATACACAAGAATGGTCGACATCCTGGCTGGCTAACCCCAGTTACAAGATCAACGACGACTTGATGGTATACGCCTCCGCTGCCGGTGGGCAAAAATCCGCCTCTATCCAGTTTAATACCGGGAATGGCACCACGATTGACGTTAAACCGGAGAAATCGCTGGACTTCGAGCTGGGAGCAAAAAGCCTGTTCTTCGACAAGAAGTTAATGTTTAACACCAACCTTTACCACACCACAGTCAGCGACTATCAGGCCACCACCAGTGTGCCCGATGCGACAACTCAGACCGGGTACCGTTCCCAGTTAGGCAATATCCCTGAAATAACGTTAATGGGTGTTGAAATCGATTCCGCCTATTACCCGACCTCTTATCTGACGTTTAATTTCGGCGGTGCTTACAACCATGCCCGCTATACCGATTGGAGTACTGCGACTTGCCCGGCAGAGATTCCAACTTCCGTTCAGGCTGTTTGCGATAACACCGGAAAACGGTTGGCGGCTGCGCCTGAATTGACAGGTATTTTTGGAGTGGATTTACACAAGCCGCTCGGTTTTGCAAATTTAACCGGGCATGCGTGGGCGAACACTACCGTTCGTTCGCAGCAGAATCTTGAATCGTTGCTATCGGTATGGGGTAAGCAGGATGCCTATCAAATCACCGATGTGGGTATCGGTTTATTGACTGGCAAGAAAAACAAATACGAGCTCAATCTGGTTGCCAATAACGTGTTCGACACCCAATACACCACCAGTGTCAATGGCTTTAGTAGCACTTATCCGGTGGGTTATGACGGGATAGGCGCTCGGCGTTATGTCGGCCTGGTGCTGCGCTCCACTTTTTAACCAGTTAATACAATCATAGAAAACGCTTACTACTTTGGAGAAACAAAATGCTACACAAATCTCTTTCCGGAAACCTGCGCAATATCATAGCCGCTTTGGTGATTGCCTCTTCGGCTCAAGCCGAGGTATCTATGACGCCCGACATCCCCTGTGTCGTGCCCAAGGATACCCCGGTTGAATTCATCAAGGATGGCTTCAACGGTACGGAAGGCCCACTCGGCTTGCCTGACGGCAGTGTCCTGTTCACCGAAACCAAAGCCAACCGGATTGTCCGGATTACCCCGGATAACAAAGTAACAAGTTATCTGGAAAACAGTAACGGCTCCAACGGACTGGCGTTAAGCCCGAACGGCGACCTCATTGCCGTGCAAAACCTTAACCCCAGGGTAGGCATCGTCTTTCCGAAGGGCAGGGAAAAAACCTTGGCCGAGAATTTTGAAGGACAGGCTTTTCAGCGTCCGAACGATCTGGTGCTGGATAAAAAAGGCGGCGTCTATTTTACCGATATAGGAACACGTCCGTCCGCTGAAAACCCTAATCCGCCGGCATCGAAAGCGGGGCTTTATTACATCACGCCTGACGGTGCATTGAAGCTGGTCGCGACTGACATTGAGCGGCCTAACGGCGTGCAGCTGAGCCGCGATGAAAAAGTGCTCTACGTCGCGAATACGGCTGGTGAATACGTGCTTGCCTACGATATTGCCGCGGACGGAGCCATCAGCGGCAAGTGGGATTTTGCCAAGCTAGCCGGCTTTGCCCAAACGGATAAAGGACCTTCCAGCGGCGCCGACGGCCTGGCCGTTGACGATCAGGGCAGGCTGTATGTGGCGTCGAATGCCGGGGTCGAGGTATTCGATGAGAAAGGCCAGGCGTTGGGCATTATCCCTATTCCGCAAAAGCCGCAGAATTTGGCTTTTGCAGGTGCCGATAAAAAAACGCTTTATGTGGTTGGCCGCGGCGCAGCTTACAAGGTCAATGTGCTGACCTCTGGATTTAAAGGCCGTGCGAAATAGTAAAAGGGCGTGACGAACTCTTTTCAATTAAGGCAACTATTCAGCGCGAAGCACAACCCCCCTCTCCAGTGGGAGAGGGTAGGGTGAGGGGAATTAAAAAAGCACTTGCTTGTTGTATCTCCTCTCCCCAACCCTCTCCATCAGGAGAGGGGGCTGTCCTCTCAGCGATTTATAGGTTTTCTGATTCGCTGAATATTTACCAATTAATAGCACGACTCTCAATTAAGGAAATTATATGACACGCAAAACAGCTAAAGACTTCAACCCTGAAGTGCTGAGTTTGTTCGATAAATATGTCCACGGCGATATCTCTCGCCGGGGATTTTTGGCGTCGGCCGCAAAATTCACGCTGATCGGCCTGACTGCGGAGGGCCTGCTCGAGGCATTGAATCCGCGTTTTGCCGAAGCCCAGCAGATAGCCCTGGATGATCCGCGCATTTCAGCGACCTATGTCGAATATCCTTCGCCATCAGGTTACGGCAAGATTCGCGGCTATCTGGTTCAGCCTGCGCAATTCACCGGAAAACTGCCGACCGTGCTGGTCGTGCATGAAAACCGGGGCCTCAATCCGCATATCGAGGATATAACTCGGCGCATTGCACTGGATAATTTCATTGCTTTCGCTCCCGACGCGCTGTTCCCGTTGGGCGGCTATCCGGGCGATGAGGATAAAGCGCGCGATCTGTTTAAAAATCTGGATCAAACCAAAACCCGTGCCGATTTTCTCGCCGCCGCCGACCTGCTGAAAAACCTGCCCGAAGGCAACGGCAAAGTCGGTGCGGTCGGTTTTTGTTACGGCGGCGGCATTGTCAACTTCCTGGCGACGCGGCTTCCCGGTCTGGCTGCCGCCGTGCCTTTCTACGGCAGCCAGCCGTCAGCGGAAGACACCGCAAAAATCAAGGCGCCGCTGTTGCTGCATTACGCCGGGCAAGACGAACGCGTCAACGCCGGCTGGCCGGCTTACGAGGCGGCCCTGAAAGCTTCCGGCATCAGCTATGAAGCCCACATTTATCCGGGCGTGCAGCACGGCTTCAACAACGACACCACGCCGCGTTACGACGAGGCCGCCGCAAACTTGGCATGGCAGCGCACCATCGGTTTTTTTAATGCCCATCTCCGTAGTTAGGAACAATCCATGTTTAATACAAAAATAAGTATCACCAACAACATTTCCAGTCATTTTTCCTGGTGGAAAGTGTCGGCATTAGCGTTGCTGACAGTGTCAGTCAATGCCTTGGCCGCTGATCCTGCGCCCAACCATAATGATGCCACTAAAAAACCGCCGGTACCGGCAGCGCATGGGCCCACCCTGGAGTCAGCTGTCGAATCGGCAACGGCGGCCATTGAAGCCTGTCTGGACAAGGATCAGAAAGCCGGCGTCAGCGTGGTTGATTCCGCGGGCGTTCTGAAAGTGCTGCTGGCAGCCGATGGCGCTTCCGAAAGAGGCGTGTTGTCTAGCACCAATAAGGCGGTTACCGCGCTGCATTTCAAAACGGCTACCAGCCAGTTATTCATACAAAAAGAGACCGACAAGGCGCTGGCTGAAAAAATCGCGGCCAATTCAAATTACAACGCGCGTCCCGGCGGAGTGCTGCTCAAGAACGGCGATGAAATTATCGGCGCTATCGGCGTAGGTGGCGCAAAGATCGACGAGGAATGCGCGTTGGCCGGAATCGACAAGATCGAAGCGCGGCCGAAATGAAGCTTTACTGCTGCAAACAATTGGTAAACAAATCATGTCTGTAACTCGCATTTCTTTCGCGGCGGCTGTTTCTTTGCTGCTGGGCTGTTTTCAAGCTCAGGCCAGTTCATACGAAGCCGCTACCGAGCAGGTCAAGGCGCAACTAGTCGCTTCCGCCGATGCCGTGCATCCCGGAGACGAGATTCTGGTAGGCGTGCAGCAACGGATTATTCCGCATTGGCATACCTACTGGAAAAATCCCGGCGATTCGGGATTGGCTACGCGCATAGACTATGAGCTTCCGGCCGGTGCGTCTGTGGGCGAAATTCAATGGCCGACCCCGGAGCGGATCACCACGGGGCCGGTGACAAATTACGGCTATTCAAACCAGGTCACATTGCTTTCCAGGATTAAGGTGCCGGACAACATTGCGGCCGGTGGCGTATTTCCCGTCAAAGCCAAAGTAAAGTGGCTGGTCTGCGAGGAAGAGTGCATCCCGCAGGAAGTTGAATTGGCGCTTGATCTGCGGGTTGTGTTGCCCGACGCCGACGTAGGCCGCGGCAGTCCGCTGATCGAAACGGCCTGCGTCGGTTTGCCGGTGGCAAGCCCCTGGCAGATCAGCCTGGAGCATAGCGACAACGCCTTGGTATTGAAAATTAAAGGCCTCGGGCAGCAGTCTGCATCCATCGGCAATATTTGGTTTTTCCCTGATGACTGGGGCCGGGTTTCTCACGGTGCGGATCAGCCCCGTCACATTGCCGGCGATACCGTCGAGTTACAACTGAAGTCCGGTGACGCGCCGCTGCCTTCGGGGACCAATCTGACCGGTGTTTTGGTTGTGACCGAGGGTACCGGCAGCGACTCGGTAACGCGCGGTTATATTGTCGATGTTGCAGGCTCAGATAGCGCTCCGGCCAAGACAGAGTCTAAGTTAGTGCTGGCATCCGCGATGCTGTTGGCGTTGTTGGGCGGCATGATATTGAACCTGATGCCCTGCGTTTTTCCGGTGCTGTCGATCAAAGCGCTCGCTTTAATCAAGCATGCCCGGCACGAACCCAGACAGACCAAGCTGCATGGCTTGGCTTACACGCTGGGGATACTGGCGAGTTTCTTGTTGCTCGGTGTGATCCTGATTGCGTTGAAAGCCGGCGGAGCCGAGATCGGCTGGGGATTTCAATTCCAATCGCCGTTGTTTGTGCTGGCTGTGGCTTATTTGATGTTTACGGTCGGGCTTAGTTTGTCCGGCGTTTTCAGCATCGGCAGTTCGGTTGCCGGCGTCGGCTCATCGTTGGCCGGACGTTCGGGGTATTCCGGAAGCTTTTTTACCGGCGTGCTGGCAACCATCGTCGCCACACCTTGCACTGCGCCTTTCATGGGCGCGGCGGTGGGGTTTGCGCTCAGCCAGCCGCCGGTGGTGCTGTTGGCGGTTTTTCTCAGTTTGGGCTTGGGTCTGGCGTTGCCTTATTTATTGTTGAGCAATTGGCCGTCATTGCAGCGCCGGCTGCCGAAACCCGGCGTCTGGATGGATCGCTTGAAACAGGGCATGGCTTTCCCGATGTATGCAGCCGCGGTGTGGCTGGTGTGGGTTCTGGCGCAACAGTCCGGCATCAATTCGATTGTGGTCGCATTGGGCGGCATGGTGGCGATTGCGTTTGCCGCCTGGCTTTATGAAATCACCAAGTACTCGGCAAAAACCGCGCAACGCACCGGCTTGGGGTTTTCCGCGCTGTTGCTGAGTGCGGCGTTATTCGGCGGATATTTTGGCGTCCAAACCCCTGCATCGGCTGTTGCGGTCGCAAACGCCGAAACAGCGGACAGGCAGTGGCAGCCTTATGCCCCGGCCCGTCTTAAGGAATTACGCGATCAAGGCAAACCGGTATTTATTAATTTTACCGCGGCCTGGTGCATCAGTTGCCTGGTGAATGAAAAGGTCGCATTGAGCCAGGATGCGGTTATCGATGCGTTTAAGCATGCCGGCATTACCTATCTGAAAGGCGACTGGACTAACCGCGATCCTGAAATCACCCGGATTCTTGCCGAGTTCGGACGCAGCGGCGTGCCTCTTTATCTCTATTATCCGGCGGGCGTTTCGACGAGCCCTGTCATCCTGCCGCAAATACTGACGCCTGAAATCGTGACCCAAGCCGTCGCGGCCCCGGCTATAGCCTTTAAACAATGAAGGAGTTGAGCATGATTTAGAGAGTCGAGCTTGAAAGCGTTATTCAAAAACAACTGTTCTGTTATTAATTTTGAAGGAGTTATCATGTTAGCCAATCGTTTTTCCCAATCCTTTTTAGCGGGTTTAATGTTTATTTTTGCCGCCGCTACTGCGCATGCCGAGCCTATTGTGAACCAGCCGGCTCCAGTGTTTTCCGGTGCTACAGCCGACGGCAAAACCATTAACCTGGCCGATTTACACGGCAAAACCGTGATCCTGGAATGGACCAATCACGAGTGTCCGTTCGTGAAAAAACATTACGAATCCGGGAATATCCAGGGTTTGCAAAAACAGGCGGCGGAGCAAGGCATAGTGTGGCTGCAAGTCATTTCTTCGGCGCCGGGCAAACAAGGCCATGTTGACGGCGATACCGCTAAAAAGCTGAATGCTGATCGTGGCGCCACGCCAACCCATACCGTGTTCGATCCCGAAGGCACCATCGGCAAACTCTATGCGGCAACCAACACTCCGCAGTTCTTCATCATCAATCCCGAAGGCGTACTGCTTTATAAAGGCGGCATAGACAGTATCCCTTCGGCCGACAAAGCGGATATCGCGAAAGCGGAAAACTACATCAGCGCAGCGTTGAAAGAGCTGGCTGCCGGCAAGAGCATCACCAAGTCCAGCACCAAACCTTACGGTTGCACGGTGAAATACGCGAGTTAATGGAATGCGTGTGTCAGTCATCATGAAGGAAGGAGGCGTTGATCATTCTGAAACTTTTAACAAGGAACAGGTCTTAGTTATGGACAACATCATTGCCGCAACTGCCGATTCCGGTTTGAGCGCGCTTTACGGTGCCGGAACCGATAAATGCGTCGGCTGGAAACCTCCACACCTTAAACGCGATAAGCGGTATTGAAGCGATCAAGGATCAGTTCGGCAAAGCCTGTAAGAGCTGTCGCGACAACTATCGTATTCGCGATAAATAAAATGTGTGTGTCTGCTGGAAGTCGAAGGATTGATTTCCAGTTTTTTTATCGTTTGAGACAAGTATGTCTTCCTATAGCAGGTTCACGTCCTATAAACAGACCTCCTATTTCACTAGCCACTCTAAAAGTGTGAGTATCATTTGATGCCAAAAAACGCCGAGCTAGTTTCCTAACCGGGCATTTTCTTTGTGGGTATCCAAGACATCAGGAAACGAGTCTACTTCTTACGGCCATATAGCAGACACTTGGCAGGGGTGGATGGTGAAAGGCAAACTTCGACCCTGAATGGACATACGATCATTCAAATTCGCCGCCCGATAAAGGTCGTTCGTGACAAGCAACGGCCGTTGAGAATTGCTTAACCTACAACTGGACAAATGGCTCGCAGAAGTTTAATGATTATTGATTTTAACGCTCAGTTTTATCACAAATATTTAAACCATCTTTGGGTTTACAATTTAGACCACATTCATAATCACCTTTTTCCCGAGAATTAAGATTATCAAGCATTGCAACTGAAGCAGCTCTGCATTCTTCAAGTGTCTTATAAGCACCTACGTATTTGTCTATAAGAAGGTTATTGCTATTTGGGTATACATATCCTTGCCATATTTGTTCTTCAAATGGCCACCAGCTTGCAAGATAAGCGACGATCAAATATATAATTATCAGTTGAATCATATTGAATTTCCCTTTAAATAAACCAAATAGAATCTTTGATGGCAAATAGGAGGATAGTATCGCCTTAATTGCTATTTCTACGGTTGACTATATTGTTTATTTTATCGTCAGCTTTTTTCTTATCTAAAAATCCAATTTCAGGATTTGCTTCCATCCTAATAATGTCATCGATAACAGGTTTGTCTTTGGTCAGAAATTCTTCAAGACATTTCAAATAGTCTTTAGAATCATAATAACGATTCCATCTTGCATCAAAACCGTCAGTAATGCGATTAACTTCAAACCCACCTAACTTTTCTATAATTTTTTCAATAACAGGCCTTTTTGAAACCCATCCTTTAGATCTTGGTGTATTCGATAGCTGTATAACACAAGTAGGAACTTGTGTGCGATTCAAGGCTCGTAGATAGTGATTACTTAAATATATCTGAAAAGTAATGTTTGGTGTTTTATTGAAATCATCTGGGCCTGTATAAAAACCAATTACTAGGTAATTTTCATCACCAGGAAACCAATATCCATCTTCTAACCTTTTACCTTTTTGTCTAGGCATAAAATAAAAATCAGGATTATGCTCTTTATAATCCAAGAGAAACTGAAATATTTCATCATGTATTACAGTAACTTCGTTCTCTGATGAATTATTGAATTGCTCGTCATTAGTTTCGCTATCAGCTTTATTTTCATGCTCATTTAGCAATCGTTCAATCACCGCAGCAGGAGTATCAAACCCAACGGCGTAAGCTTCTAACCGTGAAAACAATTCATCTGAAATTCTTATGACAGGCATGACGGGGCTCCAAAAATTAATCTCAGGAAGTATTGTAACAATGTTACATAATTATTTGAATGTTTTTTATTTGAGAATGCGTTGGTTTCAGAGACTGTACGTAATGACTAAATTGCTTACCGGAAAGTTGCCATTCGTGACCGTCGCAAATTGTTAAGGGTTGTCAGATGTCTGCCCTCCTGCGCAAGGCGGCAAGATGCGACAGAACTGGGCGGGCAGGCGTCGGACAAGCCTCGAGGGAGGAAACCG
>Ga0265297_10007195_pt1 | contig 15567 bp, 17 predicted proteins | sample Munlanlwell13791_FD_192502 | JGI IMG/M metagenome (GOLD analysis project Ga0265297, IMG submission 192502) | Leachate microbial communities from a municipal landfill in Southern Ontario, Canada - Leachate well 137-91 | ecosystem: Engineered > Solid waste > Landfill > Unclassified | place... | reverse complement strand
GATGACGTTGCTAAAGATAAGGTTGCTCCTTCTAATACTTCTTGGACCTCCAGCCAAAATATTGGTCAAGTTTATACTTACAAGAATGGAACAAATCAAGGAACTACTGTTTTTCTCCGCGGCGGCGATTGGACCACTGGGGCGATTGCTGGGCCGTTTGCGTTGCACTTGCATTGGGGCCCTGACAGCACGGACGGCACTGTTGGGTTCCGTTGCGCCCGGTAGGCCGTAGCAATCTAAAATCTGAAATCCAAAAAATATGCTAGAAGATCTAATAGTTTTTCAAAAATTATACGATTTAATTTTATGGATTTATCCCATTATTAATAAATTTCCTCAAAAACAGAGATTTGTGCTTGGTCAACAAATCCAAAACAAATTATTGGAAATTTTGAAAAATATTATTGAAGGCAATCAAGCAATTCAAAAAACTGTTATTTTAAAACACGCCAGTGTTAATTTGGATGAACTCCGCATTTTAATTCGTTTGAGCAAGGACTTGCACTTTTTAAGTATTAATCAGTATCAAATAGCTGCTGAAAAAATAAATGAAATAGGGCGATTTTTAAATGCTTGGTTAAGAAGATTTTCGTAATAAAATTTTCTAACCGAGAGCTAAATTTATTTATGAATTAAATTTAGTTGTCGGCTAGAGATTATTTTAACCGACAAGGGATAGGATCGTGCAACGGACCTTTCTCCGCGGCGGCAATTGGAACAATGGGGCGAATGATGGGCCGTTTGCGTTGAACTTGAATTGGGGCACTGACAACACGAACAACAATGTTGGGTTCCGTTGCGCCCGGTATACTTCCATGCTTAAATTAACCTGGCCCGAACAAAATCTTTAAGGAGATTCGTCTGTGCCATGAAGCCTACGGATTCTATTCCTTCTCCGGTACTCTATGAAATGATATTTTTAGGGTAGAGCCTATGGTGATTTGTTTTGAGAAACCTTGTTTGTTTCATGAGGAAAGGGAAAATACAAACTCGTTTCCCCGCGTTATTGCGTTGTCGTAACGCTCTGACGCGGGGTTAGAGAGTGTTTTTTTATGAATAAGAATCTTTTTGAACAAGTTGCCGATTTTAAAAATCTTCACTCTGCTTATTTTGCTGCTCGTCGATGTAAACGTTATCGTAGTTGTGTTCTCAAGTTTGAATATAATTTGGAAGAAAATTTATTAACTCTAAAAAAAGAATTATTGAATAAAACTTATCATCACGGAGGTTATCACGAGTTTATTATCACAGATTCCAAAAAACGAATTATTAAAGCACCTCTATTTCGCGATCGAATTGTTCATCACGCCTTATGTAATATTATTGAGCCGATTCTTGATAGAGGATTTATCTACGATTCTTATGCTTGTCGAAAAGGCAAGGGAACTCATGTTGCCGTAAAACGATTAGAAAGTTTTTTGAAGAGTTGCAGCGCGACACAAAAAAGGAGGGATGTAATTTCGTCGCGCGTTTACTGTCTCAAATGCGATATCTCTAAATATTTTGAAAATGTAGATCACGAAATACTTTTAGAATTATTAGAAAAAAAGATTCAAAACGGAGATATTTTATGGTTGCTCCGCGAGATTATTGGCAGCAATGCGCAAGGCATTCCTATTGGTAATCTCACTAGCCAACTTTTTGCGAATGTTTACTTGAATGAACTTGATCATTTTATAAAACGGGTTTTGGGCGAACGATACTATATTCGCTACATGGATGACTTTTTAATATTAGACACAAATAAATGGCATCTCCGCGAAACCAAAGAACGTCTGCGGATGTTTCTGTGCGATCGGCTGAAACTTGAACTGCATCCGAAAAAAGCGGAAATTTTTCCTGCTGATAAGGGAATTGATTTTCTTGGTTACGTCGTGCGGAACAATAAGCGATTCTTGCGGAAATCCACGGTTAAGCGTTTTCTAAAAAAGAAACGTCGTTATTATAAAACGATGATAAAAAATGGTCAGCAGACGGAGGTGTTTTTACAAAATGTTTTTAATTCGTGGCGGGGATATATATGTTTTGCCGATTCATATAAATTAATAAAAGACATTAGAGCCTCTTTCTGCCAGCCATTTTAATTAAATGCATAGAAAATATTGTTTGACAGCAAAATAGAATAAAATGTAGAAAATAATTTGCCCTCATTTGTCACCTTATTTTTTCGGTGTCATCCTGTTTTTCTCTGTCATCCTGAACTTTAGTGAAGGATCCCTCGGCTTTTAGTACTAATCAGCAATTTCTGCATTGCGTGGGATTCTTCGCCTGCCTAACCGGCAGGCAGGCTCCGCTCAGAATGACACACTACCACATCGTCATCCTGAGGACTTTAGTCCGAAGGATCCCTCGGCTTTTAGCTCTCTTTTGTCATCCTGAACTTTAGTGAAGGATTCCTTGGCTTTTAGTACTCCATGGGATTCTTCCCTGCCCGCCGAACAGGCGGGGCTCCGCTCAGAATGACAATAAAAATAGCGTTCAGAATGACAAAAAATAAAAGCTCTCAGAATGACAAAATAAATTGACAAAAAATAATTTTTTGCTATTTTTAAAATAGATTGAGATTTAAAAATTAAATTAGAAAGGAGAAGAAAAATGGATTTAAAAGATTACGAAGCAATATTAAGGAGATGTTGGTCAGCAGAAACAAGTTTGGATTCGGAAAATTGGTCACCACATAATCCTGCGTGGGGACAATGTGCAGTGACAGCAGCTGTCATCCAGGATTTCTTCGGCGGAGATTTAATGAGGGGAATAGTAGAAATAAATAGTGGCATACAACCTGTCACCACTTCTCATTATTGGAATCGTTTAGCCAATGGTCAAGAAGTTGATCTTACTCGGGAGCAATTTCCTTTTAGTGCCAGAATTTCGGTTGGTGAAATTCGTTCGCGCCGCTATATTTTTTCTAACCCGCATACATTATCCCGCTATAGTATCTTGAGATTAAAATTCGAAAATGAACTAAGACCTAATCCGCTGTTTTTTGACGAAATCTATCGATTATGCTTCGGGGCCGCTCAATTATCTGATTGTAGTTATATGCAGTTTGGGTGCGTAGTTTTTCAAGAAGGTAAAAAACAGCCCAAAGTTATGACTAGCAATCGTTTTGTTGAACCCATGAGATTTATTTGTTCGTCGGAATGCATAAGAAAATATATTAAATCAGAACAAAATTTGATGATTGGTGCTTGCGGTCATGCCGAAGAGTGGGCGTTGAAAGAATTACGAGAAAAAAAGATTCATCCTGATAGATGTTCATTTTACGTGGCAGGGGTTAAGCCTTTTATTCATACGCCATTATTAAGAGAAAAAGAAGGATTTTCTTGTTTGCGTTGTGCTGTTCAACTCTATATGCACGGAGTAAAAAAAATTTACATTCCTGTTCAAGATCACTGGGCTTCTCAAACGCCAGAAGAAGCTCTTATTTCATCCTTAGATTTTGCTATTGGGAGAAGGCAGATATAACAAGATATAAATTGCAAAATAATGTCAAAAACCTCGATTTTTAATCGAGGTTTTTTATTTGTTAATAAGAAAAATTTCTGATAAAATAAATTTTGCCGGGTCCAAAAAATTTAAAACGCGAAATGATAATTTTATGGCCAAAATTATAAATGGCTTTTTCTCTAAAAACGTTCAAAGAGCTGCAGCACTAATTCAACAAGGCGAAGCAGTGGCATTTCCTACTGAGACTGTTTATGGTTTGGGTGCAGATGTTTACAATAAAAAAGCCGTAGCCAAAATTTTTGAAATTAAAGAACGGCCATATTTTGATCCCATTATTGTTCACGTAGCCAATCTAAAACAATTGGAAGAGGTAGCTCAGATTAAAGATGAAAGAGTTTATGATTTAGTTAAACATTTTTGGCCAGGCCCGCTAACGCTTGTTTTGCCTAAACAGAAAAAAATTCCTTATCTTGTAACTGCTGGGTTAGATACTGTTGGCGTGCGCATGCCAGCAAATGTTGTTGCTCTTTCTTTAATTCAAGCCTTGGGACATCCCATTGCTGCGCCGAGTGCCAATTTATTTACTCGCTTGAGCCCCACGACGGCGGAGCATGTCTTTAAGCAATTAGGACCTAAAATTAAAATTATTTTAGATGGAGGTAAAACTATTTGCGGAGTAGAGTCAACCATTTTATTAATTAACAAAAACATCCAGCCCGTTTGTCTCAGAATGGGCGGTTTGCCAATTGAAGAAATTGAGAAAGTTGTTGGGAAAATTACAATTCCGAAAAAACAATCCAGAAAAATATTAGCACCGGGCAATTTGAATTTTCATTATGCACCCAGAAAATCTTTAATTATTGTTGGAAAAGAAGAAGAAATTTGGCGATATCCCGAGAGTTTGAAGAAAAAAATAGCTCTCCTTGCTTTTCAAAAAATTAAAAATAAAAGAAAATTTTATGAGTGGCGTATTTTATCTCCTCGGGGTGATTTGAAAGAGGCAGCTGCTAATTTTTTTGACTTTCTTCATCAATTAGATGAAGGATCAGCGGAGATTATTTTTGTTGAAAAAGTAAAAGAAGTGGGTTTGGGTCGAGCTATTATGGAACGTTTAAATAAAGCAACTCATCAATAATGAATAAAAATATAATTATCCTTATTGCCATTATTTTGCTGGGGCTATTAATTTTTGAAATATATTTTTTGAGAGGCAAATATTCAACGGGGGAAGTTATTTTTAAAAGACAAAATATTGGCATTACGGTAGAAATAGCGAGCAACAGTTTAACTCAGATGCAAGGTTTAATGGGGCGAAAGGAATTGCCAGAATTTTCAGGTATGCTTTTTGTTTTTCGCACCGAAGCACCGCGTACTTTTTGGATGAAAAATACTCACATCCCCTTAGATTTAATTTTTATTTCTCATGATAAAAAGATTAAAGAAATTAAGGCTAACTTTGAACCATGTATTGATAGCAATAATTGTCCGAGCTATCAATCAAAAGAAAGCGCCCAATATGTTTTAGAGGTGAATGGTGGTTTTTGTGAAAGGCATCAGATTGAAGTAGGCGATGAAATAGAACTTAAATTTTAGAAATTTTACTCACCGCTATTTTAAAAGTTATCCACATCTTGCATGGCGAGTTATTTCTGATAGAATAAAAGTAGAAAATAAAAACGGAATAAAAATATTTTCTAAAACAGAAGAAGGATGTTAGCAGAAAAAATTTCCGATCACCTAAAAAATTTAGCGAAGAAAAATCCAGCGATCAAACGACAATTTTACCTTTCGAAATGGGAACTTCATACAAAAGAAGATAAATTAAATTCGGTTGATCCCCTTTTAGAAGACGAACACACTAAAAAACGCGGTCTCATCTACAAATATCGAGGCCGCGTTTTAATTCTTTTGACACTTTCTTGTGCTGCTTATTGCCGTTTTTGTACGAGACGAAGATGTGTTTCCGAAATTGAAAAAGGAATTTTAAGCAAGGAAGATATAGATAATATTGCGCAATATATTAAACAGCACAAAGAAATTAAAGAAATTATTTTATCTGGCGGCGACCCATTAACAGTGCCTAATCTTTTGAATTATTCTTTAAAAGTTTTTTCAGCCTTGCCGCAAATAAAAATTATTCGGATTGGAACGCGGGTGCCGGTTTCTAATCCGAAATTAGTTACTGATAATCTTTTAAATCTTATTAGAAAAATTTCTCAACCTGTTTATGTGGGCATTCATTTTGAACATCCTGATGAATTAACGCCAGAAACAATAAAGGCTTGCGAAAAATTACGCAAAGCCGGAGCCATTCTTTATAGTCAGAGTGTTTTTTTAAAAGGCGTTAATGATTCTTATGAAGTTTTATACGAACTTTTTTCTCGTCTTATTGAAATTGGAGTTAAGCCTTATTATCTCTATCGTTGCGATCCCGTGCAGGGGATTGAACATTTCCGAGTGCCATTTGAAAAAGAAATAAAAATTGCTACGAAACTAAGAAAAAATTTATCAGGATTAGCTTGGCCGACTTATGTGATTGATACGCCTAATGGCAATGGTAAAATTCCTGTGCCTTTAGAATTTTGGCAATTTGATAAAAAACAATTTAGGGATTTTTTGGGCAGAAAACACGAAGTAATTTAATAGTTAGGGTAAATTGAGAAAAAAATTGATTGATGCGGCGGAAAATTTTCTTCGAAAATTTTCCGCCGCTTTTTCTCTCATTTATCTTAAAAAAGAGCAATGAATTATTTGCTTGACAAAATTTAAAAAATAAGTAATATTCAGTCAGACCTTTTACAAGGCTTTATATATAAAAAAATCTTAAAAGGAGGTTTTCAATGAGAAAACTTAGTTTGGTTGTATTGATTGGGTTGGTTCTGTTGACGCTGCCTGTAGCAGCTCAGCAGAGCCAGGGTAAAGAGATTGAGCTGAAGACTCTAGGACGGGCGCCTCTCGCGCCTTATCTGCAGACCGAAGAGGAGGTTCGAATTGTTCTTAAGAAGTACAACGAAGAAATTGGTAAGGCGTTAGAGTATTTCCCAGGCGGAGCTCTCGGAGAAATAGTCTATCTCAAATTGTACGAAAACGTTGATAGTTTTGTTATGCAACTGCAGCAGATTCCGGTGGGACAAAAGATGGACTGGATGATTTATCGGAATGGTGGTTTGCTAAAGAATGTGCGTTGGGCGGGAAATTCATCCTTTGACGCTTTTGTTTTTGAAGTAGAAGCAGAAGGAAAGTTGTTTCAATTTGCTGTTCCGATTCGTTGTGGCAACGTTTCCTTAATTAGCATGAAAGAGATTCCTATTTCTGCACCAGTAGTTCAGCCACAACCACAGCCCCAACCGAAAGCAGAACAACCATTTGTTCCGCCAGCAGTTATTCAAGCACCAGCACCAACGCCTGCACCTGCGTTATCTGCGCCGATAAAAGCGCAGAAACGCTGGTCACCCACGGTCAAATTCAAAGTGGGAAGTGGTTGGGCAAAAACGAGTATGCCGGCAAATCAAAATCTGGAAGGTAGAGTTGACTTCTTCACGCTTATTCCAGATGAAATGTCTTTGTTCTACTGTGAAGATGGAACAGCAGCATGGTTATACTCGCCGACGAAGGATATCCCGTTTACATTGGGAGAACAAATTGGACTTCATACCCAATTGCAAAATACGTCTATCAGGAAGTATCAGCCGTTTTTTGCTGGACTAGAGCTGGAGATCGCGAAGAACTTCTTTGTGACGGCAGATTATTTCCACATCGGGAAGTTCCACTTGCAAGAGTATAGTCTATCCAATCTCATGTCCGTTACTGAATTGAGATTGCTCGGTGAGTACGATAGTACAAGTGGTTCTGCAGATGGTTGTACTCCAACCTACGTTTATTATATAGGGTTGGAGCGGCAGCGGCGGGAGCAGTTGATCCAACAGGATATTCGGATAGAAGAGTGGTCTGTTGGGGTAAAGTTCGAGTTGAAGCTGGCGAAGAAGTTCTATGTTGCGCCAGCAGCAGGAGTGACCTGGCAAGAGCAGCGTGGGACGCGCGAGGTGACTGAAGCGGTTACTAAAATGTATCCCTTTAAAGAAGAAGCTCTGGAACCACAGCAGGTGGTTTCAAGTGCTGAAAAGATCAAAACTTCCGTCGCGCACCCATACGTGGGTGCCAGCGTAGAACTTTATTGTTTCCAGGTTGAAGCTAGATATTTGATGAAAAAATTTAATGAAGAAGTTTATACCTCCCCCTGGCGCGTTCAAGGCGCGCTGGTTCTAAGATTTTAAAAAAAATAAAGCAATCAAAAGCCCATTGACCAAAGGTCACTGGGCTTTTTTATTTTGACAAAATTACTTTTCTTTTATTCTTCTTCTATTTCAATTGCTTCGGCAGCGCAAGCATCAATAGCTGATTGCAATTTCTCTTCATCAATTTTTTTAAGTTCTTTGACTTCGGCCTTTCCGTCTTCATCAAGATAAAACATTTCCGGATACATAAACGTGCAGCTGCCGCAGCCCAGACATTTATCTTTATTAATTTTAATTTTTTTCTTTCCCATTTTTTAAAATTTAATCCGACGCTCTTATAAATTATATTTCTCTTTATAGAACCGAATCAATTCTTCCACTAAAGGAATGCAACTGGGATCGCCCAATCCGACTTTGGTTTTTTCTTGCACTTCTTCTAAAGTTTTAGCTCCATCCAGCACTGCTTTTTCAATGTCTTTTTCCGTAATTTTTAGAATTTTATCAATGACTCGACTGCCTTCAGGTTCAATTTTGTCGTATTGTCCAGTTCTACGATAATAATCATTAATTGCGTCACGTAAGGCCTTGTCACCTAAAACTGAGCAGTGATATTTAATATCCGGTAATCCACCTAATTCTTTGATGATATCGTTAGGCGTAATTTTTCGTGCTTGTTCTAATTTCATTCCTCCATGGCGTAAAATCATCTCTGACAAAACAGACGTGGAAGCAATAGCTGAGGCACAGCCAAAAGTGCGCCAGCGAGCATCTTTAATTTTTTCAGTTTTCGGATCAACTAAAATCCAGAATTTCATCACATCACCGCAGACCGGACTGCCAATCATTCCTAGGCCGTTATACTGAAATTTCTCTTCTTCCCCGAATTTCATAAAATTTTTAGGTTGAAGAAAATGTTCTTTTACCGTTTGACTATAAACCCATGGATTTCCTTTTGTCCAGATATCGGCTTCTTTTTTACTTTTTTGTTTTTTTGATTTTTTAGTTAGTGCTTTCTTTGTTTTTTTCATTGAATTTTAATGAGATTGGTGATAATTCTCGTAATTCCAAAACGACCTTTTTTAATTTTTGGATAAGATAGTCAATGTCTTTTTTGGTAGTATCTTTACCCAGCGTAATTCTTAAACTGCCATGAATAAATTCAGCTGGCAAGCCAATAGCTTGAAGAACATGGGAAGGGCTAAGACTTTTAGAATGGCAAGCCGAGCCAGTTGAGGCGGCAATACCATATTCATCAAGCTTTAAAATCAATGCCTCGCCTTCAACATCCAATATAGTAAAATGGGCATTATTCGGCAGGCGATTTTTTAAATCACCATTTACAAAAACTTTAGGAATATTTTTTAAAACATTTTTAATGAGGTAATTACGCAAAAGTTTTAATCTTTGCGATTCTTGTTTTTTTTCTTTTTGCGCTAATGTTAAAGCAGTAGCAAATCCAACAATACCCGCGACATTTTCTGTTCCAGAGCGATAATTTTTCTCTTGGCCACCGCCATAAATAAGAGGTTTGATCTCTACGCCCTCTTTTTTATATAATACGCCCGTTGCTTTAGGTCCATAAATTTTTCCTCCGTTAAGGCTCATTAAATCAACTCCTAATTTTTGAGGGCGAATATCTAAATAGCCAGCTGCTTGGCAGGCATCAGTATGGAAAAGAGGAAATATGGTTTTGTGTTCAGTGCGGAAATTTTTGATGATTTGAGCAATTTTGGGAATAGGTTCAATGACGCCAATTTCATTGTTAGCATACATTATTGAAATAAGAATTGTTTGATCGTCAATCAAACTTTTTAATTGGTCCAAATCAACAAGTCCGTTTTTTTGGACAGAGAGATAGGCAATTTCAAAACCTTGTTCTTTTAAAGCTTTGACTGTTTCTAATCCTGCTGGGTGTTCGATAGCAGAAATAATAATTTTAGGTTGAGAAAATTCTTTTTGATAGTAATGGGCCGTGCCTTGCAATGCCAAATTAACAGATTCAGTGCCACCATTGGTAAAAATTATTTCTTTTGATTGAACTTGTAGAATCTCTGCAATTTTATTACGGGCTGATTCGATGGCTTGTTTGGCTATACGACCTTCCAAGTATAAAGATGAAGGATTGCCAAATTGTTTTTGCCAAAATGGTTTCATGGCTGAAATCACTTCTTTTCTTGTTGGCGTTGTGGCCGCATAGTCAAAATAATAGCGCTTCATACAAGTTGGGAAATTTTTATCCGACTTAATTTTAAAGTTATATCTTCGGTAAGACCAACCCAGCAACTTTTAAGCGTACAATGAGAAGAATTACAACGAGAAGAGCAGTTGATTAAGGATAAAGGCCCTTCAAGCGCTTCAATGACGCTTAAGAGCGAAATATTTTTTGGATTGTTTTTTAAGCGATAGCCTCCGTTTTTTCCTCTTTTGGATTCCACAAAATTATTTTTAATTAAAGCTCGGTTGATTTTTTGTAGATAATAAAAGGAGGTCTTCGTTTGATCACAAAAAGAGCGCAAGCTGACAAATTTTAATTTGTTCGTTTGCGCCAAATAAATAAGCCAGCGAAGAGCTAGTTCAATTTGTTTAGAAATTTTAATACTTTTGAAATTCATACTATTAAATACTTATTTTAATAACATATAATTAATCGTCAAGTAGCAAAACAAAAAGAAAGGACTTAAGTCCTTTCTTTTTGTTTTAATAAATTCAACTTATTTCATTGCCGCGTACGTAGCTTGTACTTTGAGTCCACCGCCGCCTTCTTCATAAAACATTTGAATGCTCATCGAATTTCTGCTTTTAGTAGCATAGATATTATAAATACCGTTGCTGTTAGTATTATTTACTATCGTCCAACCATTTTGATTAAGATAAGCAATAAATTTATCGGCATTTTCTTGAATGGATTTTTGTGAATAATAAGCAACACTTGCCTGAGTAATCCCCGTTTCTTTATTTGTTTTTTCAAGTGATTGAACCAGCAAAGTACCAACTTCAAACGGAAAATCTTGAGGGAAGATTTCCGGAGGTACATCGCCATAATTTTGTTCTAAAGTAGTTGCTTTTTCCACCGAAACAGTTGGTTGAACAGCTGCATTCTGTCCCGCGGTATAGCCTAACAAAGCGGCAACGATAATCAAAACAATCGTCAGTATCCAATACCATACTTTTCCGCCCTTTTTTGGTTGTTGAACAGATGTTTCGTTCATGGTTATAAGGCCAAAAGAATGATGGCCAAAATAATAATAATCACAATTACGACCCAAATCCAAGCATTACTCTTTTTTGGTTTTTCGGCCGTTGCTTGTGGAGTAGGATTTTGATTTTGTTCGTCCATAATAAAGGAATGATAAAAATTAAAATCGACCTTACCTCTTCTTTATTATACTCCAAAAATAAAAGTCAACCAAATGAGCTGTGGATAAGAACTCCCTTTTTATTCGCTAAAAAAAAGAGTAAAATAAAAAGAATGAGGCGAAATAACCAAGGTTTTACATTAATTGAAATGCTTGTGGTCACAACAATAGTGATTTTATTAAGCGGTCTTCTAATTTTATATTCCCGTGAAGGCGATAAAGTGAGTTTAATTCTAAGAGCCCGCACTCAGGTGATTGCTGATATTAATCGAGCTAAAAATTTAGCCATCACCGCTCAATCTTGGAATGGCGAGCATACTTGCGGTTACGGCGTTTATTTTGATACGGCTAACAATCGGTATATAATTTTTACTGAAGTTGCCAGTAATTGTGAATCTTCCGATCATGTTTATCAAAGAGGATCTTATGATGTAGAAATTATTCCTGTGACTAATCAATTTGTGTTAAGCTCAGCTAATATTTCTCAGGTATTTTTTATGCCACCCGATCCGACAGTTTTTTTTGATCCTCCTGAAATGGAACAGGCGGAGATTAATTTTAATCTAGTCAATCAAGCCAATCCAGCATTTCAGATTTTTATTAATTCTCTGGGCCAAGTGTGGGGAATATAAATAAAAAATGGCAATTGTTTACGCTGCTGTAGGTAAGCGAAAAAGCAAAATGAAAAATAAAAACGAAAAAATAAAAAACAATAAAGGATTTAGTTTAGTGGAAGTGATGGTGAGTATCGGTATTATTTTGGTTGCTTTTACGGGTGTTCTTACTTTGATTAATCGATCAGTTGCTTTCCATGATTTGGCTTACAGTCGATTGACCGCTTCTTATTTAGCTCAAGAAGGAATAGAAATTGTGAGAAACATTCGAGATAACAACATCATAACTGAAAGGCGGTGGAATGATGGTTTAACAACAGGCGTTTATCAAGTTCAATATAATTCTCCTGTGTTAGCGCCTTATACAGGAGAATATTTATTACTCGATTTAGTACGAGGTTTATATACTTACGAAGCTAACGACAATACTCGTCAAACGCGTTATGATCGGCGGATAGAAATTCAAGTTATTTCACCTGATGAAATTCGAGTTAATTCTATTGTTGAGTGGAGCAATCGCGGTGGGGAGTTTGAAATTAATGTCGAAGACCATCTTTTTAATTGGATTTAAGATGAAAAAAAAGCATTGCCAAACTAAAAATGGATTTACGATGGTAGAAACATTAGTTGCTTCGGCTTTATTTCTGACGGTTTTAACAATTACTACTTCTACTTTTTTAATTAGTTTGAGGACGCAAAGATTTCTTTTGGCATCAGTGAATGCAACCGAAAACATTTCCTATGCCCTAGAGGTGATGGGCCGCGAAATTCGGATGGGCAAGAGTTTCTTTTCGCCCACAACGGATGTGCTTAATTTTTTAATTACTAAAGACGGCACAGATAAGGCGGTTGTTTATCGTTTAAATAACTATCAAATTGAACGTTCTATTGGCGGAGGGCCTTTTATTGCCTTAACATCGCCTGATGTTCGCATAATGGACCTTTCTTTTCTTACTCAGGGCAATGAGCGAGGAGATGGCCAGCAAGTGCGGGTGACTATTCTTTTAAGAATTGCAAGTTATGCAGGCGCCAAACAATTAGAAACGAATTTAGAGACCACTATAAGCAGTCGTCAACCCGAAAGTTAAAATAATGAAAACGCAACAGTTAAAACAATTAAAAAATCAAAAAGGACAAGCGATGTTAATCACTATGCTTATTTTAATGTCATCATTTTTGGTTAGTATGGCTTTGGGGGGATTGGTGTTATACGAATTAAAATCCATGATCTTTACCGGCGAATCAGTCAAAGCACTTTATGCAGCGGAAAGTGGTTTGGAGTGGAAGCTTTATCAAGCTAATCATCCGGATGAAGAAACCGGTCGTGGTCCAATTATGAACAATGGCACTAGTTTTATAGTCAATGTTTCTTCTACTACTGAAGGGTATTTAGTGATTTATTCAGTTGGTCGGAGCATCAATACATATCGGGCTCTTGAAGTGATGTATTAGGCGTTCTATAATACCCTTCGTGTATGGATCAAAAAATTACTAAAGAGGAGGCTAAAAAAAGAATTGAAAAATTAAGAAAAGAAATAAATTATCACCGTTATCTATATCATGTTTTAGATAAAGAAGAGATTTCGCCGGAAGCTTTAGATTCTTTAAAAAAGGAACTCTTTGATTTAGAGCAACAATTTCCTGATTTAATCACTCCCGATTCACCTACGCAGCGGATCGGCGGTAAGCCATTGAAAGAATTTAAAAAAGTAAAGCATCCGACGCCGATGCTTTCTTTTAATGATTGTTTTTCTGAAGATGACATGCGCGCTTGGGAAAAAAGATTTATGGATTTTTTAGGCGGTAAAGTGCATCGCTCTGATAAATTCTATTATTGTGAATTAAAATTTGATGGTTTAGCTATTGAGCTGCATTACAAAGATGGAATTTTTGTTTGTGGTGCCACTCGTGGTGATGGATATGTCGGTGAAGATGTGACCCAAAATTTAAAGACCATCGAAGCCATACCTCTGCGTTTATTAGAAAAAGAAGAAGTTATAGCTAATTTGAGAAAAGAAGGTTTGAATCATATTGTCGCTCGACTCGAAAAAAATTTTCCGCGTGAAATTATTGCTCGCGGAGAGGTTTTTATGAATCGCAAAGATTTCGAGGCACTAAACAAAGAACAAGTTAAAAAACATCAGAAACCATTTGCTAATCCTCGCAATGCCGCGGCTGGCTCAGTAAGACAATTAGATCCTACTATTACGGCGAGTCGCAAATTGAATTCACACGCCTACTCTCTTGTTACTGATTTAGGTCAAAAAACTCACGAAGAGGAACATCTTATTTTAAAAGCTTTTGGTTTTAAAATTGATCGCCATAGTGAACCCGCTAAAAATTTAGAAGAAGTTTTTGCTTATCATGATAAGTGGTGGAAGAGTCGAGATCGGTTGCCTTTTGAAATTGATGGCGTAGTCGTAATCTTAAATAATGAGGAAGATTTTAAGCGCGCCGGCTATGTAGGCAAGGCGCCTCGTGCGGCTATTGCTTATAAATTTGCTTTGAAGCAAGCGACAACGCAAGTGCTCGATATTATTGTTCAAGTAGGTCGCACCGGCGTTTTGACTCCCGTAGCTATTTTAAAACCAGTAAACGTAGGCGGCGTAACGATTTCGCGTTCGACTTTGCATAATTTTGAAGAAATCAAGCGGTTGGGATTAAAAATTGGTGATACGGTGATTGTGGGTCGAGCTGGTGATGTTATTCCTCAAATTCTTCAGGTTTTGCCCGATCTGCGTACTGGTCAAGAAAAAGAATTTCAAATTCCTAAAAAATGTCCGATGTGCGGTTCTCAAGTGGTTAGGGATGAGGAAGGAATAATTTATCGCTGCAGTAACAAAAATTGTTTTGCAATGAATCGACGGCGATTGTACCATTTTGTTTCTAAGGCGGCCTTTGATATTGAAGGAGTGGGGCCAAAGATTATTGATCGTTTGCTTGATGAAAATTTGATTCGGGATGCGGCAGACCTCTTTCAATTAAAACAAGGCGATTTGGCGGCTCTGGAGCGTTTTGGCGAAAAGTCAGCCGAAAATATTATTAACTCTATTACAACTCATAAAAAAATTGATTTGGTGCGTTTTCTTTATGCGTTGGGGATTAGACACGTGGGAGAAGAAACAGCTGATGTTTTAGCCGATCAATTAGAAGCAGTTCAGCAAATTAAAAAGCCTACAGATGTTTTGGTAGCTATGAAAAAGATTTCTTTGGAAAGTTTGCAGGGGATTGAAGACGTTGGACCAAAAGTAGCTGCCAGTATCAAAGAGTTTTTTGAAGAGAAAAAAAATACTGAATTAATAAAAAAATTAGAAGAGGCGGGAGTTGAAATTATTCCGCGACCAAAGGAGAGCAAAAAATTAAAAGGAAAAATTTTTGTTTTAACAGGGACATTGTCAAGTATGAGTCGGGAGGAGGCTAAAGAGCGCATTCGTCAGTTAGGAGGCAAAGTATCTTCTACGGTTTCCAAAAACGTCAGTTATCTAGTAGCAGGAGACAACCCTGGATCAAAATATCAAAAAGCTAAAGAATTAGGAATTAAAATTATTAGCGAGAAAGACTTTCTTAATTTACTTTCGTAATTTAGAGCATCTACTTATCAGGTCCGCTTGCTCGCGGCATTGTCATTCTGATTTTTGATTTTTGTCTTTTTCCATTTTTATGTTAAAATAAACATAATGAGAAAGGAGAACTTGATTAATGAAAAAACCATTGATTACTTATCCGAATTGAGTCGGATTAAATTGACTGATTCAGAAAAGAAAAAATTAGAAAAGGATTTGAATGCGATTATTAATTATGTGAATCAGCTTCAGGTAGTTGATGCTTTAAGTATTAATTTAGATGAAGAATTGCTAAAAATACAAACGGTTTTAGAAGCGACAGAGAATATAGAAAAGGAACAATTATCTT
>Ga0265297_10007194_pt1 | contig 15569 bp, 11 predicted proteins | sample Munlanlwell13791_FD_192502 | JGI IMG/M metagenome (GOLD analysis project Ga0265297, IMG submission 192502) | Leachate microbial communities from a municipal landfill in Southern Ontario, Canada - Leachate well 137-91 | ecosystem: Engineered > Solid waste > Landfill > Unclassified | place... | reverse complement strand
CCGGGAACCACGCACATTGGCATACACGGCGTCATCCCGTGCTGGATCGCGCACGCCTTCCATGGGGAGGCCGAAGTCCGTCATCAGGCCCAGCTCGATGGTGCTTGTCCCTTTCGGCGGATGCTCGGCGACCGCAGCCACTTCAGAATTCCCAGCCATCAGGCCGAGGTAACGGCATAGTTCTGCGCCGGCCAACTCGATGGCCGGATTGCGGCTCTTGAGCCGGATCGTCACCCGAACGGCCGGCATTTGTGGCGCAGCAACCCCTTGGGGTGAACCTGAGGCGACAGGTTCAGCCGCTGAAGCCACGGATACAAGCAAGGCAGACAGCCCGGCAGACAATAGCATTATGTGGGTTTTCATTTTCGTCAGGGTGTTGGTCTCAATCTCGGGTTTCATATTCAGTAGCTGGCATCTCTGTTTCACGGTATCGGCAGAAATCTGTGTGTGGCGTGTTTGTATTGCTGCGTGCTCACCGCACGGTGTAGCCGCCATCAAGCACCAAGTCATGGCCGACCACGAAATCGGATGCCTCGGCAGCCAGATAGAGCACCGCGCCCTGCATGTCGCGGGCTTCAGCCACATGATCAATCGGAGCGGTCTTCAAGAACATCGGCACCACTTCTGGAAACAGGTCTGGGGTTCGGGTCACGCCGGGGCTTATGCAGTTGACCCGAATCCCGTGCGGAATCCACTCGGCCGCGAGACATCGCGTGAGATGGCTCACGCCGGCCTTGGAGATGCTGTAAACCGCCTGTGGATTCGGCCACACGATCCGTCCGCAAATCGAGGAGACATTGATGATCTTCCCATAGTGCCGGGATTGCATGGCCCGGGCCTCGGCTTGGGCGCAAAAGAAGGTGCCGCGCAGGTTCGTGTTGATGACGTGATCCCACTCCTCCTCGGTCACTTCCATGGCCGGCTTGATTGGAATGGCAACGCCCACGTTGTTGACCGCGATGTCCAACCGTCCCCAAGCCGTCATGACCTCGGCGACCATGCGCGTTGCTTCCATGGCCTTGCTGATATCCACCGTAATTGCCATGGATTGACGGCCCAGTGACCGGATTTCCGCCGCCACCCGTTCGGCCTTTTCCCGGTTGATATCGGCGATGGCCACATCCGCGCCGGCCTCAGCCAGCGCATGCGCAAACATCTGTCCCAAACCCTGGCCGCCGCCCGTGACCAGGGCCTTTCTGCCATCCAGACGCAACCGGTTAATGATGGACTGGTCCGCCTCTCTTTGGTTGTCGCGTTCGTGGGAGGTCATCGTTTTCTCCCCATGAGTTTTCGGACACTCGCAGCGATCTTTTGTGCCGAGAGGCCGTATTCGTTCAGAAGCCATTCGTGAGTGCCCACCTTGCTGACGTAGAGGTCCGGCAGGCCGATGCGCAGGAATTTCTTCGGCATCACGCCCTCGTCGCAAAGCACCTCGGCCACGGCGCTGCCCATGCCGCCCTGCAACTGATGTTCTTCCACCGTGATGATTGCGCCCGTCTCGCGGGCCGCCCGCACAATGGCGCTGCGGTCAATCGGCCTGACCGTGTGCAGGCTGACCACCCGGCAACGGATGCCGCGTTTCTCCAGAGCCTCGGCGGCGGGCAATGCCTGATTGCCAACGGTGCCGGTGAAAAAGATCGTGGCATCACTGCCATCGCGAACCTGGATGGCTTTGCCGAGCTTGAATGCAATCCTCCCTTCATGCACCGGCGGTTCTTTCTTGTAGCCGCATCGGTAATAGAACGGCCCGTCGTGCGCGATCATGGCGTGTACACCCGCTTCGGCTTCCGCGAAATCGCAGGGGCAGAACACCACCATGTTCGGCAACGCGCGCATGATGGCGATATCCTCGGTGGCCTGATGACTGACGCCCAACGGCCCGTAGGCCAACCCGCCGCCGATGATGACGATCTTAACGTTGGCGTGGTGATAGCACACGTCGTTGCGAATCTGTTCCAGACAGCGCAGCGTCGGGAAGTTGGCGATGCTGTAGGTGATGGCGATATTGCCTTCCATGGCCACACCGCACGCCACGCCGGTCATGTTCTGCTCGGCCACGCCGCAGTTGAACCACCTGTCCGGAAAGGCATCGCGGAATGGCTCGATCTCGCCGTAGCCGATGTCCGCGAGGATCATCCAGATGCGCTGGTCCTTCTTCGCGATGTCAACAAGGACACGGTTGAAAAGGCTTCTCATGCTATTGCGCTCCTATCTCGCTCAGCGCCCGGGCCAGTTGTTCGTCGTTCACCGACCCGTAGTGGCAACTCACGGTGTTCTCCATCCAACTGACGCCTTTGCCTTTGATGGTGTGACAGATGAGCCAGGATGGTTTGCCTTGCTCGAACGGCAGCTTGTGCAACGCCTTGTCCACGGCCACGACGTCGTGGCCATCCACTTCCTTCACCGCCCAGTGACAGTCCTCCATCTTTCGAGCGAAGGGTTCCAGGTCGAGCACATCCTTGGAGAGACCCAGCGCCTGGACCTTGTTGTAGTCCACAAGCACCGTGAGGTTATCGAGCTTGTGTTGCGCGGCAAACAAGAGGGCCTCCCACGTGCTCCCCTCGTTGCAATCGCCGTCGCTCATCAGGCAGATGATCCGGTGCTTCTTGCCCGCGTGGCGCGCCGCCAACGCCATGCCCACAGCCACCGGCAGCCCATGCCCGAGCGAACCGGTCGAGAACTCGACGCCGGGCACGTAGTGGCTGATATGCCCCATGAGCCTGCCTTCGTCCCGGTAATAGCCCTCGAACCATTGCTTCGGAAAAAATCCAAGTTCTCCAAGCACGGCATACACGGCACATCCACCGTGTCCCTTGCTCAATACAAGCCGGTCACGCCCGTCCCGACGCGGGCGTTTGGGATCCACCCGCAGGATGCGTTTGTAGAGCACGCACAAGATTTCCGCCATGGACAACATGCTGCCGACGTGTCCGCTCCTGCCGCGGTGCGTCATCCGCAAACAGTGCCCGCGCACCGTCCGCGCGAGTTGGTTGCATTCCTCAACCCAGTTCTCCGTGGGCGATAATGTTGCTCTTCGCGTCTTCATCGCCGGCAGACTAGGCAAACCGCAGACTTCCCAAAAGCATTCCGTGTTGCGATAATCCACAAATCGGTTGCGATTATCGGCACCATGTATTGCGCAGAAGAATTTCAAAAAGCCGGCGTCGGCGTCTTCCCCATTCGCGCGGGCGTGCATGTCGGCAAGGGCAACATCGTCGCCGAACGCTTGATCCACACCGGCATGGGCATCAGCTTCGACATCGAGGGAACGGCCTACGAGCGCATGGAGCACGGCGAATTTCTGGTGCGGCCCGGCGAGGTCATTTGCTTGTGGCCGCTGGCATGGCACGAACTCACTGAGTATCAGGGTGTCCCGCTGCAAACCATCTGGATGGAGTTGACCGGCTCATCCGTGCCCGATGTCGCCCGTCTGTTTGGCGTCACGCGGCAAGCGCCGATCATCCGTCCCGCGCGCCGGGAGGACACCTACAAGCTCTTCAAAGAGATCGTGGCCGGTTTCCATTCGCCCATCCGTCACCATCCCGGCCACTTCCTGCAGCGGTTCTATCGCCTTGCCGAACTGTGCGCAGAAAGCACAACCCGGACAGAGACCGCGCGGCGCACTACCGAGACATTGGTGCAGCGCGCCATCCGCATTTGCGAAACTGGCATGCTGACCTTCCCGACCGTGGCCGAACTGGCCCGGCGTCTCGGGGTCAGCCAGAATACATTGTTGAACGCCTGCCGGCGCGAGTTGCGAATCAGCGCCGTCGAACTCATCGCCCGAATCAAGCTGCAAAAGGCCAAGGAACTTCTTCGCACCACGGACCACAAGCTGCTGCACATCGCCGAGGCGTGTGGTTTTCACAGCCTCAGCCACTTCATCCACAGTTTCCATCAGGCGGAGCACCGGACGCCGGGTGAATGGCGGCAGCGGTTGAAGCGATCAACGGAATCAAAAACCGCCCGGCGTCGTGTCCGGCTATTGTGACGCGGACGGGACTTGCCCGAGGAAAGCTTCCGCTCGCGCGGCATTCGGTTGATCAGCTACGCAGACCTCCGGGACCGCAAATCCCGTCAATAGATCCCGCGTTATACCTTCAGGAATATTTTGTTCCTGTAGAGGATGTACAGGAATATCCAAACGATTGCCATATAGGCAGTCGCGTCCAAAACACCCGTCCAGTTCGAGGGGAACAATTTGATCAAACTGCCAAAGAGGGTGTTCACGGGACGCTGAAAATCAATAACCTTCGGCGCTAGATAGATGGTGATGGAGTTCATCCCAATAACCACAAAACGGGCTGGCTTGCCCGGAGTTGAAGCCCGATTGCCGGTCACTTTGAGCCGGCCGGGGACGACTATTTCTTGATCTCCGCCGCCATTTCCAGGAGTGCGGCGAGCATCTTCTCCGAGGCTTGCGGTTCAAGCCGGCTGGTGCCGATCCATGTCTCGTAGCCGCCCAAGGGGAAGTGCCGGGGCGTGGGCAGGTATCCCATGTAATCGTGTGCCAGCGAAAGCAGAAATGCAGGCTGGATGGGGCATCGTTTCCTGAATTCCAGCCCGATCTCACAGAACACCTCGGTCGGCATGGACCCAACGCACACCGGACCGATACGGAGAACCTGCAACGGCACAGGCAGGGTTTCGGGAGTCTTGAACAAATTCATCGTCCGGGTGGCGTAGACTCTCGGCATGTCAACCTTGACAGACTTGGTGGCCGGTTTGGCGAGTGTCTCTTTCGCCCACGCGAGCTGCTCCGGTGTGGGCCGTCGGGAGCAAACCTTCAGTTCCTGGTAACGCGCGTCCAGCGTCACGCCGTCGCAATACTTGGCTTTGGCCAGCGCGGCGCAGACCTTGTGAGCGATATCGTTCGCAATGGCGCGCATCTTGACATAGGGCGCCAGCTTGGGCCGGGGCTTGCGGAAATTGACACTATTGATATCGGCGCTGGTGCCATTGGCCATCAAGGCTACGAAAGGCGGATCCTGATCATCGGCCCCGAGCAACCGTTTCAATTCCTCGCAATACATCCCGTAGTAGTCGGCCGAGATATCGCAGCTCTGCACGCCGCCCACATAGTGCAGCGAATAAGCCGAATAGACCGCAATCGGGCGCCCCTCCGGCTCACGCAGGGCCAAAATGGAGATGGTGGGATCGGTGGGACCGGCCGGCTCGACCAGGTTGGGACTGCCGCCGGGAGGATTCATTTTCACTTGGTCTACGCCCCCGAAGGGATTGGGCGGGGCCGTGCCGGGCTTCATCACCCATCGGCGATTGAAGACGTGCTCGGGAGCCTGGGCAGTCAGAAACGCCACTTGGGCCGGCCTCAACGTGCCGAGTGCCGTTTGCACTCCGTCGGCAATCCGCCGGGCAACGAATTTGTTGTATTCGTTCAGCGGCGCATTGCCCCGCGCATCGCACGCCGAATGAGTATGCACAGCCGAGATCAACACGTTCTCGGGTGGAATCCCCGTGTTCTGCTGGATCAGCTTGCGGGCCTCGATGCTCACATCCCGGCTGATTCCCAGCACATCGCACACCACCAGAGCCAGCCGGGTCTTGCCATCATCCAGGACCAAACAGCGGGCGTGCAATTCATCGTGGATGTTGGTGGCGACGGGGCGAACGAAGTTGCCGACAATGTCGCCGCCCAAAAACGGTGTGATGTTGCTCGTAGCCGCTCCCGCGCGAAAAACGGTCTTGGCCGGCGTCGCTGCCAGAAGTTGTGTGCCCGCCAGACACCCGACGGCCCATAGCAGGAAGTATTTCATGATAATTTCTCCGAAGCTGACGTTTTAAGGACGAAGGATGGAATTCTTATGTCAATCCGCCGGTTCAAACAAGCCCGGCGAACGGCAGCAGGAATAACAGCATATCGGCCTGCATGAAGGCGCATTCGGTGATCTCCTCGCCGCGGTCGCGCATGGGCAGCAGGCCGGACTTAGTCCGCTTGCTCAGGATCGTCTTCCATAACCGCGACGCCGTCTCCAGATTTCGTTCACCGCCGATGCGACGGAGGACGTTGAAGGTGATCACGTAGGTCCAGAGGTTGTATTTGGCGCTGGAGGTTTCGTTCTTCTCCCAGAGAAGGTTCCCGTTCGCATCCACACAACCGCAGAGGAAACCGGTCGCGTCGTCAAAAGCCTTCTTCATCGCATCGAGCGACACGAAGGCAGCGATTCGCCTGCTTGTCGCCTCGTGGTCACGGCCCGCGCCGGGCTGCATCGGGTCGCGCAGCAGGTCGAGGATGTTGAGCAAGCACCAAAGCACCAGCGAAGTGTAGTTGATGGTCATGCCGCCCGTGCTGCGGTATTGGAAGCAGCCGTTCTTGGATTGCAGCGGCAACGTGTGCAACACGCTGCGCCGCGATCCCTCGTAAAAGATGTTCAACGGTCGCTGGAAGACCTTCTCCGACACCTTGAACGCCGCCATCAGCGTCTCGGCGGCGTGGAGGTTGGCGTTGAGGCAGTCATAGGGTGAGCGTTCGTGATGCGGGAACACGCCCGATCCCGGCGGCCATTCGATGCCTAGTTGCCAGAGGCCCGCGCGTTGCAGGCAATCGCTGTAGAGTTTCTTTGGAGGCAGCCCAAGCAGCAACGCGTGGCCCAGTCCGCGCGCCACGAAGGCCGTCTCAATCGTCGAGCATTCCTCCAGACCGGTGCGCTCCCAGTCGCTGGGCTTCTCGTTGTTCTGAATTTCAAAATAACCGCCGCTGGGCCGTTGCCGCACCACGAGCCAGTCGAACGCCGCCTCCGCGCGGCGTTTCGCTGCCGCCCGACCAGCCACAACGCCAGCCCCGCGCTTCCCGCCGACCGATGGTGATGGCTGCCGCCCGCGTGGTAGTTGAGCAACGGCCCATGATAAGCCTTCTCGCTCCAGAACGAGCCGTAGTATTCGCCCGGCTTGAAATCCTGGACGCGCAGCAGATAGTCGAGAATGCTTTCGCAAACCGGCCGGATATCTTCACCGCCTCGTGTCGGAGCAGCGGCCACGGCTTTCTTTGCCAACCCTGTCGGCAAAGCCGCAGATACCAAGCCAAGCGCGCTTTGGTTTAGGAACTGGCGGCGGGTAAGGATGCTGCTCGCAGTCGTGTTGAATTCAGGGTTGCCAGTCTGACTCATGGCGGGCTTGTGGCTCACGTTGACCATGCTGCGGAGACTATCACGATAGCCACCGCCCACAAAAGACAGTGTTTCATGGTGTTTTCTCCGATGCAAGGTTCATTTCATTTGCTCCCTCACGATCGCCGCGCTCCAGCCTTCAGCGATGCGCAGTTCGGTGAATGTCGCGCCGTTGCGTTCGACGGTCGGGGCTTTGAAGTCCCGCACCTCGCGGCCGGTGTCGTCGAAGACGTGAACCTCGTGCTTCGAGGCGTCGCCCCAACCGAAGAGACCGCTGCGGTTGGTCAGGATGCGTTCCTTGGCGATGATGTAGCCCTCGTGCAACTCCAGCGGCGTGATCGGATACATGAACTTCGTGATCGTCTCGTAAGACGGGATGACGGTCTGGTCGCCATACCAATGCGAGACGCAACCATAATCGAGCGCGGACACCATGTTGCGGTAGGCATCCGCCTCGCTGCGCTCGGTGAGATGGTCGCCGAGCGCGATGGGCGAATGAAGCTGGGCGCGCGCGCAGTTGCTGATGCTGCCAGTCTCGACGAAGCGCGGGAATTTCAGCCGCGCCATGGTCCGCGTATGCGGCTGGCCGTTGGCGATGAACGGCCCCCGGGCCATGATCTCCTTGATCAGCCCGACGCGCCATGGTTGCGAAATGAGCGTGACGGACGATTTCAACCGCCGGACCTTCATCGTCTTCGGGTCAATGTCCGCCGAGCAGCCGTCCCACGGCTCGCCGAAGTGATAGGCGTAGGCGCTGTATTCCAGTTCGTCCCAATACACGCCGTCCGCCTTGATGTCGTTGAGGATGATGTCCACGTTGCGGCGAACGGCGCGGCCGTAGGCGTTGCTCGCGGTCGGGAAGAAGATGCCGTAGCACGCCTGGCCGTAGTCGGCGTGCGAGCCGTCGCTGCGCAACACGCGCGCCTCGGGGAAGTTCTTCGCCGCGTCCTGCTCGGCGTTGATGAAGCAGTGGAAATAAACACAACTCTTCGCGTCCGGCGTGAGCCGGCGCACGCGCTCGGCGTAGCGCTTGTAGCTGTCGTGCGAGACCTTTTGGAACGCCATGCCGTGCGAGTAGTGGCCCTGGTAGGTCGGATACATGATGCTGTCGCAGAGCAGATTCGCACTCTTGAACTTTATGAAATCGGTGAACTTCTCATCCGGCCACTTCTCGGTCAGCGGCCCGCCGCGCAGGAACGCAAAGCAGTAAGGAATGGTGAAGTTCGCGTCGAGCAAACGGCGCGTGGCGTTGATGAAGTCGAAGTTGTCCGGCCGCGCGACCGGCACGATGGCCCACTCCGCCGTGTAGCTCTTGCCGGGCTGGAGGACGAACTGGTTGTCCGCGAGACCCAGCGCGCCGTCGGCGGCGTAGTTGGAAACGTGGACCTGAAACTCGTCGTTGAGCGGCAGCAGGCCCAGGCCGGTCTTCCCGGTCACGCCAAACGTCGTCGGGTTCTCCGGCGCTGAAGACGTGCCCATCAGTCCGGCCGGCGAAAGCCCGGCGAGCCAGATTTTCTTGAGCGGCGACGAAAGTGCGGCTTCGTGCCGTTGCATCAGCGGCAGGTTCTCGTTCGTGAGATTCTTGAACGTGTCGCGCACGACGATCGCCTCCGCCTTGCGCTCGATCCGGCGCGAATGCTCGAAGAACGGATTCGATCCGCGCTCCCACTTCCCCGCCGGCGTTGAGAACCGGCTCTCGATGGAGAACTTCTCGCCGCGAATCTCAACCGCGAGTTTTGCGTCCGGCAATTCCTTCACGCTGTAGGCGCTTTGGGGATTCTTCACCAGTGCGCAGACCGGAATCGGACCCTTGGGCGGGCCGGCCTTCGGCTTCGGCGGTGGCGGCGGCGCGGTGAAGCGGACGCAGCAGTTCGCAGCGATGAGCGAACGTGTGACGGCTGGCGAACAGGCGTTTTCGATGACGAGATGGTTCTCGCCTTCGCACAACAGGTCGGTAACGCGCAACTCGAACTCTCCTGTCTTGACTCCGGCAATGGCGTATTGCGATGCATCGGCGCTGGTGAAATCCGGCGCGTAGTAGGCTGTGAAGCGGTCGACCGCGACCAGCCGGTGAATGCGGCCATCCTTGCCTTTGAGTTCCAGCGGTTTGTTGAGCAGCCTTTTACCATCGAGGACCGTGCCGTTGAGCGTCAGCTTCAGCGCCTGCGTGTAGCCGGCGACTCTCGGTGTGTTCATGCGCGCCTTGAGCGCGAGCACGGCTTCCTTGCCCGCGGGCGGTTTCGCGGTTGTGAACTTGAAAGTCTGTTTCCCCCTCGGCTTCAACTCCGCCTTCTCGAAGACAGGCGCGCCGCGAACAATGGCCGGCGCTTTGCCGTCCGCACCGGCGAGCACGGCTGCGTTAAGCCGTTGGCGCGACAGCGTCCACTTCTTCGCGGCGAAGCTCAGCAGTTTCTCCGACCGCGCCTCGGCGCCGTCCGTGTCGAAGACCGCGATCTCGAAATTGACCGGTATGCCGACCGCCGGCAATTTGACGCCAAGCAACGCCCACGGAATGGCCGCTTCAAGCGTGTAACCGTGGTCGGTCTGTTGCGCGGCCACCAGCACGCCCTTGGGCGCGAGCGACGCCGGCTTGAAGATATGCGCTTCCGGCGGGCAATCGTTCAGCGAATCACCGCTGTGCTGGAAATTCCCCGGACTGAAGGCAATCTGGAACTGGCCCTTGCCGAAGTGACTGCGCGCGGCTTCTTCATCCGGCGCGACATCGAGGTAGAGTTGAACGCAGTCGCCTTTCCAGATGCCAGAGCCGTGCTCACTCTGGCGAATCTTGTCATCGGTGACATCCGCCGCGAGATAGATCATGTCCTGTCGCCATGCGATCCAGACCTTTGCGCTGAGATCGGTCGGTGATTTCCAGCGCGCCCCACCCCACGTCGCCTGCTCGGCGTGGTTCAGCAGCAATGCGCCGGGGACGTTGCTCCAGTCCTCCAATTGTCCATCCACCGCCGGCGGCGGATCAGGTTTCATCGGAATGCCGATGACAGGTTCATCCGCAATCACTCGCGCGCACAAGACGCACGCGGCCAGCATCGCCACTGTCATGCTCCTCATGGCCCGTGATGATAGACGGCTGCCGAACCAAGTCAATGAAGCCGTGGGGCCGCGTCCTGCGCCGTTCGCATGCCCGCGTGAGGCACTCCGTAGATGCGAATCATCTGTGTGCGGCCTTCGACGGTGGTTTCACCATAAGAGATCGCGGCGAGTTTGTCGGTGAGCTGCTCGTGGGTCGCCTGGCTGATGATGATCTTGGTATCAAATTTCTTTGTAAGTTTCTCCAGCCGCGCGGCAACGTTCACGCCGTCGCCGATGACGGTATATTCCATGCGACGATCGGCGCCGACGTTGCCGGCAATGACTTCCGCGGTGTTGATGCCGATGCCGATCTCGATCGGGCAGAACCCGTTCCGGACCTTCTCCGCGTTCAACTTGACAACTTCCTCCATCATTTCCACCGCGGCTCGAACGGCGCGGTCGGCGTCATCCGGATGGCCCAGTGGCGCGCCAAACAGCGCCATGAGCGCGTCGCCCATGAACTTGTCCAATGTGCCGCGATGGCGAAAGATCACGTCAGTCAGGACGCGGAAGTAGTCATTGAGAAACCCGACGACCTCCTCCGGCGTGTGCGTTTCCGCCTTTGCGCTGAACTTGCGGATGTCCACGAACAGCACGGTCACGGACTGCCGCTTGCCGCCGAGTTGCAGCAACGCCGGGTCGTGCATGGCCTGCTCGACCAGTTCGGGTGAGAGGAACCGCGAGAGTTGTTCCTTCCGCGTCACCTCCACCAACAGGTCCAGGAGCCGCATCATGACAAAGTAGCTGAGGCATCCCAACAACAGGACCACAACGATTGCGCCGACTGCGGCAACAGCCGGGACCGGTTGCCACCAGAGCACGACTGCGGAGATCACCATCATCAGGCCGGTCGCGTAGGCGACGGCCCACTGGGACATGCGGATGGACGCGGTGACGACCAGCAGACAGGCGCACAGCGCAAGAAGCAGGAAGTTGACCGTCGGTTCGATGGCGTCCGGGTTGGCGATGGTCAGATACACCATCACGGCGGCGTCCACGGTCATGATCACGTATTTGAATCCGGGCCAACCCGCCCAGCGGTAAGTGGCTGCGAGCGCCGTGACGCAGTAGGCCAGACAGGCAACATCGAACCACAAAACGACGGGCGCCACCGTGGGGCCAACGATGTCGGGAAGAATGGCGAGCGCCAAACCGAGGCGCAACCAGGCGATGACCTTCTCGTTGCGCGCCGCCTCGTTGTTGATCGTCTCTGCTATGACATCATGCGTCGCCATGGTTCTCCAGGTCGCAGGCGTCGGCTGCCATCGCAGTCAGAGTCCTCATGGCCACGGATGATACAACGAAGACGCGGGCTTCTCGCGAGGAAAAAAATCTTCTCACGAGCGCCGGAAACTGACATAGACTTCCTCCATGCGACTCGCTGCACTCTGCTTCCTTCTCCTGCCCACGGCGCTTGGCGCGGCGGAGACAACATCCCTTTCCAACAAGCAACTGCAAGTCAGTTTCGATGCGAGGACGGGTGGACTGTCGGCGCTGACGGACTCGCAGTCCGGCCACAACTTCGCGTCTGCAGCGGCGAGTACTTCCGCGTTGTGGACGTTGGAGGTCACTTCCGCCGGCACAGCCAAAACACTGAAGCCGTCCGACGCCGGGAAATTCGAGTGCCACAGCGTCAGCGGCGCGCGACAGGCATTGCAACTTGTCTGGAGTGATTTCGGCGCCAATAGCGCTCCCGGACTGCGCGTGGAAGCGGTGGTGCGGCTGGACCCTGCGAAACCGGTCAGTCGGTGGGAACTGGCGGTGACCAAGCCTCGCGATTGCGCCATCGAGAGGGTCCAGTTCCCATGCCTGTCCGATCTGCCGCCGCAAACGAACGAGTTTCTGGCGGTGCCCGCGTGGATGGGAGAGATGCTGCCAAATCCGCGCGCCAGACTGGCTGGCGTCAAAGGAAGAGGCGCGCGCTATAGCTGGGAATACCCCGGCACGCTTTCGCTCCAGTGCATGGCGTTCTACCAACTCAACGGGCCGGGACTCTATCTGGCTTGCGACGATGCCGCCGCGTTCCGCAAGAATTTCACAGTCCGGGGTGACGGCCGCGGCGGCATTGCGTTTGAAATTTCGCATCTGCCGGAAAACCGCGCGCTCGGCGCTGTTCGCTATTCACCGGCATATGGGGTCATTCTTGGGACATTCAAAGGCGATTGGATTACGGCGGCAGAACGTTACCGCGCGTGGGCCACGCAGCAGGTGTGGGCCAGGCAGAGCCGTCTCCATCGAGGGCTTGTGCCGGAGTGGGCGTCGAAGACAGCCTTGTGGGTTTGGAACCGCGGCCGATCCAGTGGTGTCCTGCAACCAGCCGAGGCAATACAGCGCGAGCTTGGATTGCCGGTAAGCGTCCTGTGGCATTGGTGGCATGGTTGCTCTTACGACGCCGGTTTCCCCGAATACCTCCCGCCACGCGAAGGCGCCGATCCGTGCCGCGCTGCGCTCGCCCATGCGCATAAGAGCGATGTCCACGCGTTGGTCTACATGAATCAGCGGCTCTGGGGCATGACGACTCAAAGCTGGAAGGATGAGGGAGCGGAACGTTTCACGGTCAGGGCGGCGGACGGAACGTTTCGTCAGGAAGTCTATAACACCTTCACCAAACAACCGTGCGTCTCAATGTGCATGGGCACCGGGTTCTGGCGAAACAAATACGCCGGGCTGGCCGAGCGCGCCGTCAAGGAACTCGCCGTGGACGGCATCTACATGGATCAAGCGTGCAGCAGCCTGAGCTGTTTTGATCCGGCCCACGGTCATCCGCTCGGCGGCGGCACGTATTGGATGAAAGGCTTCCGCAAACTTTCGACGGACATCCGCGCCCGTTGCCGCGCCGCGAGGCCGATCGCCCTCGCCGGCGAAGGCTGTGGCGAACCGTGGCTGCCTTTTCTCGACCTGATGCTGAGCCTCGAAGTCAGCCGCGAACGTTACGCCGCGCCGACCGTCGGCTGGGAAACCATCCCGTTTTTCCAAGCCGTCTATCATCCGTATGCCATCCAGTTCGGCAACTACTCGTCGCTCACAATGCCGCCTTACGACGACCTGTGGCCGGCGGAGTTCGCGCCGAAGGAGCCGTTGAAGCTTCTTGACCAGAAGCACTCGCGCCAGTTCTGTCTCGAACAGGCACGGGCGTTTGTCTGGGGCCAACAGCCGACCGTGGCCAATTTCCAATCCTCACATCTTCGCGACCGTCCGGAAGAGGTCGCTTACGCATTGCGGCTGGCGCGAATTCGCCAGCACGGGCTGAAGTATCTTTTGCGGGGTGAGTTCCTGCGTCCGCCGGACCTGGACGCGCCGCAGATGATGACCGACATGTCGCGCCTCTCCATCTACGCCGGCCAACGCGGCGGGTTGACCGAGTTTCAGAAGCTCCTGCCATCGGCGCTGGCAGGAGCGTGGCGCGCACCCGACGGCAGCGTCGCCATCGCGCTGGCGAGCATTTCCGAGCAGCCGATGCATCTCACGCTGCGGCTCGACAAAGACTATTACGGATTGTCCAAACGAAAGCGGGTTTACCAGATTGACGAAAGTGGACGAAAGCCGATGTGCCAACTCGGCGACGATCATTCACTGAAGGTCTCGCTGCCGGCACGCGGCGCGTGTCTGGTGGAATTCACCGCCCAGTAGAACAACGTCGTCATTGGGCGCGCACCAAGGCGCCGCCGCCGGGCGGGAGGTTAAGCTCCAAACGCTTCGATTTGCCGGACGCCCAACGTTTGTTCACGGCATCGAAAGCTGACAGCCGGCCAGGGCCGACCAACGTCGCGGTTGCGGCCTTCTTGTAGTCGAGGTTCACAACCACCACATGCGATGGCTTCGTTTTCGTTCCCGGCCTGCCGAAGAAGCCGAGGACCATGCCTCTCACCGGTTCGTGCAGTTTGAACTCCGCCTCTGCTGGCAGGGGGTCGAGACGGAATCCGGCGTCCGATGGCAACGGCTCAGCCCCGGGTGGGACCATGCCAACGTGATACGCTCCGAGCGAGCGCAACGGTTGAAGTTGGGAAGCGATCGCCACGAACTCGCGGTTGAGCGATTGGGCCGCACGATACAATTCCGTCGGCGTGCCGTCGGCCCTGGCCATTGCGCCCTCGTGCTTCGGATGACAATAGACATAATAGGAGATGCCCTGCGCGCCGTAAGCGAGCGACGTGTAAATCAGCCAGCGCAGTTCGTCGCCGTCGGGAACCCGCATCGAGGGCGTCCAAGTGCACGCCTGCACGATGTTGAGGAAAGGCAGCCGGGCATCCAGCGCCGCCTGCCGGATCATCGCGAGGTTTAGGAAATACTGGCCGTTGTCGCCTTTGACGGAGAAATGATAGTGGTCGTAGCTGATCAGGCCGGGTTTGACCACCTCGACGAACTGGCGCAGATGCTCCTTGTAAGCCGTGACCGTGTCGCCCGTGGTGCCGAGCTGTTTGTTGTTGGCGTAAGTCGGAAAGAGATTGATGTAAGCCAGATGTTGCGGATCGCGCTCACGCAAATAGGCCACGAGCTTCCCAAGACCGGCAAATTGCTCCGCACTGGGTTCATCTTGCAGATAATAAGCGTAGAGCGCCGGATGTTTCCGCACGCGCGCGATGAGCGCATCCAGTTTTGCCTTCGCTTCGGGGTTGTCGAGTGTCTTGGGGCTGATCAGGCCCTCGTGCAGCATGGCCCGCAGTCCGTGCCGGCGGACGGTGTCCAGTTCGCTCTCCTTGCACCACACAAGATTCCAGCCACCTTCGGCCATCTGCTGCGCGGTCGCGTCGGTCATCGGTGGCCCGGCCCAATAGGTTGCGATGGGCGTGCCGATTCGCCAGCGGTTTTCGGCAGCCTCGCTGATCGTGGACAGACTCAGACCAAGAACAATCATCAAGAGCAGGATGTGTGTTTTCATGGGACCTTTCGAACTACACCGTCAGCGTCAGCGAGGCCAGGATTCTCATGAGCCGCGATGATAGAGGGCCGCAGTGCCAAGTCAACGAAACGGTGACACGAACACGCATAGCACGGCGTTCGCAAACACAACCTCCTGACTCTTGACAGAAAGGTTCTGCCCAACAACCATTGCGTTACAGAAGAAATCGGCGATGAGAAGCGTGCGACATGTGGCCCTGATCTACGATGCCCGGCAGCTCTATGATGTGAAAGTCATGGCCGGCGTCGCCGCATATGTTCGCAGAGTGGACACCTGGAGCGTTTACATCGAAGAGAATTCACTCAGGGATCAACGCCTGCCCGACCTGAGGAACTGGCGCGGCGACGGCATCATTGCCGATTTCGATGATCCACGAGTCGCGGCACAGGTGACCGCCTCGAAGATCCCATCGGTTGGCTTTGGCGGCGGCTTCGGCTGGTACAATCCGACCTCCC
>Ga0265297_10007193_pt1 | contig 15569 bp, 14 predicted proteins | sample Munlanlwell13791_FD_192502 | JGI IMG/M metagenome (GOLD analysis project Ga0265297, IMG submission 192502) | Leachate microbial communities from a municipal landfill in Southern Ontario, Canada - Leachate well 137-91 | ecosystem: Engineered > Solid waste > Landfill > Unclassified | place... | reverse complement strand
ACCGATGATTGAAGAAGGCAAAACTGAACCCCAAACTTGCCCGGACTGCGGTTCAATTTTGGTTTACGGGCCCAACGAATCAATCAAGTGCAGTGCCAAAGGCTGTAAGTATAAAAAATAAAAAAAATTTCTCATACACAAAAAATCCTCCGGCTATTTGGAGGATTTTTTGTAACCTATGCAAAGAGGAAAAATCAATATATTGCCGCCATTGAGTAAGAAACTACTGACAAAGCCAGATAGAGCGGAATTACTAGGGTGGCGGTCAAAACCGTAAATGTCCGGGAAATATCAAAATCAAAATCACCTGGCTGCTCACGAACTTGTGGTTGAATACATTCTTGCTTTTCCATACTTTTTGTTTTTATTTTTTAGAGATCCCTCGCTTGAAGCTCGGGCTGAAATTTTTAAGGAACAAAACCCCGTGAAAAACTGCCCTAAATAAATTAACGATTGGGCCAGATTGCCCGTTTCGCCGAAGCGAGGCGAGCCGAGGTTTTTTATGTTTTTGCTTTTTGCTTTTGCCCGTCAATTGTCTTGGGGCTAGGTCACACCGAAGCCCAAAGCGACTTGCTTTAATGACTAAAGTGAAGTCGAGGGGCGAAGGCGGACAATTTAAAAAGATAGGTCTGAGGCCTATCTATATCTTATATTACCAGTATAGCATACCTAGCAGAATTTGTCAACGGCAAAAAATTGAGATTAAGAAACTAAAAAAATAAGAAATTAAGGCAACGCCTCGGCTTTAATTTCTTAATTTCTTATTTTCTTAATTTATTATTCAAAATGCGGCTGAAAGAGAGATGGACCCTGAAACCATGTTGATGCTAGGGTTCTCCTTTCAGACCGCAAACTTATCATAGCAAATACTTAACAAGAAAACAAGAAATCATTAAAGTAGAGAAATACTAGATAAAAAATTAATAAATTAAGGCGAAGTTTTAGCTTTAATTTTTTAATTTCTTATTTTTTTATTTTCTTATCCAAAAGAAAACACCCCAAGTAAAACCAAGGGTGTTTTCCGGTTTGTAGGATCATTTCCTAACATCAACAGTGGTATGTTAGCATAGATTTCAAAACTTGTCAAGAGCGACCTAATATGCTACGTTAAAAATAGTGATAAGTGGATATTAATCAAATAATTTTTAAATATTTTGAAAAATAATCCAAAATAATTAATATATGAAACCCACCAAAACCAAGCTTAAACAACAAATTGAGATTTATCAAATTGTGGTCTCAACCTTAATTTATATGGTCCTAACTGCTACCGGGTTAGGATTTTTTGTCAGCTTGGCTAGCTATAGTGTCATCAATACAATGACTTTTAGAATGGCAATTGTCCAATCTGGCGACTTAGCGGGTTATTGGAGTTTTGATGAGAATAACAGTAATATTGTAAAAAACACCGCGCCAAACGCCGCAACTGCTGATGGCCAAATTCATTATAATAACGCTTCTAATACTTGGGCGGCCGGTACTGGACCCTGGGAAAATACTAACGTCGCGAAAGGTTCAGCGATAAAATTTACCGGTTTTAGAAGCTATGTCATGCTGACTAAGACCAATAGCCTGAAAGATGTTTCCAATAATCAAATTTCAGTCTCTTACTGGATCTATTTAACAAAATTACCCAGCGCCATGGTTAATGAATATAATAATCCTATTCCCTTCCCCAGTATCATTGATAAATATAGTATTGAAGCCGATGGCTATAGCCGTAACCAAACCTCTTATCAACAATATTTTGCCACTTGGACTGGTGCCGCCAATAAACTAGTGGTGAAATGGTTTGATACCGGTGGCGGCGTTCATGATGGTTCGCCAATCAGCAATTTCACTTTTACTCCTGATGAGCTTAATAAATGGCATAACGTAATCTGGGTTTTCGATGGCAAAAGTTCCAGCCTTTATATTAATGGCAACTTAGATAATCGGGCTTCAGCTAACGGCAAAATGCTTAAACCAATAACAGGCGTTGCCACTATATCACAATTTGGCAGTTCAATTGATGGGGCCGTGGTTGATGAAGTTAAAATTTATAATAAAGCCTTAACTGGCACGGAAATAAATGATATTTACAATGACAGCAACTGCAGTGATTTAAATCCATGTATACCAGAAGCCAGTTTTAATTTTAATGAAAGTAGCGGTACTCTTGCCCATAATACTAGCTATTCTGGTGATGGTACTGCTATGGGTGGTGCTTCATTCACCACTAATGCCTTAAACGGCTCGGCCATAAATTTTACCGGAGCTAACCAATATGTTCAAGTTAATGACAATCCAGCCTTTAACCCAACTAATGCCTTAACCGTTTCCGCTTGGATTAGATTGAATAAAACTGTTGCCGAACAAACTTACCAATATATAATTGTCGACAAATCGGATTGGCCCAATAAGAATGGCTATCAATTGCTTTTTAACAAACCTTACTCCAATAATCTAATTTTTAGAATATTTTTCGGCACCAGCTACACAGATGTAACTTGGAACGCTTCCAACCTTAAAAGGAATATCTGGTATCATCTGGTCGGTACTTATGATAATGAATTTATTAAACTATATATTGATGGCAATCTTAAAGCCGTGGAAGGTTTAGGTAAACCAATTGATGTGACAACGAACAAATTATATATTGGCGGCCAAGGAACCAATTTTTTTAATGGCGCGATTGATGAAGTTAAAATTTATTCCAGAACTCTTAATGCTGACCAAGTTTACTACTTATATAACAGCGGCCATTGCAAAAGATACACTGGGATTAATCCTTATAATTTGACCGGCCAACAACACAGAATGCTGATGAATTTTCCGGCAAACCTGAACACTGAAGAAATAAATTCAGTTGCTAGCTCATACCCTTGGATGAACCCTTACAACATGAGTATTTGCGATAAATTATTTTTAACCCAAGACGCCTTAAATACGTTAGAAGATCCTAATTTTTTCCCTTTTCCGCTTTATATCCACTAAAACATATAAACTTATGAACAAAAAATTATTTTTCTTTCTAACTATTCTCTTACTAATTCTGGCATCAATAACTATTTTCAGCTACCCCGCGTTCGCCCGACCCGCTGGTACAGTTTATTATTCAAAAGAAGTTACTGGTTTTCCCTGCGGTGGACTTTGCAGCACGCAAGGCCTGGCCCCTTGGGGTTCGGAAGCCGGCTGTCCTTATGAATGCAAGGTAGTTTGGGCGCCACTTTGCTCTGACCAGACAAATCCCTCTTATCCCTATGTTGACTATTCTCTATATTGTAAACTCACGGCAGACTGCGGCTGCGATGCAGTTGATCCTCATTGTCCCCAAGAGAATCAGCATTGTGAATCCAATCAAATTAGATATCCTGGCGGTAGCTGCGGCGGCGTTTCCTGCTGTCTGGTTAATGAAAATAAATCTTATACTCAGTGTATTCTTTGCACTCAAAAATTCGAAAACGGGACTTTAAAAAATATAAATGAATGTGTGGCAAAAGACGAAAATGGCTGTGATGATCCTTGCTCCTTACGGTGCCCATCATCACACTGTGAAGTAATCCCCGGTAATCAAGATCAAATTGGCGAGGGGCGCGGCTATAATTGTGTTCCTGACGAACCAGCAGTAAAATCTAGCGGCAGTTCTTCAGCACCAATGACGGAAGTGCCAAAGTGTAAAAAATGCCCAACTGGATATACCCGATGCAAAGTTATTCTTGGTACCGGTGACTTCTGCTGTAAAGACGGCGAGGAAACATGCAAATATACAGATATTGGAAAGGGCCTTTCTATGGCCGTTTGTGATCCTGATAATTGCCCCACTAGCAACTATCCGGAAGAAAATACCCAAGCATGTGATGCCGGCGGCAAAGCCGGTGGCAAAATTTGCTGCAAACCAGCACCTCAAGAAACCTGCGGCGAGAAAAAAGTAGAAAAAAAGGGTTTGCTTGTCTGGATTCCAACTTGCGTTCCGGCTGGAGACTGTACATCGTCTAGCGAAGGTTATTGTGGCAGCACGACTGATGGAAAGAATGTCTGCTGTAAAGCTTCAGAAAATAAAGAATGTGTTAAAGTAGACGGTAAAAATACTCCGGCTTGCCAATCAATAACGTGTAATGACCCAAAAAATCCCATTGCCTGCGAGGGTACTATCGAAGTAGTTGGTCATTCTTCAACGGTTAGAATCTGCTGTCCGGGTACTTCGACAGCAGATGCTTGCGGCCGAAGCGGTAATGGTGCCCCTTACTGTAAACAAACTAGACCTTAAATATTCAAAAAACTACCCCTAAACTATATTAGTTACCTCGGGGTGGTTTTTTAATACCCAATTATTTTATAAAAAAAGCAGCCGCCTTAGCGACTGCACGCAGCAACCTCCACTTCCAGCTCGCCTAGCGTATCGGCGAGGTCCATCAAGAAGACCATATCCCTCACTGTAAGAGGAATTTTGATCCAGGAAAAAGCCGGGATCAACTCCTGACAGTCGGTCCAGTTGAACCGAGAAAGCAGCTGTTGCTGCTCAGATGTGAGGTTAGCTGGGTCGATGGCCGCCCATTCCTTGTAGGCTTGCTGCAACTCAGGGTTGCCTTTGAAAGCCTGATCCACAGGAGCACAGCCAATACCCAAGGCGACGATTATCATCGCCAACCAAAGAACAACGAATATCCGTTTCATCATGCACCTCCATCCCCTAAGGGTTGGTTTTTCTTTCTGCCAAAGGAGTGACAATTACTCCACATTACAACATATCATAAATTTGGCACTTTGTCAAGTAAAACAAAAATACCTAAAATTTTACTTAATTCAGGTATTTTCATTAAAAAAGTAAATCTTTTTCCTGCCTGCACGCCGAAACCTTAGTGGAGGCGGAATTTCTTATTTTTTTTATTAAAGCGCCTTATTTTCCAGCCACTCCTGCATTACCGCCTGCACTTCCGCTACGCCCACCTGCGGCCATTCCTTTTGGTCCTTTTCTCCAACATTTTCAATACTAACCTTACTGGCGGCCTCGTCCATTAAATCAATGGCTTTATCGGGAAAAGATTTATCTTTGATATGTTCTTGGGCTAAATGAACAGCAGCCATAATCGCTTCCTCGGTAATATGAACTTTATGAAACTGCTCGTACTTTCTTTTGATTCCCCTTAAAATTTCAACCGTTTCTTTTTGCGTCGGCTCATCAATTAGAATCGGATGAAGCCGCCGATCAAGGGTTACGTCTTTTTCAATGAATTCTTTGTATTCTTTGGCCGTCGTTGCGCCAATTACTTGCAAATCACCTCTGGCTAAAGCCGGCTTTAAAATATCATCGGCATCAATTGAGCCTTCAGCCCCGCCGGCTTCAGCTAAAGTATGAATCTCATCAATAAATAAAATAATATTGCGTTTGGCGGCAGTAATTTCATCAGCAATCTTTTTTAGCCGCTGTTCAAACTCGCCGCGATATTTTGTTCCCGCCACAATGGCCGGCAAATCTAAAGCCAAAACTTTCTTGCCCAATAGAATTTGGGGGACTTTTTTATCAACAATTGCCTGGGCTAATCCTTCGGCAATTGCCGTTTTGCCCACTCCGGCTTTTCCCACCAAAACCGGATTGTTCTTAGTTCGGCGGCACAAAACTTGGATGACTCGCTCGATTTCTTCTTGGCGGCCGATTACCGGATCAAGCTTGCCGGCTAGTGCCATTTGGGTCAGATCCCGAGAATATTGAGCTAAGGTTGGCGTTTCCTGACCTAAGCTGGACAAATTAGTAAAACTAAAACCATCTCTTTTCCAAATAAAAAATAAAATTACTAAAAGAATGGCAGCAATAATCAGCGGGTAAATTGAGAAGAGATTAAAAATTGGAAATACCATGATTTTTTTAGCTTAATTAATAATTGATTTTTGACCTTAAATCCTTTACAATAAGTATACTATAAATTCTAAGATGAAACAACAAAATTGTGACCAAAATTGAAGACTTAATTAAAATTCTTAAAGACGGCAATAAAGAAAATAACAAAACGGCAATTTTTCCTTATTTCCGGAGAAAAGCTTCAGAGTATGATTTGGATTTAATCAGACTGGCTTATGATTACGCCCAAAAAGCGCATGAGGGCCAAAAGCGTAAATCCGGCGAACCTTATATCAGCCATCCGCTGGAAACGGCGATAAAACTGGCGGAAATTGGCATGGATCAGGCCTCAATTATTGCCGGCTTGCTTCATGATGTTCCGGAGGATACTAATTATAGCTTGGTTGATATTGAAAGAAACTTTGGCCCGGAAGTAGCCCACCTCGTCGGCGGAATCAGTAAATTGGGCATAATCAAATATCGCGGGATTGAAAAATATGCTGAAAACTTAAGGCGGATGTTTGTTTCCATGGCTGAAGATATCCGCATTATTTTAATTAAAATGGCCGATCGGCTCCATAATTTAAAAACTCTCCAAGCTTTGCCCAAAGAAAAGCAAAAGCGAATCGCCCAAGAAAGCCTGGAAATTTATGCGCCAATTGCCAATCGCCTCGGCATGGGCCAAATCAAAGGCGAACTTGAAGATTTGGCTTTTCCCTATGTCTATCCGGAAAAATATGAATGGATGAAAAAAGAAATTTTACCCAAGATCGAAGTCCGGATGGAATATATCCAAAAAGTAATCAAGATGGTGAAAAAAGAATTGGAAAATCAAAAAATCAAAATTATTTCCATCCATGGCCGAGCCAAAAGGCTTTATAGTCTTTACCGAAAGCTGGCTAAACCTCACTATAATGGCGATGTTTCAAAAATCTATGATTTAGTCGCTTTAAGAATCATTGTTCCCACTGTCTCCGACTGTTACCAGGTACTGGGAATTATTCATAAACTTTGGAAGCCTTTGCCCGGCCGGATCAAAGATTATATCGCCCAGCCTAAACCCAATGGCTACCAATCACTTCACTCCACTGTCTTTTGCCTTGAAGGAAAGATTGTTGAATTTCAAATCAGAACGCCTGAAATGCATGAGCAAGCCGAGTACGGTATTGCCGCCCACTGGCACTATAAAGAAATTCACCAAAAACCGAATAAACTTTCAGAAAAAGGCTACACCGTCCCGAAAAAATTCAAATGGATTGAAGATTTGGTCAGCTGGCAAAAGGAAATTCAGGATAACCAGCAATACCTCCAGTCACTGGCAATTGACTTTTTTAAAAATCGAATTTTTGTCTTTACACCTCAAGGCGATGTCATTGATCTGCCCGAAGACGCCACGCCGGTTGATTTTGCCTATCATGTTCACACTTGGATCGGCGATCATTGTACTGGCGCCAAAATTAACAACCGAATGGCCAGCTTATCTGATACTTTGAAAAATGGCGACGTGATTGAAATTATCACTGACAAAAACCGCAAAGGCCCAAGCCATGACTGGCTAAAATCCGTCAAAACCGGGGCCGCTAAAGGCAAAATCAGAGCCGGGGCCGATAAAATAAAAAAGTAAAAAACCACGAAACTACAGAATATGCCAGCGGCGATAGGGATCATTCATTAAGAAAAACTGGCTCCCCTGACCCGGGGGTGAGGTTTTAACCTCACCAGCAGGTTCGGTAATGAGGTGTGATGGTGATGAGGTTTTAACCTCATCTTGCTTGTCTTGGTCAGAGATAACCCCGTCTTGCAGAGTCTAAGCAGATGCGACGTCGACGTCGCATCTGCTAGCGGGCTTAAAACCCAGCTGCCGAACCCAAAACTAACGTCGCGATAGAAAAAATTAGGTCAAAAGCAGAAAAATAGCAATATATTAATTCAGGCTATTTATACCAAAAAAGCCGAGGCAAAAACCTCGGCTTATATTCCAGCTCTGAAAAAATCAACAAATTTTTGTAATAATATTATCTAGCTCTTCACCCGAATAAAAATCAATCACAATTTGGCCGGCTTCACCGGATTTTTTTATTGTTACCTTCGTTCCTAAAGCGGCCTGCAGTTTTTCTTCCAGTGCCGCCAAATTCGGATCCTTGGTGGTCCGCAAATGACGTTTGACCACGACTTTGCGCGCTTGGCCTTCAACTGCCCGAACTGTCAGATCCTGCTTTAAAACTTTTTGAAAAAATTTCGTCCTTTCCTGCGGCGGCAAACCGGCGATTATGCGAGCCGTACTATAATTAATCTTGCCATTTATCAAAGCCTTCTGAATTTCACTGGGCAAAGTTAATAAGCGCAAAGTGTTAGCTACAACCGAACGGTTCTTGCCCACTCTTTTAGCCACTTCTTCCTGAGTTAGATTGAATTCGTCAATCAGCCTCTGAAAAGCCACAGCCTCTTCAATCGGATTCAAATCTTTGCGCTGCAAATTTTCCACCAAGGCTAATTCCAATTTTTGCTGCTCTTTGATATCACGGATAACCGCCGGCACAGTTTTAAAATCTAAAAATTGGGCGGCCCTTAGGCGACGTTCACCAGCAATCACTTCATAGCCATCAGTTGAGGCAGTCAAAATCAAGGGTTGTAAAATCCCATATTCTTTAAGGGAATTAATCAGTTCTTCCATACTCTCATAGCCAAAATCAGAACGGGGCTGATGCGGATTAGCCTTGATTTTAGCAACTGACACTTGAACCACTCTTTCGTCATCAGCTAAAACCTCGGAATCTTTAGAAATAATCTTTTTATCAATTTTTGGCGGGATCAAGGAACTGAGTCCCTTACCCAAACCGGTAGTTTTTGACATAGATAGTTTAAGAAATTAAGAAAGTAAAAAATTAAGAAATTAAGGCACTAATTCAGCTTTAATTTTTTAATTTTTTAATTTCTTATCAAATAAGATTCTCCAAAGCAATAATTTCCCTAGCTAAATCTTCATACGCCCGGCCGCCGGAGGAATGAGCGTCATAAGACAAAATTGATTGGCCAAAGCTGGGTGCTTCAGTTAACCGAACGTTTCTTGGCACCACTGTGGAAAATAAACGGTGAGGGAAATGCTGTTTTAACTCATTCAAAACCTGGCCGGAAAGCTTATTGCGTTTATCATAAAGAGTAACAAGGGCACCTAGAATTTCCAAGTCAGGCTTTAAATTTTCTTTAACCAAACTGATGGTATTCAATAACTGGCTTAAACCTTCCAAAGCCAGATATTCGGCCTGAACCGGAATTAAAACCTCATTAGCCGCCACTAAACCGTTTAGCGTCAGTAAATCCAAAGAAGGCGGGCAATCAATAATGATATAATCATAGTCATTGGTCACCTCAAGCAAGGAGTGATGCAGCTTAAACTCCCGATTATCCAAATTTACCAGCTCCACCCGCGCCCCGGCTAAATCCGGTGTTGCCGGTGCAATTTTATAGCCCTGATGGCTGGTTCCCTTAATGATTTCCCGAAAAGAAATTGGCTCAACCAAAGCATGGTAAACTCCTTTATCCAGCTGATTAGGATTAAGTCCTAGGCTCGAAGTCGCATTAGCCTGCGGATCAGCATCAACTAATAAAACAAACTTACCCAGCCAAGCCAGATAAGCACCCAAATTAATCGCTGTTGTCGTCTTGCCGACTCCCCCTTTTTGATTAACAATGGCGATGATTCGTGACATAACCTCATTATAATAAAAAAATCACCTTTCGGCAATTATTCATTCATTACAATAAAATGGTAAATTATATTTTGGTAGCGAGGGTGGGGATCGAACCCACGACCTAAGGGTTATGATTCCTTCGCTCTAACCAACTGAGTCCCGATGTCCGCCGTGCCTAATCATGGCAATCATCGGCGGAATCGGGATCCCGACTCTCGCTTCGCGAGACGTCGGGACTACTGGCCGAGACTATCTTTTCTATTATCTTCCTACTTTTTTTAGCCTTAATAAATCTTTCTCTTTGATAAGCCGTTTTTATGTCTGAGTATTTTTCAACCCTAACTAAAACCCACGGCCTTTTTGACGCCGTGGATTTTGATAAGCCAGAATTGTGTTCTTTAAATCTTTCTTTGATATTCGAAGTAACCCCAATGTAATAACTTCCATCTTTTTCGCTTTTTAGGAAATAAACATAGTGGAGTTTATCCATACTTAATTGGTACCGAGGGTGGGGATCGAACCCACGACCTAGGGGTTATGATTCCCTCGCTCTGACCAACTGAGCTACCTCGGCATGGGAATTATGTCAAACTAATTTTACTTTTGGTTGCGGGAGGGGGATTTGCACCCCCGACCTCCAGGTTATGGGCCTGGCGAGCTGCTACTGCTCTATCCCGCGTTAATTATCCTATATTAGCGTTAAAAACCCGATATGTCAATTAATTTTGGTGCCCGAGGAGAGAATCGAACTCTCATGGACTTACGTCCACACGATTTTGAGTCGTGCGCGTCTACCAATTCCGCCACCCGGGCCGATAAACTACAAATTCAAGTATAATAAAAAAATATTCAATTGTCAAAGATTCTTTTGTATTTGTTATTTAAAATATTTAAACAGTAATCTAACTCATTCCATTGCCTGATTTCCTTAATTATTAGGTTTAAGATTTTTTTGGTCAGGGCTATTTCCCAAATTTTGATAAAAAATAAATTTAATTATTGCCTGATTTTATTGGCAATAATTATCAAAAGGGTTGTAAGTCAGCTTCATTTTAAGAGAGCTGATTTTTTGGAAAAAAATGCACCCTCCAAATTTCTGGAAAGTGCAGCTTATTCAATCGACTTAATGGGACCCCCTGGATAAGAGTTGGCAAGTGCAACTCCGATTATCTGACCGCCGTCGGGAAATTCCATGCTCGGAAACGTGACTTCCCTGCGCTTAGTCCCGTCGTCCAGGGTCATACGTTCAACAATACGATGACCACAGTGGCGCATCTCCGCCTGCCCCACCACGCGCATAATCGACTCCCGCTCGTTTTGGCCGTCGCTGATAAGAACGCGAAGGTCGAAACCCATAACATTGAAAATATTAAAGAACCATGCAGGATTGCTCAACTGATGCCGTATGTCCATTTTATCTCTCCTCATCCTAAGGTTGTCGTTCTTGCTAACTTGATTCCTAAATTTATCCTAGCAAATGAATATAGCATTATTTATTTACCTTGTCAACCATTTTCAAAACAATATAAATATAAGAAATTATTGACTTAAGCTATAAGCCAAATGCCCCCATTGCCTGATTTCCTTAATTATTGGGTTTAAGATTTTTTTGGTCAGGGCGACCAAAATTGTTTAATCTTAGCAAAAATCCCTTCGGCCAGGGGTTTTTATGTTGCTTAAAAAAAATTTTTCTGTTAAAATAAATATAGACTAATCATTACTTTAAAGTGAAAAACTATTTATGATTTTAACTGTTCATGCTGCCGCCGGGGTTTTAATTGGCAGTTTCATTAATCAATCACCAATTGCTTTCTTGGTGGGCTTTGTCTTCCATTTTTTCCTCGATATGCTCCCCCATGATGATAGCGATATCCATTCCAAAGGCCACACAATTAAATCACTAAGAAAATTATACTTTAATAAGATTATCGGCTTGGTCTATCTTGATGTCTGCCTGGCAATAATTGTGGCTGCGGCTTTGTTTACCAATAATGCCCATTTCATCACCCGGCCAATAATTTGGGGGGTCATTGGCTCGATTCTGCCGGATATTTTGCAGGCGCTCAGCTTCCTTAGACCAAAAAATCGGGTTCTGAAAAAATTTAATGAATTCCATAGCCTCATCCATTATTCGCCCAGAAATCCCATCTCTTTAATTTTAGGCCATACTATCCAAATAGTTACCCTGATAATTTTAGTCAATCCACTGATATAAAATAGACTAGCTAAATGAATTAAGCCGTTAAATTTAACGGCTTTGATTAATTAGATAATGTTTCTAACGGTTCATGCAACGCTCGGCGCTTTAATCGGCCAATATTCTGATAATATCGGGCTGGCTTTTGCGGCCGGTTTTTTTTCCCATTTTGTCTTAGACATCATCCCTCATGGTGACGAAAATTTGATTGCTAAAGAAAAGTCAAACCTGACTAGAAAAGATATAGTTTCGATCATTAAAATTGCTTCAATGGATGGTTTAGTAATGATGATTCTTTTAGCCATAATCTTTTGGCGGCATATCACCCCTTTGACCCTGCCGGTTTTAGCCGGCGTTATCGGCAGCATTGCACCAGACTTCATTAATGGCTTTTATGTAATAACTAAATTTCCTTGGCTGAAAAAATATTCCGATTTTCACTTTTCTCTTCATTATCTTGCAAAAATCCAGCTTTCCTTTGCCGCCGGATTCATCGTGCAGTTAGTAATCATAACTTCGCTGATTATAGCTTCAATAATTTTCTAAATTTTTCTTTCTGCTTAAACGGCCCAATCAGAACTAGATTTAATTTTTGCTCCTGAATTAATTCTTGGGCAATTTTTTTAATTTGTTCTTTTTTGACCGCAAAAACCTTTTTTATTTTTTCTTCCGGCGTATAAATTTTATTCAGTAATAATTCTTGTTTGCCATACCAATCGGCGACATTCTCCGAATCTTCCAAATCTAAAACTAATTTACCTTTTAAAAATTCTTTGGCCGATTCTAGTTCTTTGTCGGTAACACCTTGATCCCGAATTGTTTTCAGTTCGGCTAAAATCAAACCGATTGCTTGGTTGATTCTAACTTTGTCCAAACCGGCCTGAATCAGCAAAGCGCCGACATCTTGATAGGCAGTAAAATCAGCTTTGATATAATAAGCCAGGCCATATTTTTCCCTGACAATGGTAAATAATCGCGAACTCATGTTACCGCCTAAAATAACGGCTAATAAGTAAAGGGGGTAAATTCTTGGGTCATTCAAAGAATAGCTGGGAAAGCCTAAGCCAAGCTGGACCTGCTTGGTGGCTTTAAAAAATAATTCAATTTTTGGCTTATTTTGGCTGATTTTAATCTTTTTGTAGCGAGATTTTTCTTTTTGGCTATGATTATTACCAAAATATTTTTTGGCCAAAGCCAAGACTTTAGTTTTATTAAAATTACCCGAAACCGTTAAAATCATTTTAGCCGGCTGATAAAATTTATTTTTATAATTTAAAATCTGGCGGCGAGAAATTTTTTTAATCACTTCCTTTGGCCCAGAAATTATCCAGCCTAAAGAATTATCCCCAAAAATTGTTTTTTCAAACAAGGCACCCAAATAAATCAAAGGGTTGTCTTGGTACATGTTAATTTCCTCAATGATTACTCCCCTTTCTTTTTTAATTTCTTCGACCGCAAAAGTCGAATCAAAAAGCATATCCGAAAGTAAATCAAAAGCTAATTCGATTTTACTAGCCGCAATTTTAATATAATAACCGGTATGATCTTTGCTGGTAAAAGCATTATATTCCGCCCCCACCGAATCAAGCTCTTTGCTGATATCTAAACTCGTTGGCCGGCGCTTAGTGCCTTTGAACATTAGATGCTCGATAAAATGGGAAGCTCCGTTAATATTTCGAATTTCATAACGCGAACCAACCGGCAGCAATACTAAAATGGTCACCGCCTTAGTTTCTCTAAGCGGCGCCGTAACTAGCGTTAGGCCATTTTTGAGCTTGGTTTTTTGATACATGAATATAAGAAATTAAAAAATTAAGAAAATAAGAAATTAAATACCCGGGCTTGCTTTAATTTTTTAATTTTTTATTTTCTTAATTTCTTAAACTTTACTTAAATTTCTCCCTAAAATAATCCGCCAACTCCCCAATCTTAATCCTCTCCTGCTTCATCGTATCCCGGTCGCGGACAGTAACGGCTTTATCATTCAAGCTTTCAAAATCGACGGTGACACAATATGGCGTTCCGATTTCATCCTGACGGCGATACCGGCGGCCAATCGAGGCGATTTCGTCATACTGGCAAATCCAGCTTTGGCGCAAAGTATCAAAAATTTCTTTGGCCGGCTTGGCTAATTCGGGTTTCTTCGATAACGGCAAAATCGCGATTTTAACCGGCGCCACCTTTTTGTCAAACTTCATTACGACTTCAATTTCTTTATTTGACTCGGTGGTGGTTGTCCGGCCGCCAGAAATTTCAGTGTAAGCATCAACCAAAACCGCTAAAGTAGAGCGATCGGCCCCAGCCGATGGCTCAATGACATATGGCATTATTTTTTTGCCATCCTCGTCAGTATAGCTTAAATCCTCTCCGGAAAATTTAGCATGCTGGCTTAAATCAAAATCCTGACGATTAGCAATACCTTCAAGTTCTGACCAGCCGGCAAAAGGAAAATTATATTCTACATCAGAGCAAGCCTTGGCGTAATGGGCCAGTTCGTCTTTTTCGTGCGGCCGCAGCTGCAAATTTTCTTTTTTAATTCCTAAAACGCGAATGTACCAACCCAGCCTTTCTTTGAGCCAATATTCATAATATTTGTCCGCTTCCTTGGGCCGGCAAAAATATTCGCATTCCATTTGTTCAAATTCCCGGGTCCGAAAAATAAAATTGCCCGGCGTCACTTCGTTGCGAAAAGATTTGCCAATTTGGGCAATACCAAAAGGCAGTTTTAACCGCATGGAATCTTTAACGTTTTTGAAATTAACGAAAATTCCTTGGGCGGTTTCCGGCCGAAGATAAACTGTTGCGCTTTCCTCCTCGACTGGCCCCATAAAAGTCTTAAACATCAAATTAAACTGCCGTTCTTCGGTTAGTTGCCCGCCGCATTCCGGACAAACCGGTTTTTTCTTTGGCTTCTCTTTCATTGTTCCTAAATCCGGTTTGGCTGAAACCGGCGCTAATAGATGATCGGCCCGAAAACGCTTTTTGCATTTTTTGCAGTCAACGAGCGGGTCGGTAAAACTTTTTAAATGACCTGAAGCTTCCCAAGTTTTTGGATGCATTAAAATTGAAGCATCTAAACCGACCACATCGTCGCGCTTCTGAATCATTTCCTGCCACCAAAGCCGCTTGATATTATTTTTTAATTCCACCCCTAACGGGCCGTAATCATAAAAAGAATTCAAGCCCCCATAAATTTCAGAGGATTGAAAAAGAAAACCCCGCCGCTTGCAAAGCGAGACGAGCTTTTCCATGGTATTACTGTCATGACTTTTTTGTTTAGCCATATAGCAATAGTATAACTAGTTTATTGCTTTTTTTCAAGAGCAAATAACATTCCGGCGACTCAAGTAAAAAAATATAAAAAAGGCACTGGCTTGACGCTAGTGCCTGTTCCTGTAGTTCCGATAGGAATTGCAGATATTACGTTGAGGATTCCTTATCGATTGCCGCCAAAAGCGGCTTAAGCGCGGCCAAAACCGCCACGATAAAATCAATGACGATGCCGGCCGTAATCGCCGTGCCACTCTCCGCCCAACTGGGCATTCTCGTAATTTTCCTTAAGTGTTTCATTCTCTTTCTCCTTTACCAAAAATGGACGGTACTTTCAACCAACGCGGTGAAAGGAAGGCGGATCTTTCCCGGCCTTCTTTTAAATCTTAGTTGCCCAAGAGCTAAAAGAAAGCCAGGACTAGCGGCAAATTAAAAGAGCAACCAAATATTGTATCCTATAAACTAGCTAGATTAAAAAACTCAATACCAAAGCGCTGGTAACGGCAACCGTAATATTATCATTAATCTTAATTGGCAAACTTTCCACAATCGCCGCCACAATCGCCGTTTTGAAACCCAAAGAAAATGCCGC
>Ga0265297_10007192_pt1 | contig 15570 bp, 13 predicted proteins | sample Munlanlwell13791_FD_192502 | JGI IMG/M metagenome (GOLD analysis project Ga0265297, IMG submission 192502) | Leachate microbial communities from a municipal landfill in Southern Ontario, Canada - Leachate well 137-91 | ecosystem: Engineered > Solid waste > Landfill > Unclassified | place... | reverse complement strand
CCTCAAAATCGACCCTGGCGAGTTCGGCATCCGCTCCGGCACCTTCGTGGGCATCTCATACGAGAAGAAGATAAACCTTATAATAGGCTCCGGCTACGGCGGCGAGATAAAGAAGAGCATCTTCTCGGTGATGAACGGACTTTTGCCCGGGGAAGGCGTTTTTCCGATGCACTGTTCGGCCAATATGGGGAAGTCGGGCGACGTGGCGCTCTTCTTCGGGCTCTCCGGGACCGGCAAGACGACGCTCTCCGCCGATCCGGAACGGAGGCTGATCGGCGACGATGAACATGGCTGGAGCGAGAGGGGGGTCTTCAACTTCGAGGGGGGCTGCTACGCGAAGGTGATCAGGCTCTCCAAAGAGGCGGAGCCGCAGATATACAACGCGATCAGATCCGGGTCGCTCCTCGAGAACGTGATCATAGATCCCAAGACGCTCATCCCCGACTACGCCTCCGATCAGATCACCGAGAACACGCGTGCGACGTATCCGGTGGAGCACATCCCGGGTTGCGTGATCCCCGGCATGGGCGGCCACCCCAAAAACATCATATTCCTCACCTGCGACGCGTTCGGCGTGCTGCCTCCCATCGCAAAGCTCACCCCGGAGATGGCGATGTACCACTTCCTCTCCGGCTACACCGCGAAGCTCGCCGGCACCGAGGTCGGGGTCGACAAGCCGGAGGCCACCTTCTCCACCTGTTTCGGCGCGCCCTTCATGCCGCTCGACCCCTCGGTATATGCGATGATGCTGGGTGAGAGGATCTCGCAGCATGGCACTCGCTGCTGGCTCGTGAACAGCGGATGGAGCGGCGGACCTTACGGCGAGGGGCGCAGGATGAAGATCTCGATCACGCGCGCATTGCTCGCCGCGGCCCTCGACGGAAGGCTCTACGATTCCGAATTCGTTCCTGATCCGGTCTTCAAAGTCCTGGTGCCGAAGTCATGCTCGGGTGTTCCCTCTGAGGTTCTTTCGCCCAGGGACACCTGGCGCGACAAGACGGCCTACGACGGCACTGCCCGGCATCTGGCGGGCCTCTTTGCGAAGAACTTTGCGCAATATGCGGAGAGCGCCGGTCTGGCCATAGAGGAAGCGGGTCCCACGGCCTAGCTTGTCTTGACTCGGCACCGATCCAGCAGGTACACTCCTCACGGCTCGCAGGTCCGGCGCCAGGAGGCGGCTGATGAACGGCCACGCAGAAGATAATACCTATTATTGGCTCCACAGGATGTATTCGATCACCGGTTTTTGTTTTGCGGCCGCCTTCGTGTTCTTCTTCCTCATCCCGTATTCTTCGATCTTCGGCGGAGATGCCGCGTTCAACCGTTTGATGGTCAGGATGGACGCGGTTCCCATGCTGGGCTGGGCGCTGTTTTTCTTCGTGCTCGTCCCGCTCGTCTTCCACATGGCCATGGGGATACTCATCGTGTACAACTGCCGGATAAACGTGATCTCATACGGCTACTATAGGAATTGGATGTACGCAATGCAGAGGTTGGCCGGACTTTGCCTCATACCTTTTGTCGCTTATCACATCTATGCGGCCGGGCTCAAGCCGGTGGTCATGGGCCGGCCGATGACCGCGGAGATGATGTCATCTGCGTTCTCGTCGCCCTGGGTCAAGGCGCTGTATATGGCGGGCGTCGTCGCGGCGGCGTTTTACTTCGGCAACGGATTTGCGCATTCGTTGCGCAGCTGGGGGCTTACGGCCTCCGGCCGATCCAGGGGCGCACTCGCGATGGCGGGTTGGATCGTTACCCTCCTGCTCGCGACGTGGGGCGTCAAACTCGTCCTCTCATTCTGAAGGCAGGCCATGGCTGAAAAGGGGCTCAACATAGTCGTCATCGGCGCCGGCGTCGCAGGGATGTCGGCGGCCCTCAAGGCGTTCGATCTCGGCGCGTCTGTGACCATCATCGCGCAGGATATGCCCTACAGGTCAGGCTCGACGTGCGTTCGCGACGGTTTCTCGGCCGCGGTGGGTCTCGCTTCAGGCGATTCTCCGGAGCAGCACGCAGAGGACACCTTGAGGTGCGGCGAATTTCTGGCGAGCCGCTCCGCCGTGCGCAGGATGTGCGAGCAGGCGCCCGACATCGCGGAGTTGCTCCTCAGGCTTGGTCTTGTCTTCGACCGCACGACAGAGGGGCTCCCCAGCTTGTCGAGGGCGGCGGGTTCGACCTTCGCGCGCACGCTGTCTTCGGGCAGATCCATCGGCCAGAGGCTCGTCTCGGTCCTGTCGGGTCGTATCCTGCGCGCCTGCTCATCCGGCAGGCTCACTGCTTACTATGGATGGGAATTCCTTTCGCTGATACAGGATGAATCGGGCCGTGCGAGAGGTGTGATCGCGCAGGAGCTGCGCAACATGGAGATCAAGGCGTTCGCTGCCGACGCGGTCATACTGTGCACCGGGGGGTATCCCGCTATCTTCGGTAGACACTGCCGTTCCGCTGCGAACGACGGCGCAGCCATCGTCTCGTGCATGGAACAGGGCGCCGCTATAGCAAATCCTGAGTTCGTGCAGGTGACGCCCCTTGCCATGTCCGTCTCGAGCCGGGCGAGGTCGGTCCCTGATTCGGTGCTCTCCTCAGGCGGCGCCGTGTGGATAGAGCGCGACGGAAAACCATGGCACTTCCTCAAGGAATGGCACGGGGCCAGCGGCGGCGCAGTCCCGGACGATCTGGTCTTGAACTCGCTCGTCAGGGCGTGCAAGGAGGCCGGCGCGCGCACGAATGCGGCGCGTTTGGATCTGACGCACCTCAATCCTGAGACGATCGGTCTTAAGATGCCGTTTCTGCTCGACGCGTGTGATGCGGCAGGGCTCGATCCTTCCAGCGAGACGATGGATATCGCCCCTGCGGTGCGAAACAGCCTTGGCGGGCTCTGGGCGAAACTCGACCACTCGACCTCGATCGAGGGACTCTTCGCCGCGGGAAGCGCTGTCTGCCTTTACCACGGCGCATGCGCCATGTCCGGCAACGATCTCCTCGCATCGGTTCACGGCGGAATGGTCGCGGCGGAGAGCGCGGTGAGCTCCGCCTGCCAGAAGGGCGCGGGCGCCGCAGAGCTGTCGGCATCTCTTGTTTCCCATGCGAAGGAGCGCGAAACCGATCTCGTTTCAAGGATATCGGCAAAGCAGGGAACGGAGAACGCGTACTCGATCGCGTCCGAGCTCTCCTCCACGCTCTTCGAGAAGGCGCTCATCGAGAAGGATAACGAGCAGCTGGCGCGCGCGGCGGGCAAGATCGCAGAGCTCTCCGAAAAGCTCGCTCGCGCGCAGCTCATAGACCGCTCCGAGTGGTCGAACTCCGAACTCTCCTTCCACAGGCGATTGGCGAAGAGGCTCGTCCTCGCAGATATCTACGTAGCCGCCTCGATCGCCCGCGAGGAGAGCAGGGGAGGACATCGGAAGGCGGCTATTCCGAAGAAAGACGACAAAAAGTGGTTCGTCACCACGAGGGCTTTCATGAAGAGCGGCAAAATGGCGCTGGACCTTTCAGAGCGCGTTAACGGCGAGCCCGGCGACAGGGGATACTAGATGGCCAGCCTCTTGCTGAAGATAAAGCGGCAGGACGATCCGATGGATCTGCCTCACTGGGAGATCTTCGAGGTCGCGCTTGCGCCCGGCGTGTCGCTCGTCGACGCGTTGAGGCGGATCCAGATGCAGCCCGTGACAAACGAGGGCATCCCGACCACGCCGGTCCTGTGGGATTGTTCCTGCGAAGAGGGACTCTGCGGCGCCTGCACCGTGCTGGTCAACGGTAAGGCGCGCCAGGCGTGCGGGGTGATGCTTGATGAGTTCGACGGTCCGGTGACGATCGAGCCGCTTACCAAGTATCCGGTGGTCCGGGATCTCATCGTCGATCGCAGCTCCATGATGGATGCTCTTTCGCGCAACCTGTGCTGGACCGATGTCGACGATCTCGCCCCCAGAGGCGATCGGGTGAAGATGACGAAGGATGAATCCGACGCATCCTGTTTTCTGGATTGCGTCATGTGTGGGGCGTGCAGCGAGGCCTGCCCGCAGGTCAATTCCAGGTCCGCGTTCGCGGGGGCGTTCGTCTTCAGCAGTCTCTTGCCCGTGATCCGCAACAGGACCGGGAAAGAGGGCGCCCCCTCTCGCCTCTCCGCCCTTGCCGGCAGGGGCGGGGTGGCCGACTGCGCCGGGGCGGAAAATTGCGAGAGGGCTTGCCCACGGGGCATTCCTCTGGTAAAGGCTTCGGCTATCCTCTCCTGGGACGTGGCGAAGAGTTCGCTCGCCCGATTCTTCAGGGGATGACACCGGCGGAATGAAATTTCAGACGCGTCGATTTATCGACAGGGAGGTCGAGATGAAAAAGACAGTATACTTGCTGGGCATATTCCTCGCTTTCTTCATGATCTCCGCATCAGGTTGCGAGAAGATGCAGCAGGCGAGCGGGGACGAGCAGGAAGCGCAGGCGGATTCTCTTGCGCAGGAACAGGGGGGCGATATGCCGGCTGCGACTGAGGTGGTCCTGGCGACGATCGTGGTAAACGGCAAGGAATTCTCCGTCGAGATCGCGAAGACCGACGAGGAGAAGGCCAAGGGACTCTCAGGACGCGAGTCGTTGCCGGAGAACTCGGGCATGTGGTTCGTCTTCGAGAGACCTGTGCAGGAGCGCTTCTGGATGCAGGGCATGGAGATGCCGCTGGACATGGTCTTCGTGGACGAGAATATGAAGGTGGTCCACGTGGTGGAGAATGCTGTGCCGGGCTCCACTGAGCTGATATCCTCTCCTGCTCCCTTCATGTACGTGCTGGAGCTAAACGCCGGAGCCGCTGCCAATAACAGCATCAAGGCGGGCGATGTCGTCGAAAAGCGAGTGGGTTCTCAGTAGGACTTCATGATCTGCGCGTCCGCATAATAGAACTTCAGTATCTGTTCGTATGTGGCGCCCTGGTCCGCCATTCCTTTCGCACCCCATTGGCACATGCCTACGCCGTGCCCATAGCCTCGACCGTTGAACACCACTGAGCCGCGCGCAAGCTTTGCGTCGAACCATGTGCTCTTTATCCTGGCGAACCCGAACATGGACCTCAAGTCCGTGGCCCTTATCGCCTCGACGCCGCCCGCATGCTCGACTATGAGCTGATCGACCCTGGGCGAATCCATCTCAGACCTGATCGATACCGACCTGACGCCTTCGATGGCGATCCCGTTTTTCTCGAGTGTCTCCAGGAATTCAGAGGCCGGGATCGAGGCGGTCCAACTCCTCTTCGGCGAGCGCTCGCAGAACCTGTCTTTGACCTGAGGCGGTCCCCATCCATTCTCCCAGACATTGTGCGCGTGCTCGGTGAGCCCCCCGCAGCAGCTGTGGTAGTAAGCGGGGAAAATGGCGCCGTCGCGCATGAGCACGAGGCCCGCAGTCGCATCCACGGCTCTCTTCGCCTCGTCCGCCTCCCTGTTCACGCCTTCGTAGACCTGGGAGAGCACGGTGGCGGTGACGTCGTAATCGCGGCCCGAAGCGCCGCCCGCCGCATCCGCATGATGGAGCGCGTAGGTGCGCGCCGCGATCGCCTGCGCCTTGTACGCCTCGATGGGCCATCCGGGGTACATCTCGCTGCCCAGGAGCCCCACGAGGTATTCTTCGAGCGGGAGATTGTTTATGACGACGAGCTTGGAATCGCCTTTCCACAGGACTTTGATCTCGCCTCTCAACACCTTTCCCTCTGTCTCGTAGCGCCTCGTCCTGTTCGAGAGCAAGGCCTGGGATCCGATCGGGTCCCCGTGGAAGAGGAGGCCTTTGGGTCCGGCCGAGATCATGATTGTCGATCCTGACTTGCGCTCCAGTGATTTGGGCGCGGCGCCGAACGATATCTGTATCGGCGTATCGATCCCCGTTATTGCGGTGCTTCGGCCCTCGAATATGAGGACGCGTATGTCGGGCGGTGGGAGCGCCTGCGCATCGAAGGGCGCGGACACGATAGCCAGAAAGAGGGGGATCAGTGCGAGCTTCTTCATCGAATTCACTATAATGCATAAACCCCATGTGGGCAACCGATAAATTATTGATAAGACAGGGTTTTTTGTCTGAAATATCTTAGCAACTTCTTGTGTTGGCGGCCGATACCCTATATGGAAGCCTGCTTATGCAGCAGTGGCAGGCATTGCAGCCAAGGGGCCTGTTCTGGTTAGGGGTGATCGTTTGCGCATGAATTCTGCAAAGGGCTGGGGGATCGGCGTCTCAATACCGATCAAGGTCGCCGCTGTCACGGGTCTGGCCTACGCCGCTGTTTGGGTGGTCGGGCGTTTTCTCATCCAGTACGGCATCATCGATTTCTCATCGACTGTGTTCGGGATAAAGTTGGGTCTGGTATTCACGGCGGCGGAGGCGGTAGCGGCCGCCGTCGCGGCCACTGCGGCCATCCATTCGTTCCTAGATAAGCCGCTCGGAGGACTCAAACGCGCGATACAGCGCGCGGAGAGGGGCGATTTCCTCATACGCGCTCCGGTGAGCGCGGACGATGAGCTGGGCGAAGTGGCGCGTTCGTTCAACAGGATGCTCAGCAGGATCACCGACCTCTCCGCCCAGAACATCCAGTCCGAGCAGGACCGGATAATGGCGGCTGAGCAGGAGAGGCTCCGCAAGAGCCTCGAGGAGAAGAGCGCGATCATAGAGCGCAGCAACAGGATGCTCGAAAAGTTCGTCAAGGACCTCTCGCTGATCTACGAGATCGGCCAGGAGGTCAACTCCATCATCGACCTGGACAGGCTTTACTCGACCATCGCGGCGACGCTCACGAAGTATCTGAAGGTGAACGAGTTCGCGCTGATGATTTTCGACGAGAAAGCGGAGGAGCTGCAGATCAAGGCTGCCTTCGGATTCAAGAACGCGGAGGCGGTGGCAAGCATGGTCTTCAAAAAGGGCGAGGGGATATCCGGGCTCGCCGCGCAGACCGGCAAGAAGATCTACATAAAGGACACGAGCCACGAGGATCGCTTCCTCAACTACAAGGGCGAGAAACCCGACGATCCTTCGTCCTTCCTCTCCATCCCGCTCATCTACAAGGACGAGGTCCTGGGCGTGATCAACTTTGGGAGGCGCGGTATCTCCAGCTTCACTTATCAGGACGTGCAGATGCTCTCGCTCACCGCCGGCCAGATAGCGCTGGCCGTGGCCAACGCCAGGCTCTACACCCGCACGCGCGAGCTCACGGTCAAGGATGAGCTCACGGGCATCAACAACCGCCGCCATTTCCAGAACATGTTGCAGATGGAGTGGAAGAGGGCCATCCGATTCCACAGGCCGCTGTCGCTCATCATGGTCGACGTGGACTACTTCAAGGACTACAACGACACATTCGGTCACCTGCAGGGGGACCAGGTCCTCAAGCAGATAGGCGCGATACTGAGGCGCAACCTCCGCGAGGTCGATACGGTGGCGCGCTTCGGCGGCGAGGAGTTCGTGCTCCTCCTTCCGGACACCGACAAGCGCGGCGCGATAGCGGTGGCGGAGAAGGTGAGGCTGCTCGTCGAGGGACACAGGTTCAGCACGCCGGACCGCAAGGTGACCAGGGACATCACCATATCCGCCGGCATCGCCACGTACCCGGACGACGTCGAGGAGATGGACGACCTCATCGACCACGCCGACATCGCCCTCTACAGGGCGAAAGAGGGCGGCCGCAACCGCATCGAATGTTTCAAACCGTTGTCCGCTGAGGGCGCGGAGGCGCCGGAGGTTGTCGCGGCTCAGGAAGCCGCTTCCGACGACGAGCCCAAGATCCTGCAGTAATCCTTCCTATGCCTTCGCTGTCGAGCAGCAGCCGTAGTTGTCCGGCATGTGGTATTCGCGCGGGGCGCCTTCGCGGATCCCGTAGTCCTTCACCACGATCTGCGGTAGCGATGGATCGGCCGGGAAGCGCTTCTTGCGGTTTGCTGAAGAATGGGGTGTCCCGGCTTCTTTGTAGTCGTTGATCTTGGTCGTCTGCTCTTTTTCCTCCACGCGCGCCCTGTAGTATGGGCCCGAGTTGTAGGTGCAGAAGGGATACATGTTGCCGTCAGGGGCCGACTGGTGGATCACGCAGCGCCTGACGCGCTCGCAGTCGTAGTTGTACCTGTCCTGGAAATGCATGCCCGCGACAAATATCGTGTTATAGCTGAACTTCTTCTCGGCGTCGGGCTGTCTGCCCCTCTCCGTGTCCTTGTAGCCGTCCATGACGCCGAGCAGCCTCCGGAAGGTGAGTCCGGTCGGCGCCTTCTTCTCGTCGAAGTGTTTTTTCACGATGCGCAGCGCCCTGGCTCCGCCCATGAGGTCTGCAGACTTTGCGAGTCCCAGGGAGCTGAGCAGCTTGTACCACGTCTTCCGCCTGCGGGCCGCCAGCTTGTCGGCCAGACCTTGAAGGTCATGCAGCGCTCCGCGCAGGTCGAAGAACTCGGTCATGGACTTGATCTCGGTCTTGTCCTCCGGGTTGATGAAGAGGTATCCGCCGCCCCCGCAGTCCGGGTGGCATGATACGAAAAACGCGGGCTTGCCGGAGAGCGCTTCCGAGATGCGCGAGAGCGGCTGCGTGCAACCCAGCCCAAACCAGTTGGTGCGCGGCATCGTGCCGCCGGTCTGTTCCTCGACGTCCAGCGCGAGGTGCGTGATGGTGTAGCGCTGTTGCATCCTGTCCTTCTCCGCGATGCGGCCGGTGAAGCAGACCGGCTGAAAGCTGATGCCGGTGATGACGTCGGAGTGGTCGCACGCGAAGCGAACGATCGCGCCCACATGGTCGTCGTTGACGCCGCGTATGACCGTGGGCACCAGCACTATCCTGAGCCCCACCTTGCGGCATACCTCGATGACCTGCAGCTTCATCTCAAGGCAGTCCTCGCCGCGGGTCTTTCTGTAAACGTCGCGGGTAACACCGTCGAACTGCAGGTACAGGGAGTCGAGCCCGGCCTCGCGGCAGCGGCGCGCGAAGTCGAGGTCCGACATGTTCTTGCCGTTGGTCGCGATCTGGATGTGGCCGAACCCCATCTCCTTCGCCATCGCTACGATCTCGATGAAGTTGGGGTGTATGGTGGGCTCGCCGCCCGAGAACTGTATCACCTTGCAGGGCACGGGCCTTCTGTCGCGCAGGGTCTTGAGCATTCTGCGCACCTCGTCGACCGAAGGCTCGGTGATGAATCCCATCGCGTTCGCGTTTGCGAAGCAGACAGGACAGGTCATGTCGCAGCGGTTGGTGAGGTCGATGTTGGACATGGCTGTGTGAGAGTGGTGCATGTTGCACAGCCCGCAGTTCTCAGGGCACGACTTCCCGGACTCCGCCTGTACTAGCGGATTGGTGATCCCCCTCTGATCCCCGAAGCGCAGCGTGAACATCGACATGTAGAAATCCACGTCAGGCGATATCAGCTCGCGGAAGTAGCCGTGCTCTCCGCACTCCTTCTCCATGTAGACCGCCTTGCCTTCGCAGAACTTGCGTGCGCGTATCACCTTGCCGCACTCCGGGCAGAGCGAATCGGTCCAGTAGGGGAGCGTCCAGGGGACTTCGCGGATAGGATGGCCCGAGTAAGTCATCTTGGGCTGGCACCGGTTCATGAACGCGGGCCTGGACTCGCCTCGAACGATCTTGGAGCCCTGTTTGCACATGTTTGTGGATATCTCGACCGCTGGTTCGGCGCTCATTCCTATGCCTGGTTTCGGATTCATCTTGTTCTCCTCCCCTGTTTCTGCGCCCTTGGCGTTCAGTCTGTTTAAAACGTTGTAAATAATTGATATTTAAGGCCTTTTAAGGATGCGTCGGGGTACCAGAAAGGGGGTGTGCCGTCAAGCGGTATAAGGGTTTTTACGGGTCACGTTTTTTTCAATAATTCCATTACCTTCTGCATATCCTCCCAGACAGGTTTCTTCATGTTGGCGTTTCGGAGGAGGAAGGCGGGGTGGTAGGTGGGCATCACGGGTATTCCCTGCCAGTCGAGGAGCTTGCCCCTGGCCCTCGTGATCTTGAGCTCGGGTCCAAAGAGGCTCTGGAGTGCCACCCCCCCGAGACATACGATCACACTGGGCCGGATTATCTTCACCTGGCTCATGAGAAATCCGACGCAGGCCGCGACCTCGTCCGGCTCGGGGTTTCGGTTGTTGGGGGGCCTGCATTTCACGATGTTCGCGATATAGACGTCGCTTCTCTTGTATCCCATGGCCTCGATGATCTTCGTGAGCAGCTGACCGGCCAGTCCCACGAACGGTTCGCCCTGCATATCTTCGTCGCGGCCCGGCCCTTCGCCTATGAACATGAGTTTCGCATTCGGGTCGCCCACGCCGAAGACCAGGTTGGTCCTTCCCTTGTGCAGCTTGCAGAGTTTGCAGTCGCCTATCCCGGCCCGCAGTTTCTCCATCGCCTTCGCCTTGTCGCCGGCAGCCAGCATCGGCATCACGGGCCTGAGCTCCTGTGTTTTGCGTTCCCCGGCAGGGCGCCTTGTCTTAGGCAGCTCGTAGAGGCCCAGAGAAATCGCGTATTCGAGGAGGTTTCGCACATCCCCCGCCGCGTCGAGGATATCCTTTGATCTCTGCCGTGCAGGCATCCGCCAACTCCCTATTTACGATCTTGCGGGAGCGGACTATAGTTTCGCACATGGTGTTTGTCTACGCAGTAATTGTCGCGCTCATCGTGATTGCCATGCCGAATGCCGCGCACGCCTGGGGACCGGGCATGCACGTGGAGATCGCCCTGGGCGCCATGTCCAAGCTGGCAGTCATCTCGCCGGTGATCGCCGATCTCATGCGCCGCTTCCCCGATGCTTTCATATACGGGGCCGCGAGCCCGGACATCATCATGGGCAAGCGCTACTACGGCTATCTGCACCACTGCCACAACTGGACGATGGGGAGGTTGATCCTGGCCGAGGCGGAGGGCGACCTGCAGAGGGCCGCTGCCTACGGGTATCTCATGCATCTGGCCGCGGACGTCGTGGCGCACAACTACTACATCCCGGTCAAGATCGTGCGCAGCTGGAGCACGAGGCTGCTCACGCATACCTACTGGGAGATGCGTTTCGACGTCGGCGTGAGCGATCGGGCGTGGAAGATGCTGGGCTCCATCGGCAAACCTGCGATTGAGCGCTTCGACCTCCTCCTGGAGCGGGTCCTCAAGAAGACTCTCTTCTCCTTCTCAACGAACAAGCGCATCTTCAACTCGATCGTCATGCTTCAGAAGATGCGGGGACTGAGGGCGAGCCTCGCTGCCTACGCCAGGCGCTCCCGCTTTCCCATCGAGGAGGAGAACCGCTCGCACTACATGGACCTCGCCATGGATGCGGCGATCGGTTTTTTGAAGGACCCGGAGCATGCGCCGTGCCTCGACATAGATCCCGCTGGCCTGAGTCGCCTCGATTATGCGGCCAGGCTGCGGCTGGGCATCAGGGCCTCGATGAAAAAGGGGCTCATACGCGAACCCCAGGCGGAGAAACTCGTGGAGCTGGTGAAGGACGGGCTGGCGCTCGGGCTCTACCGGCCGAACATGGTGCTCCCCGGAGTGATGGACGTGCTCTGAAAACGCCTCAAATTAATGAAACTGCTTGCATTGGGGATGTCGGGGAGTATTGTCCGCCCCCGAAAATGGATAACGCAGACCCTGGCAGTAGAAACCCATGTTCACATACTTTACCGATCTCTCGAAAAGGGACGTGGTGGACCGTCACGGACGGTTCCTCGGCCACCCCTATGATTTCATGGCTCGCCTGGACGAGGTCTATCCGCGCGTAACCGCGCTCGTCGTATCGAAGGGGATATTCGACAAGAGATATTACGTCATCCCGTGGAAGGATGTGCACCAGACTGATCGCGGGCTTGCGCTGAAGGTCCCGATCGAGTCGCTCGCAGAGGTGAAATCCTATCGTAAGGAGGACGAGCCCACGCTTCGGCGCAACATCCTCGACCAGCAGGTGGTGGACACGTTCAACCGCAAGCTGGTGCGCGTCAACGACCTGCATTTCCTCCGGGTGGACGACGATCTCAGGCTCGCGCACGTGGACATAGGCCTTCGCGGCCTGGTGCGCAGGCTTGGCTTCGAGCGCATAGTCGACGCGTTCGTGCACGTATTCAACCGCCATGCGCGCTATCTCAACGAGGAGGGGCTGATCTCCTGGAAGTACGTCCAGCCGCTCTCGATCCAGTCCGCAACCGGCCAGATACAGCTGAACGTGGACATGCAGCAGCTCAAACAGATCCCGCCCTCCGACATATCGCAGATGCTCGCCGAGCTCGACCCATACCAGCGCGCCGCGCTGATAAAGACGCTGGACGTGCAGGGCCAGGTGGACACGATCACCGAGCTGGACTTAAAACTCCAGAAGGACATCATCGAGGAGCTGGACACGCAGACCGCGGTGCGCCTCGTGGAGCGGATGCCGGCCGACGAGGCGACGGATCTGCTGGCGAAGCTGGCGAAACGCGACTCGGACCGCATCATGGGGATGCTCTCCGCGAAGAAGGCGCGCGAGATCGCAGAGCTCATGACGCACGAATCCGACTCGGCCGGCGGGCTCATGACCACCGAGTTCATATCGCTCAGGCCCGCCATGACCGTGGGGCAGGCGATCGACCATATCCGCTGCGTGGAGATACAGAAGGCGGAGACGATCTATACGGCGTTCGTCATAGACGAGCGCGACGTCCTCACGGGTTCGATATCGTTCAGGAAGCTCCTGCTCGAGCCGATGGATGCGAAGATCAGCGACGTCATGCAGCACAAGCCGCCGTCCGTGAAGGTCGATGCCTCGGTCAAGGACGTGGCGTATGCCATGGATAAATACAACCTCTACACGCTGCCCGCCGTGGATGATGAGGGAAAACTCGAGGGTATAATCACCGTGGACGACGTGCTTCACGCCGCGGTCGAGGAGGCGTGGGGCAAGCGCACCGGCCTCTGATCTTTTATGAGTGCAATCCAGAAAACGAAAGTCGCCGGGCCCAGGGGTTTCTGGCGCAATATCGTCATATTCCTGGCGGTGCTGGGCCCGGGCATAATCACGGCCAACGTGGACAACGACGCGGGCGGCATAGCCACCTACTCGGTCGCAGGCGCTCACTTCGGATATGATCTGCTCTGGGCCGTGGTCCCGGTGATCTTCGCGCTCATCGTCGTGCAGGAGATGAACGCGCGCATGGGCGCGGTGACCGGCAAGGGCTTGGCCGACCTCATCCGCGAAAATTTCGGGGTCAAGGTCACCTTCTACGCCATGCTGGCGCTCATGGTCACGAATCTCGGCAACACGATGTCCGAGTTCTCGGGCGTGGCCGCGAGCCTTGGCATCTTCGGTGTCTCCAAGTACGTCAGCGTGCCGATCTCGGCGCTGCTCGTGTGGCTGCTCGTGGTCAAGGGCACGTACAAATTGGTCGAGAAGGTCTTTCTCGTGGCGTGCCTCTTCTACATCTCCTACATCGTCTCCGGCTTTCTTGCCAAACCCGGCTGGTCCGAGGTTGGCATGGCGATGGTAACACCCAGGATCCACTTCGACATGCCCTATCTCTACATGCTCATCGGCATCATCGGCACCACGATCGCCCCCTGGCAGCTCTTCTTCCTGCAGGCCTCGATCGTGGAGAAGGGCGTGGGCGTGGAGAACATAAGACACTCGCGCTGGGACGCTATCGCCGGCTGCATCATGGCCGGGGTGGTCGTCTTCTTCATAATAGTGGCCTGTGCGGCCACGATCTATCCCTCCTCGATAAGGGTGGTGGACGCGGCGGACGCCGCTCTCGCCCTGAGGCCCCTGGCCGGCGATTACTGCTCCTGGCTCTTCGCCTTCGGCCTGTTCAACGCCTCGATCTTCGCCGCGTGCGTGCTGCCGCTGGCGGTGGCCTACTACGTGTGCGAGGGCCTGGGTTTCGAGGCCGGCATCAACAAGAGTTTCTCCGAGGCCCCGCAGTTCTACTCGCTCTTCACCGCCACCATCCTCATCGGCATGGGGGTGGTCCTCATCCCCGGCTTCCCGCTTTTTAGGATGATGGTCTTCTCGCAGGTGGTCAACGGGATCGTGCTTCCGTTCATCCTCATCTTCATGATCCTGCTGGCCAACCGGCGCGACGTCATGGGCGAGTTCACAAACGGCCGGGTCTGGAACACGGTCTCATGGGTCACCGTGGCCGGTGTCATCGGGCTCACGGTCCTCATGACTCTGAGCTTTCTATGACCTCAGAAAAATGCTAAAAGATTGATCGTATGGACGGCTTCAGGGGAAGGCTGGAGGGCAAGAGGAAACTCAGGGTCCTGATCACAGCGGGGCCCACGCGGGAATATATCGATCCCGTCCGCTTCATATCCAACGACTCCTCAGGCATGATGGGATTCGCGCTCGCCGCGGCTGCGCGCGACATGGACTGCCTGGTCACCCTGATCTCAGGGCCTGTGGCGCTGAAGACCCCGGAGGGAATCACCCGCGTGGACGTGGTCTCGGCCGAGCAGATGTACCGCGAAGTGAAGAAGAGGGCGGCCAAGGCCGACGTGGTCATCATGGCCGCCGCGGTCGCGGACTGGCGGCCGAGGCGCATGCTCAAGGAGAAGATGAAGAAGGGGCCGATCCCGCCGAACATCGAGCTCGTGAGGACCCATGACATCCTCATGGAGATCGGCAAGAGGCGACGGCCGCAGCAGAGGATCGTGGGGTTCGCGCTGGAGACCAAGAACCTGGAGGAGAACGCCCGCGAGAAACTGCGCAGGAAGGGCTGCAGCTGGGTCGTGGCCAACACCCAGGACGCCATCGGGGCCCTGGCCAGCCGCGCGATATTGTTCAGCAGATCGGGAAAGAGGGTGAGACTCCCCAAACTTCCCAAAGAGGATCTGGCGTACGTGATACTCTCGAACGTGCTTTCCTGAAGCCCGAAACTACTTCATAAGGCGGATTATTTTCTGGAGGATCTCATCAGGCTCCGGCAGCCTTCCTTTGCCCTCGTATCCGCACGCGAGTTCCCCCACACCGGGCTCCATGAACCTGTAGCCGAGCTTCGTAAGGCCTGCCACGTTGGCCTGCGTGATGGGGTTATCCCACATGTTGGAGTTCATGGATGGCGCGAAGAGGACAGGGGCCTTTGTCGCGCAGATCACGGTGGTGAGAAGATCGTCGCAGATCCCGTGCGCGATTTTGGCGATGAGGTCCGCGGTCGCGGGGGCGACGAGCACCAGGTCCGCGCGGTCCGCAAGCGAGATGTGGCTGATCTCCTTTTCCTGGATCAGGTTCCACATGTCCGTGTGCACCGGGTTCGCCGTGAGCGTCTGGAGCGTGAGAGGGGTTACGAACTGGGCCCCGGCGGAGGTCAATACGCAGTGGACATCCGCCCCGGACTTGGTCAAAAGCCTGGCCAGTTCGCAGCACTTGTACGCCGCGATCCCGCCGCCGATCCCGAGCACCACCGACTTGCCCTTGAGGTCCTTTTTCATGGCAGGCAGGACAATATTTATCCGGCCGAAATATGCAATGGCCAAATTGTTGCCCCTTGCGTCATTGTGCATATTGCATATGATATCGCGTTTGAAAGAGGGGGCGATATGGCGCAGAGACTTACCGATGCCGAAAGAGCGACATTGCTCAAACTCGCGCGCGAGACGATCGCGCAGTATCTCAAGGACGGCAA
>Ga0265297_10007191_pt1 | contig 15572 bp, 11 predicted proteins | sample Munlanlwell13791_FD_192502 | JGI IMG/M metagenome (GOLD analysis project Ga0265297, IMG submission 192502) | Leachate microbial communities from a municipal landfill in Southern Ontario, Canada - Leachate well 137-91 | ecosystem: Engineered > Solid waste > Landfill > Unclassified | place... | reverse complement strand
TGGCGTTTTGCGCGATCTCGATGCCCTCGGCAAATGTCGCGCCTTGATTGATGTAGAGAGCGACCAATTCGGTCGGGTTGATTTCGCCGCCGCTCATTTCGGAGAAATGCGCCGACCGCAATCCAAACGCCTTCTTCACCAGGGCGGCGATGTTGGCAATGCGCCCGACCGTGACGATGGCGTAGTTGCCCAGATGCGACCCGATGATGAGTGGCTGGTCTTCCGTGTCGCTGATCACGCCGATGCCCATCCGGCCGTTCAACTTGAGCACGTCGTGCTCAAACTTCGACCGGAACTGCGCGTTGGTGATGTCGTGGATGAACCGTGTGTAGCCGTCGATGTCGCGCACGGCCATGCCGCCGCGTCGCGTGCCAAGATGAGAATGGTAGTCCGTGCCGTAGAACAAGTCCGTCACGCAGTCGCTCTTTGAAACAACACCGAAGAAACCGCCCATAGCATTGATCTCCTGGAATGAAACTGAGTTGGTCGGCAGGCTATGCGCGAACCATTATCAACTCAAGGCTGAATCGTTCGATGCGTGGGGTTATTTCGTCACGAAGCCGGTCGGCGTTTATTGCCGCGCGGTGCGGATCTCATCCGTTTCGATGATGATGCGGAAGCCGACGTTATAGATTTTCTGGAACGCCGGATACGGCACGCGGAAGCTCGACGTGCAGCGGAACGGGCGGTCGTACCACGAGCCGCCGCGCACCACGCGCTCCGTCTGAGACGGCAGATCGGCGGCGTTGCGGTCGTCGTCATGATACGGATATGGACGGTAGGCGGAACGGGTCCATTCCCACGCATTGCCGTGCATGTCGTGCAGGCCCCACGGGTTCGGCTTGTAGCGGCCCACCGGTTCGGTGACGAAACCGTCGTCATTGAAACGCGCCTCCTGCGGAATCCAGTTGTCGTATCTGTCTTCCGGGTTCTTATACCAAGCGGCGCGGTAGTCCTGGACGTAGGGATTGCCGGAGAAATACGACAGCATGAAATCGCCGAGGTTGGCGAACTTCGCGAAGTCCGTGTCGAGGCCGCCATACCAGAACGGCGTCGCCGTGCCGGCGCGGCAGGCCCATTCCCACTGTGCCTCGGTTGGCAATGTCACTTTGCGGCCCATCTTCGTCGAGAGCCACGCGCAGAACTTCATCGCATCGGTCCACGATACGCGAACGGCCGGCTGCGCGGGCTGGTCCTGGTCGTAACAAGTGATGCCGAACTGGTAGCCGTGCCGGTCTTCCTCGCGGCTCTCGTGCGCCGGGTCGAACCGCTTGAACTGGTCGTTGGTGATTTCCAAAGCGCTCATCCAGAACCCGCGCGCAATTTTCACGCGGTTAAGGGGCCGCTCGTCGCGATGGCCGTCGCGGCCGCCCATGACGAACTCGCCCGCCGGCACCCACACGAAGCGCATTCCCGGAGGTGGCAACGCCTCGTTCACCATCGCGATCTTCTGCCCGGCCTTTGCGGGCGTCTTTTCGCTCCAGACGACGGTGCGTTTCTCGTCCATCAACTCCACGAGGCAGCTCGCGAGCCGCTCCTGAATGCCGTCGCGGTTCCAAAGCACAAGTTTCTGCACCGGATACATTGCGCCAAGATCCACCTCCCACCATTCCTTGTCGCCGTTCATGGTGTGCGTGATGGAACCGTGGCCATAGTTGCCATCGGTGTTGCCGTCCACGCCGCGCCCGGCGCCCGCGCCGCCGTAGGTGCTCGACTGCGACGCCTTCTTCTTCAGTGCCACGTTCTGGCCATCGGAGAGAACCTCCGCTTCGGCAATCGAGAGCCATCGCGCCGGACCAGCATTGACGCGCAGGTAACGCGCCGTCACAACGGGCGGTTGTGTCTTTGCCTGCTCGAAAGGAAAGGCGAGCGCGCCGCCGGTGGCGGCCGGCGCGGTTTGTTTCTGCTTCGCGACCGCTTCCTTCGCGCTGAACGGCCAGCCCTCCGGTGTTTCAAGTTTCAAATCCGAGGTTTCCGATTCCACTGCGGGGTTCACCGGCGTCGTGTCATACTTCGGCGTCGCGGGAATCTCCTCGTAGTTCGGATGCGGCCCCGTCGGCACGTATTTCTTGCGCAGTTCCATCGCTCGCGCATTCACCGTCGCTAACTTCTCGCACAGATGCTGGCCGTATCCTTGCGTGAACTGCGGAATTTCGCCCCACGTTCCGTAGAACGGCGCGTTGAGATCCTGCCAAGCCGCGAATCGCTCCCACGCCTCGGCGTCGAGCTGCACGCCGTGGTGGCCTTTGCGCAGCATCTGGCCCAATTCGGTCGTGTTGAAACAGAAGTCCAGCGGCGACAGCATACGCCGATCGCCTTCGATGCCCGCGCGACGCATGAATCGGTGGAGTTCGGCGTAAGACTTGGTGAACTTGCCGCCGCCGCCCCAATGGCCGGCGTGTTTGGTGCCCCAATCGGTGATCATCTCGCCGCCGATTAGCCGTGGTTGAGCCTTCGTGCCGTCGTGGCAGCTCACACAATATTTGTCGAGCACTGGCTGCACTTCGCGCGCGTAGCTGAACCCGCGCGTCGGCCCATGCCACGGCGTGACGACGGACGGCTTGCGTTTGGTTGCAACGGCCTCGCGACGCAGCGACGCCGCGCTCTGGCTCTCGTGACAGCCGACGCACGACACGCGCTCGCCGGGCTGGCCCACGAGCCAGCTTCGCATGAGTTGCAGCGCCTCGCCTTTTTCGTCCAGCGGCTGGAGCGATATCGGCGTGTTGGCGGGCATCTTGAAATGCGCCGAGCCATCTGTCTCCACCGGCACAGTGCCGATGATGCGCTTGACGTCCCACGGGCCGTCCATGCCGAGCGTGCCGTAGAGACCACCCATGCCGCGCCGGCTGAAATAGTATTCGATGAGCCGCAGTTTCTTGACGGTTCCGCGTGGGACTCCCGCGAGGCCGGGACCGTCATAGATGTCCTGAATATGGACCGTCGCTTCATTCGTCGCGAGGTCCACGCGGTCGGGAATGGCCGTCGGCCGCGCGGTCTTGCGCAGCGGAATTGGCTCCAGCAGCGCCGCGCCGGGCAGTTCCTTGATAAGTGTGAAGTTGTCGAACGCGTCCACGAGATAGATGCCCCACAGCGAATTCGGATGCCGCTTGCAGGTGACGATGTGATACTTCTCGTTCAGCGGATAGGGCATCAGAAACTGCGGGCAGGTGCCGTGCGTCAGACCGTCGCGCACGATCGGCTCCACCGGCTTGTCATAACCGGGGATTTCCTTCACGCCCTCGCCGTCGCGCCGGCCGGCCTCGGTGTCAAAAATCAGCAGCCGGCCTGACCGCCCCACGTCGTGATGGCCGCCGGCGATGCCAATAACTTTGCCCGCCGTGCCGGGCACCGGTCGTGCATGGAAGAACGAGGCGGGGAACCACGAGCCTCGCCCGCGCAGCTCGCGCTGGTCGGTGCCGTCGGGATTCATATGGAAGAGTATCCGCGAGTTGGCATGGCTTTGGTCGGTGTATTCCCAACGCAGATACATCACGCGTCCGCTCTCCATCATGGTCGGACACCAGTCGCTGTCCTGCTCGAACGTAAGCTGCCGAATCTGGCTGCTCTTCATGTCGAGCCGATAAATCGAGGCTGTTGCATCGCTGCCGAACACGCACGGGATGCCCTTGTAGATCGCGCTTGAGGTGAACACGATGTCGCCATTCGGCAGATAACACGGCTCCATGTGTGAAACGTCGTCGCCATCGTCGGGCGTAACCTGCCGCAGCCCTTTGCCGTCCACGCCGATCTCCCAGATGCGCAAGCCGTTCTCCTTGGCGCTCTTCTTCGAGAATAGAATCCGGTCAGCATCGAAGTTCAGGTCGGGTGCGAAGAGGGTTTCCATGTCCTGGGCTGCGTAGATCGTCTCGAACCGTCCCGCGCCGCGCAGGTCGGAGAGCACGGCGATCTCGTCGCGGAACGAGCCTTTGCGAACGACCACGTCGTCGGTGCGCCAGTTGTTCGGCTGGCCGATGTCATAGCTTATGGCATGGGTGGCCGGCACGGAAACGCCGCGCTTGAGCACGAGCAACTTGTTGAAGTCCAGCAGCGGATTTGCGAGCAATGCCGCGCGCGCATCGGACACCAGCGCGTCGGCGCGCCCCACCGCATCGTGCTTGCACTCGCGCAATGCTGCCAGGAGTCCGTCGCGCTCCTTTAGAGCGTCGAGCAACTTCCGATGCTTCGTTGTATCGCAGCGATCCGGCCAGGTTTGGGCCATGTCATTGAGTGCGAGCGCGATGGTTTTCGGGTCTGCGCCTTCGAGCCGTTGGATGGCTTCGCTGAAAATACATGATTGGCGATAGAGCTTGCGGATGTTCTCCAGATCAGCAGGCGAGGCCGCCGTCGTTGCGAGCTTCCGCGCTTCCTGCTGCAATGGCCCAATCATTGCGTTCACGTAGCGGTTTGCGAGCCCCTTGAAGTCGCCGGCTTTCCAATCGCCCGACCAGATGCCGTCGCGGTCGTCGGCGCCGGGGAAATCGCGGATCACCCGTTGCCAGATTTGCTGGCGTGCGGCTGCCTTTTGGCGCGCATCGGCTTTCTTGTTCTTCTTCGCCGGTTTCTCATCGTCGGCTTCTTTCGCGGCCAGCGCCTCGCGCGAAACGCGGAGGGTCTCCTCCCATGTTGCCTGTTTTTGGTAGCAGGCCGGATCGGCGGCGAGACTCACCAGTGGCAGCACAAGCCACAAAACCATGCCAAGGGTTTGAGATTTGAGGTGCGCGATCATGTCTTCCTCCTTCATCCAGCGGGGTTGTTGCCCTTGCGTTTGCCGTTCAGGCCATAGCCAAGCCGCTTCGAAATCTCCGCCGCATGTTCGATGACCCGCGCGCCGAGCGGCGGGAACTGCGAGGCAGGAATTCGCTCTGTCGGGCCGGTGACTGTCAACGCGGCCACTGGGAAACCCTGGTGATTGAAAATGGGTGCGGCCACGCAATGAACGCCATCCAGCGCCTCGCCGCGGTCCGTGCCGTAACCCTTTTGCCGCACTTTGGACAGTGCCTCGTCGAACTCGGCGCGGCTGGTGATCGTGTTTGCCGTCAGCCGCTTGAACGAAACACCTTTCAAGGCCGCTTCGCGCTCGGCTTCCGGCAAAAACGCCAGGATGACCTTCGTGGAAGCCGACGTGTGAATGATCTGGCGCGTGCCGGGATCGCAGACGAACCGGAAGGGATGAGAACTCTGGACTTGTTCCAGCACCAGGCCCTCGCCTTGATCGAGAATGCTGATGACCGCCGTTTCCTGTGTCGCGTCGCGCAACCGGCGCATCACGTCGAGCGAGTTCTCCATCAGGCCACGATCCTGCGCGCTGTCGTAGGCGAGCGTGGCCATCTTGCGGCTGAGCGTATAGAGCAGCGTGGACGGGTCACGTCGAACGTAGTCATGTCCCACGAGCGTGTTCAGGATCCGGTGGACCGTGTTTTTCGGGAATCCCAGCGCGCGGGCGATTTCCGTCAACGACCGGCCTTGCGGGGACTGGCGCAGATGATCGAGCACGTGCAGCGCCCGGTCGAGGATGGGGACTCCGGAGTGGTTCCGATGTTGTTCTGTGGCCTTGGCGGGCATATCGCTGTTCCAATAGAGAGACCTTATTCCTCTATTAGAACAACCATGCCCTCAAGGCAAGCACAATTCCGGCACCCTCGCGGGGCGAACGTTCCTCGCTGCGCCTAGACTTCCCAGCCTTTGCGGACGGGGCACTTCACCCAGCGATCCAGTTCCGGCATGTTGGTGCACTTCATGCCGGGGCCGTCCCACTCGATCTTCCGGCGAGGGCCGGCGATGTAAGCCAGCGCGCCGAGCATAACCACCTCGGTCAGCCGCGCGGCGTAGTCGAAGTTTGAGCAGGCTGGTGCGCCGCCGCGGCAGGCGCGGAGGAAATCGTCCGTGTGGCTGCCTTTGATGCGCGCGAGTTTCTTGGCTGGCACGGGCGTAGCCTTGTGCTGCGACTCCGGGATGATGCGCATGCTGTTGCAGTAGGTGTCGCTCCAGATGACGCCCTTGTCACCGACGTAGAGCGCGCCATTGCCGCCGAGCTTGATCTTGTATTTCTTTTCCAGTTCCTCAACCAGCGGCGGGAGATTCTGTGAGCCGGCGGCAACGCTGCCGGGCGCGTCGTTGGCGTCCAGCTCCAACTTGGCGCCCTTCTTCTTGCCGTCGAACCAGTAGAGCTTCACTGGCGGCATGTCGCCGCGTGCGGGGAACTCCCAGCGGATGCGCGTGCCGACCGGGTAACGCTCATCGCTGCCGCCGAGCATCTCCTCGGCTTCGACGGATGTCGCATAGCCAAGCTTGAGCGCCCAGAACGCGCCGTCAATGATGTGACAGCCCATGTTGCCGAGCGAGCCGTTGCCGAAATCGTGCCAGTTGTGCCACTCGTGCGGGTGGAGTTCGACGACTTTGGTCGTTCCATCCTTGGCTTTGACGATCGTGTCCGGGTGATGCTCCCGATACGGCGCCGGCCCGATCCATTCGTCCCAATGGAGTCCCTCTGGCACCGGCGTCGGAGCCGGGCGCGGCCCGACACCGCCGTTGGCACGGTTGCTCCACGTATAAACCGTCGTGACCTTGCCGACCGCGCCGGCCCAGATGTATTCGCAGAGACGGCGCATGCCCTCGCAGGAATGGCCTTGGTTGCCCATCTGCGTGGCAACCTTGTATTTTGCGGCGAACTCCGCCATGCGGCGCGCTTCGGAGACGTCATGGCAGAGCGGCTTCTCGCAATAGACGTGCTTGCCGAGCTGCATTGCCATCAACGATATCGGCGCATGGTGATGGTTCGGCGTGGCGATGAACACCGCGTCAATTTCCTTGCCCATCTTGTCGAACATTTTCCGGTAATCGGTAAACCTCTTCACGCGGGAGAAATTGACACCGGCCACTTTCTTCTCGTCGCCGGCCGGATGCTTTGCCTTCGGGGGCCGCGCCGCGATATCGAGGCGTTTGTCGTCCACATCCACGAGGGCGACCAACCGCTCGCCCGCCGCGGCCGGGATGTGAAAAGTCGCGCCGCGTCCGCCGCAGCCGATGACCACCGTGGCCAGCTTTGAGCTGGGCTTGCCGGCCGCAAAAATACTCGGCGCACAAAAAAGGCTCGAACCGGTCGCCGCGCCAGCGCCGAGGGCAGCGGTTCTCAGAAAACTACGTCGCGTCATGGGCAGGGTCATTGAGGTGTATTCCTTTCAGGGAGAGGTTCCAACATCACCGCGACATTGGATGAAATGACTGTCGGCATAAAGGTTTATTCCAAAATCAGGTTCCCCTCATAGAGCACATCCGCCGGCAAATCAAGGCTGGGGTTTGGCTTGGGAATGATACTTTAGGTGGAGTGGCGGAAGTGCCTTGTCATGGGGGCGTTTGACCTGTTTTGAGGACTCCAATCACAGGGCGGTTGGGGAACCACCGCGATATCGCCGCTGTGTGGGGCAGGGGCGCTTATCAGGCAGATGCTCCAAATCGCTTGGTGAAACTCGCGTCCTCGGCGGGCTGGTCGGCGAACTTGTCGTAGATGCCCACGATAACGCCGTCGGTTGGTTTGATGCCCGCGAAAGTTTGCTTGAAGGCATTCTCGACCCATTCGCGACGCTCGGAGAGCCGGCCTGCGGCGAGAATCTTGAATGCGAGGCACGGACGTTTGGTCTGCCGCATGGCCTTGAACATGCGGGGTGGGTCGCTTTGCAGATAGACTTCGCCGACAGGAATCGGCACCGCGCCCAGCAGTTTCTGCAACTCCTCGGCACTGCGATGGCGTTCATAGACGCAGCACATGTAGAAGTCCACGTCCCAGCCTTTTGACTCGATGGCGTCCACCACGGCGGGCATATGGGTTGAGACTCCCACCATGACTCCGGCGTCGCGCACGCGTTTGAGGAACTCGTGAATGTCCTCGAGTTGGCCGCGTTTGAAGAGCCGGTCAGTGACTTCACCGTGGTGAGCGATGGCAACGCAGCCGGCCTTCAGAAGCGGGCTGATTTCCTTTGGATCGGTGCCCAGTGAGATGTATTGCATCCGGCCGCCCTCCGCGACGAACTGCTGGTACAACTCGAAGTTCTTGTTGGCGGATTGCCAGAAGTTGATGCCGACCTCCTGGCAGTGCCGCAAGGTCTTCAATACCTGCGCCGGCGTGTAGTATTCTTTCATCTCCTTGTTCACGAACACGGAGAGATGCGAACCGCCGTTGAACGGGTTGGCGCCGCACACCAGCCGTGACATGGAGTGGGGGCCGAAACGGATTTGCGGAAGCGTGTCTGCCGCCGCAGTCGCGGCCGTGGCGTGGCTGGCGAGTCGCGCGGCGCTCATGGCAATGGGGAGAGCGCTGATCGTTCTAAGAAATCCGCGGCGTGAATGGCACAGGACTTTCTGTGGTGGCGGCAGGATGTCCGGGTGAGGTGTGTTCATGGTTTGATTCCAGTGGTAAAAGGCTTTTTGCCGGGAAAGTTTCCTGGAGCAGTGGTGGTGGCCGGTACGGTCGTCTCTTACTTCGCTGGTTCCGGTTTCAACATCTCTTGCGCCAGTTTGGCGGCACGCTCGGCTGCCAGATTGAGGATGCGGTTGCCGAGTTCGGCGTTGGCGGTGGCGATGTGGTCAATTCGTTCCTGCGATTGTTTCTTGAGCTGCGACGGCAACGCGAAGTCCTTGATCCGTTTCGCGCGCGGCAAGTCCACCCATTCGGGATGCAGCGCCATCACCATCGAGGTTTCCCACTTCATGCCGTGGCCTGTGCCCAGCGGGTCTTCCTTTGCCTGCTCTTTCAGGTGATCTTGCAGAATCCTCACCGTTCCACCACCCCAGAACCTCATGGCCCCGATGCGGCCACCGAGTTCCTTCTCAATTTGCTGAAGCAAACTATCCGCGGGTGCGTGTCCGCCGAAGGCGATGCAGGCTTTGAAGCCGAGGTCGGCGAGCGATTCCATCAGCTCAGTGTAGAGCTGCCGGCAAAGTTCGCCGCTGACCCAAAGGCTCGGCGGGAAAGTCTCCTTGGTCTTCTCGCGCAGTTCCCGCCGCGACAGGCCCGGAGGCGGGTAGGCGATGGCAAACGGCACCGGCGGAAAGACGATGCCACCGGAGATCTTCACGGCCCGCAGGCAAATCTCATAGGCCGTGAACAAGTCTGTGCCCAGCGCGTTTTGCAGCCCGTGCTCCTCCATGCTGCTGCAGCCCCAGTAAACGATGGGCGCACGCTCCAGTTCCGCGAAGAACTCTTCCGGCAGCAGGTCTTCGTATTTGTGGGACTTCACTTTTTTTGCCGGTGCGCGTTCCTGGGCGATGAGATGGCCGGGCTGAATCGCAGCGACAACGGCGGCGGCGCTGCCGCGCCTGAGAAAATTTCGTCGTGACAGATGAGTCGAGTTCTTCACAGCGGTTTCCTTGATGGATTGTACGGCGGATCAGATGCGGACAAAGGTTCCTTTGCGATACATGTAGCCGAGCAGCGTCCACAACACCGCCAGCGCGCCGGCGGCGAGAATCGTGTCGTGCCACGGGCCGACGTAAGGTTTCAACCCGCCGAGAAAAATCTCCGACACGCGCCGAAAAGCCGAGCTGCACAGCATCCATGCCATGTAGGCGAAGATCGAGTTGGCGCCGATGAACATGAATGGCGCTGTCCAACGCCGGAAGCCCCAGACGTCAACAATCAGGTAGCATGCCGCCAGCAACAGATAGCTGATGCCGCCGGCATACAACGCGTAGGAACTTGTCCACCGGACCTTGATGATGGGAAACCAGATGGGCCACTGGCTCCAATCGCAGCCGAACAGCCGCACGTCCGGAAACCATTCGGTGATCCAACCGCTCCAGAGGAATCCCGCCGCGAGACAGCCGGCGCCCAGCCATGCGAGGCGGGCAAGCTTTTGCTGCACGCCCAGCCCGGATCGGAGCAGGTGGCCGGCGAACACGCCAAGCATTGCCGTCGAGGCATGGCCGAGGATGCCGACCACCCAGCCGATTTGATGGCCCCGCCATTTGCCAAACAACCATTCCGTCACCCAATCACCCACGTTGCAGCCTTCGCGGAATTTCCCGATCTCGTGGCCGGGACCGGGCACGAACGCCAGCAATGCCCAGAAGCCCACCAGCATGACAACCGTGGCGATGATCTGGTTGCGCAGGTTGAGATTCAGGAACAGGACCGCGGCCACGAAATAGCCCAACGCGAGCATTTGCAGCACACTGTAGGTCAACTCGAACTTGGCGGGATTGAACGTCAGCAGGCTTCCGTTCACCATCATCCCCAGCACGATCATGATGACCACGCGGATGATAAGATGTTTGTAGATCCCCGCCAGGCTGTCGCCACGGCTGAGACGCTTGCCCAAGGCGTAAGGAATGGCGACGCCGATCATGAACAAGAACAACGGGAAAATCAGGTCGTAGAAGTGAAACCCGTCCCAAGGCACATGGCTCATTTGAACAGGAACCCACTGCAACCACGAACAGCCGCTGGCCTCCGCCGCTGATTTTGCGACCGTGCCTCCGCCGACGATCCAGAACATGTCCAGTCCGCGCAATACGTCGAGCGACGCGAGCCTTGAGTTTGGTGCGACTGTGGTTGCCGCGCTCTGCATCTTTTCCTGGGAGGCCATAACCTCAACTTTCGCTTCTGCGGGGTGGTTGTCGCAGTTCATTTGCGCAATCAGGACCGCAGGACGTTGAATCCGGCACAGATTACGCCGCGGTCCGGGCGGTTCAAAGCAGAATCCTCTCGCGCTGACATTCCCCGTCGGAGCGCCTCAGTGCTTTCTTCCTGGCTCGCTTTTGTGGAAGGTTGCAGAGATGAAGGTTGAACGTGATGATGGGGCGTGGTAAAGACGCGTCCAATTGTTTGCGGCAAAACAGTCACCGAACACTCTATGAAAGGCATACCGATCCTCCACGTTGAGGCCAACTGCATCGCCCGCGCCTGGGAACTCTCGCTCATCGAGTTGCACAAGAATGGATGCAACGTCAAAACCGAATACGACAAGCCGAGCGACCCGCCCAGCAAGGACGCCACCATGATGATCACGATCACCGAACCGCTCTCGGAGCCGATGATCCACATGGATTTTCCTGGTGGGCCGGTGGAACTCCAGGAATACGTCATGGAGGTGCTCGAAGGCATCAAGGATCACCTTGTGCGCGACCCGAACGACCCGAAGGACACGCGCTGGGAGTACACCTACCACCAGCGGTTGTTTGGCTACACCGTGCCGGGAATGAAACCGGTGGATCAGATCGAGACCGTCTGCCGCAAACTGGCCAAGACACCGCACACGCGCCGCGCGCAGGCGGTGACGTGGAAGGTCTGGGAGGACAATGACTGTTACGATCCAGCGTGCCTCCAGAGCATTTGGTGCCGTATTCTGGAGGAGGAGGCCGACCAGCCGGTGCTGAGCATGAATGTCCGCTTCCGCTCCAACGACGCCTACAAAGCCGCGTTCATGAACATGTTCGCGCTGGTGCAGTTGCAAAAGAAGATCGCCGCGCGCGTCTCGGAGTTGATAGGCCGTGAGGTGGCGGTGGGACGCTACTGCCACATGGCCGACAGCTATCACATCTACGGCTCCTATTTCCGTGAGTTCGAGGGCCGGTTCCTCGGCGCACTCCAGAAACGCACGTTCGAGCAGCGCACCATGCGTTACGACGATGTGAAGGACATGATGGATGAAGCGCGCCCGATGCTGCTGGAGAAGGCCAAGAACATGTGACGCCGCGCCGGAAGCGCGACGCGGTCAGAGCGTGCCGATTTCGGCGAACGAATCCACCACGCGCTCCGCTCCACGGAGTTTCTCGCGGTCGTAGGTTGTGGTGATGGCAATGCACCTCATGCCCGCCCGCCGCGCCGCCTCCACACCGTGCGGCGCATCCTCAATCACGAGACAGTTCTCAGGCTTTGAACCCAGCTGGCTCGCCGCGTGGAGGAAGATGTCCGGGTGGGGCTTCGAGCGAAGACCGAGCGCGGTTAGTGCGAAGATCCTTCCGCCAAACAGTTCCGACAAGCGCAGCCGTCGGTCAGCAATCCGCAGCAACTCTTTTGCCATCGCCGTCGCAACGCAGGTCTTGAAGACCGGTCGAACGCGTTGGAAGAACTCCATGAAACCGGCGACGAATTCCACCTGCTCTTCAAGCTGACGCCGGACCAGTTCCATGCGCTCTTCGGAAAGCAATCGGGTGTCGCCCGAAATGCCGCACTCTGCCTTTGTAATCTCGATCGCCTTAAACGCGTCGCACCCGCTGAGCAGGTGTTTGAGCTTGGCACGGTCGTAAACGACGCCGCGCCGGCGCAGGAATTCCTCCTGTGCCTTGTCCCACATCGGTTCGGTGTCAATGACAACACCCTCCGCATCGAAAATGATTGTCTCAATCATCGGGTGCCCGTGGGTGCAGTTTGCGGTTCCTCGGGAGACGAGAACACAAACCGGGCGTAGAGGTAGGCAAGCGCCTCGTCAGTCACCAGCCGCACGCCCAGGCTGGTTCTATACCAATGTTTCGGGTCGTAGTCGCGGTCCTCGATGGCAATGATTCCTACGCGCGTGTTTCCGCCAAATACTTTCTGAAAAAGCAGCCAGCTTCGCCGTGAGTGAGCACCGAGCGACACAACATTGAGGTTCGCCGGCATCGCGTTGTGTTGCCGCAGCCAGCCTTTCAAAGTTGTCGCTGCGGCATGGGTGCGATCCTGCCGCACCGGTGGCGAAGGCACGGCTTGGATGGCTTCGCGGTCCAAGCCCATGCGAAGCAATATGGTCGCGCCGAGTTCCGCGTAGGTCTTGTATTCGGAGAGGTGTGAGCCTTGCTCCAGAGGCCCTCCCGTGACATACACCTTTTTGTAAGGGTGGCGTTTGAATTCAACGACAGTTTCCTCAAAGAGATAATCTGGCGCCCATCCTTCGACGACAAGCACTTCGCCAGGCGCCGGGGCCGTGACCGTCAGGAAAGAATGCAGGTTCCCGACCACGATCACTGCCAGCGTCGTCGCCGTCACCAGCATCAGCGCCCAACCGCGCAACGTCGGGACCACACACTCCCGCCGCTGGAGCAATCCCCAAAATGGTCTGTGCGGTTTCATGTTCTTCCCCTTCAAGATGCCTGCAGTCTTCAGAGACCATCAAGGATAGTCGCCGCCGGGACAGCAAACGCCCCGATGAGAACTCGAATCACGCGTCTTCCATTCACGCCTGCAAGCATGTCCTGCCTATAGTCCAGGCGCAAGCGCGAGGTTGCGCTGGAGGGATGGTCAACCGCGCGTTCCATCTGCAGCTTCTTCAACGGGCAAGGTTTCAGCTTGCAGCGCGGGGCTGGAATACGTAAACACGCATCTCCATTCTCGGTATGAAACTCGACCTCAACTGTGATCTGGGTGAAGGCGAAGCGTTGGCACGGACGCGGGCGTTGATGCGATGGATCTCATCGGCCAACGTCGCTTGTGGCGGCCACGCCGGCAACCTTGCCACAATGAAGGCCTGCGTCGCGATGGCCTCGCAGTTCTGTGTGCGGCTCGGCGCGCATCCGGGGCCGTTGAGCCGCGGCGACTTCGGCCGGACGCCGGTCAAGGTCACACCGGACGAAATGGAATTGCTGCTGCTCCAGCAGGTCGGCTCGCTGGATCGGTTGGCGCGCGCCGAAGGCGTGAAGCTGCATCATGTGAAGCTGCACGGCGCGCTCTACCACGCGAGCGAGACCAACGGCGCGGTGGCCCGGCGCTACGTGGAGACCGTGAAGCGTTGCTGGCCCGGCGCCAAGATCTACGCGAAGGCTGGCGGACGCGTGGCGGCGCTCGCGCGGCGCGCGGGCGTGACAGCGTGGGAGGAAGCTTACGTTGACCGCGGCTACCGCAACGACGGCTCGCTGGTGCCGCGCGGCGAACGCGGCGCGCTCTGGACGGATATTGACGACGTGGTGGAGCGGGTCTGCGTGTTGCTGGCCAGCGGCACCATCGCAGCCGAATCCGGCAAACGATTGCCGTGCCGCCCGAACACGCTGTGTGTTCACTCCGACACGCCGAACGTGGCTTTCATCGCGCGCGCCGTGGCGCGGTTGTTGCATCTTTGCGAACGGTAACGGCTCTTGGCGCGGTTCCAGCTTCTTCGATGTGGTGTGGGGTGGACATTGACGCCGATGTCCGGTAAATCTCGCGGCATGAGAAGGACCGTTTTCTGGCTCACCTTGTTCGTTGGCACGTGGATCATTTCTGTCTCTCACGCGCTTGCAGCGCCTCTCGAGTTCACCGTCACCGAAACCGCCGGCCTGCGGAGATTCGGTTATCCGGTCACTGCGTCGCTGGAAGCTCCGCAAGGTGCGCTGCGCGACGCAGCGATGGGGCGGTTGCTCGACGCGAAAGGCAAAAGGGTGGCGGCGCAGTTCACAGTCATGTCGAAGTGGCCTGACGGTTCCGTGCGCGGGTTGGACGTGGATTTCACGTCGAGCATCGGTCCGAAGGGAACCGACACATATTGCGTGGAACTCTCCGGAGGAACAGCCCAGGCAGGCGGGCGGGGACTGGGCGTGACGGAGACGGCAGACGAAATCGCTGTGGCATCGAACGCCATCGCCCACAAAATTCGCCGCGACGGCAAACCGCTGCTGACCTCCATCATCAACGGCAAGACCGAGTTCGTCGCGTCCGACGGCATCACAACCACGCTGGCGTCGGGCAAGGCCGAGGTTCTCAAGCGTGGGCCGTTCAACGTGACGGTGCGGCTCGGCGCGGTGACGCTCGAATACGTCAGCAGCAAATCGTGGGTGAAGATCACACAGCGGGCGGCGAAACCGACACTTCTCGCCGTGGATGCGCACTTCGCATTGCCCGAGCCGCCAGTGCTGTGGGACTTCGGCGTCGAGAGCTGGCTGTACGGGTGCTTCCGCAAGCCCAATGAAGCGCTTGTGTTGCGACAGGACGCGGTTGGCTGGCGAGTGCTGACGGGCGTTGCCGAGCCGTCGTCGATCTACGCGTCGGGCAAGCGTTGCGAAGGCTGGGGCCATCTGGCCGACAAACAGCGTGTGGTGGCGTTTGGCATGGCGGACTTCAGCGCGGGCGGAGAGCCGGCCTTTCGCCTCGGCGCGGACGGTCGTTTCCGCGCGGCAGCGCAACGTCAGGAACTGACGGTTTATTTCCACGTCGTCGGCCAGCCGGTGCAGGTTACAGCGCTGACCAGCCCGCCGAGCATGCTGGCGCCGCTGGTTGTCGCTGTAAAAAAGTAGTCACAAGGCCCGTCGCTCATGAAAAATCACCGACTGTTTGCTGTCGCTTTTCTCCTCGCGGCAATTTGGCTTCAGCCCCCGTTGGCTACCGCCGCTTGGGAGAATCTGCCGCTCATGCCAGGACGTGTCGTGATTCACGACTCGGAACTGGAGGTGGACGCGGGGCAAACGTGGACAAGACGCATTGAAGCGCTGAAGTTTGGCGATGACGATCGGCCTGTGCTTGCATTGCGGGCTCGGACGCAGACCAAAGGTGCCGGTGGCGGCTGCAACTGCGTGATGCAGGTGCTGTTCGACGGCGTGCCTCTGGGCGGAACGCTGCTGCGGCCCCGGTTGCTGAACAAGCCGGTGCATTTCGACCCGCCGCGCACGCAATATCATTTTCAGTGGTTTGACCC
>Ga0265297_10007190_pt1 | contig 15572 bp, 16 predicted proteins | sample Munlanlwell13791_FD_192502 | JGI IMG/M metagenome (GOLD analysis project Ga0265297, IMG submission 192502) | Leachate microbial communities from a municipal landfill in Southern Ontario, Canada - Leachate well 137-91 | ecosystem: Engineered > Solid waste > Landfill > Unclassified | place... | reverse complement strand
GTTCGCTGGTGCCCCTTTCCGATCTCCTTGAGGTGGAGAAACGCCAGGCCGATCGAAGCATCTATCACAAGAACCTTATGCCCGTTGTCTATGTGACCGCAGATGTGGCTGGAGATCGGGAGAGCCCGGTGTATGCGATCCTCGACATGAAGAAGAAGATCGAGGCCATTCAGGTCGAGGAGGGCTACGGCATCGAGCAGTATTCGGCCTCCATCCCCACAGACGATCGCCGCCTCAGCCTGAAATGGGACGGGGAGTGGCAGATCACCTATGAGGTCTTCAGGGACCTGGGGATCGCCTTCGGGGTTGTCCTGGTCCTCATTTTTGTGCTCGTGGTGGGCTGGTTCCAATCCTTGAGCACGCCCGCGGTCATCATGGCGGCCATCCCGTTTTCCCTCATCGGGATCCTCCCGGCCCACGGGCTGATGAACGCCTTTTTTACCGCGACGTCCATGATCGGGTTCATTGCTGGGGCCGGCATTGTGGTGCGCAATTCCATTATTCTGGTGGACTTCATCGAACTGCGCCTGGACCAGGGCATGCCCCTGGATCAGGCGGTGATTGACGCGGGGGCCGTTCGGTTCAGGCCCATGATGCTGACAGCGGCCGCGGTGGTCGTGGCTGCTTCGGTCATCCTGTTCGACCCCATCTTTCAGGGCCTTGCTATCTCTCTCATGGCCGGTGAGGTGGCCTCTCTCCTTCTCTCGAGAATGACCGTGCCGATCCTCTATTTCCTCGACAAACGGTGGGAGGTCGCCCACGGTCACGGGGGCGGGGCCAGAAGAGGGGATGGGAAAGAATTAGAACTCTCACCAGGCTCCTGATGGCCCACGGAACAAATCAAGATCAGCGTTCGAACAGGCTCGAGGCGGAGAGTGGTTTATCCATGCTTCACCTCGGGATTCAACAGGTCTGGGGGATTTCCGGTTGTCATGGCGGCGACGAGGTTTTCCGCGGCCTTCATTGCCATGTTGAGACGGGTTTTTTCTGAAGAACTGGCGATATGGGGCGACAGAACCACATTGGTCAGTTCCAGGAGGCCTGAATGAAAGGCGGGTTCCCCTTCAAAGACATCCAGACCCGCGCCGGCAATGGCACCGGATCGCAGCGCCTCGACGAGGGCGTTGTCATCGACCACCCCGCCTCGCGCCGCATGGATCAGGATAGCGCTTTTTTTCATCAACGACAGCTCGCCCGTGCTGATGAGGTGATGGGTTTGCTGGGTGTAAGGGACATGGAGGGTGACGATGTCCGATTTGCGAAGGAGATCCTCTCTGGAAACATATCGCGCGCGGCATGCTGATTCGATCTCCGGCGGCAGGCGCTTCTGATTATGGTACAGGACCTCCATCTCGAATCCGATGGCCCGGCGCGCCACGGCCTGACCGATTCTCCCCATGCCGATAATTCCCAGCGTCGCGTGGTGGACGTCCAGACCGAGAAACTGCTTCAGTTTCCACCTTTCCCATTTCCCGTCCCGCAGGTGCCGCTCCGCTTCGGTGAGCCGGCGGGCGGTGGCGAGGATCAGGGCCCAGGTGAAATCGGCGGTCGTATCGTCCAGGACTCCGGGGGTGTTGGTCGCCATGACCCCGTGGGCGGTGCACGCAGGGAGGTCGATATTGTTGTAGCCGACGGCCATATTGCAGACAGCCTTTAAGCGCGGACATCCGCCCAAGACGTGCTCATCGATCCGATCGGTCAGGGCAATCATGGCCCCGTCCTTGTCGGTAAGCGCCTCTATCAGCTCTTCGGCGGTCAGCACAATGTCTTCCTGATTGGCCTGAATCTCAAAATGGGGCCTAAGAAAATCCAGTACCTCCTCGAAAACCTCCCGCGAAACCAGTATCTTTTTTTTCATCTTCTGTTATCCCCTAACGTGATGGTATACGGTCATGCTGTAAATAGACCTTGGGTTTCCGTCAAGCCCCAGGTGAAGGTTTTACGGCTGTCGAATCGTTCTCTTTCCAACGGTTGTTATTTACTTTTTTCAAATGCAATTGTCAACAGTTGGGATGTTTTCAGCAAGGAACCGTTGGCTTATCTCACTATGTGGCATGGTCCTGTTTCATGGCAGTTATGTTGCCAGTTTGATTTACTTTATTAAAACAATGGGTTATAGACCCCTGAATTTTTTTCGATCTAATTCTGCTGTCACTTCATCCACTTACAAATCTCAAGTAAGGCTGTATTTATTCCGCAATGTCAGTGGGTTAAGTCTCCTCACACCATACTGGCAGATATCTGGCAAAATCGGTGGTGCTGAATTTGTGACATATTGCAAATGATATTTCTTTGACCGCCAAAAGTGTTCCTTCGCACTATGATACCCCTCCCAATTGATCTTTCTGGTCATAAACGCACATCGATAGCCCCATCCCATCGATACCATTAGAAAAAGGAGATTGTGCATCCTCTTGAATTTTAGGATCGGTGGCCTCAGTGATACATTCTAACTGCAAATCAATAAGTTGAGTCGAAGCAAGTCCTGAAATGAATGGCCTGGCCCCGGGTGGTGAACATGTCAGGAGCGGTTTCCACTCATCGGAGTCACTACTGTTCGAATCCAAAGCAAATACCGGAAAGACCCTATTGTAACCGTTAGGGATCGGCTCATAATGTTATTCGTGCGGCGGACACGCGGATACCGTTCAAAATGAAATATCAGGAGATCTGATTCACCATGAGACGCTCAAGCTGCTTTCGAATCAATTTTCTGGCAGTGGCTCTTTCAGCGTTATCAAGGGCCGTGGGCACCAATACTCCTTCCGACGAATTCATCACTGTTACTGAAATCGTCTTGGCGGATTCTGCATTAATCCCTAAGCCGACAAAGAAGCATCTATAGTCATCACAAACATAGATATGGCGGTCAACATTATGAATAGTTCACTTAAGGCGATGGTATTATTTCTGGGTCTCTTGGCATTCATGGCGTGTGAATCCGAGGGGCCTGCCGAAAAGGCGGGGAAAAAGATCGACGAGTCGATGGAAAAAGCATCGGAGCAGGTGGAAAAGGCGGGAAACAAGGTTGAAAAGGCAGCTGAAGACCTAAAGGAGAAAACAGAATGAAAAGGAGGATAATATAATGAAGATAAGAAATCTCATACTTTCCGCTTTATTTGTTACATTTCTGGCAGGGTGTTCCGGCATGACAACGCGGGAGCAGCGTGTACTCAGCGGGGGCGCAATCGGCGCAGGGGCGGGCGCTGCGATCGGCATAATCTCAGGAGGATCGGTTGGCGCAGCATCCGCCATCGGTGCAGCCGCAGGCGCCTTGGGCGGTTTCCTTTTCGACGAATCAAAAAGGTAGGTAGAACGGAAAACAAGGAGGTCTTATGAATCTCATGAAAAAGAAAGTTTTAGTCATCTGCCTAATTTTCGGAGCGGCATTTGGTATCAGTATGAGTATGGCAACCGACAGGACATATCACAGCGATATGGGATACAGCATTACCATACCAGAAGGCTGGACCATGCTTAAGCGGGAAAACGTTCGGAATAAACCGAAGATCGTTGATGCGGCCGCAGGAGCCGCTCATAATCAAGAGGGGTTTTCAGGCATCTCCCAGAAGATTATATCCGAGGTTAGGCAACTGGTTGTAGGAGGTGATGTTGAATATTTCTACAGCCAGGATCCAAGATTCAGCATATCGGTTTGTCAGGAAAAAGGGAACATTCCAGAAACAGGGTTTGATGAAGAAACAGTTTGCAATAACCTGGAGGATGAGCTTACCGAACAGAATGGAAAAGAAATCAAGGTGTATACCTGCCAGGCTGAAATGGTGAGTGGACGTCCAGCCATGAAGATGGTAGCGGACGACTACTGGAAGGGGTGTAAATACATTCAGTACATGGTTCGAAAAAACGGGAATGAAATTTTCCTCTTCACTGCCAATTCGAGGGACGGCAAGTTTGAAGAAATGAAAAAGGAATTTGAAGACGTGATGGGCTCATTGCAAATGGAGTGAGATGTGGGATATGCGATGTGGGATATGGGATGGGTGATGTCAGAAAGAACCTGTAAATGTGTAAATGGGCACGCTGTTAGGTTGACGGCCAGGGTTAGTTCTCTTTTTCTTTATATCCTCCTGCTGACCTTAAATCAACATGCCGGGTGAGGCCTTCAAAATCGCGATCAAACCTATTTTCGCAACCTGAAGCTAGGCGCTAAATGCATAGGCATTTCGACAATATTGTCGGCCGGTTGCACTGATTGTCGAATTCAGGGTTGATCAATTATCGTACAACTAATTGGTTCTGTTGTGAAAAATATTTTGGCACATTCCTTGTGTAAAACACGATTATCTTAGGCCTGGGAGTTGCGGTCTCAGTGGGGTTCGCCCAGTGATAACTTAGGCGCGCCTCCAGAATCCCGCAGAGCGAAACTGTCGCTTCAATGGGCAATCGCAGGATAGTGATAGTGACCTGGTGCGGCTTTCTTCGGGTGACAAGGATCGTCGTTACCCTCGGAAGGAACCGGATACGGGGCCAAAAAAGCGCGGGAACCGGCGACTACGACGGTACAGGCCCGAAAGGGAAGGGCCGCGGAAGCCAAAAAATTAGCAAGGTTTGAATTTTTTTGAAATCAACTGAGGAGAATAAGGTCATGAGAAAGGGTTTAGTGAGTAGCGTATTGGTTTTATTGGTACTTTTTTTGAGTGTCGGATTCGGTATGGCTGGTAACGGGAAAGGCGGTGGTGGTACCGGAGGCGGAGGCGGAACAACTTCTCTTCTTACGGAAGAGGAAGCTTCCGACATTATTTTCCTGCGGGAAGAAGAAAAACTGGCCCGAGATGTGTACCTGGCTATGTTTGAGCTCTATCAGGCACAGATTTTTGCCAATATCAGTGTCTCCGAGCAGCGCCACATGGATGCGGTCAAGGGATTGATCGATAAGTACGGGATAGAAGATCCCGTGATAGATGATACCCCGGGCGTATTTGCAAATACCGATTTATCCGAGCTTTATACTCACCTAATTAACAAAGGATTGCTCTCCCTCAAAGACGCTCTCGAAGTGGGCGTGATCATTGAAAAGATGGATATCTATGACATCGAGGTAGAGATGATTCCGGATGCAACACAACAGGATGTCAAGCGTGTGTTGGCAAACCTTCTGGCCGGTTCCTACAATCACCTGGACGCCTTTACCAAGCAGCTTGAGCCGCTATAAGGTGGTTGACCATAGAATCCGAAAATTGACAGTTCAGCAGCCATGCGGCGTAAGCCGCGGGATGAATATGCCACATTTTCTTAAGAAGTTCTCTTAATTTTCAGGGCTGTGAGACAAAATTCTCACAGCCCTTTTTCTACTTCCCCCACAGCCTGTTCATATGTAGCTTTCACAAAGCCAGGGCGCGGATGGCCATCGACACAGTTCTGGTTTAGCTGTGGTTCTTTTGGGGGCTGGGGTTTGCTTTGCAGATTCGGAAATTCCTAATCTCGTTGGAACCTGGACTGTTAAGGGCGAAGGCGGGGTCAGCGCTAGAGCGGGAGGTCCCTCTCCAACGACTCACCATAGCGGTGAATTTAGTACTCTTACCGCCGAAGCGGTTGTCACCAAACAACAGGGCAGAGTTATCCACGAAATATTCACATCGCAAAAGTCGCGTGAGAATTTCGTTGCCGTGGTTGGTCCCGACAATAACAGTTTCTGATATGCCGATGGGGATGGATTCACAGATGGTAAGATCGTAAGCAGGAACCGAATAGATTATATTTATCGCCATGTAAGCACTTCGGACTCTATATCCGCATGGGGCATATGGACAAGAAAGCAGTAGAGCGGAGCACCTCTTCATTTAACGACTCAAGAACTTCGAATGGAGTCCCTCTTTCCAGCGGATGAGGAAACAACGAAAATGTTTCCTGCTGAGCCATAGTAAAATCATTTTTAAACGCGCTGTGAATTCGTACAGTTATGGGTGATGCATGAAACATGGAGTCGAGAGGGCACTCAAGATGAATCGACGGAATGCGACTTTGGCTGTAGCTTTGTTCGTGACCAGTATATGTTATGCATGTGCTTCGATGATTGACTCGTATACTGGAGAAGACTTTGCCCGAGAGGTTCGGGAAAAAGGTGTCCCCGCCCAAGGAAAAGTCCTTAAAATATGGGAAACAGGCGTCCGGGTAAATGATAACCCGGTCGTTGGATTCCTTTTGGAAATCCATGCAACGGATATGGCGCCATATCAAGCTGAAACAAAGGCACTCATTTCGATACTCTGGATTCCTCAGATTCAGCCGGGAGCTGTGCTTCCTGTCAGATACGATCCAAAAGACCCGAATAGGATTGCTTTGGATATTTTCTCTGAATGATTGGAAGGTCCAACAAGTTGCCGAAGCCGATGGGGAGGTCGATCTCCGCCTCTCAATACCGTTCGATGGCAGATATCCGTCAAAATCGGTGGTGCTAAATTCGTGACATATCTTGACTAAACCTGTATCTTTAAGCGGTCTAACCTGTCAGGACAAACTGCGAAAACCGACCCATAATTGCATCCTGGCCGGAGGGTATCAGGTGTATTTAACTCCCTAAATTTCATAAGATCACACGGAGACACAAAAAACACCAAGAGGAGAAAAAGACGCAGATTAAAACCCAAAATAAAAATTCTTTGCGGCTTCGTGGCTTTGTGTGAGATATTTTGGTTGGGTATATCCGCCTTGTCTATGTTAATCGCCGCATCGGCCCCGTCCTCCGTAGCATAACCATGAAGAACCTTTTCATAGAGAATTTTCAGCGCCTGCTCGTCCTGCCTGACCTGTCAGACCTTGACGCCAGGGGGCGTTTGGCCAGTAGACCAAGGAACGGCTCAGTATCCTCCTGCGAGCCCTCACGCAGCCATTTTTCAGGCAGGAAATCAACAAGTGTCTGCGCCCCTTTTTCATAAAAACCAGAGCGATCAGGCCGCACCCGATTCTCCTCCACACAGGCCTTGAACGCTTCCCAAAATTTTCGAGCCGCCTCGGACTGTTGTTGACTTTTCTGTTCCATAAAAGATATATCTTTCAATCCGCTGCGACCAATATCGACAGCGAGATCATCCTGATCGACGGGCAGCAGCTGGCCTAGTATAGGGTTGACTACGGCGTCGATGTGGCTACCGACGCCGTGTACAAAGTCAAGAGACTGGACTCGGACTACTTCACGGACAACTGAACAATCAATTGCGAACTACAGCGTGCTCCTTGCGCGCTACCGCGCACCGGAAACGCTGGTTTTTTTACCCAGACTCTTGAGTAGCTTAGGCATCGATACGGTGGCAACCGTCACTTTTGTTAGGGGAATGAGAACAATATGTTCACTGTTCTAAAAAAGATTGAAAGGGTAATGATTCAAGCCCTTATGGTTATGATGGCAATCGTTTTGGGCCTTGCCACGCTCGATCTTGGTTGGCTCATTATCAAAGATATCATGACCCCACCTTATTTCCTCCTCAACGTTGACCAGTTGCTTGATATTTTTGGGCTCTTTATGTTGGTTTTGATAGGCATTGAACTTCTTGAGACAATCATGAAGACCTACATAACCCAAGACCAACCCCATTACGAGGTTGTTCTCTCGGTAGCCATCATCGCGATCGCTCGTAAAGTCATTATCTTAGACCTGAAGGAGATTGACAGCCTGAGCTTAATTGGAATCGCCTCCATTGTTCTTGCACTGACCGCAGGCTATTTTCTGATGAAAAAGAGCCTTTCTTCCGATAGAACAAAATGAATGGTGCCTAACCAACCAAAAGCGGGATAACCAAATTTACTGAGCCGACTCCTTGCAGGCCCGCCTTATCATGGCGTTGGGTTTTGACGGTCAAGCCGGAAGATTCTTTGCGCCTGCAACCCTACATAGAGAGGATGTAATCTCCACAAGACGCTGGTAAGAAAATAAGTTGGCAGATGGGATTTTTTTGAGGATACCACTGCATGCCAATACATACCCGTTTAGACACGCCAGGCGTGTTGCATCATATCAAGATTCGGGGGATAGAGCGTCGGAAGATATTTGTAACCGTTCACAGGTGTCAGGCTTCAGACTCGGCCGTACAAATTGGCATGGCCACAAAAATCAGAGGTTCCAGTTGCGTCTGATCTGACAAAAGCGACGCCCCGGCTCACTGCGATGAAGCTTAACGATTTAATTTTCTTAGTGAAACCCGAAATCTGAAACCCGAAACCTGAACACTGGCCGTAAACGCCTACGACATTATAATTCAGAATCATGCATTACGAAGGTCCCATATACCGGCCCCCGAGCGAGGCGGACAGCCTGCTGATCCAGGCCACTGTGGGTTGTCCTCACAACAAATGCGCATTTTGCATGGTTTATAAGAAGGGACCGCCGTATCGGGTACGTCCGGTAGCGGACATTAAGCGTGATCTCGATGTGGCGCGGCAGGACTACGGACCGGGGATCAGGACCCTCTTTTTCCCAGCAGGAAACACCATCGCCATGCCCACGGATGACCTGGCCGCCATCTGCACCCATGCGCGTACCCTGTTCCCTCACCTGGAACGGATTACCGTGTACGGTTCCTCGCAATACATTCACCGTAAAGGTCTATCCGACCTGATCAGACTGAAGCAGGCCGGTTTGACGCGCATCCATGTGGGCCTTGAGAGCGGGGATGATGTCGTCCTTCGACGGATTAAGAAGGGGACGACGGCCCGAGAGCAAATCGAGGCCGGCCAATGGGTGATAGAGGCGGGAATTGAGCTGAGTGAGTATGTCATGATCGGCATCGGCGGAGGGGAAAGGAGCCGGGAGCATGCCCTGCACACCGCAAAGGCCCTGACTGCCATCAATCCCGATTTTATACGTATTCGGACCTTTCTCCCCAAGATCAACACCCTCCTCCTTCACCAGATCCGAAAAGGACGCTTTCAAATTCTCTCCCCCCACGAAGCCCTGCGCGAAGCAGGAGCGATCATTCGGAACGTGGACGTCACCTCCCAAATCGCCAGTGATCACTACACCAATTATGTGGATGTCCACGGCGTTTTGCCCCAGGACCGAGGCAGGATGTTGAAGACCATCGAAAAGGCCCTTCAACTGGGCGAAGAGATGTTTCGCCCGGTATATGTGGGGACCCAGTAGATAAAGTCAGTGGATAAGGTCTCTTGTATTCGTATGTCAAAAATTATTGTAAGCGTTCACAGGTTCCAGGTTGAGGGTTCCAGGTTGAGGGCAAAAGCAACAACGGCGAACTGATTGGAACCTGACGCAGGATTTGTTTGACAATGAGCGTCGATCTGAGGCCCTATTCCGTTATTCAAAACGACGAATAAGTTCTGGCTGATGGCATATTGTTCTTCAGACAGAGATGGAAGGATGTAATAAACAACTCTAAATCCCGCTTCAGCGGGAAACATCTGAACCCGTGAACGGTTACGATTTTTGAATGGTGTATTTTTCGCCGTTCTTTATGATTTTCCTCCGGGCCGCTTCCAACAGATCGATCTTGAACTTATGGCAGAGGTACGCCAGATAGATGAAGATGTCGGCGATCTCTTCCGAGACCCTCTCGATATCCTGTGGGGAGAGTTCCCTTGACTCCTGACGGGTCTTCCACAGAAATATTTCCTGAAGCTCAGCCGCTTCGATACTCAGGGCTTGCGACAGGTTTTTGGGATCATGGTATTGCGCCCAGTCTCTGGCATCCCTGAACGCGATGATTTTCTCGGTGATCGATTTCAGATCGCTGTCCATGGCATTTTATTGACCTTTTATGGTTTCGGGTATGGCGGCCCTACAACCGATTGATAAATCCTGTGGGCTGTTTCGTCAAACAGAGTTCGATATTCAGCACTTCTTCGATTCTCAGGTGGAAAATTGACGCCCTCAAAGAGAATCCGGGACGTTCCCAACTTGTAAACTTGGAAGGTGAATAGGATAAAGGGGGCTGCCAGTTTTCGTTTTGCCAGACCCTTGTTTACTTGAATCGAATCTAATGTGAAACAGCCGGCGACAGTGGGGGGCAATGGGACCTCCCCAATTCATAATGATCATGGGGACGTGATGGAGGGGTAAAGGCTCGCGAGGCGGTTCACGTCGTCACCGCCCATGGAGGCTGCTACATCGAGGCATATCGAAGGCAACAATGCGAATAACCTATGACGCGCAGGCGGATGTCCTCCGCATCCTCTTCAGCCATGCGGCGGTTGAAGAAAGCGATGAGGAGAAGCCGGGCATCATTCTCGACTTCGACAAGATCGGAAATATCGTGGGAATGGAAATCCGGGACGCATCCAAGCGAATGGAAAACCCGAAGGCAGTGTCGTATGCCGTTGCCGGGTAGGCCCGCTTGGGCTTAGAAGCGGGCTACCGCTGGTCCGTGTTAGAAGGTGCTTGCAACCATGTATCAATAGATACATGTGGGTAAGGGTTGCCGAGGAATAAGCATTGCATTTTGATCATGCGAAGGGTATCTTGAGTAAAAAACACCAAATGAATCTCGCGGCCAATGGTCGTTAGACAGGAGAGTTGCATCATGGCGCCCTCGATGAGTGAACAGTACATCGTCGACGAAAAGGGAAACCCGACTGCGGTTATCCTGCCGATAGATGAATACCGGAAAATGCTTTCAATAATGGACGAACTGGAAGACCATAGAGAAAGCAGGATTCTGTCTCAATCTTCCGAATTCAAGAAGCTCGTCAAAAAGGGGCTGGACGATATTCGGGCAGGCAGGACAAGGCCATGGAAGGAAACCTGGGATGAGTTATGATGTCCACCTGACCGAGACCTTCCAGAAATCGGTCAAGTCCCTGAAAAAGAAATACCCTCACGTCAAGGATGATCTTCTTGGCCAAATCAAGATATTGGAGGAAGATCCTTCTGCGGGAGATCCGATACCGGGCTGGAATAAGGAGATATGGAAAGTTAGGGTCGCCAGTTCCGATGTAAGAAAGGGAAAGCGGGGCGGCTATCGGCTCATCTATCTCTGGAAGGCGGATGAAATTAGGATCTATCTTCTGGTAGCCTATTTCAAGGGCGAGAAGGCGGAAATCACCAAGAAGGAGATAGGAACCTTGCTCAAGCACCTCAACCAGGAGCTAGCATAGTCAGACTCTCGACTGTGTAAAATTCCCGTCTCAATCTTTCCTCAGCGCCCAATCTTTTGTCCAGAGCTTAGCTCCCTGGCCATCCAGATCCACCAGATATTTCTCCCCGTCGATCTCCACGACAGTGCCTGCGCCGTGACTGGTTTTCACTCTATTGCCGATCTTGAAGCGTTTTTTGCGTAAAGTTGAACTGGCTACATCCAGAAGATATATCGCAACTTCAATAGGTTGCCATATCTTGACTATCCCCCACTATATCAGTCTCACCGAAAACCTGTGGTACAGCCACGAACCCTGTCACATAGTTTCTGACACCTTTCCAAACAACACCATATTTTGTCGTCACTTGCCGCGATAGAGTGGGTGACTTGTGTATGGTCCCGGACTGGTTTTTCACAAATTCTTGCACCGCCTTCAACAACATCATATTGCTATGAAAAACAACCCAGCAGCTCCCTCAAGGTCATTTTTCCATAATGAGAATTGCTGGAAATCGTCATATTGGGTTTACAGTCGAGGTCTCTCTCCTCGCGGCTCTTGGCTAACGCAGGAAGCCCGCAACCAAAAGCATCTCACACAAAGCTACGAAGACCACAAAGAAGAGGTTCCTGTTATTTATGAAAGGGGTTTGACTGATAAGGGACTGATGGGGTTACCGCAAAAAATGATCTTATCGGCAAACCCTTACTGGCGAGCTGGCAAAAAAAGGGGGGACTGAAAGCGTCCCCCCATTAGGCCCAGAAAGCGAGTCAGGTTCAAGGAGTAGGATATGTCTTAAACCGGGAAAGCGACAATTCGATTTTCTATCACCTGCCACCTGCAGGTTGGACGTTGATCACGGTTATCGTTTGAGAGCCGGTGAATTCAGGCCCGTCTGTGGTAGACCCGACCAATGTAAGCGTGTTTTCCCCCGGGACACTTAAACCACCTGAATCGGCCAGTGCCTTCACCTCGCTCATCAGGAATTTTGCCACAAAATTCCCTTGATTGTCTGCTTTCCACCAGCTTATGGGTATGTCGTTCAAGGTTACAGTCCCACCCACAACGCTGCTGAAGGCAATGCTGGTGTGGACAGTCACCACCTCGCCTTGGCTCTGAATGTTCAGTGTGCTCGGCGCGACGTCAATGGAGATTTCAAAACCATGACATTTGGCGGGGGCCTGGAAAAAGACCAGCGCAAGGGCAAGGCAGCACACCAGGGGCAAACAAAAGGCCTTCATTCTCTTGGGAATCATTTTATTCTCCTTCCAACATGTTAGGGTGTATAGATAAACCGCTGAGAAAGCTTTTTGACCCTTTTTGGAGGGGATGCTACTCCCCTTGAAAGAGAATGTAAATCAGCCGGCGACCCATTTTTCTGTAGGACATTTCACCTTGTTGTTGTCGGATTTTGTCCTACGATCCAGCCAGCACCTACTCCACCAGACCGTGCTTAATGGCATAATAGGTTAGCTCAGCGTTGGTTTTCATTCCCATTTTTCTCAGGGCACGCACACGATTCGTACTGATGGTTTTAACACTGAGCGACAGTTCGTTTGCGATTTCCGTTACGGTTTTTCCCGAAGCGATCATGAGCATCACCTGGTATTCACGATCTGAAAGGGTTTCCTGAAGGGGCTTTTCAGGATTCGTCCCTACGCGGAATGCAAGGCTTTCGGCGAGGGTGGCGCTGATATATTTACCTCCTCGGGACACCTTTCGTATGGCTTCGATCAACTCTTCGGGGGCGCTCTCTTTTGTCAGATATCCGTCTGCCCCCGCCTTCAATGCACGAATGGCATACTGCTCCTCAGGGTGCATGCTGAGCACCAGGACAGGGAGCTTCGGCTTTTGGATCTTCAAGTCCTTCAGGATGTCGATGCCGCCCCTGCCCGGCATGGAAATATCCAATAATATCAGGTCCCAGGCTTCTTTTCGCACCAGGGTAAGAACTTCCGGACCATCCACCGCTTCCCCCGCTACGACCATATCGGACGTATCCGCCACAATTTGTTTGAGGCCTTCACGGACGATGGCGTGGTCATCGGCCACCAGTATCTTTATCATTAACGTCTCCTTCCTGGCGGACGGGGATGGTCACATTCACGGTGGTCCCATTTTGGTCCCCGCTGATGCACAGGCTGCCGCCAAGATAATGAACCCGCTCCCGCATTCCTGTAATGCCGAATGATCTGGCATCCAGGATTTGCCCGTCTGAAATCCCTTTACCATTATCGCTGACACACATCTCAACCATGTCTGCGTGCCTCTTGAGAGTGATTTCAACCTTTGTCGCGTTTGCGTGCCGCGCAACATTGGTCAACGTTTCCTGAAAGATGCGAAAAATCGCCGTGGAAATCATTTTGGGGAGGATCACGTCTTCAGGGTCTGACACGATGTGACATTGGATGTCCGTCCGTTTTGAGAATTCCTCCGCCTCCCATTCCATGGCAGCCGAAAGACCAAAATCATCCAGCAATCCCGGCCTTAATTCCGAACAGATCCGCCTCACCGACTGAACGGTTCTGTCGATAAGCCTTGACATCAGATGGGTTTTGTCAATGAGTGATGGTTCGTCTTCTTTCAAGCGGCGACGCAACCAGTGTACGTCCATTTTCAGGGCTGTCAACGCCTGGCCCAACTCGTCGTGGATCTCGCGGGCGATGAGGGTCCGCTCTTCTTCTCTGACAACCTGAAGGTGCGATGTGAGGTCGCGCAGCCGTTCGTGAGACTGTAAAAGCTCCTTCTCCGATTCTTTTCGGTCTGAAATATCCTTAAAGTCTTCGACGATGCCGATGAGTTCTCCGTCGGGCCCTCGAAAGGGTGTCGCTGAAACGATACAGGGAATTCTGACGCCGTCTTTCCGTACCTTTTCCGAGTCATATTCCACTCGGTCTTCATTATCAAGAATTCGGATCAAAGGACAGTCCTCGGTATGACACAGGGGGCCCCAAAATGCCTGGTGGCATTTCATCCCGATCGCCTCTTCCTTTTGCATTCCCGACAACGTTGCAAAGGTCTCATTCACACGAAGCATGTTGAATTCTCTGTCAACGACTCGCATGCCATCGGCCGCCGTGTCAAATATCTGGGCGAGTTCCGTAGTTGCACGGATTGCAGCCCTTTCAGCGCGCCACCGGGCATCGACAATCCACTGGGCGTAAATTCCAAAACCGACAAACATGCCCACGATCATCAGGCGCATCCAGGCTTCGTGGGGCTCTGGATGGAGAGCCTGTTCCAAAAACCCCATATCGTGGAAGACGAGGACATGAACCGCTGATTCCAACATCCAGAAAACCGCGCCAAGTCCGATCGCTATCAAAATAAATCGGGCATGCGATGGAGAGGCCTTTTCAGTCTTCTGCTCTTTCATCTTCGAGTCCCTTTGGTCATTTCTGTTGCGCATCTGGCCGTGCTCGCCATGAGATATTTCTTCCCCCCTTTTTTTGGTATGGGAGAACAACATCAAACCTGGCCCCTGGATTCTTTGATTCTATCGTACCTTTGGGAGAGAGAGACGTGCCAGCCTGTCTAATTCCCTGTCACATGTCAAATCGTAATGAATAGGCGTGATGGTAATATAATTCTGTTTCAGGGCTACGGAATCGTTGTGGGGATTCCCGTTTTCAATGAAAGATTCACCCATGAGCCAGTAGTAGACATTTCCCCTTGGGTCGCTGCGCCGGTCAAACCGCTCCTCGAAGCGGGAGGTCCCTTGTCTTGCCAGAACCACCCCCTTGATGGATTCAGGCGGTAGTGCGGGGATGTTTACGTTCAGGGCGGTGCCGTCGCTCAGATCGCACTCTGTCATAAATCGAATAATCTCCCTGCTGAACCGGGCGGCAAACCGAAAATCCGGGTCTTTCAGGGCGGCAAGGGAGATGGCGGCAGAGCGGATACCCAAAAATGCCCCCTCCGTAGCCGCAGATACCGTCCCTGAATAGAGGATATTGACCCCCACGTTGGCGCCCACATTGATCCCGGAAAGGACCACATTCGGGGGGGAACTCAAAAGCTCCTGCACCGCTATTTTGACGCAATCCGCTGGGGTTCCTTTTACTGAATAGCCAAAAAAGAGGCCCTTTTTCCACACCTCCTGGACGCGAATGGGCGACGTGAGCGTAATCGCGTGTCCCACTGCACTCATCTCTGTTTCAGGCGCCACGATATGGACCTCATGGTCCGCATTCAAGGCATCATAGAGGGCGAAAAGCCCTGGCGCATGGATACCGTCATCGTTGGTTAGAAGGATCTTCATGAGTTCAGATGTGACATCGCATGAAAAGGGTTATTGGCCATTCCTTTTAATTCTTACCTCCCTGTGAGACACCAAATTTCTCCTTCGATGCAACCGGTTTCAGGCCAGTCGGAGGCCAACCCCTTTATTCCGCTCCAGCGGGAGGCTTCGAGCACGGAACATCATATTTGTTTGCATTTTAGTCCTATTTTTTTTATATGTACTCTATTTATCCCTGCTTGCCAAAGGAATTTGAACCCTGATTGGGAGGCTTCCATGAGAGAAATAC
>Ga0265297_10007189_pt1 | contig 15574 bp, 44 predicted proteins | sample Munlanlwell13791_FD_192502 | JGI IMG/M metagenome (GOLD analysis project Ga0265297, IMG submission 192502) | Leachate microbial communities from a municipal landfill in Southern Ontario, Canada - Leachate well 137-91 | ecosystem: Engineered > Solid waste > Landfill > Unclassified | place... | reverse complement strand
GTTTATGTAGACATCCCTTGTAAATCTGCCAGTTAAATTGCCCATATTCTATATTCGTCGGTGTCAACATCTCATTTACCTAGCCTTATTGCTAACTTTCTACAAATGCCGCTATCTTTGACTTAACGACTTCGGGAGTTTTCTTAATTTCCGATTCCCATACAATTAAGGTTTTAAAACCATATTTCGCAAAATGGGCAATCCGGCCTTCTTCAGTTTCTTCATAACATCTTGCCTTTTCACCGTGCCAATAATCACCGAACATCTCAATTATTTTCTTTTGCCCATTAACATTGATAAAATCAGGGATTCTTCCACCAAGTGTAACTTTACCATCACCTACAAATTCCCAATGTTTATTATCAATTATATCCAATATCTGCATAATAGCAGTTTCGGGCTTATTAGGATGGATGCTTTGAGCAGAACGGATAGCCTTAATCCATCTCTCTTTTCTTTCTATATCTTGCCATTCCTTGACGAGATAATTACCTTTACGTTCACGGCTTAACTTCAATTTTGACTCAATCGGCATCATATGACCAACGGAATTTCTATTGCCTAGTTTAACATGAGACATTTTAGCGATTGCTTCTGGAGTATGTTTAGCACCTAGTCTTGTTTTCTGACCTTTTTTAGCCTCGCTTATCTTCCTTTTTGTTTCTTCAGAATGTTTTTTGCCAAAGAATGTATTTTTAGAACCCATTTTGGATTCACTCATTTTCTTCTTAGTATCAGATGTAAATATACGTTTCTTCGCTATTTCCCTAAACTTAGCTTTTGTTTCCTCGGTATGTTTCATACCATAAAAAGGATTATTTTTACCCGACAAATCCTTACTCATATATTCAATATACCATACATACACACTAATTACAATAGATAAAGGGGATAAATTTTATTAGAATCTATCCCCTCTCTCTTTTAAAAAGGAATGGCTGTTTGGGCTTTCCTTTTTATACTTTCAACATACCCTTGCCTTGTTGGGACTCCGCGTACTAATCCGCCAACACTAGGCGGCGGAACTCATCTGCTTGAGTACGCCGAAGATAATCATTGCCGCAAAGACAATCATTATACCTTTTTGTTAACTCATGGTTATTCTTCCCATGAGAGCAGACCATATCATTGCCCTTCGCTGAGGGTACTCCCCACTTGGCCGTTACACATTTTTCCGATTCATTTTCGGGATTAGCTCGGTATCTGCCTTCCAGCCTTTTACCGAATTCGAGGAGTTTTTGCACTAACCATCTCTGATTAGTGGGGCTATTCTTACGTTTAACCCCGTTAAGTCCGGCTACGCCTGAGCTATAGGTGGGAGTAGTTCATTTCGTTAACTTATCCTTTCGGATATGTATCGGACTTTATCTTCACCCATCTGATATGGTTGTCGCCTGTAAAGTCTCTACACACGCCTGAAAGTACTTACTTTCTGCTTGGCTCGGTATTACCATGCTCTTAAAGAGTTTAGGCTTCACCGAATTAGGGCGATTATGTCCCTAGGATTACTCCTAGGGCAGACAGCTATTCTTCTATCGTTGCCACCGTAGTATTCACGCTTTCTTAACTGCAACTTCATATTAGGTGCAGGCGAGACTATGCCATCATCTGTTACTACAGACGCCTTTTGGTAGTCGTTACGGCCTTCTCTGTAAAGAGCTATGCCTCGGCGTGACCATCGCAGGCTTCCACCGATATTCAAGGTTTGCTTCAAATGTCGCCACTTGAAGGGGCTATTTAATTCTAACCCAGGTTCAAGATTTACGCCGATATATACGAAGATTGCGGCCATGATGAGACCCAGTATCATATTTATAGTTAAAGTGACCTCCGACTCAAGATAAGCTAAACTACTAACTATTGGTTGGTTAATTAATAACTAGCCCTTTCCGCGTTTATTGCTACCGCGCTTAACATTCTTTCTGCGAGCCGCAGTTTGGGCTTTTTTAAGTGCGGCACGTCTTTTTGCTGTGAAAACATATTTTTTCGCCACTTTAAGCCAGACCTCCGAATCTTACTACCCAACTTAAATATTTCAAGAATTAAAAAAGGCGAGTCATAAAGGAATACAATCCTTAAAAAGACTCGCCTCCGGTTTTTCCGTTTTAGCGAAAACACCTATTCAGTTGTTAAAGCATTATGCTTTTCTTTATATCCTCAGCGCGTATAGGCTGGCTGTCTACTAAATATATAACGACTTGTCCATAACCCGTTTTCCGGCAAAGTTCTATAAGATTCACCTCATGCACAGATAGCGAGTATAACTTTACTATTCCTTCTTCTGTTTCTTGGGTTTCCGTAGGATTTATTTGGTAGAAGACCCCCGAAACTCACTTAAGTGTTAACATACCATAGCATTATATAGTTTGTCAATAGGGTAGGTGTATTGCCCTACCATTCCAAGTCAATATCCCTTTCTCTAAGGAAAACCGCCATTTTAGAATATATCTGAGTAATGAGTTGGCACATCCGAGAATGTTTAATTCCCAAGTCCATAGCAATTGCCTTGCGTTCTCTATTCTCGAAATGCAACTGGGTAATAATATACCGCTCTCTTTCGTTTAATGTTTCTATGCCCTTCTTTATATCTTCATGTAGGAGTTTGTTTTCGGTCTCTAATACTGGGTCAATGTCACCTGGTATCATATCAGCGACGGTATCATGTACTCCTGAATCAGTATCAAAGGTAAGATGCGACTCCATTAGCACGATTTTAGGATTAGTAAAATAAAATAACTTTGCGTCTGTATTAGCTAACCTATGTAAAACCTTACCCAATAGTTATTCCCCTACACTTCTTTACTACACTTACACACATTATACATTACCGCAAAATAACTGTCAAGTGAATCAAGGAGGAATATTCATGGTTTAAAAACGAAAAGGGACACCTCACTGAAAGGTATCCCTTTTCGCTGAATGACATCATCAGACTACAGGAATTATTGTAGCACAGCATTTAATAAAGTCAATATACTATTTCTTCCGTCTGTCTCTTACAGCCTTACCAAGAGCGACTAAGGAGGAGTGTACCCTTCTAGCCTTTATAAGAGATGCCTTTCTTTTAGAAGTAAATATCCACTTAGCCATTTTCCTTTACCTCTTTTCAAGAGATTTAGTTAACTTATTCTATACCACGTATTCTTACTTCTGTCAAGAGATAGCGTAAAAATTCGCAATAATAAGAGCTTAAAGCGATATTTTACTATTTCTATAATATGTGCTATCATAATAACAGCATTATATAAAGGTAGGTTTATATGGTTTTAAAAACAAGGGAAATACCAATTTGGGAATGCAAACGATGTGGTCATACTTGGCAACCGAGGGTTGATACAAAGCCAATACGTTGTCCTAAATGTCAATCACCATACTGGGATAGAGAGAGAGTTAGAAAGTAGACAATTGAATTATGTCTCATATAAAAGTGAAGATGATTAAAGGACATCCCTACCTATACCAAGTACGAAGCGAACGTAATGGCAGTAGAGTAGTTCAGGTGTTTGAAAAGTATTTAGGCAGAGCAGAAAAATACAACGATAGTGAGGATAATATGGAACAACAATCGAACCAAGAAATCAAAGAGGTAAATGCGTCTGCTGCCAATTGGGAAATCTTCCGTTCTGAAATTTACAAACGAGATAACGGTATATGTTGGGTATGTAATGAGTATGTAGAACTGAAAGACTATGACTTGGGGCATTTGGTTGATAGGTGCAATGGTGGTCAGGATGTTTGGGAAAATTTAGCTGTCATGCACAAGCGATGTAACCAATCTAAACCAAAACACAATACACTAGAGGAAGCTATGATTTGGAAAATGAGGACTAGGTTCTTATCTACAGCACAACCTTCTATGTTCCCTATTGATATTGTCCAGAACAAGACATATCCCTATCCCAAAGCGAAGTCACAACCAAAACCGATATCGCAAACCATTCCAACTACAATACCCCAAAACACACACCAAATTATCATTAGAGTAGAAGTTTACTCTAATTTAAAATCCAACGATCAGATATGAGACTTTCAAAGCATCGGCATGAGTTCTTATTAAGTACCTCTTGATATTTGACAATTGGCTATTCCAATAATGTTATACGTTAGCGTCGGGGGGGTGCGGGTAGGGGGGGTGTACGTCGGGGTATTAGGCACGAACCCAGCCGGACGTACTAGGACGACACCCGTGGCGATATTTTAGATTGCGTGTGGGTGTGACCGGGGTCACGTGACGGATAACCTCTAGACACCCCACACGTAAAGCATGGCTGATATTTTACACGGTATCACGCACGAGAAACGCACCACATCAACGTATAGCCCTGATAAATGATAGGTTGATATAATATGCCTCGCAACTTTTTTTAAGGCCATGTTACCGCGAAGCGATATTACCATAGTTTTAGAATATTACCGGACAAATGATTCTACGTGAATTTAATTATTTCGTGGTAATTTGAGACTGAATTTTAAAGTAGTATTTAGTGTTACCAAAACATATTTTAAATGGTACTAGATTCTGAATCTAATTACCGTGTTTTTCGTGTTTTGGTACTTGATGTATAGAATATTGAATTATATGTGTGTACTTGTATAATGGACTCACAAGGTAACAATAACACTGGAGGATAAAAAATACATGACAGGACAGACAGCAACAATGAGTGACATGGAAAGCACCTATGGTGGTAAAGGAATTTTATTTCACGGTAAAACTGACGCTGGGCGGGATATCGGAGTACGTGTCTCACAGGAAACCATAGAGCAATTAGCGGAATATGCCAAAATAGCGGGAAGCGTTGGGCATGCATTATGGCATATCCAAAATAAAGCTAGTAAATTCCCCTGTGAATCATGTGGTAATCATTATTGATAGGCTAGAATGTGAGGATTAGCTCACGGGAGAGATAAGATGAAAAATACATATACAGTAGGAATTGGTAGTTATTATTGCGGGCATCATCACCGGACATGGGAATCCGCTTTAAAATGTGCCACTAAAACTGTTAAACATTTAGATACAATGTGGCTCGGACTATTTAAGGATGACCCCAATGTTGCAATCCGAAAAATACAAACTGGAGATTAACTCACTAGAATAATAACACAGCAAGCGTGGAGGTTAATAGACAATGATAACCGGATGGAAAAAACTTACAAAAGAAGAACAGCACCACGTAACTACAGATGCAGGATGCTTGAATAGCTTACAATGGTTATCAAATATAACCTTCCAGAAAGAGATAAACAAGACACAAGGGAAACCGGCTTGTCCTCATTGTTGGATAATAGCTCACAAACTTGGACAGGTAGAATAAAGGGAGAAAACGAAATGAATGCAATACATAAGCACACACTACAGATCATGCTGGAAACAATCAAGGGTATGGACGAAATGGATGCCAAGTCAATGCTCGCTTACATTGCCGGGTTTCAGATGCAGCGAGAACCTCATCAATTTACACAGGACTGGCATGAGGCTATTACATTATTAAATGTGGAGGATAAATAGAATGAACATTAAAATGGGTGACAAGGTACAGACCCCCAGATTCTTGACAGTAAGAATAGCAGCAATGTTTGAGAATGTTGAACTCGCGGAATCTTGTGGCTTTACAGAGGGAACTCATTTCAGGGATGAGGATTACATCATTCGCGGTAAGTGCATCGGTGATAACCGTATGCTATTCGCAGCAGTCAAACGTTATGAGGAGGTTATCTAATGTCAAACAATAGAGAGTACCAAATAATCACGGTATCATCTGACAATATATTACTCCATGCTGGCGTGCATAAACTAGGACGGATCAGTCACAGAACAATCCAAAAACTAGAGCGTAAATGGCAGATATGGCGTAAAGAATACATAGCCAATCATCCGGGACAGTATCCGTTATCATCCGACGCTTACAAGCTGCCAAAGTATGTGACTTACTTTCCAGTAGACAACCCAAATAGTAAATCTTTAGTGGAGGTCAAATAGATGTCAAGCTGCGCTAACTGTAAATGGGCACACCCGGACACGTGCAAGGCGTGTCAAGGCGTAAACAAGACAGTTGTATTAGCTGTTAATAAGAGGGGGATTAAATAATGACATACGAAGAACAAACAAAATTAATAAAAGAGCTAGTATCAAACGTGCAGAATGATATTTTAAAGGAATCTATACATTATCCGGCAAAATGGGACGGGATTGAATTACGCTGGCGGATAGTTGATGTATTTAGTCAAGTTGTTTTCAGCGAATTCGGCAAGCGTAAGGGCACACGGTATAACGAATATAAGAATGACCGTATTATTTATAATTTAATATAGCCCGCAATCCGAGCCCCTGCGGGAACCCATAGCACAAGGCATAGTCAAGAGATAATACGGGAGGATAAAATAATGGGTTACAAACGCAACGATATAGAATCAACAATAGAGTCTGCTAAGCGATGCGCTAATCGGGATAACATTATCTATTACGTGTTTGCGACTGCCTATGGATATACCATTAATAAGAGTGCCCCATATTGGCAAAAGTCATATATGGTACGTCCGGCTAGCCAATTATTGAGTCCGACTGATTCACAAGTAACGCTAAAACTAGGTAGTTATTGAAAGTCGAAATACGGGATTAGTCCCGTATCCTATCAAGACAGCAACTTGATAGCTGATGAGATAAGCTAATAAATGGAGGTCTTAAAATGGACATAGTATCAATTCAGGCAATCGAACATAGACACACAGGGCACTTCTTTTCAACAGGAAGTATGCGATTCTTTAATTCAAGGAGGCCGCAACAAGGCTACAAGGTCGGGAATAAAGCATACTTCATAACAAGCGAGCAATTTGATTATAAATCGCCGCGACTTTACACACTCCGTGTTATTAATTGGGACACCGGAGTTATTGACACCGTTGGGGAATTTAATCAAATGACAAAATCACAAGCTCAAACCGCTCTTAAAAACGCTGTTAAAGAATCCGAGGCGGTAGCATTATGATCGACACTAACACAAAGCTTAACGCGGTATTTACACAGGAATTATTTATACAATTACAGAATGAAATTAAACAGGAGAAGTGTAGAGAGTGCCACTGGAAACAACCGGAAACTTGCAAAGAATGTCAAGGCGTAAATAAGACAGTCGTATTAATTAATAGGAGGGGACAATAAATGTCGCAAGATAGAATCATCCAGAATAAAAAGGAACACAACGAGTTTACTTGGGGAAAATTATCACGGGGTAAGTTGGAATGTCTATATGATATTCTAACCGTGAATGACACCGGAACTCATCCGTTAATACATGATATGCGTTGCGAGTTACGCAATTTCTTTTATGACTATGACCGGAGCATGTACAAAAAGAATGAGGGGAAATAAGACAGTCGTATTGGCTGTTAATAAGAGGGGAATAAAATAATGTCAGTTGATACAAAATTATATCTTAATACACGATGGGGGATTGATGACATTGCTATTATTATAAAACGAACACAAGATACTAAACTTGAAATTGAATCGAATCACAGTTTTGCTCCAGGATATTTCACCTTCAAGTTACCTGATATTGGGCGAATGATTCAGGTTCATTCATACGTACAGACACCTATCGGTACAGTGACATTATTATCTATGGCTGCCAATGAACAAGGCCACAAGATACTAAAGGATATAGCAGAGGTTATTGGTGGTCTATTTATGGATAATGATTGTGACGGTAAGTGTGAACTTATTACAGGGAAATTATCAGATGATGACAAACTGCCATACTTCATTAAATACGCCGTAATAAATGACGGGATAAAACCGGATAATATCACTGGATTATTAGACTCAATGAGCGCATGGTATGACCGATGTGATGATGAAAACAAACCGCCTATATTAAAAATGCGCGATAGAGGGATTGGTATATAAACCCTCACCTCTGGCAATCCATTAGAGATTGACAATCAGGCGGGAAAGGAGAAAAAAGATGTAAACAGGGGCGGGAAAGCCGTTCCACATGATAGGGGATTAACTCTCTTATCTATAGCTAATTAGTATAATGGTCACTGCTAATTAGCTATAGATAAGGGAATTAGTTAAGGGGGATAAAATGGAACATATCACAATTAAAAGATGATGTAGACACTGATTATTGGAAATGCACCGAGGGTAATGCGAAACAAGCACTAGCCGGACTACTAGCCCTTGCACAATTACGTCCAGATGGAATATTTGACGGGGATTAAACTCTTTAGTAGAAGCAAATATAGGGGTATAAATAATGGGTTATTATGTAGTCACTGGTAGAGGGAAATCCATACACGTTCAAGGGAATAGCAGCGTAAAAACATTATGCGGACTTAAATCACAACGGCATATTGATAATAGGGATAATAAATTACCCAATTGTAAGAAGTGCGTGAAAGTGCTTCGTGATATGGAAATATATCTGGAAATACAACTATGAAGTGTACTGACTGCAAATATATTATAGCCTTAGAAACAATACCTGATTGGGCTTGGTGTAAAGCTCCTGCGGGGAGATACCATAATAATCAAGCCTTAAAAGTAACCCCGAATATTGAACGGGATTGTAAATTATTCAAAAATAAATTAGTAGAGGTAAAATCGGAGGCACAATAATGAATGCACCCATCACAGAGCAATTAACCACACTATATCAAGAATATATAACAAGGGCTACAAATAATGAGGTTAATCTTATCATACTAATTAACAGGAAAGCAGAAAAACTTGCCAATGATTTACTGATTAAAAAAGAACACACTCAACTATCGTACTTACCAAAAGAACGGCGAGAACTTGAGGTCGCAATCGCTAAAAATGCAATACTTGATAAGTTTATCGGGCAATTAAATAACCTATAACCATAGTAGAAGCAAATAAAATCCAGAGAGGAGAAACCCATGAGCGCAATACAAGACATCATCAATCGACAGGAAAGACTCACAGACAAGGGAGTAATCCTTAGTGACTACCAGATGCACATAGATACCCTGAAGTCCTTTAACGTAATTGCAGACAACTTAGACCGTATAGCTAAAGCACTAGAAGATAAGAATCTACACGACGGAATTATTATAAAACCCCTTGACTAAACTGTACAAGTGTGCTAGTATGTAGGTAAGTGGACATACGGAGGATAATTTAAATATGACAATAGAATCATCCGAAAAACAAATTCCTTTTAACCCTGATATTCTACCCTACTATGTAGTTGAAAAGACAGAAACACATAGAATCCTTGAAGGACGTTTCTGGAACTGTCAAGGTAAGCAGATAGCCATTGTAGCAACAATTACATACTTCCCACAGGTCGGGCGAGGTGATTGGGCGGCTTACATAGGAACGGATGCCCCACATTCCGTAACTGAACAGGACACATGTAAATACACGGCTAGATACGGAAGTAAGTTATCCGAAAAAGACGCTAAATACTACTTTCCTGAAATTACCCTACCTTATCGTTATTAAAAAACTGGAGAATTAAATATAATGTCACAGAATCTTAGACAAGAAACTGAAATAAGAATCAGATACCAAGAGGAACAATTAGCATCATGTAAAACCGCACTCGCAATAATTGAACTACTTCCACAGGATATACAAAACCTCTGTGGAAACGTTACTACTGGGTGGCCTGATTGTGATTATCATATATCATTCTATCAATTTGATAATAATGGTATAGACCTTATCCGTATCTTGAAAATAAACGGCGTACAGGGGTTAACTATTAAAATGACTACCAATGATTCTCCTAATTACTGGGAATCTAAAGGTGAATTTATGGTCGGTGATAAAAAGGTCGGCGTACACGTATTTTATCTACCAAAACCACAAACTTGCAGACTAGAAGAATACGAGGAAACACAGGTAGTTAAAAAGTACCGCGCTATATGCAACGAAAGTGGCGAGGAGATTTGAAGATGAAAACGGCTTCGTCAGAGATATTAAAACAGGGGGAGCTGAACTGTAAGCACTACGAAATCATCAACGGCCATATCGGAATATGCAAATACTGTGGGAGAGTTGTGAAGTATCCTAGTGCTGATATTACAGAGCAGATATTTTCCGCACAAAACCTAAACCAGTTTATATTGGACGGACGGCCACGTTATAAAGGGGGAGAGCTAATATAGCGATGTTGCGTTCTTTTTTACATTGGAAACTGAAAGGTTGCCCTCGCTGTAAAGGCGATTTGAATATTACTAAAAATGACCAGGGCGGATTAACTGAATCATGCTTACAGTGTGGGTATACCGTTGATTTGAATACCCCTAAATTACCTTATGTATTAAAACGTAGAGTTAGAGGGTAACACAATGAGTGTATTAGACCGTGACCTATTCAAAGAACGCATAGAATCGCAACTTGCTATCGGAACACGGCATCACCATCCCGATAACATTAAAAAAGCATATTTTGAATTTAGTGCATTAGCTTTATTAAGAACTACTGAACCTGACGAAGATGATAAATACTGGTGGAAATGGCGAGCCACTATATTAGCTATGGATTGTGATATACAGAGACCTGCCACTATGTGGCAACGGAGAAATTAAACTTGACATTCGCACACTTGTACCTGTATAATAGGAGATAAGATGAATCTAGTAGAAGCACTACAACAAGATATGGAACAAAGCGAAATGACCGTAAAAGAGTTTTCCGAGTCAATCGGTATCTCTGTAAGAAGTTGGAACGCTGTAAAAGAAGGGACACGAAGATTCGGGGGAAAGGCTCTTATGGGAATACTGCGGAAATACAAGAGAAATAAAAAGATAACTGGATTAGTTTGGGATTATATAGAAACATACCCTATTAAGGAGAATGGAAATGGATAATACCACTGGCACTACTGGCACTTATAAACTCCCTGAATGGCAAGTAGATTTGTTTCTTTTACAGGCAGATAATACGTTAAAAGAATTTAGTCGTGATAAATGTGGTACTTATGACCCTCACGTGGCTATCGGGGCTTTAAGACAAACGGTTATTATCGCAGTTGATACTTTTAAAAAAGCAAAGTTGACAACGACTGAAAAATATTACGACAGATAACAATAACAACTATCTATAAAAAGCAAAAGGCAATAAATTAAAGGAGTCAAAACAATGGGTAAAAACTGGGTAGAAGAATTTGACGAGAACTCACGCAAGACAGAGAAGGAACTCAAGGAATGGGGCGACAAATACGATAAAGACCTTGATGAAGGTTCTAAGCAGTATGATGAAGATGTAAGACGTGGTGCGAGAAAATATGACGGCGTGGAAGATTAGCTTCTAATTAGTAAATTAGCGAGGACAATTATATGCCTTGCACAAATGCCTATATCATAATATTAGGACTCGGAGTAGTAATCTTAGTTACCTCATTAGTAGCGTGGTATTTCTTGAAGTGGAGATGAAACATGGATAGCTTAATATATAAATCACCCGTGAGTAAAAGATTAGAGCAATATATTCTCCAACAACGCAAAAGGGAAATTGCTATTTATACAAACGATACTCAGATGATAAAACTACTTAAAAATGCTTATCCTGAAATTATAGTCATTGATATAAGAACAGGCAAAATAGGTGAACAATGAAAATATGGCTAGATAAACACGGCGGGATGCACTATCACAAGGAAGGATGTAAGTTTACACAGGTTAAACATCCAAACTCAGAATACGAAGAGGTAGAACACAAAGTCAGGCAACTAGGTAATGTTAAAGGACACCAATACACCCGTATAAAAGTAGACGATAGGTATTATATGCCTTGCCCACTTTGTTTCGGCGATATGAGGATAAGATGAATTGGTAATATGTCCAGACGCTAAATATTGCAAGTTTGAATGTGAACATAAAATCCCGCATACTCCAGCAAAAACAGGACTTGGCACTAGGTGTGATAGTCAATCTACACATTGTACTAAAGCGGGTAAAAATGTAATTTGTCACGGAGTTGCAAAATGAAAAAACGGGATATCATCACAGGCTCTATCCTAATACTCACAGGACTCTTATCGTTACTAGGTTGTTCTTCCGGTGGAGAGAAGGCCACAGGTATATTAGGGTTTCTCCAGAATCCCATCGTAATGATTGTTTTAGCATTAGTTATTGTCTGGTGGTTGTGGGGACACCAGAAAAAATAAGGGACAACGAAATTGAAATTATCTTTCCCTATTATTTGTATCTCTTTAGTCACTATAGGGATAGTGATGTACTTTTCAAGCCTCGCGCATTTAGTCGCATATCTTATGGGGCTTTTATTCGGCGGATTATTTATATTGCTTATTGTCAGAAAAATCGGGGTAAAGGGTAAGAGGTCGCTTGTATGGGACGAGCTGTTTACAAAGATTACGAAGTACAAGGCAAGGATTATTAATATCGATAATCAAAAACCCGATACATCTGATACAAATATATCCGTCAAAGTATTTAACTCAGGAGATGACGAGAAGGATATAATTGAGGCACTAACCAAACAATTAAATTTACCTATGGCATTGGCACGGGAAGCGACATGTTATGTACGGAAAAACTTTGGGCAACAAAATTTAGAGAGTAAAATTTCCGAAGCTCTAAAATTCATTGACCAAAATCAAGTGAGGTAGATATGGACGAACGACAGATATCATTCTTAAGACAACCTGAACTACCTAAAGTACAAATCACGGGTAATGAAACACTAGCTAACGCCTGTAACCGTCTTCTACTCATGGTAGAAAGAGACCCGACTTTACTTAATGGGGATAGTTTCGGGCAGATTGACAGACGGATATTCGGAGAGATTCTATGGGAAGATGGACTGCATCGGTTAATCCCATATGATAAAAAACAGGAGTTTCTAAATACTATACAGAAATGCCCTGAGTCCGACGTTTTTACGAGAGCTAGAAGAGAACTTTTAACTCGTGACCTTATCCGTGTCAATTCTAAAGCTATTAAAACTGCTGAACAATTTAGGAATAGAATAGCGAGTTCTATGAGATAACTATGAGATACTGGACAGAAGAAGAACTAGAAATACTACAGGATAACTGTGGGATAATATCCAATAAGGAATTAGCCTATAAACTTGGCAGAACACACGGAGCGGTTAGGAATAAATTATCCATATTAAAACTATCTGTATTTTCGCCAAATTACTACACAGCACGTACACTCGGAAAGGAATTAGGTAAGTGTCACGACATTATAATGGATTGGTATAACGCCGGATTACTAAAAGGTAAACAGGCGAATTGGGGAAGAGGTTATCTTAAATCACCAATGGTTTTTCTTGAGAAGCATATAGTCGAGTTTTTAAGAAAGTATCCACATAAGGTAAAGGCGGAAAGAATAAGTAATCCTTACTTTAAAAATATCGTATTGGAGAATAAAAATGGCAGAACCACAACACTGTGAAATAAAGAAATACTGTATTGAATGTAAGGACTCCAATAAGTGTTCTCCCGAGAAAGGTTACTGCGTGATTGTTAAGTATTGTGCGGAATGCGGAGATTGTGGGGTATGATGCGTTTCCTTTTAAACTTAATTGATGTAATACCACTTGGTATATGGGTAATTTTAGGGATACTTATTATGTGGTTGGCTTTAAAATAATGCGTAATAAGGGGATTAAATGCCCTAGATGTGGCGGGTTCAGAACGAATAATACAACACGAAGAGGTAAGTATTGTAGGACTCCACCGGACTGTGAGGATTGGTACTGCTTTGGTTGTGGAAATAGTTTTAGGTTAGATACCGTGAAACATAAGATAATTTCAAGTCTAGGGGGAAGACAGACATTGGATAAAGAAACACGGCAAAAGTACGCAATTTGGAAAAACAAACTTATAGAATTTATTGCCTGTGACACGAGGATAAACTCCATAATTAAAATAGAGGAAATTAAATGTGTGTTACGGGACGATGGGGATTATCTTGAAAATTACCAAGATGGTGATACACCCAAAGAAGCATGGGAAAATGAAATAGGGGCAATGGCGGATAGTCAATGAAATTATCATCACTACAGCGTAAGGAACTTGCCGATAAATTTCTGTCGTGGCTGAAAGATAAAAATATCTCAAGGTGCGATAGAACTTATGATGTTATTAAGCAATGTTCAAAAGAAATAGACGAGCCGATATACGATATATGGAAAGCCTATGATTTACTGAAATTAATGGGGAGAATCACATTAAACCGAGCGGATGGGAAAGCCGGTTTTACTGTATTAGATTTCACGCCATTATCAGTAGTTATTTTGAAGACTGAGGCGTTTAAGAATCAAATTGAACAAGAGATGTTAGTTAAAATACTCAAGTCCCTTAAAAGACGATTTAGTTATATCTGGGATGAAAGTCTGGAGGCAATAAGATGAATAGCATACTTGCCTTATGGATTGTGTTATTATTCGCAGTTCTAATGATTTATGTATTAGGCAGGATAGGAGACCAATCTAATGATTAATCTTTATCTATCAATGAACAACGAACACGGCAATCCAACAGGTAAAGTACGCCAAATAGAGGCTCATAAGGGTGATGAACTACTATATACACTTGACCCCTTGTTTAATTCTGAATATGTGTGTGTCTGCAAGATAATACACGAGGGACTACAGAGATTAAAATTAGGCCGCCGTTTCTTCTACACTTATGGATATACAGAATGGGCGGGGAATATGCTAACAAATTCAGTATTTGTTATGGATAAAGACCACGAAGATATATTCAAATATCTGAAGTCTATGACATATAAGGATGATTATCAAATATGGCATAAGTGGCAGATGATTGACGGATTAGATGAATGGTGGGGAAAGTGGGATGCAGAATAAGGGGTAATTCAAATGAAAGTAATAACGGAGACAAAAGTTAAAATACGCAAGCCACGCCATTGTTGGGGATGCAAGATTGAATATCCCGTGGGAGACTTAATGAATCGGGTTGTTTCAGTTGATGGAAGGGCTATCAATACTGCTTATTGGTGCAAGACTTGTGATGACTACCTTGCCAAACATCGCCACGAGATAGACTTTGATAATGGTTTTGATTATGGTGATTTATTGAACTTCGAGGATTATATCCCGTTTAACGAGGCTGTAAATGCCAAATAAAGAATTACCGAATGGACTACACAATAAATTAGAGTACTTCTATCAAGGCTTTGTATGTGGTATCAAGGTAAATTACGATACTTGCCATGAGTGCAAACATTTTACTGTTAGAAGCGGTTGGGGAGAATACTGTAAGGCTTCCGAGGACTTTGCAAGGGAACTAACAGCGTCATTGAAGTCGTGGGGAGTGTTGAAATAATGTGCGGTGACTTTGAGTATGAACTTGACTGGAAACTTAAATGCGATGTGTGCGGTAAAAAGCCAGCCGTTGATTTAAGAGAGCCAGATACGGGTGAGTCGCTAGACGAACATAAGGCACTTTGCGAGAAGTGCGGAATTGAGATATATGGCGAGGATATTGTATCCGATTGGGCGGGTACTGAATTATATCTAAAAAAGTATCCTGACCAAATTGAAGTTTGGAGATAAACAGTTGAAGCGTAAAGTAAGCCTTGACCATTCTAAATACTGTCC
>Ga0265297_10007186_pt1 | contig 15579 bp, 13 predicted proteins | sample Munlanlwell13791_FD_192502 | JGI IMG/M metagenome (GOLD analysis project Ga0265297, IMG submission 192502) | Leachate microbial communities from a municipal landfill in Southern Ontario, Canada - Leachate well 137-91 | ecosystem: Engineered > Solid waste > Landfill > Unclassified | place... | reverse complement strand
CCAGGCAAGATAGGCAAGCACGAACGAACTGATAACACAACCCAAAGCAAAGTACCGGACATCCAGGGTATTTCCAGTCCCAGAAAAAAAGAGGGCCAGGATAGCTCCGCCAAAGGAAAAGGCAGGTACGGCCAATTCCTGATAGCTGACTTTGGAATAGGGGTTTTTCCCCTTTTTGAATATTTGTTGAACGGGCATCTGTATCACCATTCTCTATTAAAAATTCTGTTGGTTATAACAGGATCGGAAATCCTGACCCGGATCAATTTCCGGACAGGGGGGACAATAATCCAAGTCGGGGATTATTTTACTTTCCTGATAGAAACGCAGTTGATTACCGGGTCCCCGGTTACAATATACCTGCGGATGACCTGTCCCAGCACCTCGACCACATCATTAACTTTTATATCATCGTCGGGACTAGTGAACATCTTGACTGATATTCCCCCGGACCGGTCTGCAACAAAGTACTGGGGTCGGTTGAGGAACTGAAAATGAACCTTTTCCACCACGCCCTCAATCCGCACCGGTTTTCCCACCATAGACTCATTGATCAGTTTGACACGCACCGTCTTTGCCTCAACTTCATACAGAGGGGTGGCGTCTGCATACTGGCTGCGGCTCATATAATTAAGCGCTGTGGGAATGACAAGCAGCATGAAAAGACAGGGGATCATCCAGATAAGATTCGATCTCACCACCGGGCTGAAAACAGATGCAATAAGTAAAAAAATGGTAAAGAACACGAATACCGCAATTGCGACAATTGATACTTTCACGTCAACATTTCCGATCTTCATCGGACAAAGTGTTTGCCGTTAATATACTTCAGTGCTGCGATCAGACCCCGGTAAAGGAACCGCCGGCCTGCCACGTTTTCAGGAGCGGAAGTAATCCCGTTCGTGATCCAGATGAATTTTATCACCCGGGAAAAAATCGATCATCGCTTGAAACGCTTTTTCACGATTATTTTCAATGATATTTGGCGGTTCCATCGAGGGAAAGTTCGGAAAAATTACCCTTGTAACGGTTCGCCAGTTTATCAGTTCATGCGGGAAAAACCAAGTTACCGCTGGGATTTCAGTTATGTTTTACAGGAACGTATTTCCGGAAAACCATCCTCTTTGGGGGATGAAAAATAAATCTCCAATATAGGTCTGGCAGGCACAATATGCAAAAAATGGGAGCCCCGAATTACCCTGATGAGATGGATCAGGATACCGGGATAAACAGATGAAGCGATAGAGAGCAGAATTGTGCAAAGACCGATTCTACTCTAGAAATTATGGATACTATCAGATGGATGCCTCCCTTTTTATAAAAAAATGTTTGAAAATTTTTACTTCAGGGCAGCGATCTCTTTGCGGAATGCAACCCAGTAAAGGATACCGACAAAGAGCAGTCCACCAACGATGTTGCCGACAGTAGCAAGAATAACGTTATTGGTCCACATCGTGATCCAGTTCAGGCCCATGTTGATTTTAGTGGGGTCCGTTATGAATCCCTGCGTAATGATACCTGCGGGAATAAAGAACATGTTGGCAACACAGTGCTCGAATCCGCTGGAAACGAAGGCCATGATAGGGAACCAGATACCAAAGAACTTGCCGGCTGCATCATCTGCACAGATTCCGAGCAGAATGGCGAGGTTGACAAGCCAGTTACAGGCAATAGCCTTGAGGAATAAGGACCACATGCCCATCAGGCCGACATAACCGACCTTTCCACTGGCAATGGCTATTGCGCGCGAACCAAATGCGGTTACGGTGGCCACTCCTGCGGAATCGAACGAGACGTACGGGCCGTATGCCATAATGTAGGCAAAGACGAGCGATCCGATCAAGTTGCCAATATAGACAAAGACCCACAGGTTGATGATCTGCGCCCAGCTGACCTTGTGAATAAATGCTGCCATGGGGGCGAGCATTGCGTCACCAGTGAAGAGTTCAGCACCAGTCAGGACAATGATAATAAGCCCAACCGGAAACACGGCTCCCGTAATCAGCTGGGAAAAACCTGCACTGGCAGTTCCAAACCGTAGTGCGGCATCGCTTGCCATAATTCCTGTACTGCACATTGTTGCGAGAGCAGCACCCATTGCGATATATGCACCAGCCATAAATCCGCGAAGGAGCATGTTCCATGCGGGCAGGCCGACCTTGTATTTACCAGCGTCTCCTGCCTTTGCAGTGATAGCTACCGGTGGATGAAATACCATTTTTTTTACACACCTCTGAATCAATCACCTATACCAGCAACTGACATTGCGGGTCTCGTATAGGTCATTCAAATTCTCTTGTATGTTGTTATTAATAATTTTCGGATTGTTCGCCAATCGGGACGAATTTCCAAAGGAAAACCTGGTAATACGATTAATGTACACCAAAAAAGAGATTAATTTTTTTAAAAATTCATCATTTTTAACAACGATAAAATAATTGCGACAGTCACCATTTATTTTTCAGGGCAGTCCGGCCCGATTTATCATGCGCGGTTTTGAATTTACGGAAATTCACAACTCAGGAAATACCTTGATCCGATCTGTACCGTTTTTCACGGTCGTAATGGACACTTGGCAAACAGAGATCCGTTCCACAATATTCATGCATGCAAAAAGGAATAGTATGTCATCAAATTTTCCGTGATGTCTTCATGAAATGTTCAGCAATAACCGGCGATATTTTTAGTAATCACGACTGTAAGGGGCACAGGGAGTGCCATGACCGCCTGGTCACCATCATCAACAACCTGCCGGATAACTTAACAATTCACAAACCGGTACCCGCTTCGTTTGAAGACCTCCAGCGGGTGCATGTCCCTGGATACCTCACGTGGCTCCAGAGACAATGCGTAAAACATGTCGATTTCTGCACACTTGACAATTATATCTATACCGGGGGATACCTTGAAAACAACCAGATCGTGCAGGGTTTTCTGGACCCCAATACCTATATCAATCCCAGTTCCTATGAGGTGGCAACCTATGCAGCAGGATCTGCCATTGATGCAGTAAACCGTTCCCTTGATGGAGAGTCCTGTTTTGCGCTGGTACGGCCCCCGGGCCATCATGCAGAGGCGGATCGCGCCATGGGTTTCTGCCTCATGAATAATGCCGCTGTTGCGGCAGCGCAGGCCCTCGATCATGTCGACCGTGTCGCCATCATCGACTGGGACGCCCATCACGGAAACGGAACGCAGAGCATCTTTTACAATACTGACCGGGTGCTCTACTGTTCGGTACACCAGAAAGACGCCTTCCCCCATACGGGGTTCATAGGAGAAACCGGCAGGCACGCGGGGGAAGGCTTCACGATCAATGCCCCGCTTCTCCAGAATTCTGGTATCACCGATTTTTATTCCGTTTTCACAGAGATCTTTATACCGGCACTCCAACGATTCAAACCTGACCTGGTCCTCGTCTCCGCAGGACAAGATGTGCTCTCCGATGACCCTGTAGAGAGCATGAACCTGAATCCTGCCGATATCGGCTGTCTCACCGCGCTGGTCCGGGATGCTGCTGGGGATAGTCCCCTGGCCCTCGTGCTTGAGGGAGGATATGGACCTTCTCATCCTGAAGCCATCCGCACAATCTTCGACACCCTTGGGAAGAACAGCCCTGCTGATATCCCCGCAGATTCACCCCATAAAACCACAACCGATTCGGTCCATCTCTTAAAAAAATTACATCACATTTCCTAAAAAAAAACTGACTAGTCCTCTTGTTGACTAGTCTTGCGGTTAATCAACACCACAAACCGATCACCAAGTCCTGCACCAGCGGGCCTTATGGAAAAACCGTTAAGCACAATACCTGCACAGGACAATGTTGTGTATGGACCGTAAGATACAGCTCCTGCTGGTGTCAGGAATCGTTCTCACAGTAATTGTTTTTTTCTTCAACATCTACGCTGCTGGCATTGTCTTCATCATCTTTGTTACCCTGCTGATGTCCCTGTTCATCATGCAGGATAGCGCATCTCTGCCGGATGTGGTTGCAGAGATCAGGGAGGATGCAAAAGCGATCAATATCAGGAATTCTGGTAATGCCGATGCCCAGAAGGTTCACGTGGCCCTCATCCCCATGGATCTCGAGTTTGATATCTCTGTTCTCGCACCTGATCAGGTCAACGAATATCCGCTGGAGAAGATGATTAAGGATGTCAAGGCAGTCATCACATTTGAGAACGTGATGGGAGTGGCATTCTCCCGGTCATACAAATTATCTGCAGATGACAGTGAATATGATCCGCTGAAACCTATGATACCTCTCTTCCGACAAAAGTGATGGATCCTGGAAAATCATCTCATTTAACCAATCACATAGCGATATTTCATATTATAATCCGGCGCCACGGCGCATTGGCTGGACCTCAGCCCCCTCAAGATTCCCTCCTGCCCAGATGTAGCGCTCCCGAATCACTGTTGGAAGTTCCATCTCATTGATCGGCATAAATCCGAACGTAGCATAGAACGTAACAAGATGCCTGACAGCATACATAAAAAGATCATCGTTATGGCAGGCCTCAACAAGCGCACCCACTGCCATCCGGGAATACTTCTTCCCGCGATAGGTCTCCAGAGTGAAGATCCCATCCACCTCAATCCCATCTGAATGACGCCGGCAGCGTGCAAGGGAAACGGGTGTTTTACCTAAAAAGACTGCAAAAATTCGATCCTGCGTGGGATCTCCTTTTGTCTCATGATAATCTTTCCAGATCTCATCCGCAAGGCCGAACTCTTTCACCGGGAGTTCTCGGACAGAGACTTCCTCAGAGTCAATCCTGTGGATATTGTCATGGGGAATTAGCTCGAAACCTGACACTGGCTGCGTACTATCCAGAGTCTTTACGCATTCCACTTCGTTAAGACGGTAGCCCTCAGAGGGAACAGTGATCTCAAACCGTGCACCGTTCCCGTAAACGCCCGTCTCGCGAAGGGTCATTCCGGTAAGAGAGACAATCTCGGAAGACAGGAATAATCCACTCCCGTAACTGTTTTCCCGCTGGACAAACAAGGAACTTTTCTCAGAATCCGGAATGCCGGCCCCATTATCCTCAATAATAATCGCACAGCCGGTCTCCCGGATCTGATATGTGATGAGAATTTTTGTTGCACCCGTTGTTTCTTTCAGGGCATTGTGAAGGAGATGGTAAAAAACCGAGGTTAACTGGGGGTCTGAGAATACACACAATCGCTCTGTCCAAACATGGAAGATTACCTTTCCGAAGTCAAGACGAGTAGCTGCGAGATCAATTGTATTCTGCACATAAATCCAGGTGGGGGGGGTTGCACCAAGATCACGAAATTCACGGGAGATATCGATCTGGCGTGTAATCCCGTTTGCGGATTCCTTAAGGTCAGCAATAAATGAGATCACATCAGGATCCTGAAACTTCATGACTCCGAACCGGAGCTGGCCGTACAGGGCCGCAAGTCGCCGGGACATATCATGCCGGAGGATCCCGGCAAGAGTATTGAGTCGATGGCCGGTTTTCTCAAGCGCTGATTTTGTCATCACCTGATCCGTGATATCACGAATGGATTCAATTGCCCCGATGACATTCCCGTTCACATCCACCAATGCAGTGGCAGAAAACCTTAGGTAGGCTCCCCTGCCTCCATGAAAATGAGGAAGATAAACTTCCGATACCAGTACCCCGGCATTCTCATGGATCTGCGGGTATTTTTCATCAATGTGTTTCCCGTTGCTGATAATCAGACCCGCCATCATTGGACGGCGTTCATCATAAAACGCAAGCGCATATTCATAATTGCCCCGGTTCAGCATCGCCGCTTTTGACCGGCCGGTCATAACTTCGATGGCCCGGTTCCATGCAAGAATCCGTCCTTCACGGTCAATGGCGAACGTTGCATCCGGGAGAAATTCTATAATACCCATGAGCTGCCGCTCGTATTTCGAGAGGTTCCATGAGAGGTAGGAAACAACACCCCCGATCATAATGAGGAGTGCGATTCGCGAGAGGGTGACAAGGCCATCGATAGTATCCTGTGAAGGATAAAAGAAGAGCAAAAAACCGTACACAACCGCGACGCCAATAGAGAATACAAGGCCCTGACGGGGATACCAATAGGCCACAATGATGACCGGTAAATAGAGCAGAGGGGAGATGACGGCAGTCATGCCAATTATGAAACCCTCGATGATCACGCCAAAGGTAACCACCGTCAAAAAAGAAAGGATCAGAATACGCTTGCGGTGGAACGGATCAACAATAAGGGCTTGGCCGGGAAGCTGCATGTGGGGTACACTTTTTTACGGTGTACCGGGGCAAAAAGATTCCTCCGACCGGTATAGGGAACCTGATGCTCTTTTTCAGATGTCCCAATACTCTTCTGATTCCAAATCAGGGAGTCGATTGAACCGTATTGCGGATGGTAGCCGAAGGACAATTGATCTCGAAGTGGGCGCCAGTCCGGTCTGCACCGGTTTCACAGATGCTGATTCCGGTAATTGCAAGGATCTGACGGGCCAGAAAAAGTCCCAAGCCCGTGTTCATTCCCTGTTCGTAACTGAAGATCTTCTCTTTTCTTTCCAAGGGAATGCCAATACCATCATCTTCAAACACGATGATTGTATCAGAACCCACGGTCTGTCGGCTGATCCGGATACTGGTGATTTTCCCCCCATATTTTACTGAATTTTCAATCAGATTTGAGAATACTTTTTCAATGAGCGGATCTGCAAAAATTTCCATTCCTTCGGGGATCTCATTTGAAAACTTCAACCCGTTAGGAAGATTGTCTTTTGCAGCAATCTGGACAAGCGTCCGTACATCTTGCCACTGGGGCGATTTCACCCCAATTTTCTGGTAATCTCCCGTGAATTTCATTGAGCTCAGGGCCCGGGTCGCAATCGTGGTTGCGCTGGTTACATGTTCCCATGCATTCTGGGGATCGCTATTTCGGAGGGTGAGTGCATGTTCAAGGAATTCATGTTGAGAGGTGAGCTGGTTGATCACATCATGACGTGTTATGCTGGCCATAAGATTCAGTTTTTTATTGGCTTCATCCAGTGCTTTCTCGGCAGTTTTTCGTGCACCATTCTCCACTTTTAGACTGGCGTTTGATTGCTTGAAATCAGCAAGTGCCTGCTCGAGTTGTTCGTTAACCGCGTTAAGCTGTTCACGCGCCTCTTCAAGCTCTACGTTTTTCTTCACCGCCATTTCATATGTAGAGAGTAGAATACGGAGGATTCTCGATCTCCCGGCGGTAATATGATGAGTCTTGTTAGCGATTGTGATCTCCATGGGAGTTGCCGTAGTCTCCTTGTCGGGAGTGCGTATTGCCTCAAGTATGGCGCGGATCCGTAGTTGGATATACTCAGGGTCATAGGGTTTAATGATGAAATCATCTGCTCCGGACTCAAGTCCTCGTATGACGTCAACCGGGTCAAAGAGTTGAGAGACAAGGATAACAGGGATGGCCGCAGTTGCAGGATCTTTTTTTATCCGGTATGATAGTTCATAGCCGTCCATTTTGGGCATGATTATGTCCGCAAGGATAATGGAGGGTCGGTCCAATGAAATCTGATCCAAGGCTTCCATCCCATTCTCCGCCAGCGTAACACGGTACCCTTCAACCTCCAAGATATGACGAAGATAATCGGCCTGCGTCCGGCTGTCCTCAACCACGAGGATTTTTATCATTTTATTTGAAGGGGTTTTCATCAAGCATCACCCATTGTAACCGGCCGACATGGTTTCTTTAATATCAGAAATCGTGCCTTCCTTTTGAATAACAGTTCCAATTTCAGAATGAGTAATAGTTGGCGGAAATGTGACGATGGATAACCCGTCGGTCAGCCAGTACTTGGCTTCCTTTGATATTTCAGGCGTTCCAACCTCTCTACAGACTATCGTTCCCGATTTCCAAGATCCGCCCTCATCTCCCAGTTTAGTCATATTGACCACTCCAGATTTCACACAATGTTTCAGGAAAAATGGTGGCACAAAGGAACTTTTCAACTGAGCATAAGTGCGAATAAACCATGAAGACCTCTCCTTTGATTTTCCATTGGTGCTGATGGAATAAAAATGGTAAGGTGTTAATAGTGAAATAAAACCTGTGGGCTACCCATGTGGATGGGAAATATACAATGGATTAATATCATCATATGTGTCCTAATTCCGTTCCGACTGATTATTTTTACGAAACATACGGAAAATTTTAAGATTATTCGCTGATGCTCGTAAAATTAAAAAGATGTATCTATGAAAAGACGAAGAGTATGATCATGGCGGAAAAACCAACATGTGAGCGCTGTGGGAAGATAGCGATCGGGTTCCAGTCAATGGAGGGCGGTTTTGAATATGTCTGCTTGGAGCATGCTGACAGCCTCCTCCTTGCCCTCAAACCCGGTGAAAAGAAAGTGTACGGGGTTTGTGTCCTCGAACGATACTCCTGAAATATTAAAAATTCGCGTCCTGGAGAAAATTACAATGGCGGAAAAACCCAAGTGTGAATACTGTGAGAAGGATGCCATCGGGCTCCAGTCACTCGGGTCCTGTGTTTCCTATGTCTGTTCAGACCACGCCGACAGTTCCCTGCTTGCCCTCAAACCCGGTGAGAAGCAGGCATATGATTATTGTTACCTCGAACGATTCGATACCGACGATCACAGCTAATTCCCTTAAAACTGATGAGACCAAATCCCCCTGTGCATCAGTTTTTTTTATAGATCTCTTCCCAACCAGACAGATTAAAACAGAACAGACCATGTTCCCGGGGGTAATGACGAGAGACAGGGTTCGCAGGGTCAGGCCAAGAGGCAAATTTGTGTGTATGCGTGTATTGACCTGACCCGGATGCGATCCCGTGTCGGCGGGATCCCCTGTCCCTCATCACGGGTATCAATAAAATGAAGAGGCCCCGGGTCACCAGACCTCGGGGAATGCCATGTTGGTATAGATGTCTTCGAGCCGTGCCTTGTGGCTCCGTTCCATGTTTGCCAGCTGGGAGAAGAGCAACTGCGTCTCCGTGTCGGCAGCTGCGTTCGCAAACTGGGTATACATCTGCATGGCCTCAAGTTCTTTCTTGATAGCAAGGACCAGGCCGTCAAGCGGCTTTAAGTCCGTGGTCAGCTTCGGTGACGGGAGTGCGTCGCCGACCTTGTAGTCGTGCCCTGTTGCGAACTTCATCTTGCTCGCGTCCTTTGAGAGGAATCCCTGGAGGAACTCGCGGTGTTTCTTCTCTTCTTCGGCAAGTTCATCAAAAATGGTTTTTAATGCCTTGTCCTTTACCTTGTCAGAAACGCTCCGGTAAAACGTGTGGGCCTCCACTTCCCGGTCAATCGCGGTTGAAATGATCTTTTTTACATCGTCTGCTTTCATCCTCACACCTCACTCATCAGTGCTTTGCCACCGGCTTGAACACGTTCTCGTAGATCATGTCGCTGCCGGTGTTGTGGAGCCGTGCACGCTCCTCCTTCTCCTCAACATACGCCATGAGCGGGAGCTCCATGTTGACACCGGGCACATGACCGAACATCTTCTCAAGTTCCTGCTGCTGGGCATGCATGAAGAGCGCGTTCGGGATATCGGATGGGCAGAGTTCCTGGCATTGGCCGCAGTTTACGCAGGAGTCCGCAATGTGGGCGAACCGGATCAAATGGAACATGAAGTTCGGTGGGAGTTCGCCGGGCTTGACATAGGCCGGGTTCTTGGTCGTGCAATCCACGCAGTAGCAGATCGGGCAGGCCGAGATACAGGAGTAGCACTTGATGCAGCGGGAGGTCTCCTTCATGATCTTCTTTAACCGGTCCTTGCCCTCGCCAAGCGATTCGAAGTCGTGCTTGCGCCACTTGTCGCCCAGTTTGAACATCGCACCTTCGATCTTTCCCCGGATATCGAGGCCCTTGGGGTTGGCAGCCTCCGTTTCAAGGAGTCCTTTCTTGACAGCACCTTCGAGTAGTCTTGCACCCTTCTCGGAGCAGACCTCGACAAAGGTGGCCTTGCCGGCCCGGGGTCCGATGACGCCCCAGTTCCCGCAGGCAAGGTCTGCCTGGCGGGGGATCTTCATCTTGCAGCGGCGGCAGTTGCTTCTGCGGCCATAGCCTGCTTCTTCGAGTTCATCGATGGAGATACCCTTGTGGCCACCCTCGTACTCGATGATGAACTGGCCCTTGTCGATCTCTTCCTTGTGCACGACATTCGGGTCAACGCCGAACTTGTCGGTGATCATCTTCCGGGCAAGGACCGGGCTGACCGATCCTCCGCAGTTGACCCCGATCATGATGATGTTGTCGAGATTGATCTGCTTGCGCTTGGCCAGTTCATAGAACGCCATTGCATCGCAGCCCTTGACCGTGACACCGATCTTCATCGTCTCGGCGCCATCGAAATACTTCTTGATGAGTTTGGGCAGGAGGAGGGTTCCGCAGTGGAGCGAGCCGGCCGTCTTTGCCAGTTCCTTGGGATCTGAGATCAGCACCGGCTGTGCATCGTAGAGATCCGTTCCCTTGGAGATGACGAGGACCGCATCGACTGCTTTCGATTCGAGGGCATATTTCCAGAGTGCGGTGACGGCACCGCCGAGCTCGGCCTTCTTCTGGATCTCTGCGTCACTGGTCCACGCGTAGAGCATATCGCCTTTCTTTGTCATGTTCAGGCCTCCTCAATCTTCTCGAGTTTACAGGCACAGGCCTTGAACTCGGGGATCTTTGCAACAGGGTCGAGCGCATTGTGGGTGAGCAGGTTTGCTGCACACTCAACGAAATGGAACGGCATGAAGACGACTCCCTTCTTGATGGTCTTCGTCACACGAGCGCCAATGGTAATCTCTCCCCTGCGGGAGATCGCTTTCACCATCTCCTTGTCCTTGATGCCCATCTCTTTTGCATCTTCGGGATTGATCTCAACCCAGCCCGTAGGCTCCTCACGCTCAAGATCAACCGAGCGGCGGGTCATCGAGCCGGTGTGCCAGTGCCAGATGCAACGGCCGGTGGTCAGCAGTAACGGGTACTCTTTATCCGGAACTTCTGCCGGTGGTTTCCACTCGATGGGAGTGAAGATACCAAGACCGTCCGGGTGGGAAAATTTCTCCTTATGGAGGATCGGTGTACCCGGGTGCTCCTTCGTGGGGCAGGGCCAGTGGAGGGCTTCAGGCTTCTCAAGCCGCGTATAATCCATACCACCGTACGACGGGGTGACCTTCGCAACTTCGGTAAAGATCTCTTCTGCACTCTTGTACGGGAACTGTTTTGCAAATCCCATGGCAGCCCCGAGTTCGCAGATGATCTGCCAGTCTGCCTTTGCCTCGCCGGGCGGATCCTGCGCCTTTCTCCACTTCTGGACGCGGCGTTCGGTGGAGGTCTGGGTACCATCCTTCTCGGCAAAGCAGGTTGCCGGAAGGACAACGTCTGCAAGCTGTGCGGTCTCGGTCAGGAAGATGTCCTGCACGATAATGAACTCTGCATTCTTCAGGCCTTTCTCCACGTGGTGAAGATCCGGGTCGGAGAGCATCGGGTTCTCACCCATGATATAGACGCACTTGACCTTACCGGGCTCGTCGGCAAGGGTGTTAATGAGCGTTGTCACCGTCAGGCCGACTTTACCCTCGGCGAGATCGGTCACGCCCCATGCATCCATCATCTTCTTGCGCATCTCGGGAACCAGCACCGACTGGTACCCGGAGTATACGTTTGCAAGGGCTCCCATGTCGCAGGCGCCCTGCACATTGTTCTGGCCCCGCAGTGCACAGATACCCGTGCCGGGCCTTCCGAGGTTCCCGGTCAGCATCTGGATGTTGGCAACCGACTTGACGTTGTCAACACCGGTTGTGTGCTGGGTGATACCCATCGAGTAGAGGACTGCGGACTGGCCGGATGTGCCAAACCACTCTGCCGCTTTGATGATGTCGCTTGCGGGAACACCGGTGATCTTCGAGACATTCTCCGGGCTGTAGGCCTCCTTCATCACGACCTCTTTGACCTTCTCGTAATCCTTGGTCCGGTTCTTGATGAAGTCCTTGTTCTCCCAGCCGTTCTTGATGATCAGCTGCATGAAGCAGTTCAGTAATGCCACATCGGTACCGGAGTAGAACTGCAGGTGCAGGTCAGCCTGCTTCCCCGTCGGGGTGAGCCGCGGGTCGGCGTAGATGATCTTTGCGCCATTAGCCCTGGCCTGCATGATGCGGCGCCCGATCAGCGGGTGCTGCTCGAACGTGTTGGTTCCGATGACAAGGAGACACTTGGATTCGGCAATGTCTGCAATCGACTGGGTCATTGCACCGGATCCGAATGCCCCGGCAAGGCCGACAACCGTTGAAGCGTGGCAGAGCCGGGCACAGTGGTCGATGTTGGGTGTTTTCAGGACTGCCCGGGCAAACTTCTGCATCAGGTAGTTCTCTTCATTGGAGACACGGGCCGATGAAAGGCAGGCCATCTCCTCTCCCTTGTAGGACTTGAACTTGGAGACGATCAGTTTGTAGGCCTCGTCCCAGCTGGCCTCGACAAACTTGCCATCCTTCTTGATTAGGGGCTTGGTGAGCCGGTCGGGACTGTTGATGAATTCCCATGCATAATTGCCTTTGGGGCAGAGCTTTCCTTCATTGACCGGATTGCGTTGCCACGGCTGGACGCCCACAACCTTCTTGTCCTTGACAACAAGATTGAAGCCGCAGCCGGTCCCGCAATACGGACACGTCGTCGGTACATACTTGAATTCCATGAAATTACACACCTCTTGATAAGTTGATATTGCAAAATCAGACAAAACACCATATAAATCTGTTGAATTTTTCGTAAAAAATCGAGAATACAAATGTTTTTTTTCAAAATGGGCTCATATTTTCTTGATTGAAGTAATTAATTAAAATGGACAATAAAACATTTTTCATTTATAGCGACCTGCAGTCAGGTTAAGCGCGCAGCTTCATTATCGTGAGATAGAATGAAATTATAAGAATTGATTCCTGCTGAAATGGGTTGACTTTCTGGGAGAAACGCATCTTTCCAACCATGACATCGCTGGTTCCATGGTAAAACGATAAGGATGTATATTGCCATGGGTTGACAAACGGGTTTACCTTAATGCGAATATACTATCAAAAAGTAGACTCGTTCTTCAAATTCGGCGTATAGTCTGGAGGATTCGGTCAATATCCATTATATCATTAATCGGGGGAATCATTGGAAGATCCCGAATCGACACAGGTTCTCCGCCCGGAACTCAGCAGGGTCCGGATGGTCTCAAGAAGCACGCCATTTTCAAAACTGCTCTTGACAAGATACGCATCAACTCCGGCACCTATTCCCTGCTGCACATCCTTTTGAGAATCAAGCGAAGTGACAAGGATTACCGGAAGTGTACCAAATCGCTTATCCTTTCGGATATTCTCTGCCAGCAAAAAACCATTCATCAGCGGCATATCAACATCAGATATCACAAGATCCGGCCGTTCCGCCTTCACTTTCACGAGTGCTTCCCGTCCGTTCGTCGCAGTCAGGACCTGATATCCTTCATGTTCAAGCAGGGTCTGCAGGTATGCCCGGGATGTCACCGAATCCTCAGCAACCAGGATCTGCCATATCTGGTCAGATACAGTCTCGCGATGTGTGACGGGGCATCCCCTGCGAAAGGCTTCCTGGATCAGTTCCGGGGGATCGAGTACCAGGGCAAGCGTTCCATCGCCGAGTATAGCCCCCCCGGAGATCCGTTTTACCCGGCGTAGTTGAGAGCCGAGCGGCCGGACTACAATCTCCTGCACGCGGATGATCTCGTCAACCGAGCAGGCAATCTGCCCGGCACCGTAGGCTAGGATAACAAGACAGATCGGTCCACCCGTTCCTAGTGATCTCTGGTATTTTTCCCCCAAGAGTTCAGAGAGGGTGTATATATTCGTCAATTCGTTAACACCAGAGATAGCAGCCCGTCCATCCTTCTCAGTGAGTGCATCCATTTTTACCCGGAGAACCTGCTGGACCTGTTGCATGGGAAGCACATAACATTGCGTACCCGCTCGTACAACTACACCCCGGAAGGTTACAAGCCGGACCGGTACATCAAGCGTAAACCGGGTGCCTTTATTTATCCGGGATGCGATCGTAACGTGACCTCCAAGACGGGTGATGGTATCTTCCACAATGGCAAGCCCAAGACCGCGACCGGAGATATCAGTCACTACCGGGTTCGTGGAAAAACCCGATCTGAAGATCAGCCAGATTGCCTCCTCATCACTGATCCTAATGCTCTCTTCCTTGGTGATTAACCCGGCCTTCAGAGCGGCTGAGCGGATCTTTGCCCCATCGATTCCCTTTCCGTTATCAGTCACCTCAATGGTGACCCTGCCCCCTGCGTGAGTCTGGATGTGAATCCTGACGCGCCCGGTTGCAGGTTTCCCGGCAGCTTCCCGAAGATCCGGGTACTCAATGCCGTGATCAATACTGTTGTAGACCAGGTGGATCAGCGGATCCTTGAGGGCATCAAGGATACGTCGATCGATCTCAATCTCGCCGCCAATCACCTCAAACGTAACCAACTTTCCGGTATTCTCATAATAATCGCGGACTAGTCCGGGAAAAGAAATGAGGATACTGGATGCCGGCATCAGGACCGCTTCATGGATCAGTTCGGTAAGACCTGTGGTACTGGATTCTAGGGCTGATCCATCGCGTTCCGTGGCCCGGATATGCGCTGCGAGATCATGCTCCAGGTTTATGATAAATTCCCGATCATAATCGATGAAGTTCATCAGGCGTTGAAACGGAAGGAGCAAATCGGAAGGTACCCGTTCTTCACCGGGGCCTGATATGTTACGACGAATCCGGTGAAGGTCCGAAAAGAGGAGAACCTGGTTCCGCCGCCATGCCACAAACCGGGAGCGCATCTCGGCGAGTTCCTGCCGCCGGTGCGCTATGAAGAGGCGTGTCGTTAATAGATCGTCCGACCCGGCAATGAGGCGATCCAGTTTATGGGAGGCAATCCGCACAGATCCGGCATCTCGGGTCGGGTATGCCCCGGGATACCCATAGGGTTCATAATATACGGGAGAACCCGGGAGGGAATCAAGATTGGAAGAGGGATGGGATGAGCGTCGGCTGGTTCCGACAGTTCTGGCTGCCTTGGAAGAACCTTGGTATATTACTTGTTTTTTAGAGTCCGAATGTCCACTTAAGGACGTGGTGTTTTCCGTTCCTGAGAGTGAACGAATCGATCCAATTACTTCACTGACCCGGATAGCGGAACGCTCATCCTCCAGCAGGGACTGCATGCTGCGAATTGCCCTGTACATAATAGTAAAGGCGCCTGCATCTGGTTCATATATCCCCTTCTTCATCCGTGAGAAGATATCTTCCAGGTTCTGGCAGACCGATTCGATCTCTTTCTTCTTCACCGCACGGGCGGCCCCTTTGAGGCTGTGGGTATTCCGGAAGATCTGCTCGACCAGCACTGGATCTGCAGGTGTTCCGGATCGCTGGAGCATGAGGAGGATATCGAGGATCTCCGTGACATGCTCCCGCGCCTCTTCCCTGAACGTAGCAAGAAGCCGTTTCTGGAATTCATCATCGGGTCCAGTCATGGCAAGGGCACTCGTTATCTAGACGTGATACTGGACGGTGAC
>Ga0265297_10007185_pt1 | contig 15584 bp, 9 predicted proteins | sample Munlanlwell13791_FD_192502 | JGI IMG/M metagenome (GOLD analysis project Ga0265297, IMG submission 192502) | Leachate microbial communities from a municipal landfill in Southern Ontario, Canada - Leachate well 137-91 | ecosystem: Engineered > Solid waste > Landfill > Unclassified | place... | reverse complement strand
CCGGAATCAATCAACCTGCAAACCCAATACTACCAGGCCCTGGGCGTGAGCGAATCACTGCCCCAATTCCGCGCCCGCTTGATCGCCAAAATTGACGCTGCCGCGACTAGCAATCCGCTCACCAAAAAAGTTATCAATGCCTATCAAAATACCACTCTACCATTGGTGGCAGTGGTTAATCCCAACCCGGACTTCAACCAATTTATCACCAATAATCAACAAAACAACTATGACACCGCCTATGAATTTTCCGATCAAGCCACTCTACCATCTAGCATGGGCGCGCAGCCGAGCGCCCCTACCGATACTATCACCATCAACAACACCCTGGCCGAAATCCAACTTGATCCTAATTCAGTTCACGTCACCCCGGCCGCCAGTTTGAATTGTCAAAATGAAAACTTGCCCGCCAACCCCATAACTGATTACCAGAACGTTTCCGGCGGCGGCACCGGCCTCACTACCGGCCAAACTTACTATATTTATCCCAAAATTGATCTCGCCGAAATATTGGTCCCCGGCCTCCGCGCCAACAATTATCAAAACCAGACCGGCAAATTCAAATATCTGGAGACCACCACCAATATTGTTCATAATTCATACCAAAATCCGATCAACATCAATATTATTGAATCTGGTACGGGCACGCTGCTGCGTGCCCCCAACGACACCAATCCCCTCCAGACCGCCATGGCCCAAAAATATCAACAGGGCAATGGCACCCAAGATTTACTGGCCCAGATCGGCGGCACGCCCTTTATTTTTTCCACTCTCAACTCTCTTTCCGCCGGCCACCCGGACCAAAATATACAGAACCTGGCCCAAGCCGGCTACATCACTACCACCACCCGCCTCTCCAATCTCGATCTCACTGGCATTCTCAATCTCGATACCGACAACGCTGACCTGGCTGATTTTATCAACACCATGGGCATATTCAAATCATTGCCCGATCACAATGTCCCGGCCGGTATCAATGAAGCCATCGGTTTAGTCCAACAAAATAATACTTTAACCAATATCACCAATACCTCCAGCACCATTGATCTGCCAACCATTGTCACTGAATTACAAGCCGGCAATTTCCACCCCCTTCTCGGTGAAATTCCCCTCCTGCAAGAACACCTGAAAGCGCTCTACCCCACTCTCGGAGAGACTACTATCAATAATCTTCTTCGCCAGCTGCAACGCCCCACTTTCGACAGTCTTACCGACCTGGTTCTGGCCATGATTTCCCAGACCATCTCCAGCCAAACCGGACTGGATTACCAAAGCGCCTTCAATATTGTCAGTCAGGATCTAGATGGTTATCCCCCCACCGCCGACAATTTATACCGTCTGCTCTCCAATCCTAGTACGGGCACGCTGCTGCGTGTCCCTACCGGCAATCCCGAATTCCTCACCGCCATTGACCAACTTTATCAACACGAAGAGCAGTCAGAAATAAGTCCAACCCAAATAAATAATTTTATTGGCATCTACCAATTCTTTTCCTCGATTGTCGGCCAAACAAAAATCAATAATTGGTTTGCCGACCAGGGTGGCATAACCGAAGTTGTCTTAAATCAAGACAGCAATACCATGGCTCACAATTTATTTACCTCTTTCCGCTCTGCTATCAAAAATTATCTGACCACCAATGGATACAATAATTCTATCAACATTGATGACCTGGAAAACCTGATCAATAATGATTTAGATAAATTTCTGACTGACACTTCCACCCATATTTTCCAAAATAATTATCTATCAGATTATCCGGAATTATCCGATAGCGTCCAAAACCTGCAAGACGGCCAGATCTCCACTTGCGAATCGATCAGTCTCCTAAATAATTTTGACAATTTCCTCAATAATATTCCCAGTATTTCACTACCCAGCGACAATCCCAATCCTGACAACAATCCTACCCCACCCACTGACGACAACAGCCAGGACCCTCAATTTGATGACCTGCAACAATTCTTTCAAGGCCCGGATCCCACTCAATTTGGCGACTATTTAGATGGCATCTCCCCCGATAAACTTTTCTCCGCCTGCCGCCAAAAAATCGCCCGCGACAATATTGTCCACTTGACCGATATCATCACTTCTTTTTACAAAAACAAACGCACTCTCAATATCTACGGGATTGATTATGACAATGACGGCCAATTAACCGGCACCGACCAGGACAATGCCGATTCCATCTTAACTTCTTTCTATCCCCACCAGGTTTTCTCCGATTTCGTTTCTGAAGTCCTCGATATCATCTCCGAACCCGTCGCCAAAATATTTGATTATGTCTGGCCCAAAGACACCACCGGCGTTTCCGATATCAATAAAAACAACGACATTTGGACCAATGACTGCGACGACCGCGACAATGATTATCTAGCCACCTGCAAACAGTTTATCCATGTTAGTTTTTGAGATATAATATATACTTGATCCTTTTAAAAAACACTATGAACGACGAAGCAAACATTACCGGTGGCGATACACCACAACGCATCCAACAAAAAATGCGGGAAGAAGTTGAGGCCGCCAAACAAGTCATGGCCATTCAACAAAAAGCCAAAGAAATTGGCGCCGGCAAAGCCAAAAAAGTGGAAAAAACCGTCGAGACTTTTCGCCATGAAGAGGAAGAAAAAATCGCTCAGGCCAAAGCCAAAAAAAATAATCTACCCTACATCAACCTCATGAACTATCCCGTCAGTCCCGACGTGCTGGCTTTGATCCCCCGCGATATTGCCGCCAAACACCGGGCGGTACCTTATCTTAAAGCCTCCAACAAAGTCCGCATCGCCGCCGTCGAGTTCAACCAGGCCACTCTGGAAGTACTCAAACAATTCCAGGACGCCACCGGCTATGAATTCCTCGTCAGCCTGGCCTCTGATTCCAGCATCGATTACATTATCAAGTTATACGATATTCTCGTCCCCGAACTATCCGATACGGCCAAAATTGATATCACCGCCGAAGACGAAACCAAATTTGAACAACAGATTTCCAACCTGGAAGATCTTAAAAATAAAATCAAAACCGTTTCCACTACCGAACTGGTGGATATCATCCTCACTGGCGCCGTTAAAATTGGCGCTTCCGATATTCATATTGAACCAACCGAAAATCAAGTACGCCTCCGTTATCGCTTAGACGGAGTACTGCAAGATATTGCCTTTCTCGATAAAGTGGCCTTCAAACCACTGTTATCCCGTATCAAATACCTCTGCAAAATGAAAATAGATATCCACAATATCGCTCAAGACGGCCGCTTTTCCATTACCGCCGGCAATTCCAAATATGACATTCGTGTCTCGCTTCTCCCCACCCTGCACGGTGAATCCACCGTCATGCGTCTCTTGGAACAAAGTGAAAAATTTATCACTTTGGCCGACCTCGGCTTTCCCGACGATATAAATCTGGCCATCAATTCCGCCATTCACAAACCCAACGGCATGATCCTCAACACCGGCCCCACCGGTTCTGGTAAAACTACCACTCTCTACGCCATTTTACAGGAATTAAATGAACCGGGCTCAAAAATAATCACCCTGGAAGATCCAGTCGAATACCGCATTACCGGCATTACCCAAAGCCAAATCGACGCCGAACGCGGCCACACTTTTGCCAAAGGCCTCCGCTCCATTCTCCGCCAAGACCCCGACATTGTCCTGGTGGGTGAAATCCGCGACTCCGAAACCGCCCAGATTGCCACCCAGGCTTCTCTCACCGGTCACCTGGTTTTATGCACTCTCCATACCAACAACGCCGCCGGCGCCCTGCCCCGTTTGATCGAAATGGGTGTCAAACCCTACCTGATCATCAGTTCCATCAATCTGGTGATCGCCCAACGTCTGGTCCGCAAAATCTGCCCACAATGCAAAATAGAATACGAACCCGACCAACTGGTCCGCGAAGAAATGCAAAAACTATTTGACCAAATCCCCGACTTCAAACGTCGCGGCCACGCTTCTATCCCCACCAAATTATTCAAAGGCCAAGGCTGCCCCACCTGCAATAACACTGGTTTCAAAGGCCGAATCGCCGTTATTGAAACCTTCGTCGTCACCCCCAAAATTGAAGAAGTCGTCCTCAAACAGTTAGCTCTTTCCACCCTCCAAAAAGTAGCTACCGAAGAGGGCATGCTCACCATGGAACAAGACGGCCTCCTCAAAGTCCTCTCCGGCATTACCACCATCGACGAAGTCTGGAGCGTGACGAAAGAATAATTACAGACATTGATTAATTGACTCTAACAATTTCTGTGTATCCAGATCGGTCGAATCAATTTGTTCGGCCATTTTGACATATGACAAAGCCTCTCCACAATCGCGGCCAGCCAGATATGTATAAGCATAAACCTGATATAAATCTTTCTGATCCAAAGTCGTACCATCCACATTGGATAAATAGGCCCGCGCCCAACCGGGCCAACCCATATCAGTTAAGACTTGAGCCGATTGAATAAAATAAGTATCCCCCACCAAACTCTCCAACGCCAATACCTGAACCCGCAATTGTTCCTCGTCATCGCCCCAACTTGACCAATTGGTCATTTTATCAATCTGCTCCCAGTCAGCCAAGACAATATTCAGCGCCAACTCCAATTGAAGAGACAAATCGCTCCGATAATTTTTATTGCCCGCCTGGCGCAAATAGTCATTTACCCCACTCCAATTTCCCTCGTCGCCCGCCATCACCGCCATCATGACCAAAGCCTGACCCTGATCTTGCGGATCAGAGTCTTTTGACATCTGACCGAAATACTGCCAAGCCACTTCATATTCCTTATTTAAAAAAGCCAATCTTCCCTCTTCAAAATTCACTCGATCATTGGCCCAGCCTTGTGCCACCAGCCAATCCAATTCATCTGTTGCCCGAGCATCGTTCAATTCCAACAGTAATATCGCTCTCTCCTGGCGATAACTCGGATAATCCAAGCCCATAAAATAGGCTTTTTCCAATTCCCACAACGCCATGCTGTCATTTTTTTTCACCAACCGATCCGCCTGCTGCAAGTAACCGGCAATTACCGTCGTTCGATAAGGTTTACTTAATTCCCACGCCCCCGCCCCCGCCGCCACCACCAAAAAAAACAGTAATAAACCGTAAATAACTTTGTAAAATATATTTTTTTTCGTCATCAATTAAAAATAAACTTAACTAACAATAAAAACTGTCATCCTGGAAAGAAAGCGATAGCGCTTCTTATCCAGGATGAAAACTACATTCCCAAGCTGCTCAACCTCGCCCGATAAACCGCCAACTTGCTTTCCGCCTCCGTCAGATTATCCCGATCCCGCTCTACCACTTCCGCCGGCGCGTTAGCCACGTAATTTTTATTGGCCAATTTTTGCTGCACGGACTGGATGTATTTCTCCAATTTTTCTATCTCGGCCACATACTTATCTTTAGCTTTATTCAAAGCCTCCGGCGGAACAGCAATCCCCACATCCGCCAAAGCACTTGCCACCACTACCATACCGGCCGATAATTTATCCACCAGCTCCATCTGCCCCACATTTTTAATTAAAATCCGACATATACGCACGCAGTCAGCTTGATATTCACTGTCAACATTAAATTTAATAAATAATTTAATATCTTTTTCATGCTGCCAATCAAAATCATGCAACATTTTTCTCGTACTATCGACTACAACTTGAATAGCATTAAAATTACTCACCAGGGGCAATGTCTGAATATCTTTTTCTCGATCATCAATCTGATCACCAACCAGCCAACTAGCTTCAATTAATTTACCCCACTGACCCTGACCCACGTTTTCCCAAATCACCTCAGTCACATAGGGAGCAAAAGGATGCATCAATACTAAAACGTTAGACAAAACATAAAGCAAAACCGAGTGCACCACTTTTTTTCTTTCTCGATCATCACCAAACAAATCTCCTTTCACAATTTCCACATACCAATCAGCCAAATCATGCCAAATATATTCCTGCAATAACTCCACCGCCAAACTCAAGCGATAATCATCCATCATCCTAGTATCCCGATAAGTAACCTCATCTAATCTATCCAATATCCAACGATCTTCCAATCGTAATTCCATTTTCTCCAAATCGGCTATATTTATTCTTTTTCCATCATAATCATCATCTAAATTTGTCAACACAAACCGGGAAATATTCCACAGTTTATTCACAAAATTACGCTGCCCAATAATCTTTTCCTCCCGCAGGTGCATGTCATTACCGGCCGGATTGGCCACTAGCAAAGATAACCGCAACGCGTCAGCGCCGTATTTTTCAATCACTTCCACCGGATCAATCCCTGTTCCCGATGATTTACTCATTTTTTTACCCTTTTCATCCACCAACATGCCATGGAAATAGACTTTTTCAAAAGGAATCTCTCCCTGTAAATAAGTGGTCATCAAAATCATGCGGGCCACCCAAAAAAAGATGATGTCATACATCGTTTCCAAAAGCTGCGTCGGATGAAAATATTCCAGATCTTTCGTCTCATCCGGCCAACCCAAGGTGGAAAATGTCCACAATGACGAAGAAAACCAGGTGTCCAAGGTGTCTTCGTCTTGGATCCACTCCCCATCACTGGGCGGATGATTGCCGATATGGATATTGGCATTATTTCGTACGGGCGGTCCCATGTGTCCGCCCTTCCTGTGCCCGCCCCCCGGGTCGAAATGCGGGTCGACACATGGGTCGAAATGCGGGTCGACACATGGGTCGACCCCTACAATATTATCCTTTCGATACCAAACCGGAATCCGATGCCCCCACCAAATTTGCCTCGATATACACCAATCCCGTAAATTTTCCATCCAATTAAAATATACTTTTTCCATTCGTTTCGGCATAAATTCAATCAAACCACTCCTCACCACATGCAACGATACATCTTTCAAAGAATATTTTCGACCCGCTTCCAAATCCAGTTCATCAAAATTCCATTTACTCACTTTTTTATTCACATCCACAAACCATTGCTCACTAGTCAATGGTTCTACCGCCGTACCACAGCGATAGCATACCGACAAACTATGATTGATTTCCTGTTCGTCAGCAATCAATCCCTTTTTCCGCAAACCCGCCACCACTTTGGCTCGCGCCTCTTTGACAGTCAACCCGGCATATTCTTTTCCCGCCGCCTCATTCATTTTCCCTTGCTCATCAATAATCTTGATTATTTTTAAACCATGTTTGGTGGCCATTTCAAAGTCCACCTGACTATGCGCCGGTGTCACTCCCAAAGCTCCCGTCCCAAAATCTTTCTCCACCCCAGGATCGGCAATCACTTTCAATTCCAATTTTTGTCCACAAAAATCAGCCGTCAGAGTTTCGCCAATAAATTTATGGTAACGCTCATCATCAGGATGGACCGCCACGGCCGTATCAGCCAGCTTGGTTTCTGGCCTGGTCGTCGCGATCGTAATCGGAAATTTGGCATCGTACTTGAAAGTGTACAAAATTGTCTTTTCATCTTCATATTCCACTTCATCATCTGCCAGTGTGGAAGCGCAACGCGGACACCAATTGACAATCCGATTACCGCGATAGATCAAACCATCATTATACAAACGCTTAAATGCCTCATCAACTGCTCGTGACAGCTCATCCGAGAAAGTATAGGCCTCTCTGGACCAATCGCAACTAGCACCCATGGCTCTAATCTGCGCTCGAATCGTATCCTGCGACTGGGCCACATATTCTCTCACTCGATCTAAAAATTTCTCCCGGCCCAATCCCTCCCGCGTTAACCCTTCTTTGGCCATAATTTTCTCCACCTTGGTCTGCGTCGCGATCGCCGCGTGATCAGTACCCGGTAACCACAAAGTGCTATATTTTTTATTTCCCCGGTCATCAATACTCATCCGTTTATACCTGATCACCGCATCCTCCACCGTCATCCCCAACGCATGCCCCAAATGCAACACTCCCGTCGCATTCGGCGGCGGCATCATAATCACAAATGGTTCTTTATTTTCATCAATCTCCGATCGAAAATACCCTCCCTCTTCCCACATCCGATAAATATCAGCTTCATATTTATTTGGCTCGTACGCCTTGGCTATCTCTTTTGGCATATACTAAACTCCCAAAATTAACATTGATCACACACATACATCATAAATTAGAAATTAGGAATTAGGAATTAATATTAAAGTTCCCAATTCCCCCTCACCCCCAACTCCTGCCAACTGACAAAATCGCTTTTAAAATATTTAAACATCCCCGCTACCGAGATTTTAAGCCCATTGTCGGTACAATATTTGATCGGCGGCACGATTAATTTATCACCAAATACTTCTTCCATCCTTCCCCGCAATCGCTTATTGGCCGCCACCCCACCCACTACTGTCACATTTTTAACCTTGAATTCTCGATAAGCTCTGGCCGTTTTGGCCACCAAAACATCCACCACTGCCTCCTGAAATTCATCGGCCAATTGCGAAATGTCCGCCCCCGCCATATCACGGATTTTGTACAACAAGGCCGTTTTCAAACCCGAAAAAGAAAAATTATAATCACCGCTATCTATCATCGGTCGTGGTAATTTTGGGCGGGCGGGTTTAAAACCCGCCCCTACATTGTATTCCTCGGCCTCTCTGGAAATTGACGGTCCCCCTGGATACGGCAATCCCAATATTTTGGCCGCCTTATCAAAAGCCTCCCCCGCCGCGTCATCAATTGTACTACCAATCATTTGATAATCCCCCCAATCATTCATCAACACCAATTCCGTGTGCCCACCACTCACAATTAATACCAAAATTGGAAATTGGATATTATCCGTACGGGCACGCTGCTGCGTGCCCCTACCATTATCACCAATCTGCAATCTCTCAATAAATGCTGAATAAATATGCCCCTCCAGATGATTAACCGAAATCAACGGTTTACCTGTCATCATAGCCATGGTTTTCGCCGTCATGGTCCCTACCAGCAAGGCTCCCACCAAACCCGGTCCATTGGCCACCGCAATTCCATCCAGCTGGGACCAATCCAATTTCGCCTCAACCATTGCCTCTTTAATTAATATATTAATTCTCTCCACATGCACCCGACTGGCCAATTCCGGCACCACCCCACCATATTCCCGCTGCAAATCAACCGACGAACTCAATTTTTCCGATAATATTTTTATCCCAATATTGTCCGGACGGCCATGGCGGTCGTCCCTTCCGGAAGGGCGGGTTTCAAACCCGCCCCTACCGGCCACAATCGCCACCCCTGTTTCGTCACAACTGGTTTCAATCCCTAAAATATTAAAATTTTGTTTATTTGTTATCATAATCATATTACTTTAAAATTTTAAATTTTAAATTTAAAATTAATCATAAATTGCCCAACCCCTGCTCTAAATTATATAATAGACTAGGAGATAAAACATGTCACCAATCATCACTAAAAAAGATATTAACCAATTTGTGGCCAACAATAATCCACGCGCTATCAACCAGACCGGTTACTGGCTGGATATTGAAAAAGCCTCCGGCCACCATGCCTACATCATTTACACCTCACTGCAAGGTGAAATTGCCGCCTCCGCCATGCTGATCAAACAACCCCTCCCGGCTGGCAAAAACTACCTTTATTGTCCCTATGGACCAGTTATTAACAAAAACTTAAAACCGGACCAAATATACGGCGTACTCAATGATCTCATACACGAAATCAAAAAATTTATTGATCTCGGCAACACCATCTTTATCCGTTTTGAGCCCTTCCATCAACCCTGCCACACCATCTATTCTGCCTTGGAAAAACTGGGATTTAGAAACACCCCCAATTTTACCCAACCCAAAGACACCCTGATCCTCAACCTTATTCAAGGAGAGACTGAACTCATGAAAAATATGAAACAAAAAACCCGTTACAACATTCGCCTGGCCGCCAAAAAAGAGGTCAAAGTTATCAAATCCAACGAAACACCGGCTGTTGATGTCTTTTACGAGCTCCTACTAAAAACTTGCGACCGCGATAAATTCCGACCTCATCCCCATGAACATTATGAAAATATACTCAAATTTCTTGGCCCCCAGAAAATTGCCTATGTCTATCACGCGCAGTATGAAGATAAAATTATCGCCAGCATGATTGTCACCTTTTTTGGCCGAATCGCCACCTATCTGCATGGCGCTTCCAGTAATCACTACCGCAACCTCATGCCCACCTACGCTCTGCAATGGGCCGCTATCAAAGACGCTTTGGACCAAGATTATCGCTTCTACGATTTTGGTGGCATCGCCCCACCCCATTCACCCGGAAGCCACCCTTGGCAAGGCATCACTCAATTTAAGCAAGGCTTTGGCGGTATCCCCATCACCACTATTGGCCATATGGAAAAAACCACCAGCCACCCCTGGCATCTGGCCTATAAAATGGCTAAATTTGCCCAGCAAAGCTAGCCTTACATTTCCCAATTCATCAATCATATTTACACCCCCCACCCTAGTTACTATACTATGGGTGAATCATTAATTTTTTTATGTTTTCTTCCATCAAAAAACTCATCCCCCCCTGGGTTATCAGATCATACCACTGGTTCAAAGCCGTCTTGGCCGCCTATTATTTTGGCTTCCCCAGCCAAGACATGGTCGTCATCGGCATTACCGGCACCAACGGCAAAACCACCACCTGTAACCTGATTGCCAAAATACTGGAAGAAGACGGTCACAAAATCGGCTTAGCCACCACCATCAACTTTCAAATCGGACGCAAAAAATGGGTCAACACCACCAAATTCACCACCCTTTCCGCCTGGCAATTGCAATCTCTACTTAGTCGCATGAAAAAATCTAAATGCCGTTATGCCATAATTGAAGTATCTTCACACGCCATCGAGCAATATCGGATTTGGGGAATTGATTTCGATATCGTCGCCTTAACCAACCTGACCCGCGAACACCTCGATTATCACCAAACCATGGAAAATTATCTCCACAGCAAATCCAAGTTGTTTAGCCAACTATGCAGATCCAGACGTAAGCAAAAAATAAAAAAAGTCAGCGTGATCAATCTCCAAGACTTAAGCTGGCCACAACTTATCAAACAGCCAGCCGATAAAAAATACACTTTTTCTCTGACCAAACAATCGCAAATTAAACTTAGTAAATATCCCCACGCTATTTTTTTGTACGTCAACAATCTTGAACTAAACACCGCCGGCTCAACTTTTACCATCAATACCCCTCACCATCGTCGCACCATGACCCTCCACATCCCGGGAAAATTCAATGTACAAAATGCCCTTTTGGCTACTTGCATCGCTCGTTCTCAAAAAATTAAACTCAAAACTATCCGTGACGCTTTAGCACAAATTGATCTGATTCCCGGCCGAATGGAAGCAGTCGATTTAGGCCAACCGTATCGAGTCTACATCGACTACGCCCTCACCCCCGACTCACTCGAAAAACTGTACAAAGATACCATCAAACCCATGGCCACCAAGAAAATTATCGCTGTCATGGGCGCCTGTGGCGATCGCGACCAGGGCAAACGACCCATCATGACCAAAATTGTGGGTGAATATGCCGACAAAATAGTCCTCACTCATGAAGATTCTTGGACCGAAGATCCACAAACTATCATTTCCCAACTGGAAGCCGGCCTGATTGCCAATGCAAAAAAACTTAATCGAGATTATTTCATCATTCCCAATCGCCAAGAAGCCATTCACAAAGCCCTCACCTTCGCCAAGAAAGATGACATCGTCGTTATAACCGGTAAAGGCGCCGAAACCAAAATGGTCTATCCCGACCGCGTTATTGACTGGAATGAAAGACGAGTAACGGAAGAACTAATCAAAGAGGTCTCACACGTTAATTAATTACAAATGACAATATTGTAGGGGCGGGTTTATAAACCGCCCTTGATCGTGGTATAACTATTGTTATTAAAAATTTACGTGACTCGCAATAGATTTCGCGTTAAATATATCTTGTAAATCAACATTTCGACCACGAGTTTGGGCGGGTTATAAACCCACCCCTACAATATTGTCATTTGTCATTCGTAATTATTTACTCTTCCCCGCGATCCGGCGGTGCAAAAAGTAGATCATTGCCCGCAGGGCCATGATCAGAAAAAAGACATAGCTTAGGTTGTCAATCAACTCGACATTGTCGTCCATGACTACTTTGTCACTGATAAACCAAGCCAAGATGATAAACAAAACCAAAGTCAGCAAGATCGGGTAAATATATCCGGGCCGCTTTTTCAAAATCTCCACCACGTCATCTTTGACATCCATAATCAAAACTGCCACAAATAATATAAACGCCAACACCACAATTAGATCAATCATAATTTATTAAATTAATATTATTTATTATATCGTACGGGCACGCTGCTGCGTGCCCCGCTGCTGCGTGCCCCTACATTATTTATCATCTTTCTTTTTATTCAGGATATACAACACCACCGCAATCATGCCACCCACGATCAAAACCAATAATATCAAAAATAACCACCAGAATTTAATCAACAACGACCCGATTAACACCATCAGAAAGGCTATCACGGCTGCTATCAATCCGGCCACATTGCGGGCCGCGTCGCCAACTAGGGGAATAAAATCCAGCAAAGCCAGCAGAGGACCAATAATTGAAGTCAAGCCAATTACTAACAATAACCAGATAATCACTTTCAAAAACCAGTACCAGAAATTTTCCTCTGTTTTCAACGTCTTCATTAAGTCTGAATCTGATTTGTTGGTAATAATATACTGACTGCCACCGGATATTTTGTCATTATTTAATTCACCCACCACAATCAAATTCTGCTCGGTATCCAGATATGTCACCACCAATCTTTCGTCGCCCAATTCGGGCGTTCGGGTTTCACCCTGAGCCAATTTTACCCAGTCACCAAACTCATCGGTCCAATATTCGGCCCGGGAATAATCCATCTTCAATGTCGCCGCCGCCGGATCAATTTTAATCTCACCCAACGTAAATTCACCCCAAACAGGATCAGTTGTCCGGGTATCCACCCATTTATCCACCAATTTGGTTGTCTCGACAGTCTCCTCCACCTCTCGCCCCTCTCTATCCACCGTCTCGGTATCATACTCCTTTTCCTCCACCTGCTGATATTCCTGCTCTGCCGAAGAATAATACAACACCTCACCCACTTCCGGCGCCACCACTGGACTGACCACGGTGACTTTATCACCCACCTTTACTATGCCACTCTGCCCGGCCACTTCGCTCGGTGTTCGCAAAGACAATTGCCCGACCAGCTCGGAAGATTTATTGAACCCCTCGCTATAAAACAGCAACACCACGGCGATAATGATTAAAATTGGCGCCGTACAGGCCGCCCCCACCGCGCTTTTTACCCCCCGATACTTCTTAGCCAGATAGTTTGAACTACCTTTGTCCACACTTTTAACCACTTTTTTTTCAATAATTTCTTCACCCATAATATTTAGTTAATAATTATCAATAACTATTTATTGTAAACAACTTCTAACTGTCATCCCCGACCGGAAGCGAGTCAGCGAGCGCTCAGGTCATCGGGGATCTCATAAATAACGCGTCTATAAAAAACTTAATAATGAGATCCCCGATAGCCGGAACGCTCCGCTTCCGGTCGGGGATGACAGCCTGGCTGTCATTTCCCCATCCCCAAAATAAGATGCGCCAGCGTCCTCACTCCCGCTCCGGTGGCTCCTCGAGTAAAATACGTCCCCTCGCCATCATGACTAGCCAAAGAGGCCATATCCAGATGCACCCACTTCACACCGTCTTCCACAAATTCATTGAGAAACAGACCACTAGTCATAGTCTCCGGACCCTTGTAACTAATATTTTTGGTATCAGCAAATTTTGATTTGACCCTTGACCGATACCCTTCATACAAAGGAAATTCAATCATCTCTTCCCCGGCCATCAAACCGGCCTTTTTGGTTCTTTCCATCAATCGCGAATCATTGCCCATCACTCCCATAAATCTTGGCCCCACTGCCCGTAACATCCCACCGGTTAGAGTAGCAATATCGACTAAGTAATCCAGTTTGTGCTTATCTTGCAGATAACTCATCGCGTCCACCATGACAAGTCGGCCCTCCGCGTCCGTATGAAAAATCTCCACTGATTTACCACAATAGGAAACCAAAATATCGCCCGGCTTGTAGGAATTGCCACTGACCATGTTTTCGGCTAGCGGCAAAGCGGCTACCACATTGATCTTAGGCTGCAATTGACCCAAGATATACAAAAGACCCAGCACCGCTCCCGCTCCCCCCATATCTTTTTTCATGTTGAACAACTGCCAGCCCCCGGCATCCCCGGCTTTAATATTTACCCCACCCGAATCAAAAGTAATTCCTTTGCCCACTACCCCCACGGTGGGATATTTGGTCCCGGCCTGATAATTCATCACCACCAGCTGCGGTGGATTGGCACTACCTTTCCCCACCCCGTAGAGACAACCCATCCCCTCTTTTTTTATCTCTGTTTCATCCAGCACTTTAGTATTGATCTTCACTTTCTGCATCATCTTTTTGATAATGCTGGCAAAATTTTTGGGAGTCAGCACATTACTAGGCTCGTTCCCCACGTCTCGCGCCAACATCACCCCACTAGCCTCCAATTCGCCTAACAATATGGCCTTTTCCAAGGTGCGACGATCTTTGCTCTCGCCCACCAAAATTATCTCCGTTAAATTTTTCCCCGCTTTCTGTTCCAGATATTTTTCGAAACGATACAAACCCAGCAGCGCCCCCTCCACCACCGCCCGCGAGGAATCAGGCATGGACCACTCCCGTACATTGGGCATGATCAAAGCAATTTTCTTCAAACCCACGTCCCGCAATGATTTCACCGCCCGGGCCGCCGCCGACCGCAGCGGATTCAAAGTGACCTCTTTACCCAAATCATAGCCCACCAGCGCCACTCGCCCGACATTTTTACTTTTATCAAACGTATGAAAATACATAAACTGATCCTGCCCGCTTTCAAACTCGCCCGTCTCAAACATCTGCGCCACCAGTCCATCCACCATCTTATTAATTTCCCCCTCCAACCCCCGCACCGCCACCCGCCCTTTCTCATTGAAAATCACCACCGCATCAGCTTTTAAATCTTCCAGTTTGTCACAATACACATTCAGTTTCATGTTTACCTCCTCCTAAAAATATTCCACTAATTTTATTCTATCATTTTTTCTAAGTCAAAAGTTAGTAGGTTTCTTTTTACTTTTAACTTATATTCTTAACTTTTAAATTTTTCAAATTCGCCATCCCTTTCAAAAAATGATACAAAAAAAACCGCTGATTTAGTCAGCGGTTAATATTATTAGATTCAATCATTCAATTTTATTCTTCTCCGGCAACCGTACCCGCCAACAATGCCTCAGATGAAAGATTGGCTGTCACATTGACATTCTCATAATATTTTCCAAAAACATTCACAAAATTTTCCGTTTCCTTCATCATTTCTTTTTTTATACTCTCCGCCTGGTTTCCAATTAAAGTATTCATACCCTCAATACTCGCCCCCATGGCTGTATTGGGAAACTCCTTGTACATATAAGACAAATACATACCTCTTACACCCTCCATTTGCTGTGCAGTTAAGCCAGGGATAGACCGGTCAACGTTGAAAGTTT
>Ga0265297_10007184_pt1 | contig 15585 bp, 16 predicted proteins | sample Munlanlwell13791_FD_192502 | JGI IMG/M metagenome (GOLD analysis project Ga0265297, IMG submission 192502) | Leachate microbial communities from a municipal landfill in Southern Ontario, Canada - Leachate well 137-91 | ecosystem: Engineered > Solid waste > Landfill > Unclassified | place... | reverse complement strand
TTGCCATGTGTTCCGCTTCCGATGCATTGGACATTGCTCTTGCCGCTGAAGGTGTTGATATTTGCAGTCCTGAATTTGACGGAGATCCCATGGATCCGAATGCGGAAAAAAAACTGGATTTCAGTAAAACTTTGGCGTTTCAAAACTTCTCATTAATTAAAAGCCCCTATATCTATGAGTTTTCAAGTATTGATGCAACTGACCACAGGGCTGTTCAGGAACAGAATGATTATTTTGTGCTTTTTGATTTTTCTGCAAAATGGGATATCGTACCCACTATACTTTGTCAGAATCATACAAAGATTATTAAAGGATTTATGGGACAAACTACTGCTTTCAGAAAGACTTATATAAAACCCAATGTTCTCATTTTAGCTGAAAACAAAGCACTCGATGAAGCTCGCTATATTCATGGAGAATTAGGAAAGGGCATGTGGACCTTTTATGGCGGTCACGATCCCGAGGATTATCAGCATTTTGTTGGCGAACCTCCCACCGATCTAAGCCTTTATCCTGCCTCATCCGGATACCGACTTATTTTGAATAATGTCCTTTTTCCTGCTGCAAAAAAGAAAAAGCAGAAAACGTAGTTTTTATTAATTTAGAATTCCATAGTTTTTAATTTTTTTCTATCTTTACATTTCAAAAAAATAGTGTAAAATAAGTAAATGCTTTATTTTTCTTTTTATATAAGCAAAATGATATTATTTATACTTTGTTTGTTAGGATAATGAATTAAAAATAAAAACTATGAAAAAATTGATCGTCTTACTCATTGGAATTATCGTTTTTTCATCACTGTATGCCAAAGATATTTCCTTAAAGTTTGAAAACAAGCTGAATATGGAGGTAACCGTTTATACGGGGCTAATCACCTCCAAAGACAATCATTATTCGGATGAAGAATTGATTCAGTACAAGTCTGATTTTGGATTTACTACTTTGTCGCGTCCTATTAAGGCAAAGAAAAAAGGACAATCTATGGTGAAAGAAGCCAAAGGAAGTCAGATTTTAGTAGTGTTTGGTCTATATACGGGTGGGGGCAGGACTGAAGTTTTCAGATATAAAGTCAGAGATATTAAAGCACCCCTGACTATTATATTTCAATCTGTTCCTGTCTATGAGCCTAGTATGACTTACTACAATGTTGCCAAAGGCCTTTTATCAACAGGTGACGCAGGGCAATCCATTTCTGTCGGGAATGTGCAGGTGACCGGAAATTTTGTGTTTTACGATATAGTCACTGAAAATCTGAATGATTTATATGTTATGCGTCCTAATGAAAAAATACCCTATGAACGCGAAGGAGGTGAAGACAACGAAGTAGGCGATTTCCTTTATAAAGATGCCAAACCTGTGTATGTTAATGCAAAAGGAAAAATTTCTCTAACCATTACCGAAACTCCCGAAACACCGGATGATGTTTTTAATGAGGTAGTCATTCCTGCAATAGAAAAAATGCCAAGCATTTTTGGCTCCACTGAATATAAATTCCTGACATGGAATATAATTAATAGTGGCAAAGTTGTCAATAAACCTATTGAAAAAAGTTTTACAAAATTGATTAATGCCTGCAGGGAATTTGACAAAAGAGCCGTTTTCGAAAGATATACAAGGGATATTCTGATGAATGGGAAGTCTGATTTTCATCTTTATTTAATTACCAGTGCACAGAGAATTGATAGTTTATTCATTACTGAATCTGAAATTGAGCCCCTTCAGGAAACAGACCTAATAAAAGAAGAAGATCTGATCACACCGAAAGGGAATTATCGCTTTACAGGCAAAGAAAAAACAGTGTACCAACAGGCCTTTGCCATTAAAGACCTGAATGCAATTGACCTGACCCCTTTACTTCAGTATAAAGTACTTACCGAAGGTCAATTTGGGAAAAGCGAAAGTGCAGCTGTCAATTTGTTGGAATTATATAGTGAATTAGGAAACTACATTGAATTACCTGCACTCTCAGAGGATGTTATGAGTATAAGTAAACCGGCATACACAATAACTACTATCCAACAGACTCTTGTTTCTTCCGGATTACTTGAAAAAATTGAGGCGAAATTGAATCAGGATCAGGCTTTACCCATTCCTATTACCATTTCCATAGCGTTAAAAACAAAATTGGAAAAAGGCCGTTAATTCGCACTTGCCGGAGGTCTTTTATTGGTCTTTCTTTCATTGAAAAGTAAGCCTGATGTGGACTCAGTTGATTTAAACCCACCTGATAAATGGTATATATGATGTATGCCATTGATTTTCAAATAGGAAATTAAGGATAGGGATAAAAATCCATCATCACAAAGCATGCAAACTTCTTCGATTTCACTAAGAGATTGCCTGTTTTTCAGAATATCTTTGACCTGCATATTGACTGAATCTTTGATATGCTTGCGGTGGTATAAATTTGATGGCCGAATATCAATGATTGTCATCTTTCCATGATTGATTTCAAGTAATAATTCATCAGCTTCAATACTGATAATAAGGTCAATGCTGCGTTCTGCTTCCTTCCATTTTTCATAACCTTCCGAAAACAAGCCAATTACATTATTAAGTTTTATGGTTTGAAAAAACTCCCCAAGTAAGGTGTCTTCTTCTTTCCCGGAAATAAAAACGATACCCATATCGGCATAAAGAAAATGGTTGGCTATGTGTTCAAAATGATTTAAAGGTAAGCACAAGGAGCCGGGGATAAATCCGGATGAAAACTCATCAGGGTTTCGTAGGTCAACGATCGGATGCCCCTTCTTAATTAATTTGTCAAATTCAGAAATTGTATTAATTCTGTGGACCATGTAAAACTTGATTCATACGTTTTGAACTTTTCTGAGCTTTAAATTCACGCAAATAGTAAGGTTCAAAGTACCGGATATCTTCAAATATCTTCATGTTATATTTATGTGTAGTCAATCCGCTTAATAGGGTTGCATCTGATTCCCGGATGGATGAATAAACTGCATTTGGATGATTTTGGTATTGTAAAGTCCAGGAATCAACGGCATTGCCGGTAAAAACCACTTTCTTTTTATCCAGTGAGGATAATATGAGTTCATCATCAAATTTACTACAAGTATAATCGTACACTAAATTCATGTTTTGATCAAATAAACAAAAGTAGACCTCTTTATTCTTTGATTCCATCATGGGACATATATATAAATCTTCAATGCTTTTATGCGCGTGTGCCTTTGCAAGAGCCTCCAGGCTATTAATGCCGATCAGGGGAATAGATGACCCATAGCAAACCCCTTTGGCAACAGCAATCCCGATCCGTAAACCTGTGAATGATCCTGGTCCGGCATTTATCCCAATGGCATTAATTTCTGTCAAGGATAGGTTCGCTTGTTTCAGGCAATTTTCTATAAATGATGTCAGAAGGCTTGAATGTACGTTCTTGTCACTTACTTTTAGATGACATAATATATGATTTTCTCTGGAAATTAATACAGAGCAAATATCAGTGGATGTGTCAATACAAAGGAAGTAAGCCATTACTTTATAAAATTGAGAAAAACATTCTGATAATCACAAGACTAACTACGACAACAAAAATAATACGTATAGTGATCTCCGACAATTTGGCGGCAAGTCGAACTCCTAATGGTGCAAAGATCATGACTCCTGCCACCAAAGGCAAAGTGATATCCGGCTTAATATATCCGATAGCTACTTGGGTGATGGATGAAGATTGTTGCAGACTGTAGGCTATGATATTGAAAAGTGCCATCAGGGGCATTACTCCAAGAGAAATACTGGTCGCTTTCTTGATTTTTAAACGATGAATATCGGAAAGAATGGGCACAGTTACCACACCGCCACCCAAACCAGATAGAGCAGAAAAGATACCTGTAAAGATTCCGGTTATTATAAAATGCCTTGAAGAAATATTATCCAGAAATTCCGTATTTTTTTTATTGCGAATACTCCATATCATCTTAATAATTAAAGCGGCAAGGATACTGATAAAAAACAGGGAAAACCTTCCTTTGGAATACCAGTCGAAGTGGATAATTAAAAAGGAAAAGGTAAAAGATAGACTAATAGTCGTTACTGTGGTCAGAAGAACTTCTTTAAGAAAAAAGTTTTTCATTCGGATTTGTTGAAAGGATCCGAAAAGACTACTGAAAAAAATCGCAAGAAATGAATTTGACAATACAAATCTTGTCAATTCGATGTCGGAAACATGCAATCGCTCAAAATAGTATGTAAGAATGGCCACATTTATGATACCACCACCAACACCCAGTAATCCTGAAATTGTTCCGGCCAGACAACCCGCCAGGAAAAGGAAAATAATATCGTAATACTCAATCATAAGTGAAAAATTGTGGACTCAAAAATAAGAAGAAATGGGATTGCTTAATTTTGAACTTTTAACATGGCCTCATACTTTTCGGGATGATTGAAGAGTTCCAGTGCTTCAAGCACTTCTCTGTCTTTTTTTATGTCTGATCTGACGCGGCCGTTATGATAATAATATCGGAGTACCAGTTCTCCTTCAATTATTCTCATAATCTGATCTTTGTAAATGAAGAGTTCCTCTTTTTTATGTTTTTTAAGTTCTTCAAGAATCCGGGTATAATCGCCTTGAATAATATCAAAATATTTTTCTTCTTCTGCATTTCTTTTTACTTCTTCCAGGGACTTTTCAGTATCTGTTTTGTAATTAATTGACTTGGAATCAACAAAAGAAATGAAGTCGCTATACATTTCGTCAGTAAAAACGAATACTTCAGGGGAATCAATCTTTGAGTGCCGGCTCTTAAATAATGTTGCGTAATCAAAAATAAGAAAATTGTCATTTAACGCTTTTATAATTTCGGATTCACCGGGTTTTTCCAACACAATGTCTGGAATAATTCCTTTACCATCAATCACTTTCCGGCCATTTTTTGTTTTGAATTCAGAAGTCAGAGAATCAGGAATTTTATTGGCTACCCCCTTTTCATCCCTATTGCTGTAATCAATTTCCTGAATACATCGGCCACTGGGTATATAGTATTTTGATGTAGTAACTTTCAGCGAAGTGTTATAACTCAGGTTCCGTGTAGTTTGAACCAGTCCTTTCCCTAAAGTCCGTTGCCCGATAATTACCGCACGGTCAAGATCTTGCAGTGCTCCTGCAACAATTTCACTTGCGGAGGCAGATCCTCCATTTACCAAAACTATAAGCGGTATATCCAATGCAATAGGATTTTCATAAGTTTTGTATTCTTTATTCCAGGATTCCACTTTACCCTTGGTGCTGACAATTAGTTCTCCCTTATCTACAAAAAGGCCTGCCAACCTAACTGCCTCAATCAGCAATCCACCAGGGTTATAACGAAGATCAAGTATCAGGCCTTTAAGGTTGTGCTGATTTTTTAATTCCAACAGCGATTTTTTAACATCATCGGTGGCATCGTTTTTAAATTGGCTGAGGTTGATATACCCAATATTATTATTTAGCATTCCGTAATAAGGGATATTGGGGATTTGAATTTTATCCCGCACCAGAATTTTTTCATACTTTTTGTTTTCTACAGGCCTTTCAATCAATACCTTGATCTCAGTTCCGGGTTGACCTTTTAATAAAGCACTTACATCAGATGTGCTCATTCCTTTGGCAGATTTTCCGTCAATTTCAAGAATAAGGTCCCCTGCTATTATCCCCGCCTTATCAGCTGGAAATCCTTCATAAGGTTCTGTAATTAACACATAATCCCCTTTTTTGGCGATCATGGAACCTATTCCACCATAGTTTCCGGTTGTCAGGTATTTCACATCTTCAATCTCTGATTCTGAAAAGAATACCGTATAAGGATCGAGTGATTTTAACATGGCTTTAATGGAAGTTTGAATGAGCTCCGAGGGATTAATTTCATCAACGTAATAGGTGTTTAATTCTTTGAATAATGTGACAAAAATGTCAAGGTTCTTCGAAATCTCAAAATAATTATCAGACTTCGCGGATGGTTCGGTTTTTTCTTTTTTACTGTTTGAATTTTGAGCTTCAGCATGAAATGACATTATCGTCAGAAGAAGCACGAAAAGAAAAACAGGCTTGAATGATTTCATAAAAATATTTTTGATCATGGGAATGGTTTTAAAATCTGTCATTTTTACCGCAATAATAATAATAAAATTCATAATTTACAACAATTATGGAACAGGATCATGTCCGCTTCCCCCCCACCAGGGATTACAGGAAATGATTCGCCTCAACGATAAAAACAGTCCGTAAAAAGGCCCGTGTTTACGTAATGCTTCAATGGTATATTGAGAACAGGTGGGAGTATACCGGCAGCTTGCAGGAATAAGCGGGGAAATTGCAGCCTGGTAAAAGCGTACTATTAATACCATAAGCCATACAATAGGCCTAGTTATGTATTTTAGAAAATTTTTCAATGATTTTTTCAATGGAGTTCTTTAAATTCTCAAAAGGAACAAGCTCCTTGCCAATATACATAAACATCATGGCTATATGTTGTTCTTTTTGACTTAAAATGTGATAAAATCGGAACTTATTGAGACGATATAACTCTCTCATTTGTCTTTTAATTTTATTTCGTACAACTGATTTTTTTGAAAATCTTTTACTTACACTAAATAAAACCTGAATGGGAGTACTGGATTCTTCTTTTATATTCCCCCAAACCAATAATAGGGGATAATCTGAAATTTTTTTTGCAGAATCTCCGGTAAATAATTCGTTAATTGTTTTTTTTTTGCAGAGACGGTCAGTCTTAGAGAGTTTAAGCCTGTTCAAATTAATTAATGCTTTAACAAAAAAGCATCCTGTTCTTATGCTTTATGCTTTGGTTCATCTGAAATCGTGAGTTTTTTTCTCCCTTTTGCCCTTCTTCTGGCCAGAATAGATCTACCTCCTGCTGAAAGCATTCTGAATCTGAAACCATGCTTATTCCTTCTTTTTGTGTTGGATGGTTGAAATGTTCGCTTCATAACAAATAACTTATTTTTTTTTAAGACCGCAAATATAAAATTAAGTGTAAGATTTATCGAAATTAATTTGGAATTTATTTTTCCTTAAGGTTTTAAGCTTAATTTTGAGGATCGTGGAACATTATCTAAAAACTAAATAAAATGAACATTATTATTTCCGGAGCCAGCAGTGGAATAGGGTACGAGGTCGCCCTTAAATTTGCAGCAAATCCAGAAAACAGGATAATCTTACTTTCCCGGAATATGGAAAAATTGAGGGATTTAAAAGAACAAGCGAATCATCGCTTCAATAATGTAAATCTGTTTTCGATATACTTTGATCTGGAAAATCCGGATTATGCGGTTCTTAATTCATTGATGACAGAATTTCAGAACATAGATTGCCTCTTCAATAATGCCGGTTTGATGATAAACAAGCCATTTTGTGAGATAACCGAAGAAGAATGGCTACGTATTTTCAAAGTGAATGTCATAGGTCAAGCTGCCTTGATCCGTGAAGTTTTGCCTTTTATGGGGAAAGAATCACATACACATATTGTGAATATGAGCAGTATGGGAGGTTTCCAGGGAAGTGTCAAGTTTGCCGGACTAACCGCCTATTCAGCATCGAAAGCTGCTCTGGCAAGTTTAACGGAAGTTTTAGCCACTGAACTTTCAGAACGTAATATTAGTGTAAACTGCCTTGCCATAGGAGCAGTAAATACACCAATGCTGAATGTAGCTTTTCCTGATTACGTTGCACCTTTGACTTCATCCCAAATAGCTGATTTTATTGCGTATTTTTGCCAGCATGGTCACCATTTCTTTAATGGCAAGATACTTCCTGTTGCGCTTAGTACACCCTAATGACATAGTTGTGCATTTTCTTTTTTAGTAGCGATGTTTTCATGTAATTTTGTGCCAATAATATTTACTGTATGAACCATTTTTTTGAACTATTAAAGATTCTTTTACCTTCTGTTGTCGTGTTTCTGACGGCATATTACTTATTTCGTATTCAACTTCAAAGCGAAAAAGAGAAAAAAGTATGGGAAGGGAAAAAAAGTTTGCAAAAAGAAACTTTGATTTTAAGGCTGCAAGCGTATGAACGATTACTTTTATTGCTCGAAAGAATAAAACCTCTAAGCATTGTAATGAGACTTAGCAACAACAATGAAACAGCTTTAAGCTTTCACAGACAAGTTTTAGCTACAGTAAGAGCGGAATTCGAACATAATATTGCCCAGCAACTTTATGTTTCCAAGGAAGCATGGGAATTGGTTGTTTCAGCGAAAGAAGAGATTCTCAAGGATTTAAATTTGGCGAAAGAAAAAATTAAGGATGATGATAGCGCACTTTTTCTTGTCAAACTGATCATCACTGAAAGTGATAGTCAAAACAAACTTGTGTTTTCTGCTATTGATTTTCTTAAGAATGAAGCAAACACCTTGTTTTAAGGATAATTTAAGCGTTTTTTCGATTTCAAGCATGGTTTTGAATTTACTATCCCATATTCGATCCTGAAGATTCTAAATTAGCTGAATTAATTGGATATTAAATACTTGCATTTTTTTTCAAAATTTATTAACATTTATTTCACAGATGTTGTTTTTTTTCGGATTTTTATGAGCTGAAATTTCTTAAGCATAAACGTATTAAAGCCAATTATGATCGATCAACATGTAGAATCTTGGGAGAAATGTCTTGATATTATTAGAGACAACGTTAATTTGCAGAGCTTCAAGACATGGTTTAAGCCAATAAAGCCGTTGAAACAGGAGGGAAAGGTTCTGACCATACAAGTGCCGAGTTTGTTTTTCTATGAATGGATTGAAGAACATTATGTTAATCTTCTTAGAAGCACAATTAAAAAAGTGATAGGTATTGGTGCCAAGCTGGAATATAACATTGTCGTTGAAAACAGTTCTGACAATGGAAATCAAAGAACCATTAATCTGCCTGCTGCAGCAATGAACAAGGATGATGATATGGAAGTCACCATGCCCATGAATATTGGAAGCAGCATTCGAAATCCTTTTGTTATTCCGGGACTGAAAAAAATCAAAGTAGATCCGCAACTTAATTCAAACTATATTTTTGACCATTTTGTTGAGGGAGATTGCAATCGCCTTGCCCGTACTGCCGGATTGGCTGTAGCCAGCAAACCGGGAGGCACTGCTTTTAATCCTCTGTTTATTTATGGAGGTGTGGGATTAGGAAAAACACATCTTGTTCAAGCTATAGGTAACGAAATAAGGAATACTTTTAAAAATAAAGTTGTTTTGTTCGTTTCTTCGGAACAATTTACCAATCAATATATTGCTTCCTTGAAAAATCATATCGTTAATGATTTCCTGAATTTTTATCAGTTGATTGATGTGCTAATCGTTGATGATGTGCAATTCTTTGCCAACAAGGAAAAGACTCAGGATGTTTTCTTTCACATTTTCAATCATTTGCATCAAAATGACAAGCAGCTTATTTTGACCTCCGACACCTCTCCCAAAGATATGAAAGGACTTGAAGAACGCTTGCTTTCCCGTTTTAAATGGGGACTTTCAACAGACCTTACAAAGCCTGATTTTGAAACAAGGATTGCTATTCTTGAGAATAAAATGCACAATGATGGAATTGAACTTCCTAGTGAAGTTGTGGAATACATTGCTTATCATGTAAATACCAGCATACGTGAGCTTGAAGGTGCCCTAAAATCACTTTTAGCTCATGCCTCTTTCAATAAAAAAGAAATTAATGTCAATCTGGCTAAAGACATCCTGAAGAACTTTGTAAAGAAATCAACCAAAGAACTTACTATTGAAGTTATTCAACGCTTGGTTAGCGAACAACTTAGTGTCAGTATTGAAGATATTAAATCAAAAACCCGCAAAAGGGATATTGTTCAGGCCAGGCAGATTTCAATGTATTTTGCAAAGAAACTGACAAACAGTTCGCTTTGTGTAATTGGAAAACATTTTGGCAACAGGGATCATAGTACTGTTATTCATGCATGTCAGACCGTTAATGACCTCAAGGATACCGATGCGGAATACCTGAACAAATTGAATGAAATTCAGCGCATAATCAATATAAATCTGGGATAGAGGAACTACTCATTACCGGAAAGGAAGCAATAGCTTATAATATTTGCCCCCATTTGCAATGCTTTTAACCTGACATCTTCAGGATCATTGTGAACACTTTGGTTTTCCCAACCGTCACCTAAATCGCATTCGTATGTATAAAGAAGGATTATTCTTCCTTCATTAATAATAGCGAAAGCTTGAGGGGCTTTGCCATCATGCTCATGGATTTTAGGTAATCCATTTGGGAATCGGTACTTTTGGTGAAAAATGGGATGGCTGAAAGGAACTTCAACAAGCTCATACTCAGGAAAAATTTTTTTAATTTCAGGTCTGATGAATATATCCATGCCGTAATTATCATCAATATGAAGAAAACCACCTCCTAATAAATAATTACGTAAGTTTTGAATTTCGTCAGCATTAAAAATGACATTTCCATGACCTGTCATGTGAATATATGGATAGTTAAAAAGGTTGGGGCTGGAAACATCCACATCTTCGGTTCCTGCAATATTGGTCCCCATATTTTTATTGCAGAAACTGATCAGGTTTGGTAAAGAGGTCGGATTAACATACCAATCACCACCACCTCGATAGATCAGTCTGCCCAAGCGAACACTGCTGCTTTGTCCGAAAAGGGATAGTGACAAGAACAATAATGGAAGTAAAACTAATGATCTAATCTTCATAAAATGCACTAATTACCGAACTGGCAAAAATAGCTGCCGTTTCTGTTCTCAATCTTTGATTTCCAAAACTGACGGGTGCAAAACCTTTGCCAGTAGCTTTCTGAATTTCAAGTGGAGTGAAATCTCCTTCCGGACCAATTAATAATAGAGTATCCCTTTCTTTATTCAGGGAAGATAAAATATAGTTTTGATCCACATTTTCGCAGGATGCAATTAATTTCAGCTTCTCATGGGATGATTGTTCCATTAGAAAATCATCAAAATCATTATAAATAGAAAGTAAGGGTAAAAAAAGATTCTTTGATTGTTTCAAAGCGCTGATCATAATTTTCTGACATCTCGCCTCATCAACCCGGTGTTGAAGAGAACGTGAGGTTGTTAATAAAGTGATTTGATGAACTCCAAGTTCTGTCAACTTTTCTATCATCCATTCCAGGCGGTCTTTATGCCGGAGATGGGCAACTGCAATATGGAGAAGAGGATGCTTTTTCTTTTCCTGTTTGCATTTTTTTATTTGTAAAATTGCAGAACCTTTGTTAATCTTTCTGACGTCAACTTCTGCTATTAATCCTCGTCCGTTAACAACAAATGCATTTTCACCTTCTCTCATGCGAAGAACCTTAACCAAATGTCTGCTTTCTTCTTGATCTAAAGTCAGTTCCTTGCTATCCGCATTTAGAGCTGAATTAAAAAAGATGATTTCATTCATTATGGAAATTTTTAAAAATCTTCGAAAAAGGTAAAAAAAAAGCTTCTGAAAACAGAAGCTTTTGTGCCCAGGACCGGACTCGAACCAGCACGCCCGAACGAGCACCACCCCCTCAAAGTGGCGTGTCTACCAATTTCACCACCTGGGCATTTTTTAATCAGTTGCAAAAATAGTAAAAAATTGAACTTGATTTTTGCTTTTTGTGATCCCGGAAGGATTCGAACCTTCGACCCACAGCTTAGAAGGCTGTTGCTCTATCCAACTGAGCTACGAGACCCTGCTTATTGTGGATAGCGAATTTTGAATTGCTGATTGCAAAATACATTTGGCAAAATCTTACCAATAATACTAATTCTTCAATTCGAAATCACACAATTGGAAATCCGAAATCTATTGTCGGGGTGAGAGGATTCGAACCTCCGACCCTCTGCTCCCAAAGCAGATGCGCTAACCGGGCTGCGCTACACCCCGAAAAACAACGGAATTCATTAATGCACTATCAGAATTGATATCCATTCCGACTTATGTTACAATAAAATAAAGAACTTAAGTGATTTGACTTAATAAAAACGTTATTCTATATTTCAGTTAGATTCTGACTGAATTGGCAAGACAGATACATATGATCTGTCGTTTTTCTTCTTGGTAAAGACCACAGTACCGTTAATAAGGGCGAAAAGTGTGTGATCCTTTCCTATACCGACATTTTCTCCCGGATGATGGGTTGTTCCCCTTTGCCTGATAATAATGTTCCCTGCTTTAGCAAACTGGCCTCCGAAAATTTTCACACCCAGACGTTTGCTGTGTGATTCTCTTCCGTTTTGTGAACTTCCTGCACCTTTCTTGTGAGCCATAATGTTAATTTTTAATTTCTGTGATCTGAATCTTTGTTAACTGCTGTCTGTGTCCGTTCTTTACACGATAGCCTTTGCGTCTCTTCTTTTTGAATACGATAACTTTTTTATCTTTCAGATGGTCTAAAATAGTTGCCGTAACCTTGGAACCTTTGACCAACGGTGTTCCTACATTCACTTTCCCTTCTGTTTCCGTAAGGATTACTTTGTCAAATTCAACACTCGATCCAACCTCTCCGTTCAAACGATGGACATATAAAGTCATATTCTTCTCAACCTTAAATTGTTGCCCTGTTATATCTACTATTGCATACATAAAAATTATCTTTGGGGGTGCAAAGGTATTTAGTATTTTTAATTTAAAAAATTTTTTTTACTTTTAAAAATCAATGACAACTTGAATAGCAAATACCTTGCTTTTCTTACTTTTGTGGTGTTTAATATTTTTATTTGTATCCATGTTAAAGGAATATCCCCTTGTTAGTGTTCTCGTATTGAACTATAACGGATTGCGTTTTCTGAATGATTGTTTCTCCTCTCTTCTTGAGGCAAGTTACCCTAATCAGGAGATCATAATGATTGATAATCTGTCTACTGATGATAGCGTTTCGTACATGGAAAAGCATTTTCCAACTGTAAAAATTTTCCAGAATGGTATAAACGGAGGATTCAGTCTGGCATACAATAATGCCTTTAAAATTGCCAAAGGTACGTATTTTGTGATTCTCAACAACGATGTAAAAGTGGATAAAGCCTGGCTCGAACCTATGGTTACTCTTTGTGAATCGGATGATCGAATTGGAGCAGTTCAACCCAAATTATTGTCCATGCTTGAACCCCGCAAATTCGAATATGCCGGTGCTTCGGGTGGTCATTTGGATAAATATGGATATGCATTTACCCGGGGAAGGATATTTGATTTTGTCGAAGAGGATAAGGGACAGTATGAAGATGAGGCAGAAGTTTTTTGGACTACCGGTGCAGCTATGTTTGTAAGATCAGAAGCATTAAAGTGCAGTGGCGACATGGATGTTGATTTTGTGCACCATTATGAAGAAATTGATCTTTGTTACAGGATTAATTTGGCAGGTTTTATTCTTAAAGTATGTCCGAAATCAATTGTGTATCATTATGGAGGCGGAATTATTTCTTACGAAAGCTATAAAAAAATGTATTGGAACCACCGTAATTCCGTATTCATGATGCTTAAAAACCTGGAAAGTCATAATTTAGTCTGGTTTATTCCCTCAAGAATCCTTCTTGATGCTATGACATTGGGTTGGGCAATTTTGAAATTTGATACCAGACGAATACGTGCATTAATACATGCCTGGTTCTGGTTGCTTTTTCATCCGGTTTTAATTGTTCAAAAAAGAAAAGAAGTTAAAAAAAGACGTGTGATTCGGGATAATGAACTTTTCAAAAGGATGTATCCACGATCCATTGCAATTCAATATTTTTTTTATCATAGAAAAATATTTGCAGCATTAATCTGATCTGTAATCAAGACCTTATTTTTATTCATTCGTTCTTAATTAGGACTGACTTTTCCCTAACCAAAATGAGGAAATACTCAAGATTTTATTTTTTATCTTTGCCGTTTCTAATTTTATCAAACATGAAATACCAGCAAGCTTTTTTGGAACAATTTCCGCGTCAAATTGAATATTCGCTTCAAAATTATGTGCGACATAATATTAATATAGATGATCTAAACAATATCATTATCGGAGGTTTGGGCGGTTCCGGTATCGCAGGCAGAATTATTCGCAGTTTTTATCAGAATGCTTGTCCGGTTCCGGTTGAAGTGGTATCCGATTACCATTTGCCTGCTTATGCGGGCGGTAATTCTCTGGTAATCCTGAACTCATATAGCGGAAATACAGAGGAAACACTCAGTTTGTATATAGAAGCCATCGAAAAACAAGCCCTTATTCTGGTCATCACGACAGGTGGGCTGCTTCAGGAATTGGCGCAGGAAAATAATGTACAGGTTTACCTTGCTGAGACTGGTTTCCAACCTCGTATGGCATTGGGCTATTCTTTGACTTATTTGGCATTGATTTTCAGTGAATTGTTAAAACAAAATCATCATAACAACATACGAAGCTTTACTGCTGGTTTGAAAAACCGCGAACATTATATTTCCAAAGCTCAACTTTTATTCAAAGTGATAAAGAAAGGGCTTAAGAAGAAAATAATTATTTTGACCGACACTTTGACCTATCCTATTGGAATAAGGTTCGCTCAACAACTGCAGGAAAACGCAAAAACGGAGGCATTTGTTCATGAATTGCCTGAATCGAATCATAATGTCATCGAAACGTATTACGGAAAGATGGATTCAGTTTTTGTTTTTATTGATAGTGGACAAAATGACAAAATAACTCAAAGATTCCTGTTTTTACACGAGTTGTTACAAAAGAATGAGCACCTTATGTTGAGTCAAAATCTTAACGGTTTTGCATTGCGTGATGTGTATGAAGTTATATACATCCTCGACTGGCTCAGCCTGCTGATTGCAGAGGCAAAAAATGCAAAATCTGATGTTATCTCGAACATTAATGAATTAAAACTGTTTTTGAGTAATAAAAATTAATGTACTGGGAATATGCTTATGGATCTAAATATGATAAAGAAGGTATATGATGGCTATGTCGAAAAAATCGAAAGGGCCAGATCATTGCTAAAAAAACCTTTGACCTTAACAGAGAAAATACTTTATACCCATCTTTATAATGATTTTCCTACATCACCTTATCAAAGAGGAACCGACTATGTTGACTTTGCTCCAGACCGTGTAGCCATGCAGGATGCAACAGCCCAAATGGCCCTTCTGCAATTTATGATGGCAGGAAAAGACAAAGTTGCCGTGCCTTCCACCGTGCATTGTGATCATCTTATTCAGGCAGAAAATGGTGCAAATAATGACCTGAGACGTGCTTTGGAAAACAGTTCCGAAGTATTTGATTTTCTTTCCTCTGTTTCCAATAAGTATGGAATTGGATTTTGGAAACCTGGTGCCGGCATCATTCATCAGGTAGTACTCGAAAACTACGCTTTTCCCGGTGGAATGATGATAGGTACGGATTCTCATACTGTAAATGCGGGTGGTTTAGGGATGATTGCCATAGGTGTCGGGGGTGCCGATGCAGTGGATGTAATGGCCGGAATGGCATGGGAATTAAAAATGCCGAAATTAATTGGAGTAAAACTGACAGGAAAATTAAATGGATGGACATCAGCAAAAGACGTCATTTTAAAAGTAGCCGGTATATTAACCGTAAAAGGAGGCACGGGTTATATCCTTGAGTATTTTGGAGATG
>Ga0265297_10007183_pt1 | contig 15585 bp, 12 predicted proteins | sample Munlanlwell13791_FD_192502 | JGI IMG/M metagenome (GOLD analysis project Ga0265297, IMG submission 192502) | Leachate microbial communities from a municipal landfill in Southern Ontario, Canada - Leachate well 137-91 | ecosystem: Engineered > Solid waste > Landfill > Unclassified | place... | reverse complement strand
TGATGGATCGGAAACCGGCCAAGTCACTCCACATACCTTCGATGCACTGACCCCAGGTGAGCACACGATTGCAGTCAACCTCGTGGGATACGAACCTGCGACTCAGACGGTTGCGGTCGTTGCAGGATCAACCGTGAATGCAGAGTTCACTCTTGTCCTCATTCCGACCACCGGATCGATCGCCGTGAATTCAACTCCTGTCGGGGCTGCTATCACCCTTGATGGATCGGAAACCGGCCAAGTCACTCCACATACCTTCGATGCACTGACCCCAGGTGAGCACACGATTGCAGTCAACCTCGCGGGATACGAACCTGCGACTCAGACGGTTGCGGTCGTTGCAGGATCAACCGTGAATGCAGAGTTCACTCTTGTCCTCATTCCGACTACTGGGTCACTCGCGGTGAATTCAACTCCTTCCGGTGCAGCGATCACCCTTGACGGATCAGAGACCGGCCAGGTCACACCTTACACTTTCAGTGAGCTTGCTCCCGGTGAACACACCGTCGCGGTCAACCTCGCAGGGTACGAGACTGCATCTCAGACTGTTTCAGTTATCGCTGGTTCCTCAGTAACTGCCGACTTCACCCTCATCCTGATCCCAACTACCGGATCAATCGTCGTAAATTCGACTCCTGCCGGTGCGGCGATTACTCTGGATGGAACCGAGACGGGTCAGGTCACACAGTATACCTTCAATGAGCTTGCTCCCGGTGAACACACGGTTGCAGTCAATCTCGCGGGATACGAACCTGCTTCGCAATCGATCAATGTTGTTGCAGGATCTTCGGTAACTACTGACTTCACTCTCGTCCTAATCCCAACTACCGGATCAGTTGTAGTGAATTCAACTCCTGCTGGAGCTGCTATCACTCTGGATGGAACTGATACCAGTCAGGTTACTCCATACACCTTCGACTCTCTCACTCCGGGTGAGCACACGGTTGCGGTCAACCTCGCTGGATACGAACCTGCTTCGCAATCGATCAATGTTGTTGCAGGATCTTCGGTAACTACTGACTTCACTCTCGTCCTAATCCCAACTACCGGATCAGTTGTAGTGAATTCGACTCCTGCTGGAGCTGCTATCACCCTTGATGGAGCAGAAACCAGTCAGGTCACTCCGCATACCTTCGATGCACTGACTCCGGGTGAGCACACGGTCGCGGTCAACCTTGCAGGATATGAGCCTGCTTCTCAGACCGTCAATGTGGTTGCAGGATCTTCGGTGACCGCTGACTATACTCTGGTCGAAATCTCGAATCCAACTACTGGATCAATCATCGTGAATTCAACTCCTGCTGGAGCTGCTATCACCCTTGATGGTACCGAAACCAGTCAGGTCACTCCGCATACCTTCGATGCACTGACTCCGGGTGAGTACACAGTTGCAGTCAACCTTGCCGGGTATGAACCGGTCTCCAAAACCGTATCGGTAGTTGCAGGATCTTCGGTAACTGCTGACTTCACTCTGGTCGAAATCTCGAATCCAACTACTGGATCAATCGTGGTATCTTCTACACCGGCCGGTGCTGCCATCACTCTGGATGGAACTGATACCAGTCAGGTCACTCCGCATACCCTCGATGCACTGACCCCGGGTGAACACATAGTAGCAGTCAACCTCGCTGGATACGAGCCTGCTTCTCAGACCGTCAATGTGGTTGCCGGGTCTTCAGTACCAGCTGAATTCACCCTCGTCATGATCCCGACCAATACTCCACGTATCAAGAAGGTATTTCCGAATACTGGTGAACAGGGACAGGTTATATGGAACCTCATGATCACCGGTGAAAACTTCAAGAATGGAGCAAAGGTCAAGCTCCAGAAGGATGGTCAGAATGACATCATCGCAACCTGGGTCGGCGTCAGAGGTGGAAAGACAATTAATTGCATGCTTGTAATCCCACCTTCAGCAGAAGTCGGCCCATGGGATATCACAGTCACCAACCCTGATGGTCAGGCCGGAACGGCAATCGGAGCCTTCACTGTCAAGCAGACACCCACCCCCGTCGTCAAGAAGGTTGCTCCTGCGAGCGGTCAGGCTGGCAGGACGATATGGAACCTGGTAGTCACCGGTGAACACTTCAGGCAGGGGGCTACGGTTAAGTTACAGAAAGCAGGGCAGGCCGATATCGTTCCCATGTTCAGTATCGTTCTGAACGACAAGAGAGTTTTCTGTATGCTCTTCATCCCTGAATCTGCAGAAGCAGGATCCTGGGATGTCACCGTGACCAACCCTGGCGGACTTTCAGGGACAAAAACCGAGGCATTTTCAGTGAAATCTAATAAAAGGGCCGCAAAGTCTTCTGACAGGGAAGCAAAACCGGCCAGGGGGTCATCTGCTGCCGTGATGACCTGAACAATTTCCTTTTTTTCGATTTGACATTCTCTATTGTAAAACAGCATTCAACTTGGGGTTTTGACAGAAAGGATAATTCGTTTCGTGGCTGTTGTACATTGCTCCCCTGGCCTGCCTTTGATTGAAAGAATCCCATTTTACCATTAGAATTGTTGATCTTTCAAATTTCTCTCACACAATGGAACCAGGGACGAGAATAGCGCTTCATTCAGGACGAATGAGTGCATCTCTTCCACCCTGGTTGAATTCCCACCCTTCTATTCCATGGATTTTAATGGGACACATACCATTTGTCCGGTCCCTTCAACACTGACCATTTTAACCTTTATTCCGTACGCTTTCTGCATATTCTCCTCTGTTATCACTTCACTGACCTTCCCAGCCGCCAGGAATTTCCGGTCTTTCATAAGAGCAGCACGTTGTCCGAGAAGGAAGGCATGATCAGGGATGTGGGTGGTCATGAGAGTGGTGAGGCCCTTTGCTGCCAGCCGGTCGATAAGCTCAAGAATATGTACCTGGTTGGCAAGATCGAGGTGTGATGTCGGTTCATCAAGGAGGAGGAGACGAGGTTCCTGGGCAAGTACCCGGGCAAATAGGACGAGCTGCTGTTCCCCGCCTGATATATGGGTATATATCTTGTCCCTCAGAGCGGTGATTCCAACGGTGGAAAGTGCCTCCTCTGCAATGGTGATATCTTTTTCAGCCGGTAATGAAAAAAGGCTGACATAAGGACTCCTCCCCATAAGGACAAAATCGAACACACTATATGAGAAAGCCGGTGTATGGATCTGCGGGATAAAACCAATTTTCCTCGCGAGGGCCTGGCGGTTCATCCGGGATATGTCATGTCCATCAAGTAAAACCCGCCCTGATGTGAGAGGGAGTAACCGCGCAAGACAGCGGATTAATGTTGACTTGCCAATCCCGTTCGGTCCCAGGACACAAAAAACATCACCCTTTTTTAATGAGAATGAAATATCGTCAAAAATAGTGATGTTTTCCCCGTACGAAAAGGCAGCGTTCTGCACATCCAGGAGCGGGGTTTTCACCAGCCCACCTCTTTTCTGGTAAGGAGAAAGGCGAAGAATGGTGCCCCGATAAGTGCCGTAAGAATTCCAAGTGGAATCTCGGCGCTCGTAAGCGTCCGGGCGAAATCATCGACAACGAGGAGATACGTTGCACCAATGACAAACGATATCGGCAAGAGCCACCGGTGGTCCGGGCCGACAAACATCCGGGCAACATGCGGGACAACCAGCCCGACCCATCCGATAATCCCACAGAGTGATACCGACGCCGCACTGATCAGTGTGACGCAGACGATAATTGAGCCTTTAATCTTCCTTATATCCACACCCAGTGCTTCAGCCTCTTCATCCCCTAGCGATAGTACATTAATTCTCCAGCGCAGCAAGAGAAGAATGATCGATGCAATGATAATAACGGGGCCGAGTATAATGAGATCTTTTACCATCACCGTAGAAAAACTACCCATCAGCCAGAATACTATCGCGGGCAGTGCCTCATAGGGGTCTGCGAGGTACTGGACCAGTGATATAAGCGAGGAAAAAAATGCCCCGACAATCATACCGGCAAGTACCATCACAATTTCAGAAGAGCGCCGATAGAGGCTCGAGAGCCAGCACGCAAGGCCGACAGCTATAATGCCAAAAGCAAATGCCATACCCTGGACAACAATCATGCTCGCGGAGATCAGGATACCAAGGCCTGCTCCAAATCCTGCCCCCGATGATACCCCCAGGATATAGGGAGAGACGAGGGGATTTCTGAACACACCCTGGAATGATGCTCCCGCAATGGATAACCCCGCACCGACGAGTATTGCAGCAATAATACGAGGCAGACGCACATCAAAAAGAACAGTCTGCATAACGGGAGTGAGGTCGGGGGTAGTTAAGAGGACTTTTGACATTAAGCCTTTTATCACCTGTTCCGGAGGGATGGTGTATCTCCCGATTGATATCGAGATAAGGGCTGTAATACCGAGCAGGATACAGAGAAACACCAGGAATAGCCGGGGTGAGATACGGGGTTTTCGATCTTTTTTGTTCATTGTCCCGGTAAAAATATAATGGAAGTCAATAACTTACGGGATCAGGGTAACTCAGCTTACCCTGTTTTTTTCTATTTTTCCGTAAGGCCTGTCATATCACGGGATATAGGGTACTCCGTAGAATTTCTGGTAGAACTCATTTGCCAGTGCATCCATGTCGACATCGGCAAATTTGTCAGGATATAGGGTCTTTGCCATCCAGACTTCTCCAAGCGCCATCGATTCGGGGGTTGCGTGGCCCCATGGCTTGACATATTCCGGCGTGATGATGATTTTGTTATTCTTTACTGCATTGATGGGTGCCCAGGCAGGATTACTCTTAATATTTTCAGCCTCTGCTGCATAACGGTCCTGAATGATGATAACATCCGGGTTCCATCCCAGTATCTGCTCCATTGTGACCTGTTTATATCCGTTGATCTCTTCCGCAACGTTCACGCCACCAGCACGGTCAATCATTACACCGGTATATTTCCCGGTACCATAGGTATACAGGTCAGGATTGGCATTGTATACCCTTACCCGTTCACTGCGGGGAATGGAGGCCGTCCGGTTCAGGACAAAATCCCGGTTCTTGTAGGTATACGCTATAAGATCCTCAGCTTCTTTCTGGTTGCCGATGGTGTCTCCGATGATAGTAATTGCACGTTTCAATCCTACAGTATATGCCATATCGGGGTCTGTGAGGGTCGGGCTCACTTTTGATGCTTCAAAATAGTCTGCCTCAAAGAGTGCGATTGCCACAACGGGGATTCCCGCATTCTCGATACTCTCTATTACTTCTTTTGGCATCTGGTGAGGGACAAATACCACATCCGGGTCTAATGCCAAGAGTTCTTCCACATTTGCCGAGGTAAGGTCACCAGGGGTGGGAAGAGAATCTATCTTTGGGTATACCCGTGTGATACCCACAGGCAGATAGGTCTGCCATGATTTGAGAACACCAACGAGTTTATCCCCTCCCTTGAGTTCAAGGATAATATCGATAGTATGGTGCTGGAGACTGACCACGCGATTCACATCAACTGGGACGGTTACATTCCGTCCAAGTTGGTCAACGACGACGTGGGTCTTTATCTCAGGGGTTACTTGGGTTCCTTTTGTTGTGTCCTGAGTGGTACAACCTGCAATCAGCATCCCAGCCACGAGGAGGAGGACGGATGTGATCAGTATAATATTAGTTCTGCTTTTTACCATGGTCATCTCTCATGAATGAATAACCCTATGCCAGATTTAACAATATATTTTGCTTTTTAAGTTTAGTAAAATAAATTAATTTATCAACTGATAAACAATTGTTATACCAATTATCAAATTTTGAAACACGCAACCAGATAATAAAAAGGGTGGTGCAATACCACAGGATCCGGCTATGTTGTGAAAGGACAAAGCCATAGTGGGTATTGGTAAAACAGAAAAATCCTCCCGGGATTACATTTTCTTGCATGCCGGGAAGCAGCTCCGTGTACGGTTGGAAAAACGAAGATTTATCCAAAACTTCTAATAAATCATTATTCTACAGGATACACAATCCGGTATCAATATGATTGACCACGAGATCAAGGAAGCCGTCCGAAAGAGCTGGGATCAGGCGTCGGTAAAATATGACAGCTGCCCAAGCCACGGGATCGGATCAGAAAATGAGAAAATCGCATGGAAAATGGAACTGAACCGGAACCTGCCAGAATTGCCACAAAGGGTACTCGATGTAGGATGCGGCACAGGTGTAATAAGCCTCCTTTTTGCTGATATGGGACACCATGTTACCGGGGTCGACCTCTCAAAAGCGATGATGGCAAAAGCACAGGAGAAAGCAGATAGACAAAAACTTTCGGTTGATCTGAAGGAGGGGGATGCTGAACACCTTCCTTTCGATGACAAATCCTTTGACGTGGTTGTCAACCGGCACCTTCTCTGGACGCTTCCTCACCCTGAGATTGCCCTCAAAGAATGGCACCGTGTCTTAAAAACCGGGGGCCTGGTGCTCATCATCGATGGTGTCTGGAACGATAAGAGCATCTCAACCCGGGCGAAACGGATGTTGAGTGATGGACTGACAAGGATGTTTGGTCATGACCATGATGGCCATTATGATACGATTCTCCGGCGCCAGCTCCCCTATGATGGGGGAGTCTCTGAGGAGACAATGGTATCCGAACTGGAGCACGCTGGGTTTACTGGCATCTGCTTTCGGGATTTAATGTACATTCGCGAGATGCAGAAATCCCAACAGCCATGGTACCAGAAATTCGCACCCGCCAAGACGTATTACATCGTCGCTGCGAAAAAATCGAATTAAAATGCTATACACGGTTAATAACGCAAAAACGCTCTGCTAATCAAAAAAAATCCTGAAATAATATTTTGGATCACCGATACCTCCTCATTCATCGTATCGGTCCGGGAAATACGGTTTTTTTTTGAATGTTCTAATTCCTAAAAAGCATAAATGGAGATAATATCACTAATTTAACTTATAATTTTTAAAATACGCTCAAATTGAGATTAAGCCCCCGTAGGGCACCTAGGAAGAATTAAGGAGCCTGTACAATCTGAATTAAAAATGGGTAAAGAATTTTAGTAACTGTTCAGCCTGTCCTGTGAGCAGCAGCAGGGATGAAGGGTTCTCCCTCGAAAACTTTCAGAAGAGACGCGAACACAGGCAACTCATTTTTCTTCACCGTTGAAATGTATCCCCTAACTCTGCAGAACCAGTCAGCTCCGTCCTCACTCCTGAACGTACCCGAAATCTTCTGTTGCAGTTTCATCATCCGGATATCCCGTTCAGCCAGGTTATTGGAGAATGGGATCGAGAAATCGTGCATGAACGAAAGTATCTCAGTTTCGTACTTCTGGCAGCGGTCAAGGAGGTTTTTGGCCTTTGACTGCTTTTTTCGGCCACGTTTCACGAAATAGTCAACGGGTTCAGGTGCAGGATTTTCGAGGATGCCAGTTACGATGATATGTCGGTATCTCACCTCAAAGTCAGATATCAGCTGTTGACTGAGCGGTAATGACTGCTCCTGCGCAGTATCCACGGCTTTCTTCATTTCAAGGATCAGGTCATACATCTGCTCACTCCAGTTCTGGTGGTAGTTCTCCGTGATCCCTTTCAGTTCACGAAGAAGATGTGCATTGCAGAGTGCATGACTGCCTGGATACCGGAAATACGGTGCCCAGAAGTCATGGACCATCGTACCACGGAACCGCGGCAGGATCTGCAGGTCATCCATTGCCTGGGACCCTCGTTTTCGATGGTGACCATATGCAGTGAGGATCCCGGTACTTGCCACATGGAGCCATTCCCGGATGCCGTTCACCCGCATCCCGGTCTCGTCCACGTTGAGTACCTGCGCACCTGCCAGAAGGTCTCGTATCTTCTCTTCAGCTCCCGCAAGGTTCCGGGAACACTCTGACACTGCCCTTGCAAGCGTCGCTTTGCTCATGGACCTTCCGAACAGGTCACTGAAGGTCTCACAGAGCCGGTCATACGGGAGCAGCTGGTAGATGCAGAGGTAGACCATGAGTGCTTTCAGGTTCTGGCCATATTGAACGGGATACCTGACTTCAGGAGGAAAGTGTGCCCGGTTCTGTCGCCCGCAGCAAGGGCAGGTCTTCTGTTCTGCCTGGTGTTCTGTGACAAGGACTTTCAACGGAGCGATATCATGGACCTGCCGGCGTTCCACTTTGGATGGCTCTACCTGTTCCAGCGAGGCCCCACAGTCCTCGCATATTGAAACGGTATGAACCTGAACCTGATCGGGGGTCTCTACCCAGTCAAGGGTATGACCTTTATGCCCATTCTGCCCGCCTGGTGGCCTTTCCCCTTTCTTCCGCTGACTCTTGGGACGTCTGAATCCATCCATCGAGGGCGGTCGGTTGCTGTTCCGGCTGTGCTGGTTCAGCTGTGCTTCAAGATCTGCGATGCGGGCTTTCAGTTGGGCGTTTTCTTCTCGCAACTCTGATATGATGCGATTTTGTTCTTCGATGAGGGTAAGAAGAGATTGAACATAGGATGCAGGGTATATTTCTTTGGTATCGTTATTCTGCTGATTTTCTGTCACTAATTGTTACTATGACGTCATTGTACTAGGATCTTGCGGTTGACCCTGAACAGTTACGAATTTTATTTTTTTTCACTCTGATTGCTATACCCCGATAGACCTCCTCATGAGATACTTGTATTTGTAAGTTGTTGCCATACGTGAATCCAGAACTAAGACAGAACTAAAAAATCACATGATTATTTCCTGAGAGACGTACAGTCCCGATAAAAAATATCTATAGAGATGTGGCGGTCCCTGTCGCATTCATCGTCCGGAACAACCATGAGAGTACCGGTAATAATGGTCCCAATCTAACATCGGGCAAGCACATCGATCAACACACTGCATCCACCATTTTTGACAAACTCCATATGCTCATCAATAGTTCCAACGTGCTTATCGCAGATCCTTTGGCATAAGATCTCTCCCCCGGTTGCTGTAGAGAACGTTTTCATGATCCGGTTGATATCCCGGTTGAAGAAGTAGGGCGGGGTCTTCCCAGGATGAGCCCTGCACCAGGCGAGAATTTTTATCCAGATTGCTGCTCCCAGTGCTCCGCATGCATTCCCGCTCAGTCCGATGCCCCCGGATAATCCGGCAACAGTGACCATTTCTTCCTTGCTTCCACCCATTTTCCGGGCAACCTCGGTGGCGCAACACACGGGAGGCTGGGAAAAAACCGGCTTTCGAGACAAACCCTGTTCTGTTGCTTTCACAGCGTCAGGGGCCCATTTCTCTGCAAGGTTGAAACAGAGGCTCTTTTCCATCCCCGTAAGAAGGGTCTTTACCCCGAAGGATGCCATCCCCAGGATGCTGTTCAGGTCGCACCCGGTGATCTCCCGGCAGTCAGTGTCCCCCGCCGTAGCCACGAAGGATTCCAGGATATCCTCTGATGCCATGATAGCTGCAGCAATCGCGTGGTCCCGGTAAGGGTAACGCCGAAATGATTCTGCACCGGCAGCGAGGGTAGCCCCCCAGAGCATTCCGCACTGGTGCCCGGTGTTCTTAAGTCCCCCGGCGAGAAGATCTGCGGCACACTCCTCCCTGTCTTTGGGTTGACCGAATTCACGGTCCAGGATATGGAAAAATGTCCGGGAGCAGGTCCCACATTTCCGAAAGACCTTCTTTGTGTCACTAAAATCAGAATTTCTTTCAGGATTTTTCTGTTCTGTCATTTCCTTTAAGTATCAAGTTTCATTACAACAAGGTTTCGTTCCATTCAGAGAGAGACGATAGTGATCCGTGAACCCCGTGCAACAAGGTTAGAGCCTTCAAGGTAAATCTCATCGATACCTGTATTCAGTTTCAGGGATGTCCCCCTCCCTTTCAGGGAATTGAATGGAAGTAACCAGAATTTTTGATCTTATTTTCAGGAATAGAGGGCAATTTAGATTTCTATCAGGAACATGTTCAAAGCCCCAGCCGGGTTGGCAACGGAGCCCGTAAATCAGTTATTTTTGTGCTCGCGCAGAAATGCGGGTGAAAAGGTGTAAGGTGGTTTTTATAGCGAAATGACCGTGCGGCAATAAAACAAATTTGAGGGAATGGAAGATTTCTGCCATCTTCTTTCCTGAATTCAGATGATAATGGCCGCACTCTGCTTATCTTTCTCCTCATCGAAATCGGTAATGGCAACTTCGGTGGAAAGGATCATGCCTGCAATCGAACCGGCATTCTGAAGCCCAATCCTGACTACCTTGGCAGGATCGATAACCCCATGCTCCATGAGGTTTTCGTAGGTGCCGGTCTTTGCATTATACCCAAACCCATTTTCTTCGCGTCCCTTGATCGTGGCGATGACTTCTGCACCCTCAACCCCTGCATTCTTTGCAATCTGCCTGAGCGGCTCTTCCAGGGCACGCCGTACAATAGCCACGCCAATCTTCCTGTCGTCATCGAAGGATAACCTGTCAAGTGATTCGATGGCACGGAAGAGCGTAACACCCCCTCCCGGGACCACCCCTTCCTCTACGGCTGCCTTTGTGGCGTTCAGCGCATCATCGATCCGCATCTTCTTCTCTTTCAACTCGGTCTCGGTTGCCGCACCTACCTTGATCACCGCAACACCGCCACTGAGATTTCCAAGTCGCTTTTTCAGTTCTTCTTTCTTGAATTCAGAATCTGTGATATTGATCTGTGACTCAATCAGGTGCATCCGGTCATCGAGCGCTTTCCGGTCTCCCTTTCCTTCGACGATAAGGGTCTTCTCTCCATCGATCTTGACGGTGTGAGCGGATCCCAGTGCGGCGCGGGATACATTTTCAAGTTTCAAGCCACGCTCTTCTGATATGACCGTCGCCCCCGTGAGGATTGCGATATCTTCGAGAATAGCTTTTCGTTCCTCTCCATATCCTGGTGCCTTGACGGCACAGACCTTGAAGGACCCCCGGATGATATTTAGGATGAGTGCGGCCAGGGCTTCCCCTTCCACATCCTCGGCAATGATAAGGAGCGGTTTTCCTTCCTGGGAGGCAATTTCGAGGACGGGAATCATCTGTTTGAGAGAAGTGATTTTTCTGTCTGTAATCAGGATGTTGGGGTCCTCATACTCGCACGTCATCTTCTCGTGGTCTGTCACCATGTATGGAGAGATGAACCCCCGATCGAACTGCATCCCCTTTACAACATCGAGACTGGTCTCGAGGCTCTTTGCATCCTCTACCGTGATGAGACCGCCATAGCCGACCTTCTCCATGGCATCCGAGATGAGCTTCCCAATCTCTTCATCGTTGTTGGCCGATACCGTCGCGACCTGAAGAATCCCCTCTCTCCCCTTGACCGGCACACTGATCGAGCCGATATACTCTACAACCGCAGCAATCGCGGTATCAATGCCCCGTTTGATCTCTATCGGGTTTGCCCCCGAAGTAATATTCTTCAGGCCTTCGGTAAGAATCGCCTGGGCAAGAAGAGTTGCGGTTGTTGTCCCATCACCGGTCTTGTCCTGGGTCTTCTGGGCGACCTCTTTGACAAGCTTCGCGCCGATATTCTCGAACTTGTCATGAAGAGAGATCTCTTTTGCGATCGTCACACCATCGTTTGTCACGATGGGGTTCATGGCCTTGTCGATCACAACATACCGCCCTTTCGGGCCGAGCGTGATCTTGACCGTGTCAGCGACCTTGTTAACACCGGAAAGGAGTGCTTTCCGAGCATCTTCGTCAAACATCAGTTGTTTGGATGTCGCCATGTTCCTCCACCCTATTCAATTTTTGCCAAAATGTCCTTGAAGGGGACAAACACGTAATTCTCTCCGTCCATCTCGAATTTATCTACACTGTATCCCCCGTAGAGGACGTGGTCTCCCGGCTTCAGGGGAATTGTAGAACCGTCATCCCGACTGCCTACCGCAATGACGGATCCTTCTTTTCGATGTTCCTGGGCGGACTCTGGAATGTAGATGCCGCTTCTTGTCATCTCTTCCATTTTCAGGGGTTTTATCAGAACCCTTTCTCCGATGGGAATAATTTCCTTCACTCATATGCACCTCTGGAAATTATTGCATTCCATTCTTTTGATATCAAAAATATTTAAAAATTATCAATAATGTCGATACCATTTGAATATTACCGCAAACTTATTTATGGAGGGATAGCAAAATTTTGATCGGTTACCATGAGACAGATTGTCGTCAGGCAGGTCGAACGTCCGATACCCAGGGATGAAGAGGAGGATCTCCAGTGGCTCTGTAACAGCCTTGGTATTGGTGAGGGAAGGGACGTGGAACAGGTCGCTACCCGGGTTCTCTTCACGCTGCTCGATCACCTGCCCCATGGAAAGGGCCTGCCCGTGGACACAATTGCTCATGATCTTGACCTCACAAGTTCACGGATTAATCACCATATAAGGAACCTTGTTGATGCCGGCGTTGTGTATCGTCAAAAGAGACTGATCTACATCAGGGGTAACAGCCTTCAGTCCATGGTCCGGGAGGTCCGGAAAGATTTCATCCGGGTTCTTGATGACCTTGAACTGGCAGCAGCAGATATTGATAAAGCGTTTGGTATTGTTCAGAGATAAGGAGATAGTGGGGGTATGCGAGGTGGACGGACCATCCTACTATGGCATCCATAACATCTTTCGACGCCTGCTTGAGAACATCCAGGATATCATTGTTATCGGGATATGCTTATTGCTGTTTGCGCTCATGATCAAGGCGTTAGTGGGGATGTTCTATGAATTCCTGGAACCGTTCAATTTCCAGTATATTGCTTCGGAGCTGATCTATATCCTCGTCCTGGTCGAGATATACCGGCTCCTGATCATCTACCTCCGGGAGCATCGTATTGCCGTGGATATTATGATCGAGGTGGGAATTGTCTCCATCCTCAGGGAAGTCATCCTCCACGGTATCCTGGGCATCGATCCCTTCATACTCGTCGCGATTGCAATCCTTCTCATATCCCTGATGCTGCTCTTGCGGTTCGGTGCATTACGAAAAGAGGAGGTAGAGTCAGAGAATCGAGGGAATATATTCAACGAGTTGAAACGATCTCGCGCTAAGAGAGGTTGACAGGAAAATATCCCTCTCTATCACTTATAACGAACTTGTTTGCAAGATGGAAATTCCTGCTCGTATATCCGAAGGGGTGCTGGCATTCTTTTCCTTTTCCCACGCGTGCAAGGTCGGTCCGAGGGTGCAAGCGGGCCGGATTGCCACATAAGAAATATTGATATTATAATAGGACTAACTTCAAGTGAACATAGGAGGAAGCACCTATGAACCTCTTTAAAAAGCAAAAAGGTACAGAAGTGTCTCCTGCAACACCAGGCACTCCTGTTGTACAGCGAACCCGGACACCCGGATTTGTCAGGGATTTTGATTCGATCTTCGATGACTTCAGGAGATCTGTCGACAGTCTCATGCGGCCGTACTTCCCGCTGGACTTCCCCCGTGATCTCTCCGAATGGCAGGTTTTCCAGTATGCGCCATTGGATCTCATCGATGAAGGAGATCACTACAAGATCCACGTGGAGCTCCCCGGGCTGTCCAAAGAGGATGTCGAAGTGAACATCAACAACGAGAGTCTCTCTATCCAGGGCCAGAGAAAGGAAGAAACCGAGAAGAAAGAGAAGAATTATCTTCACCGGGAGCGGTATTATTCCGGCTTCAAAAGGAGTATCGCTTTTCCCGAGGAGGTCGATCCGGATAAGGCAGATGGATCGATGAACAACGGGGTCCTTGAACTGACTATTCCCAAAAAGGAACCGCGACCTGAAGAAAGGCCCCGGAAAATCGAGATTAAGTAATTTATCACTTTTTTTTAAGGAAGGGTATTCTATACCAGACGCTCAGTGACTCGCGTCCGCACGATGACCCGCTGATGCGTGTCGTTACCGGCGCTCTCTCGGGCCGCTATGGCCACCCACTCTCCCGGCCTCTCATCGCTTCCATGGGGGCACTGCTACCCCCTCCGCTCCTCGCAGACTGCTCCGCCAGGCGACACTGCGCTCCGCTTCGGTCCCCTATCGCTCCGATTGGAGCGAGACTATGAAAAATACCCCTTAAATCGGGCCCTGCGCCAAATTCTGTATGAATTGTTGTATGTTCAAATCCCTAAAAAGCATAAATGGAAATAATATCGTTAATTTCAGCTTTAATTTCGAAAATAAGCTCAATTTGAGCTTAAGCCCCAGCCGTGCAGCGTTACCTTGTATCCGGATCTTCAGTCAAGGTTTTTAAGGAACATAACAGACGCTGAACTATGACAGCTCGTACCCCACGTGCTATAGACAATGATGCGTTCTATCGCATTAAGTCTGACTACCCAGATCGCTCGATTGCAAACGGCCTGAAAGCAGGCATCCTTAACGATAGAGATATCTCCCTCATCAAGGCATTTGTGGCTGAGATGCAGGCATCTCGCAACACCAGCCTCAAACGGGCACATAAATTCACCTACACACTCGTTGGCTGGCGCCGCTTTATCGGTCCTTTCGATCAGAACGACATGGTTGCACTCTACGCGGGAATTGCGGCCCTTAAATCCGGGACCAGCAAACGCGGCAAGCCCTTCATGAAGAACACCATCACCGACCACATGATCATTCTCAAGCAGTTCTATCTCTGGCTCATTGAGAATGGTTATTCACAAATTCCCGAGAAGAAACTCCGCAATCTGAGACCACCAAACCACGAGACGATGACGAAGGTCGCATCAGATCTCCTGACCCCTGAAGAGATCACGGCAATGGTGCGTGCATGCACCCGGAGCTGCGACCGTGCCGTCATCATGATGCTCTACGAAGGGGGCTTCCGCATCGGTGAGATTGGCATGATGAGATGGGGAGACCTGATCTTTGACAAGTGGGGAGTGGTCGTGAATGTAAACTTCAAGACCAACAAACCCCGCTATATCCGGCTCGTAATGGCTCGTGAGTATCTCGCCTCATGGAAGAACGATTACCCCTGCCACCCGATGAACCCCGAGATGCCGGTCTTCATCACCGAGCACTATAATGCTCTCACGCATGGATCGATCAATCTTCAACTTAAACGGATTGCGAGACGTGCGGGTATTCAAAAGCGAATCACTCCTCATATCTTCAGGCATTCACGGATTACCCACATAATCAAAGATGGTGTATCCGAGAGTGTGATCAAGCTGATGATGTGGGGCAGTCTCACGACGGACATGTTCCAGACCTATGCCCACCTCACCGGGAAGGATATCGATAGCGAGATCCTGCGGACCTATGGGATTAATGAGAACGAAACCGGTGAGGCTTTCAAAGAGCGCCGCCTGGAACCCATCCAGTGCGTGCACTGCCGCCATATCAACGCCCCGATGGCAGGATACTGCAATCTCTGCGGCCGATCATTGACCGAAGAGGCCACTGAATCTGATGATGAGATACACGAGAGCATTCTCAGGAATCCTGCATCACTCAAGAGATTCGTGCAGAAGTTGGAGGCAAGGGCTGCGAAGGGAGAGGTGTGAAAATTTTTAACTCTATTTTTAAACCTTATTTTAATTTATTTCATATTAATTATAGAATTGAAGATAGTGTAAGAAAAGTTCTGTAAATTCAGAGACCCCGTATCCTAAGGACCAACAAAGGAGAACGGGGTCATGGAACTATTAGATTTTGTGGAGCAATAT
>Ga0265297_10007182_pt1 | contig 15587 bp, 17 predicted proteins | sample Munlanlwell13791_FD_192502 | JGI IMG/M metagenome (GOLD analysis project Ga0265297, IMG submission 192502) | Leachate microbial communities from a municipal landfill in Southern Ontario, Canada - Leachate well 137-91 | ecosystem: Engineered > Solid waste > Landfill > Unclassified | place... | reverse complement strand
ACTTCGTATTCATAGACTTCGCATCGGTCGTTGATGTAGTTCTTCTGCTGAAAAATATAAACAGGGCGATCCCATCCTTCCACGAAGTCATAAGTTCCACCATCATCATTGGCGGTTGTTTTTCCTGTCGGCTTGTAGACTGAGAAGTTTGCGGGATGCCTGTTTTGGCTCATGTATTCGAGCTCCAGGTTCGGCTCTCCCATGAAGGTTCTAATTGCCTGTTCTGCTTTGGCGAGTTCGTTCTGGTCTGGTTTCTTGCCGTCGACAAAAATCCTGCCGTCTGGTGTCTGGCACTGATCGGGATAGTGCTTTATGGTCGGGAAGCCTGCTTTGTTGCATGCCTCAAATGTCGTTATTGAAGCTATGTCAACGTTGCCTTTATTTTGCGGTACGTTGCTTAGAAGGTAATAAACTCCGTAACCTGCTCCAAAGACCGCCACGATGGCGATTACGGCGTAAATTTTGGCTTTTATTGTCATATGTTTATGGTTAATTATTATTTTCATTGAATTTGACCCTTTACACACATACATGGGCCAAAGGTTTAAGGAAGTCAAATAAACAAAAAGGGACAGCCGTTGCCTGCGTCCCACATTACCGAAGCCACGAGGACTCCGATTGTGGAGGAACGACTGCCCCTTTCAGCCCGCAATCGGGTCTTAAGAGACAACATTCCTCATGGCAATGTCGATAATATGGGACGCAATTATATTCTACGTCTTTTTGTCAGTTTTTTCAATGTTCTTTTTCTTTTCTTTGATTTTTCAAAAGTCTTTTAATCAGCTTGGCGTGCTCCTCTTGTGGTGATCGGTGATATCGGGCTGCGCTGTATTGTAAGTTTCCGCATCTTCGGCACATCAGCGAATTACTCCCGGGCCGTCTATATAAAACTCCGACTCGCTTGTTGCATTGCGGACAGAAAAACCAGTATCGCAATCCGCCATTTCCAGTTTTTGAAGATGTCAGCTTAATGTCGTTTTGAAGTCCATTAAGTTCGACCTTAAGTAATTCGCTTTTCAGCAGATCTTTTAATTTCGCCATAAGTTCGTTGATATCAATCTTTCCGCATTCTTCGACGGCGAAGCTTTCGTATTGGATTTGGGCTAAATCAATGTCTTTCATTAGAGTGTATTTGAAAATATATTTTCCAAGATTATTGATGGTTAATGATTTGGTTTCTCTGGTTTTTCCACGTTAATCTGCTGGTTCTGGGCGATAAACGTGTCCTTAGTTTTGATCTGTAAATTTAATGTCGGCTGTTTTAATTCTTTCAGCAGAAGGATTGAAGTCAGCCATTGGCGGTGCGTTGATTCAACGCCTTTACTTAATTCCTTTACTGCTTTTCTTTGAGTGTCGTCGAGGGAGCTGGAGAAGTTATAGGCGTCATTGCCGTCACTGAGCATCATGGCCAATAAGCTCTCCCAGTGATTCAATCTCCATGACAGAGATGCCACTCTCCCGGCCAGTAAAAGTTCAAGTACAGTTTGGCAATTATAGTCTTTGATGATCTGATTAGTCAGCCCGCTTACTTCTTTACCAGACCAGAGGTCGACCTTTGCTAACCAGCCATCGATATTGAACTCTTTTTGGGGCTCGGTTTTCTCTGGTAGTTTTGGATTTGGTAATAATTTCTTTGTCATAAGTTTAATTTTTCTACCCCACCATTGGGCTCACTATTGTTTTGAGTGGCTGAATTGCTGAGTGAGGTGGTGGGGTAAATTAACATTTTTCGTTTGTCGTTTGGATCGGGCTCTTGGCATATCAATCCTGCGCTTTCAAGCAATGGAATAATTTGCTGACGCAAAAACCAGTCGGCTAACGTTCTCCCATAAATCTGAACGTGTTTTCTTTGTATCTCCCGCCTGCTTAATCCCAGCTGGCCTGTGATCTGTTCAAATTCATCCCGGCCCTGATTCTTTTCATTCCAAGCCTGCATTATTACTTCTTGAAAAAGCTTGTAAACATATGGCGGAAGATTGAGTTCTTGGCTTTCAGAAATTGTGTCCCAGACATTAAACGCTTCTTTGATGTCGTCTTCATTGGCAACGATAATTGATCCTTCTCTTTCCCTGAACCATAAGTTCAACAGCGCAAATGCTTTGACCAGAGAAATGATGCGGCCAATGTCTCGCTGATGGCGTGGCTTTAACATTTTATTCTGGCCAAAGAACATCTTTTCTAATTCTTTCGGTGATCCGATTTTTATCCCCTGAATGTTTTCGAGTTTAATGGCCCGTATTCTTTCTTTGAGAGCTTTTCTCCCAGGATTTTCTTCAAGTAGATTTTCATATTTTTCGCTGTCAGTTTCTTTTTTAATTTTTTCGTAAATTGCTTGTCTGATTTTTTCTTGATTGGTTTCTGGAGATAGAAGCATAAATCTTGTAGCTTCCTGCTCATCAGCTGTCAGCCCAGCTGTGCAAAAAATCACTGCCGGGAATCCTCTCAGAAATATGTTCTTGGTTTTTAAGCCGGCCCGTTGAGATTTATCAGTGATTTTTAGTCTGATTTCTTTTTTATCGTGGGATAGTAACGGCCTTAAGTGTTGAAGAAGAAGTGTGTGTGGCTGATCCAGGAAGATTAAAATCTTGCGGCTTAAGTCTACCAAGTAGCCGTTTTTTTCTTTGTCATATTCTCCCACGTCGTGGAAAAATGCGGTCGGACTGCAATATCCAACTTCAACAACATCATCCTCTGGGAATAATCTGGCAATCTCAGTCGGGATATATGATTTGCCTGTTGATGATGGAGCGTTGAAAGAAATATTGAGCTGGGAGTTTTCAGTGTAAGCCGATAACTCGCACAAAAATGTTATCAGCTTATTTTCCTCATCTCTTTTTATGGTCAGCCCCAGCGTTTCGACGATTTCTTTTTCAGTTAATGGTTTGAATTGTGAAGCGTCGATTTTCTCTGGATATGGTTTAGCGTATTTGCTAAATAAGTCATCGGGATTGCCATTGAGCTTTATCAGGTAGTCAGTGATATCTCCGCCTTCGCCGACTTCTTTTGGGAGGGTGACAATAAATATTTCGTTGCCAGAATTTTCCAGTAGTTTTGCCACTCGTTCCGATCCTTTCCGGCCAGCCTCGTCATTGTCGTAACAGATATAAATCTTTTTACCTTTCCCGATTTTCTCAACCCATTCTTTCTTGAAAGTTAATGCGCCGTGTGTTGAGGTGACGGCGGGAATATTTCTTGAGAGCAGGGCCAGCCTATCGAGTTCGCCCTCGCAGATTATGAGTCGTTCAATATTTTCTGTCAGCGTCTCCCAGCCGTAAATTTGGGCCTCTATTCCTTTTGGATAAGTCATTTTGTCGTTCCCGGTGTTAGGGTCTTGGCGTAGTTTAAAAAAACAAAAAGACCCGTAAACGTCCTTTATGGGTATGGTAATCCAGTATTTTCCGTAGAATTTACCCCAGCCCAGCTTGAAGGCGTCCACAACGGGGTCAGAAATGCCCCTGGCGTTCAAATACTTTCGGATATCGGGAGTAAGTGCCAAGTGGCAGGCATCTGCTGACACATCCCCAAATTTTGCGACACGTGGTTTAACCGCCGAATCTCGTTGATTTGTTGCAATCTCGCCAATGTCATCCCCCAGATGTTTGGTCAGGGTTATGAGATTGCCTTTCTCTCCGCACTTTTTGCATTCGTATTGGCCAGTGGTGGATTCAAAATACAGGTGGGCTTCATTTGATTGGCTGTCTTTATCGCAGTTGTTGAAAAGACATTTAACGACGAGCTCCTTGCCGTTCTCCCGAAAAGCAATGCCTTTGCGGGATAGATATTCTTTAATGGTAATTGTTTGTAATTCTTGCATAATGTTTTTACTTAGGTTTTTAGGTCTCCGGTCTGCTTGCGACGCTCCTGTAGTTTTTGGAATTCTTTTTCGGTCATTGGTTTGTAAATAATTTCAATGAGTCGGAGGAGTTTTACACCCTGCTCATACGCTTCTTCTCGGCTAATCTCTTTGCCGAAGCGGTTCTTGTAGAGTGCCTGAAATTTTTTAATTTGCTCGTCCGACAGCATAGGTTTACTCCGAATAGATTCGGTTTTTTAACATCTTCACATTGTCAAAGAATGATCGTGCTTTAATTTCCAGGCGATCTGACCAGTAATCATCAACGACCTTTTCAATGCCGATCACTCGGCGAAAGATGAACTGCACTTTTCTGGGATTGGTTTTGTCCAGTGAGATAAGCTCAAAGCCGGCCGACACCAATGAGGCGGCCGCCCCCAGATCAAAAGTGGACAGGTATTTTGTGTAGTCTTCTGGGGTGTATTCGTGTTCGTTGTCTTTGGATAATTTTTTGGACATATAATTTTGGTTAAATGATTTTTTAGTTTTCGTGCAAAATAAAAGACACTCTCATTATCTGGGAGTGTCTTCATTCAATTTTCAGTTATGAATCGATGTTCTTGTTATTTTGAAAGGCGAAAGTACCAGCCTTCTTCTTTCTGATTGAAAATTACGTCTCGTCCAAAATGAATTTTCAGTAAATTATGGAGCTCACTGACATACTTGGCGATCGTTGCAAATGACGTTAGCGATCTTCTATCCGCTCTGACAATTTCGTCTTTTATATCATCGATTGTGAGCAGACGGTCTTGGTTCCGCATAAAAAGCCGACAGAGGTCTTTAAGCTGATTTCTCATCCTTAAAATATTCTTCCCGTATCTGATTGTTCCATCGCTATAGGCTATCAGTTTATCGGCCGTGGCAATTGCTTTTAGGTCTTTGGTTAGCAAAAGATTATCTTCTTTAATCACCCCGGTCTGTTTCGCTACAGAACTATTCTGACATCGTTCGGATATTTCTTCTTTGTAATTTGCAAATTTATCTGGATCAATAACTTTAACTTTGCATTTGTAAGAATCATATAGAGCTATCGGTTGTTTTCTCCCATGATGGTCAGCATAGGAATCGTTGATTTCGTATTCAATGCCAGTCTTTATTTTCAAGCCTTTGAGGATATCCAATAGCTCCAAATAATCATTTTCGTTTTTAATGTCTAAATGAAACCCGCCGAGCTCAAATTCAAAGGTCTGACTCTCGGGATTGAGGGAGAGCCGTTGGAGGATAACATCAAGAATTTGTTTAATTTTCAGTAGTCCTTCTGGGACTACTTCAACTTCTTTGGTCATGGTAATTGTAATATATCCCCATTATGACAAAAAATGTCATCTTTGACAATGAAAATATAAAGAGCTAAAATGATAATAACCAATTACAGAGGCACATAATTTTATGAATTCAAACATCGACAAACTTTTTACCATCGAGGAAGTTGCTAAAATTTTGCGCGTTAGCGGCCGATCTGTTACGCGTTATATTGAATCAGGAAAACTCAAAGCATCAAAGATTGGCGTATGGCGAATTAAGGAATCTGATTTACACGCCTTTTTAGAAAAGACAAGCAATCTTAAATTGAAAAATAGAAAATAAGATATGGATAAAAAAAGACAAGAAAAAATTTACGAATTACTTAAACGAGGGTTGAAACTTAATGAAACTGGTGATGAGCTTCCAGTAGAATGGGCGCGTGAATTTTTTCCGCCAGAACGTCGCGAATATGAACTTGCCTATAATGGCAAAGAAACTGAAGAACAGGTCCTTGCTGATACAATGGCTGTTCCATTTCAGGAAGTAAGTACATTCGGTCAAAACGGCGTTGATTGGCATAACAAACTTATTTTCGGGGACAATTTGCAGGCAATGAAAACACTTTTGCAAATGAAAGAAGATGGAAAATTAGTGAACTCCGATGGCACGCCGGGTATTCGTTTAATTTACATTGATCCGCCATTCTCGACTCGCCGAGATTTCAAAGGAAGCCAAGATCAAAAAGCATATCAAGACAAAATTGCAGGAGCAGAATTTTTAGAATTCTTACGCCAAAGGCTTGTATTAATGCGCGACTTACTTTCTGATGGTGGTAGTATTTATGTTCATCTTGATTGGAAAAAGATGCACTATATAAAGGTTTTAATGGATGAAATTTTTGGCGAAAATAATTTTTTGAATAATGTTGTATGGTGTTACAAAACTCGAACATTCTCAAAAAATTATTGGAATCGGAAACATGACGATATTTTAGTTTACAAAAAAGGCTCTGCGCCACATATTTTTAATTGGGACGAGAAAGGCGTTTTAGAAGATTATGCTGAAGCAACAATTGAAAAGTATAGATTAAAAGACGAATATGGATACTATAGGCTTTGTGGCCGCGGAATTGCGGGTAGTCCTATTAAGTCAGCTAAGGATGTAGATCAAAAATGGGAAAAAACTCATCCTGAACTGGTAGTTAGAAATTATTTAGGAGAAGGTTTTGCTCCACATGATTACTGGAATATTGAAATTGTAAATCAATCAGCTCTTGAAAGAATCGACTATCCGACTCAAAAGCCAGAGGCATTGTTAGAAAAGATTATTAAAGCTTCTTCTAATAAAGGAGATTTGTACTTGACGCATTTGTAGGGTCAGGCACGACGGTCGCTGTTGCTGAAAAATTAAATCGTCGTTGGATTGCAATGGATATTGGAAAATTAGCAGTTTATTCCACCCAAAAACGAATGCTAACTTTACATAAAAATATCGGCAACACCGGCGAGTCGCTTGTCGCAAAACCATTTACGCTTTACAACGCTGGTTTGTACGATTTTGAAAATTTGCGAAATTTGCCGTGGGAAGATTGGCGATTTTTCGCACTCCAGCTTTTTGAGTGCAAAGACGAGCCGCACAAAATCCACGGCTTCCAAATGGATGGCAAGCGGCAAGGTTCAAGCGTTCATGTTTTCAATCATTTTAAGGAGGGACAAATTAGTCAGCAGACAATTGCAGACCTACACGCAAGTATTGGAAAAGCTGTCGGAGATAGGTGCTATATCATTGCTCCGCGCGGCGCGTTTCTTTTCCAAGAGGATTATATTGAAATGGACGGAGTGCGATATTACGCGCTTCGTATTCCATATTCTTTTATCAATGAATTGCACCGACGGCAATTTTCCGCGCTTGTCCAGCCGAACGACGAAATGGCTATCAACGAAACTGTTGAAGCCGTCGGTTTTGATTTCATTCAGCCGCCGGTTGTTGAGCTTGAACTTGCCATAAAGAAACAAGCAGTGTTTGTTAAAATAAAGAAGTTTGAGAGTAGGGCGCGCCTGCGCGGAGAGGACAAAATAAGCAAGCACGACGCGCTTTCAATGGTAATGGTAGATTATGATTATAACGGGAAAGTATTTGATTTAGATAAAGCATTTTACGCGAGTGTAATAAAAGATAGCAAATGGAAAATCGAGCTACCTGTTAAAGAAATTAAAGGCGACGTCATGCTTGTATTTTTGGATATTTATGGCAACGAATCACGCATTGTGATTACACCGAAAGCACGCCACGTTAAAGCTAAAAAATAATTATGCAAAAACGAACAAACGGAACAAAGCGATTTCATAATGAAAACCTCGTGCTGGAGGTCAGCACTTCGGTTGATCGCCACAAATGGGACGAGAATAAATATGAGGCATTTCTTGATGAGCTTTGCGGTGTCCGAGAATATCAAAAAGACGCAATCCGCTCCGCTATGCGGTATTTGCTTGGTGGCGAGTATCGAGATTTGCGTGATTTGGCGGGAAAGAGTTTTGAACATAATGAAGTATTGCGCGATAAGTACGGCTCAATCGGAAATATGGAGAGGTATTTGCAATTGCCGGACCAACTCGCCGCCTCGCTTGATTTGGCGACTGGTACTGGCAAAAGTTATGTGATGTACGGCATTGCGGCGATTATGCTTGCCGAGGGCGCAGTGGATAGAGTTTTGGTATTGTGTCCGTCCACGACGATCGAAACAGGATTATTGGAAAAGTTTGAACTATTAGCTGGAAACGCCGATCTGCGTGACCTTTTGCCCATAACCGCAGTAGTGAATGCTCCGCGTGTCATAAACGCGAGCGAGAGTATTGTATCTGGCAGTGTTTGCATTGAAAACTATCACGCGATCCTTGCTCATGTTCGCTCGTCAATTCGCGACAGCTTACAGAATAAAGGCGAACGAACGCTTATTCTAAACGACGAAGTACACCATGTTGCGAACGAAGTGGCGAGCAAAGCAAAAAAATGGAAGGAATTTTTGACCGATCCGGATTACGGCTTTCATTATATCATTGGAGTTTCCGGCACTTGTTATCTCGGCAACGAGTATTTTTCTGATGTGATTTATCGCTATTCGTTGCGGCAAGCGATGGAAGAAAAATTTGTTAAGAAAGTGCAGTATGTCGCCGAAATGCCCCAGACGAGGCAACCGGAGACGGAAAAGTGGCAATTGGTACTTAATCGCCACGAAGAAATACGGCGCAAGTTAAAAGCGCATAAATTGCGTCCTCTGACAATTATCGTTACGAAAGATATTAGTGGGTGTAAAGATGTTGCAGAAAAATTCAAAGCATTTTTAAAAGAAGAAACTGGAAAAAGCCGAGAGCAGATTGATGAACAGGTGCTCGTTATTCACAGCGATGCGCCGGATTTGTCGCGCCTCGCAAGCGTAAACAACGCAAGTAGTAAAGTTGAGTGGATTTTGTCCGTTTCTATGCTTAATGAGGGCTGGGATGTAAAGCGCGTTTTTCAAATTGTCCCTCACGAAAAAAGGGCGTTTGAAAGTAAATTGCTTATTGCCCAAGTGCTCGGACGTGGCTTGCGCGTGCCAGACGGCTGGAAAGGAGCACAGCCGGAGGTAACTGTTTTTAATCACGACCGATGGGCAGACGACATACGACAGCTTGTCCATGAAGTTTTGGAATTTGAAAAACGCATACCAACATTTCCGATTGCCTCGTCGGAATTGAATTTTGAACTTCTGAACATTGAATATGATCCGAAGCCGCGCACAGAAACTTACAAAATGGAGAAGCCATACCAGCTTTTTAAAAAGGGATATGTTGATCTTTCGACGGAATTACCAGAAGAAGATATGACAGTTGAGTTTGAGGAAGCAGACACTGGCGCACGAACGCAATGGAAAACGAAAATCAGGCATAAAACCTATACTTCGCAGGAAGTTGCCGAGGTTATGTTCCAGCGATTTGAGGATTTATTGGACAACGAAGACCGCAAATTTTATATAAAGCAATTTCCAGTTGAAAAACTGGAGGAAATAATAAAAAAATCGCTGAAGGAAACCGGCAACAAGGTTATTACAGAAAATATGCGACAGAAGTTTTTGCAATCGCTCGGCACGCTTCAAAGGAAAGCGGCGCAAGTTGTTCGCTATGATTTTGAGCCAACGAACTATTATCCCGTACTAACGACCGAACGACCGCAAGAAAGTGCGAGTGCGTCCGATCTGAAGAACGGCAAGACACTTTTCTATACGGGCAAAACAAGTGAAAATATGCCAGACGAATATAAAGAGTTTTATGAAGAAGCAGTTGAGGAGGGGGCTGGATTTAAATGCGCTAAGGTTGCCAATAACTATGATTTTAAAACGCCATTAAACGCTGTTATTGCGGATCACGATAATGAACGCAGATTTGTTAAGGAATTGACCAAGGCAGAAAATACAGAACATATCACTGCGTGGATAAAATCAACACCGATGAGCTTTTACGAGATTGATTACTTCTGGAAAAAGGGCGAACATCCTAAGCGTGGAAAATTTAGTCCGGATTTCTTCATAAAAACCGACGGTTTAATTTTGGTAGTTGAAATTAAGGATGATGAAGAAATTAACGATCCGTCAGTAGAAAACAAAAAGAAAAACGAATATGCGCTGGCGCATTTTGAAAGAATTAATAATTATTTGCGGAAAAATAAAAAGAACTTGCAATATAAGTTTAATTTTCTCACTCCGACCGATTTCAATGCATATTTTCAGAGTATTAGAGAAGGGAAAATTATTAATTTCCGATCCGCGCTGGATGTTGAATTATTGAAATAAATGGACATATTTCCTAAAGATTACAATCTATATAATCTCCTTGTAGACGTAGTCATACCTATCGTAACTTTTGTAATTGGTCTGCTTGCTGAACGGAAGTGGAATATAATAGGAAATCTTTTCAAAATTAAAATTCACGATGAGAGCGAAACAGAACAAACGCAAGAGACTATTGGAGATAATAGCCAGGCTTTACAAGCGAGAGATATTTACGGGAATGTGTCTTTTAACACTGGCAGTGATGCGGAGAGTAAGCCAGAACAATTACCTTATAAAGAGAAACAATTTGTCGATTCGATTATAAGAGTATTAAATGGCAGAAGTATTACTTCGACTTTTGCTGACCGCTATGGTGATGGTTATAAACACTTAAAAAATAGCTGCCCTCCTTTAGCGGCATCATCTTATCTTTCTGCTTTTCTGCAAGTTAAGGAGGTTTTTTTGGCAAAAGAAAGTTATCGTACTGAAGTTAACGAAGATCTTATTAAGGCATTAGACAGTAGTTTTAATAGTTTACAACAATTATCGGACAATTCTACAAATAACATAGAGGAACTTAAAGGGATAATTAGCGGAATTGAAAATACGATTGGTTCTTTATTTGGCTACATATTATGAATCAGATTAAATTACATAAAAATATAGATGAATTGTTAGCAAAAACGCCTGATGGTATTCAGGTGGCAGAAGTTTCTGCTTTGATTTTGACTAATAATGACGCCCGGCAATATTTTTTTACAAAGGCTGATGAGAATTGGCTTAATTGGCTTTGGGAAAATGGGTTATTGGATGTGATAAAACAAAAAGCCGAAGATTCTACGCAATACGGATACAGAACTCCAGAATTAAACTATCTTGCAAGAATGGCAGAAAAAAAACCGAAGAAAGTTGTAGATATTATGCTCTCCGTCTCCATCTCAAATGATAATTTTAATCCAGAAGTTATAGATCAGTTTTTAAGAATTTGTAGCTCTTTGTCGATAGAAGAGTTGGCAAGAATGGTATCGAAGATACGTGATGAAAAATGGGTGCAATTAATGAGCGTGTTTAACCAATGGGGTTTCGATTATGAAAAAATATTTAAAACACTTGCTATCGCCAAAGATTACGAAAGTATTTTAACGCTTGCCGAAGCAGTGCTTACCGTTAAGAACAAGGAAGAATATAAGAAAAACTCCCGTGGTTATTCTTCAGATAATCCTTTCTATTTTAATGACCTTTCTTATACTAAAGTTTTTGAGTATTTAGTAGCTACAGACAATCGATATCTTGAAAAGGCATTAGAGCTTACGACAAAAGTAATGGCAGCAATTATATGCTTAGGTGATGAGGGCGAAAAAAACGAGGTATTTTTAATACGTGATACATTTTATCTTTTTGATGTGGATTTTTTCTCCTTGGAACTGGGTGATGAAAAACATCATTCGGATCGTGAAAATGTCAAAGATTTAGCTGCGGCCGTTAAAATACTTTCTCAAAGATTAATCGGTGGTAATTGCGGTAAGTCAGAATTAATAAATGAGATTTATAAGAAATATATTGAGATATTACCAGAAAGTAGATCGACATGGAGATTACGTCTGTTTATTTTAAGTTTATGTCCAGCTGCTTTTAAGACAGAATTGAAGCAATCTTTATCACGGTTGTTTGAAGTGATGGGGGCCGGTAAACATTATTACGAGATCGAATCAGGGACAGAATACAAGAAAACCCTTAAGCAAAGTTTTAATGTTCTTGGGTCTGATTATCAGCGTGAATATGTATCAAATGTCTTTAAATATTTCGGGCAAAGCCGTGAAGATAAAAAAGAAGAACAATGGTATAGGCGTGATGGTTGGCAGATTCTTTCCAGTATTTGTGATTCCCTAACCGAAAAAGAAAATGATGATTGCAAAAAAATATTTGGTAAAAAATGCGATCCTGCTTTTGAACCGGAACCGTCTATTGGAAAAGTAGTGAGCGGTTTTGTAAAACCAAAAGCTGTTATTTCACAAGAGGAATTCGGTAATCTCTCCGTCGCTGATATCGCTAAAAAATTAAGAAACGACTGGAAACCAGAAGCTTTAAGAGAAAAAAATACAGGCGATGATTTTTTAAATCCTTTGAATGCTGAAGGTGTCGGGGAGCAATTACGTGTTGATATTGCAAAGCGTTTGCAGGATTATATTCAAAATGCCAATTTATTCTTCGAAAGAGATGTTCTTGATGAACACTATACTTACTCGTTTCTTAGGGGTATTCAAGAAGCTATTCGTGCTGATAAAATAAAAGCCCAAAGTATCCTGTGGAATAAGTTGATAGATGTCTTTATTGCCATTAAAGATTCGGGAATTGCAAAAGCTTTTGATCATAAAGTCAGAGAGCGAGAAAAATTTGACGCTTGGCTTTCAAGTTGGACTGGTGTGTGTTCTGCAATAACGGACATTTTACAGGAATTATTAAACGAAAATAAAGGGAAGATTGTCATAGATTTTTCAAAATATCGCAGTCAGCTTTTTGAAATTATAAGTTATCTTTTGGTATATCCTGATCCAGAACCGCAAGACGAGGAATTAGAAACGGCGACAATGAAGACTCATTCGCCTGGTGATAAAGAAGAGTATTCGGTTAGTGATCCGTTTACAATGGCAATTAATACAGTACGTGGTCGTGCGTTTCAGGCTTTTACATTGTTTGTTTATCAGGATGGAAAACAATTTAAAAAAGAGGATAAGATTAAAATTACTGAAGATGTTAAAAAATTATATGATGAAGTTTTAAAGAAAGAGAATACTCGTGCATTGATGTTTATGTTCGGGCACTATCTGCCATCATTTTACTTCCGTGATATAGATTGGATGCACAAGCTTTTGCTTCAGATATTCCCAGAAGATTCGACTAAAAAACACCTTTACCTTGCTGCCTGGGAAGGTTATCTTGCCAATAATCTTTATGAGGAAATATTTTTTGATTCAGAGTTTCAGAAATTGTATGAGCGTGGCTTAAATTTGACTGGCAATGAAGATCAAAAACGCAAATATTTTAAAGAGCCAGACGAAGGAATTGCCGTTCATATGGCATTGGCCTTTATTGTTTATTGCAAAAAGTTCGGATTTGATCATCCTCTCTTTAAGGAATTTTGGAAGCAAGATATTGAACGCCAGAAGGCATTTGTCAGTTTTATCGGGAGAATGTTCGTTTCCGGGGACAACGCAAGAATAAACGAACAATTAAAGAAAGATTCAGAAAGCCGAGAGAGATTGATTAAATTTTGGGAGTGGTTAATTAAGAATTATGATGATCCAAAGTTATTTGCTGAATTTGGATTTTGGGTAAATCTTGAAAAGGGACTTTTTGAGCCAGTATGGTTAGCTAAACAATTAAAAGTAACGTTAGAAAAAACTAAGGGTGTTTTGGAATGGGACTACGCCCTCACTAAATCTATTAATGAATTGGCAAAAGTTGCGCCCAAAGATACGCTGGAAATCGCACGGCTTGCTTTACTTGAAGGTGGAGTTCGTGGCGGTAAAATGCGTATGCCGTTTATGTATGACGAGGAGTGGTTTGGAGCCCTTAAAGCTCTTTATGAAAATGCTGATACAAAAGACGATACTTATAAACTCGTCGATGATCTGATTCGTGAGGGTGGGAGCACGTTTTGGAAGCTGAAGGAGATTATAAAATAAACAATTAGAAAATATGACTCTGTCTAATATTTTGATCTTAATAGGACTCTGCCTAAATACTGCAGCGTCATTGGTTGTGTTGTATCCTTATTTGAGCGTTCGGAGAAACATTGATGATGATTTTATTGTAGATATGGATAAAAAAACGGGAGATTATACTCAGAAAAAACATTTGAAAGATAGAAAATTAGGTATAGCTGGCTTTAGTCTGTTTGCGCTTGGGTTCATTACGCAAATTATGGGTATTATTTTACAGATTAAATCTTGCTAATATGTTGCCCCAACAAGCCATACAAGAATTTAAGGAATTATATAAAAAGCGGTACGGGGTTGAATTGTCTGACCAGGAAGCTTCGCATAGAGCCAATAACCTGTTTAATCTTTATAAGGTTACCTATATGCCCGATTTAATAATTAAGCCAGAGTTTCCTAAAAAAGTTATTATTAAAAAAATAAATTTATGAAAACAATCAAATGGTTCGCTCGAATAATTGCATTGTGTATTCTGGTATTTGCTTTGCCGTTTTATTTTGGCTATGGCAATCCTCTCCCATTTGCTAATCCGAATTATTCCCTGTGGGAGAATGTTGCCTTATCTATGATGCCGTTGGTTTTTATCGGCCTGGCTTTAGGCTGGAAACATCCAAAAGTCGCAGGCTGGCTTATTGTTATCGCAATTGCAATCGGTTTTATTGTCGGTCTTTTAACGGAAGCAAATCTTAGCATCAATTTAGCCGTGCCTATCATTCCAGGAATTCTGTACTTGATAGATGGATATAAAAGAAATGAATAAATATATTAAAATAACACTTTGTATTTTAGTAATATTATTTGGGCTGTTTTTAATCGTATTCGGCGGATACGACGACAGCCCTGGAGCGCAAGGACTCGGCCTTATTCTGATTATTGCCACAATTGTTATTGCGATCAGAGGCAGAAAGAAAAATAATAATCCACTATGATTTTTGAACACTCGTCAAAAAATAAAAAAGTTTTATTTATCGCTTCCTTAATTATTTTATTGTTAGGTGTTTTTATACTTTTTTACTCCCCAGTCATCTTTCAAGAAGGTAATCCTTGGCCAGAAATCAAAGGGATTATTCAATTAAAATTTAGTGATGCGGACATAGTCCAATTGTCTGGTTCGGATAATAAATTCATGACCGAAAGTAAGAACGGGATGATGATATATAATTTTATGAAAACTAAGGGGTATGAGTTTACAGAACAAATGGGATCAGGTTATTTTTTCAAGTCTCCGACAGGACAAAGTGCAGTTGCCACTCACAAATATTACGGCCGTTATTATTCGCTTTGGACTATTACTGAAAACACCAATGGTTCTGATAATAATCTATGGGTGACAATTACCAATGACGATGGAATAACATTTCAATATCCCAAAGAATTATTGGCAAAATATATTAGCGTTGCAGAGTGGCCACCGACCATAAAGGTTGAATCGGGCAATTTTTCCTGCGTAGAAACGCCTCAGGAGAAAAGCAGCATGCTTGAAATAACCAGCCAGAGATTAGTCGATAATAGAATTTACTGCGTTAACGTTAAAAACGAAGGAGCTGCGGGAAGTGTTTATTCTTCCTACATTTATACGACTCCCAAGAGAGGAAAATTGGTTTCGGTCAGCTTTGTTTTGCGCTATCCAAATTGTACCAATTACGATGAGGAACAGAGTCTGGCCTGCACGAGCGAAAGAGAGGCTTTTGATCTTGACGCAACGGTGGATCGCATAGTCCAAACCGTCAGGTGGGATTCGGCTTCAGATGAAAACACTTTAGCAAGCCAGCTCTCTAAATGTTTAGTATCGAGTTATTCGGAAGATAAAGAAAAATGCGATGAGCTTCTAAAACAAATTACCGATTTTAATTCTTGCGTTATGGCAGGCTTTTCCATAATGAAATCCAATCCGCCACAGTGTGCCACGCCTGACGGCAGAACTTTTATTCAGACCAATTAATAATTCAACGGCATTTTGCCGTCC
>Ga0265297_10007181_pt1 | contig 15588 bp, 16 predicted proteins | sample Munlanlwell13791_FD_192502 | JGI IMG/M metagenome (GOLD analysis project Ga0265297, IMG submission 192502) | Leachate microbial communities from a municipal landfill in Southern Ontario, Canada - Leachate well 137-91 | ecosystem: Engineered > Solid waste > Landfill > Unclassified | place... | reverse complement strand
GCGCGCGCTAAATAACCCCCCCCCCCACAATTCGGTTGTTCATAGTGCCCGCCCTGCGAGGGGAGGCATAAGCTATTTTTGATTTGCCCCAGGAGACAATCATGTCCAAGGAACATTTGATTATTTTCGATACGACCCTGCGCGATGGCGAACAAAGCCCTGGTGCCTCCATGACCAAGGAGGAAAAGCTGCGGATTGCCCGTCAGCTTGAGCGGATGCGCGTTGACGTCATCGAGGCGGGTTTCCCGGCTGCATCCAACGGCGATTTTGAAGCGGTCAGGGCAGTCGCCGAAGCCATCAAGGATTCGACGATAGCGGGGCTGTGCCGTGCCTTCGACAAGGACATCTCGCGGGCGCTTGAGGCGGTCAAGCCGGCGAAATCCGGGCGCATCCACACCTTCATTGCGACCAGCCCGATTCACATGGAAAAGAAGCTGCGCATGTCGCCCGATGACGTGCTGGTGGCTGCGCAGCATGCAGTCCGTTTTGCGCGCAACGGGATCGACGATGTCGAATTTTCCTGCGAGGACGCGGGACGGTCCGAACTTGATTTCCTCTGCCGCATCATCGAAGCGGTGATCAAGGAAGGCGCTTCCACCATCAACATTCCCGATACCGTGGGTTACAACGTTCCGGAACAATATGCCGAGCGAATCCGCCAGTTACGCGAACGAATTCCTAATTCCGACAAGGTGATCTGGTCGGTGCATTGCCACAACGACCTCGGCTTGGCGGTGGCCAACAGTCTTGCCGCCGTGATGGCGGGGGCGCGCCAGGTGGAATGCACCATCAACGGTCTTGGCGAGCGCGCCGGCAATGCCGCCCTGGAGGAAATCGTCATGGCGGTTCACACCCGGCAGGATGTGTTTCCCTGCATCACACGGATCGATACCACGCAGATCGTCGCTGCATCCAAGATGGTATCCAGCATCACCGGATTCCCGGTGCAGCCGAACAAGGCGATCGTCGGCGCCAACGCGTTTTCCCATGAGTCCGGCATCCATCAGGATGGGGTGCTGAAACACCGCGAAACCTACGAGATCATGCGGGCCGAAGACGTCGGCTGGAACGCCAACAAACTGGTGCTCGGCAAGCATTCCGGGCGCACAGCGTTCAAGGCGCGCCTGAAGGAACTCGGCATCGAGGTGGAAAGCGAACAGGTACTGAATACAGCCTTCACGCACTTCAAGGAGCTTGCTGACAAGAAGCACGAGATTTTTGACGAGGACCTGCATGCGCTGATGAGTGACGAGATGGTTCTGCCCGATGACGAGCACTACAAACTCGTGTCGTCGATGTTCCACTCGGAAACCGGCGAAGCGCCACAGGCTCGTCTCACGCTCTCTGCGGGAGGCGCAGAACAGCAGGCGGCATCGAGCGGCAGCGGTCCTGTCGATGCTACGTTCAAGGCGATCGAAATCGTTGCTGCGAGCGGTTCCGAGCTGCTGCTCTACTCGGTGAATGCCATCACCACGGGCACTGATGCGCAGGGAGAGGTGACGGTGCGCCTGTCGAAAGACGGCCGGATCGTGAATGGTCAGGGCGCCGATACGGATATCGTGGTCGCTTCGGCGAAGGCCTATATCAACGCCCTCAACAAACTGTGCTCCGGGCAGGAAAAGCTCAACCCGCAGATTTGACGGTTCTTGACGGAGCAGCAACACGAGCGTAGCCGAGGCAGCCGGCGAACAGCAGCGTCGCCAGGACGGTTTCGGCCATCGCCATCATCTGGCTGGTGCCCTGATCCGAAGTCGCGCGCACCAAGCCTTCCGTAAGGTAGGCCAATGCCAGCATGGAGGTCCATTGATGGGTGTAGCGTTTGCCGCGAAGGATACCGAACAGCGGCAGCAGCAGCGGCAAGGCTTTCAGAGCCAGCATCGAGCCGCCGGGACGCAGCGGCGCCAGCCAGAGTTCCCAGACAAGGCAGAGAAACAGCAAGCCGACGAGGCTGGTCGCGGACAGGCGGTTGAACCAGGGATTCATGCGGTGAGTTTCTTCGCGGTTTCGGCCAGACGGCGTCCGAGCGCGATGGCCAGCAGCTTTTCATGTTCGCTGGCGGCCGTGGTGCCGTCGCTTCCGCTGACGTGGCTCGCGCCGTAGGGCGTCCCGCCCTCGCGCGTCTGCGAGAGTGCCGGCTCGGTGTAGGGAATTCCGAGAATCATCATGCCGTGGTGCAGAAGGGGCAGCATCATCGACAACAGCGTGGACTCCTGACCGCCATGCATCGTCGTGGTTGAGGTAAACACCACTGCTGGTTTGCCCGCCAACCCGCCTTTCAGCCACAAGCCGCTGGTGGAGTCGAGGAAATACTTCAGCGGCGCTGCCATGTTGCCGAAACGGGTGGGACTGCCCAGTGCGAGGCCGATGCATTCTTCGAGGTCTCTGGCCTCGACATAGGGAGCGCCCGCGTCCGGCACGGAGGGTTCCGTCGCTTCGCAGACTGCCGATATCCTGGGTACGGTGCGCAGGCGCGCCACGATTCCCGGCGTCTGTTCGATGCCATGGGCGATGTGCCGAGCCAGTTCGCGTACCGAGCCATGGTGACTGTAGTACAGAACAAGAATCTCGCGCGTTGCGCCTGCCTTCTGCATCATTCGACCTCCAGTAGAATTGCATTATATGTGGCTACTGGCACCCTTTCGGCTGGTCGTACGTACGACGCGCCGGTTTCATGGCGAGCATTGCGCGCAGACTGCAGCGGCGCTTTCCTTCGCCACCCTGATTGGCCTGGTGCCGATGATCGCTGCCGCGGTTGCGCTGATTTCATTGTTCCCCGTCGGCGTCGGCCTCGGTGCGGCGCTGCAAAAGTTTCTCCTTGCCAATCTGCTGCCTGACAAGGCCGGCGTCATCATCGTCAAGTACATTGGCCAGTTTGCCTCACGCGCCGGGCAGGTGACCTTTGTCGGTATCGCGGTGCTGGGAGCGACGGCCTTGCTGCAGATGCTGACCATTGAACGGGCTTTCAACCATATATGGCGAGTCAAGGCCAGCCGGCCCCTATTGCGACGCCTGGCGATTCATGGTCTTGCGCTGCTGCTCGGACCGCTGGTATTCGGTGCCAGCCTCGCGGGAATCTCGTTCGTCGCCGGCGTGTCGCTTGGCTTCGTCGATGAGCCGTATTGGGTGACGAATTTCGTGATCAGGAGTCTGTTGCCCTTCGCGTTCACCACGGCCCTGTTCGGTTTGCTGTATTGGGGCGTACCCAACAAGCCTGTAAACGCCTGGCATGCAGGCTTTGGCGGGGCGATGGCGGCGCTGGGCTTTGCCGGGCTGCAGAAACTCTTCACGCTCTATATTGCGACCGGATTTACGGTCAACGCAGTGGTCTACGGCGCCTTCTCTGCCATCCCGATGTTTCTGATCTGGCTCTACGCGTCATGGAGTGTGATTCTGATCGGCGCCCTGTTGGTCGCCGAATTGCCGCAATCCTCACGCGCCTAATTGGCAGCGGGGTTTCGAATGAACTCGAAGACTTCGATGCTGGAAGTTTCGATGAGGCTCCGGTGCGGCATGCATTCGACGATCCGCAAGCGAGTCTCGTGTTCCTGCAGCAGCGTGAATGGACGCGCGTTGTAGTTGCCCCGCACGGCAAGAATCGCTTCACCGCGGTTGAGGCTCGGCAGCGCCGGCAGCAGTAGTGCAGGTATCGGTGGCTCCGGATTCCGGGTGGTCAAGGCTTGTATCCGTATTGGCTGTGCCGATGGCGCCAGGACTTCCAGGCCCAACTCGACATGGCTGCTGCTCTTGCTGCGAGCCCAGCGTACGAGGCAGATCTGCCAGGCAGCGCCGGCACCCGTGCGCAGACCCACGGCACAACCTGGCACGATGCCGGTGACCTCGCCGACGACATGTACGATCGCATAGCCTGCCGGCCCTTCGTTGACCAGCGTCCAGTCACTGTAGGTCAGTTCGCATTCGCGTGAATTCGGTTCGAGCTGGGAGTCGCTGCCGAGAGCCGACCACAAGGTACTCAGTTGCGTACAGACCTCCACCGGCAGGGTTTGCGGGCGGCGATTGAAGTTCCGCCGTCTTGGGGCAGTCCAGCATTGACGAGCGCGTTCCAGCGCATTGCGGTAGTCGGCGCCGGCGGCCTGAAGTGGCAGGCCGAGCGACAACGGAGGCACTCCATCGCTCAACTGATCGAGATGCCGGGTAGCCACGTCGGCAAGTTCGCCAAAACGGAAGTAGAGACAGGGGCCGCCGTCAGGTCCTACGCGTTCGAGGGCGATCGGCGGCTGGTCTATATTCGCGTTGAGCCAGAACCAGTCGCCGGCCGTCTCGGGACGGAGCACGTCGATGCGTGTGGCCATCGCGTTGGCCTGGAGATAATCGGCAAGAAAGGCGATTTCACGCGGCGCGAGCCCCTCGGGTTGTGCTGCGTTGAGTGCCAGCATGGCCTTGAAGCGGGCATCGATGGCGCTCATTTCGGCGGGCAGGGTCGCTGTCGGGTCGACGGACTCGTGAGCGCGATGATAGAGCGCTTGCGCGTTGCGCCAGAAGCCGATTGGCGTGGGGGTCGCGGTCAGCAAGGTGGCGACGAGCTGCCGCGACAGGTTGAAAATTCCTTGCAGGCAGATTTGCGGGCCGCTGCGGCGAATGCCGGCAAGACTCCGCGGATTGATGTCCTCGGCAATCTTCAGCCAGGCTTCACCCAGTTCTGCTCGCAGGGCGATCAAGCCTTGAGCGACGGTGCCAAGGTGTACAGGCAATGGCAGCTTGACGTCGAGCAACAGTGGAATGAGCGCCTCATCAATTCGTTCGGCGCGCTGTTGCAGCAGCTCGCCTATCTTGATGCGGCTTCGCAGCGGAAGTTTCAGAAGTCCAAGCGCGGCGATGTGATTTCGCAAGGGCACCAGATCGAGCAGGGGATCTCCCTGCTGGGGCTCGGCGAGCCAATCCAAGGCTTGCTGTAGCTGGATAGGCGGCGGCGGAGGAATCTTCTTGCGGCGCATGGCGAGCTGAATGGCCTTGGGTGAAACACGATTCTAGTAGAATCCGGACGCATTTTCTTTTGCCACGTTGCGAGGTACCCGAGATGACCAGCCTGCTGTCCGCCAAGCCGATCGAACCCACGGATCGCCTGATCGTCGCACTCGACGTCCCTGACGCCGAGGCCGCGCGCGACCTGGTGACCGAGTTGGGCGATGCAGTGGTGTTCTACAAGATCGGGCTGGAACTGTTCATGACCGACGGCTATTTCGAACTGCTGCAGTGGCTCGTGAGTCAGGGCAAGAAGGTCTTTGTCGATCTGAAGTTTTTCGACGTTCCGGAAACCGTGCGTTCCGCGGTGAGGGCACTGGCAGGTAGCGGAGCCACATTCGCCACCATCCACGGCAATCAGGCCATCATGGAAGCGGCGGTGAAGGACAAGGGCGATCTCAAGATTCTGGCCGTCACGGTGCTGACCAGCCTCGATCGAGGCGATCTGGACGATCTCGGATTCGCCTGCGACGTGGAGCAGCTGGTGCTCTCGCGCGCACGCCGGGCCTTGGCCGCGGGGGTGGATGGCATCGTCTCGTCCGGCCTCGAGGCACCGATGATCCGGCGTGAATTGGGCAACAAGCTGATGGTGGTCACCCCCGGCATTCGACCGGTCGAGAACAAGCCGGTGGACGACCAGAAACGTACCGTCGATGTCGCCCAAGCGTTCAGAAACGGTGCCGACTATATTGTGGTCGGCCGCCCGATCCGCCAGGCGGTGAATCCGCGCCAGGCGGCGCTCGCCATCCAACAGACCATCCGCGAGGTGTTCTCTCTGCCCGACAGTTGATGGCTTCGGCCGGTTTTGAGAGCTTAAGCCGGCCAATCGTCGAACGCTATGCCTTGTTTTCTCCGGCTTTTTGCAATAAAATCGCCGGCTTTCCCGCTTTTCAAGAGAACACCATGGTTGTTATTCGTCTCGCCCGCAGCGGTGCCAAGAAGCGCCCTTTCTTCAATATGGTGGTAGCCGATTCGCGCAACCGCCGCGATGGGCGCTTCATTGAGCGCATCGGTTACTACAATCCTGTCGCCGCCGCCAATGAAAACGGGCTGGTGATCAATACCGAACGTCTGGCGTTCTGGCAGGGGCACGGCGCACAGCTGTCGCCTACCGCCGCGCGTCTGGTCAAGCAGGCAGCGGCGACAAAGGCCGCCTAAGCCGCATGATTGTTTTGGGGCGCATCGTCGCCCCGTTTGGAGTGCAAGGCTGGCTGCGGATTCATCCTTTTGGTGATGACCCCGAGGCGTGGCGGAACATGACGCAGTGGTGGCTTTCTGCGGATGTCGATGCTCCCGCCGAAAGCTGGAAGGTGCATGATCTCGAGGCCGTCAAACTGCACGGCGATGGTGTCGTGGCGAAGCTTGCCGGCATCGACAATCGGGACGCATCCGAAGCGCTGGGCAGTTGCTATTTTGGTGCGCCGCGCGAGGCGCTGCCGCCGCCGGCGCAGGATGAGTACTACTGGGCCGATCTGATCGGCCTGGCTGTAGTGAATATGCAGGACCAGCCCCTTGGCCGGGTCAAGTCTCTGATCGAGACGGGCGCGAACGAGGTGCTGGTGGTAGTGGACGGCGACCGAGAGAGATTGCTGCCCTTCGTTGAACATGTAGTGAAGGTGGTGGATATTCCGGGTGGAACAATCCACGCCGACTGGGATAGCGACTGGTGAGCTTGCGCTTCGATGTCATCACGCTGTTCCCCGAGATGTTTGCGGCGCTGACGGCGTCGGGAATTACCCGGCGCGCGCTGGATCGGGGACTGTGGCAGATCGAATGCTGGAATCCTCGCCAGTGGACGCAGGATGTGCATCGAACGGTGGATGACCGGCCCTACGGCGGCGGCCCCGGGATGGTGATGATGGCCTCGCCGCTGGAGCAGGCGATCAGCGAGGCAAAAGCGGCAGCAAAGGCGGCGGCAGAAGTCGGCGCCGGCGGTACGGCGAAAGTGATTTATCTTTCGCCACAAGGCGCGCGGATTGACCAGCGGCGTGTGGCGGAACTGGCGGAAAGCGATGGGGCGATTTTGCTCTGCGGCCGCTACGAAGGAATTGATGAGCGGCTGATTGAACGCTGCGTGGATGAAGAGCTGTCGCTGGGCGATTTTGTTCTTTCCGGCGGCGAACTGGCGGCGATGGCCTTGATGGATGCCTGCATCAGACAACTGCCGGGTGCATTGAATGATGAAGCTTCGGCAATTGAGGATTCGTTTGCCGCAGGCTTGCTGGACTGTCCGCACTACACGCGGCCGGAGGTGTACGAAGGATCTGCGGTGCCGGACGTGTTGTTGTCCGGCAACCACGAAAGAATCCGGCGCTGGCGCCTGAAACAGGCGCTGGGGCGGACTTGGCGAAGGCGTCCTGACCTTCTTGAGGTGAGGGAGCTGAGCCGGGAAGAAGCAGAACTGCTGGCTGAGTTTCAGCGGGAAGGCAAGTAGAAACGGCGTGCATCAGGGCGACAAGCCCTGCTCTGTACGAGAGGTTGGCGGGTGTTATCCGCAGCCATAACTTGATGGAGTAAAGCAATGAACCTGATTCAGCAACTCGATAACGAAGAAATCGCCCGACTGGGCAAGACCGTGCCGGCGTTCGCGCCCGGCGATACCGTGATCGTCAATGTGAATGTCGTCGAAGGCGATCGCAAGCGCGTTCAGGCCTTCGAAGGCGTGGTCATCTCCAAGCGCAATCGCGGCCTCAATTCGAACTTCATCGTGCGCAAGATTTCCTCCGGCGAGGGCGTCGAGCGCACCTTCCAGACCTACTCGCCGCTGATTGCGAGCATCGAGGTCAAGCGCCGCGGTGACGTACGCCGCGCCAAACTGTATTACCTGCGCGATCGCTCCGGCAAGTCGGCACGCATCAAGGAAAAGCTGACGCGCAGAGTTTGATACAGCGCTGCACAGAAACAAAAAAACGGGCCACCCGGCGATAGCCGGGTGGCCCGTTTTGATTGGGCGCCGATCAGTAGCGCTTCTTGTTGTTCTCGATCAGCGCGTAGGCCGAGTGGTTGTGGATGGACTCGAAGTTTTCGCTCTCCACTACATAGGCATCGATGCGCGGGTCGGCGTTCAAGGCGCCGGCAACGTCGCGCACCAGGTCTTCGACGAACTTCGGGTTGTCGTAGGCCCGTTCGGTGACGTACTTCTCGTCGGGACGCTTCAGCAAGCCATAGAGCTCGCAGGAGGCTTGGGTTTCCGCCATGCGGACTAAATCCTCGATCCAGACCAGCTGGTTGGTGGTGGCGGTGATCGTGACGTGTGAGCGCTGGTTGTGCGCGCCACGGTCGGATATCTTCTTCGAGCAGGGGCAAAGGCTGGTGACGGGCACCACCACCTTGATAGTTTGCCGGTAGCGGCCCCCTTCGATGATTTCGCCGATGAAGGTGACCTCGTAGTCCATCAGGCTCTTGACGCCGGAAACCGGGGCGACCTTGTTGATGAAATAGGGGAAGCTCATCTCAAGATGGCCGGTCTCGGCCTCCAGTCGGCTCACCATTTCGCGCAGCATGGCTTCGAAGCTCTCGACCGAGATCTCGTCCTCGTGCACATTGAGGATTTCCACGAATCGGGACATGTGGGTGCCCTTGAAATTGTGGGGCAGTCCGACATACATGTTGAACGTCGCAACGGTGTGGCGCACGCCTCCGGTCTTGTCCAGCACCTTGAATGGATGCCGGATGTCCTTGATGCCGACCTTGTTGATCGGCAACTGCCGCGAATCGGCGGTGCTCTGAACGTCTGCAATAACTGTTTTTTGGGGTGGAGCCATGGGATCCCTGCAATTCATGTCGCTTCTCGGTTGTAGGTTAAGTCCTGACCAGAACTATACCATTATCCGACAGATTTACTCAACTATTACTTTCTGCAGCGAGTCGCGCTGCCACACTGCGCACGATACCGACGTCGTCCAGCCCGATTTCTGCCAGCAGCAATGCCGCGTCGCCGTGGTCGATGAACTTGTCCGGCAGGCCGAGACGCAACAGCGGGGTACGCAAGCCGGATGACTCGAGGACTCGGGCAACCTCGGCACCGGCACCGCCGATCAGGGCGTTTTCCTCGACGCTCACCAGCAGATCATGGTTCGCCGCGAGTTGAAGGACGAGCTCGGCGTCCAGCGGCTTGACGAAGCGCATGTTCGCGACCGTGGCGTCGAGGGTGTCGCCTGCCTTCAGCGCGGGCGTCAGCATGGACCCGAAGGCCAGCAGGGCCACCTGCTTGCCCTTCCGTCGCACTTCGCCCTTGCCCAGGGGCAAGGTTTCCAGTCCTGGCTCGACGGCTGCACCAGGCCCGCTGCCGCGCGGGTAACGCACGGCGCTCGGGCCGTTGAACTGGAAGGCCGTAGAGAGCATCTTGCGGCATTCGTTCTCGTCGCTCGGCGTCATCACCACCATGTTGGGAATGCAGGTGAGGTAGGAAAGATCGAAAGCGCCGTTGTGCGTTGCGCCGTCGGCGCCAACCAGTCCTCCCCGGTCGATGGCGAACACGACCGGCAGGTTCTGCAACGCGATGTCGTGAATCAGTTGGTCATAGGCGCGCTGGAGGAAGGTCGAGTAGATCGCGACCACCGGCTTCATGTTCTCACAGGCCAGGCCGCCGGCGAAGGTGACCGCATGCTGCTCGGCGATGCCGACGTCGAAGTAGCGCTGGGGAAATTCCTGAGCGAAGCGCACCATTCCCGAGCCCTCGCGCATGGCCGGCGTGATGCCGATCAGGCGCGGGTCGGCTTGAGCCTGATCGCAGAGCCAATCGCCGAATACCTGGGTGTAGGTGAGCTTCCCGGGGCCTTTGGCCGGCTCGATGCCGCTGACGGTATCGAACTTGCCGACACCGTGGTAGAGGATCGGATCCACTTCGGCGAGCTTGTAGCCCTGCCCCTTGCGCGTGATGACATGAAGGAATTGCGGACCCTTGAGTTTGCGCAGGTTCTGCAGCGTCGGGATCAGGGCGTCGAGGTCATGGCCGTCGATGGGGCCGATGTAGTTGAAGCCGAGCTCTTCGAACAGGGTGCCCGGCGAAATCATGCCCTTGACGTGCTCCTCGACACGATTGGCGAACTCCAGCACGGTCGGCATCGCCGACAGCACCTTTTCGCCGGCGCGCCGCGCGGCATTGAAGGTGCCGCCCGAAAGCAGGCGCGCCAGATACTTGTTGAGCGCGCCGACCGGCGGCGAGATCGACATGTCGTTGTCGTTGAGGATGACGAGCAGGTTGGCATCGATCACGCCTGCGTTGTTCAGCGCCTCGAAGGCTTGGCCGGCGGACATCGCGCCGTCGCCGATGATGGCTGCGACGCGCCGTTCCTCGCCCTTGTTGCGTGCCGCGACGGCCATGCCCAGCGCGGCGGAGATCGAAGTCGATGAATGGCCGACGCCGAAGGTGTCGTATTCGCTCTCTACCCGGCGCGGAAAGCCGGAAACCCCGCCCTTCATGCGCAGGCGCTCCATGCCGGCCCGCCGGCCGGTCAGCGCCTTGTGCGGATAGGTTTGGTGGCCCACGTCCCACACCAGGCGGTCTTCCGGGGTGTCGAACACATAATGCAGCGCGATCGTCAGCTCGACGGTGCCGAGGTTGGAGGAGAGATGCCCTCCGGTCTTGGATACCGACTCGAGCAGGAAGGCCCGCATTTCGTCGGCCACCTGGAACAGCTGCTCGCGTTCCAGCGCGCGCAGATCGACGGGGGAATGAATGCTGTCGAGCAGGAGATGGGTCATCAGAAAGTCCGCTCGACGATGAAGTCGGTGAGTTGGTGAAGACGAATGGCGGATTCACCGAAGGACGTCAGCACCTCGTGCGCGTCCTGTCTCAATTTGCTGGCCATGTTCTTTGCTTCGCTCACGCCGAGGATGTTGACATAGGTTGGCTTGTTCTGTGCAGCGTCCTTGCCGGCCGTCTTGCCCAGCGTTGCGGTGCTCGCTTCGGCATCGAGGATATCGTCGACCACCTGGAACAGCAGACCGATGCGATTGGCGAAGCGCCCGAGGCGTTCCAGGGCATCGGGCTGGGCTTCGCCGCAATGGGCGCCGAGCAGCACCGCGGCGCGGATCAGGGCGCCGGTTTTATGGATATGCATGAATTCCAGCTCGCCGATGGTCAGTTGCTGGCCTACAGCCGCGAGGTCGATGGCCTGGCCGCCCGCCATGCCGCGCGATCCCGAGGCGACCGCCAGCAGATGCAGCATGTCGAGTTGCCGGGCCGGTGCAATGCCTTCGAGGCGATTCGACAGCGTTTGAAAGGCCTGGGTTTGCAGGGCATCGCCGACCAGCAGCGCGGTCGCTTCGTCGAACTCGACGTGGCAGGTCGGCTTGCCGCGGCGCAGGACGTCGTCGTCCATGCAGGGCAGGTCGTCATGCACCAGCGAATAGGCGTGGATCAGTTCGACGGCAATCGCCGCGGCGTCGAGTACCCGGCTGTCAGCGTAGAAGATCGAGCCGGCAGCATGGCACAGCAGCGGGCGTACGCGTTTGCCGCCGCCCAGCACGGCGTAGCGCATCGCCTCGTGCAGGCGCGCGGGGGCGATTGCCGGCGGGGGCAGGGCGGCTTCAAGGGCCGACTCGGTGCGTTGCTGGATGCCGGACATCCAGGTCGGGAAATTCATGAGCGTTTCAGCTTTCCTGTTCGCCGCTGCCCGCGTCGCCGGCTTCCGTCCGGGCGTCGAAGTCGCGCAACCCATTGGCATCGAGGATGCGTATCTGCTGTTCCGCCGCGGTCAGGGTTTCCTGACACTGGCGCAACAGTGCCATGCCGCGTTTGTAGGCGTCCAGCGCATCCTGCAGCGGCATCTGCCCGGCCTCCATCGCGGCAACGATGCTTTCCAGCTCGTTGAGGGCGCTTTCGAAAGACGGGGCGGTTGCCGTTGCTGAATCGCTGTCGGGAGAAGTGATCGGTTTAGTGGCCATGAGTGAAGCCTTGGCCGAAAGCGGTGACCAGCGGCAAGGGAAAAGCGAAAAGATAGCCTAAGGTGCGCCCTCTGGTCAAATTGGCTACAATTGCGCGGCTGGTTTTGACCCGCAGTTTGTCTCTTCTGACGGTATGTTCCGTCCGTTTCCGGTTTCCGGGTAAACCCTCTTGGAGGTTCGGAATAATGTCCGATGTCGGCTCCCGCGCACTCCTCTCACCCGGAGCGTCGCAGTTTCCGGTTGAGTGGTACTTCGATGAAAAGCTTTTCGAGCTGGAGAAAAAGCTGATCTTTGATGCAGGCCCGGGCTACGTCGGCCACGAGTTGATGGTTCCCGAGGTGCACGACTACCGCTCGCAGGAGTGGCATGACCACGCGCGCATGGTCGTCCATCAGCCGGACGGCTTCTACGAGATGTCCAACGTTTGCCGTCACCGCCAGGCGATCATGCTGCAAGGCGCCGGCAACGCGAAGAACATCGTCTGCCCGATCCATCGCTGGACCTATGACGCCGGCGGCGAACTGATCGGCGCGCCGCATTTTCCGGCCAATCCCTGCCTCAATCTGGCCAAGCAGAAACTCGAGAACTGGCAGGGCCTGCTGTTCAAGGGGCCGCGCTCCGCCAACGCCGACCTGGCGGGCATGAAGGTCGCGGGGGAACTAGATTTTTCCGGCTACAAGCTGCATCACGTCGAACTGCACCAGTGCAACTACAACTGGAAGACCTTCATCGAGGTGTATCTTGAGGACTACCACGTCGCGCCCTACCATCCCGGGCTGGGCGGCTTCGTCACTTGCGATGATCTGACCTGGCAGTTCGGCGACTGGTATTCGGTGCAGCGCGTCGGCCTCACCTCGCTGGCGAAGCCGGGCTCGGCGACCTATCAGCGCTGGCACAAGGCCGTACTCGATTACTACAACGGCGAGTTGCCCAAGCACGGCGCGATCTGGCTCACCTATTTCCCGAACATCATGGTCGAGTGGTATCCCCATGTGCTGGTGGTGTCGACACTGGTGCCGCAGGACGTGGACAAGACCCTGAACGTGGTCGAGTTTTATTATCCCGAGGACATCGCCCTGTTCGAGCCGGACTTCATCAAGGCCGAGCAGGCCGCCTACATGGAAACCGCGATCGAGGACGACGATATCGGCGAGCGCATGGATCGCGGCCGCCGCGCGCTGATGAAACAGGGGCGAAGCGAAGTCGGCCCCTATCAGTCGCCCATGGAAGACGGCATGCAGCATTTCCACGAGTTCTACCGGCGCGTGATGGCCGAACACATTTGATCTAGGAAAGGCAATGCGGGCGCCGGGCCTTGTCCGGCGCCCGTTTCATTCATGCAGTCACTCTGGATGGTCGCGGCAAGCCTGCTGTTCGCCTGCATGGGCGTCTGCGTCAAGCTCGGCTCGGCGCAGTTCGCGGCCGCGGAACTGGTGTTCTGGCGGGGATTCATCGCCACGCTGATCATCGGCGCCTACGTTCTGGCTCGCCGGCTGCCGTTGGCGACACCGCATATGCGGACCCACGTCACGCGCGGCTTGGCCGGTTTCGTCTCGCTGGTGATGTACTTCTATGCCATCAGCCTGATCCCGTTGGCGGCCGCGGTGACGCTGAACTACACTTCGCCGCTGTTTCTGGCGCTGCTGCTGGTGTTGTGGCTGAAGGAACCGGTGCGCCGCGGCTTCCATGCGGTGCTGGCCACGGGCTTTGTCGGCGTCGTCTTCCTGCTGCAGCCGACACTCGACAGCGACCAATGGCTGGGCGCGGTGTTCGGTCTGGGTTCGGGAATCATTTCCAGCATCGCCTATCTCAACGTGCGGCGCCTGGGCGAACTGGGCGAGCCGGAATGGCGCACGGTGTTCTATTTTTCGGCGCTCTCGGCGCTGGGCGGTTTGCCATGGCTGCTGAGTGCCGGTCCCTTCCACGCCATCGATCTGCGCGGCGGGCTGCTGTTGCTGGGAGTGGGCGGCTTCGGCGTGCTGGCGCAACTTTGCATGACAGCAGCCTACAAGCGCGGCAAGACGCTGGTCTCCGCCAGCCTCGCCTACAGCACCGTGGTGTTCTCCAGCGCCTTCGCAATGTTGTTGTGGGGGGAGACGCTGCCCTGGGCCGGCTGGCTGGGCGTGATCCTGATCGTCGCCAGCGGCGTCTTCGCCACCGCGCTGTCGCGTCGCACCGATACCGAAGCAGTCACGGACTGAAGTATCGCTTTGCAGGCCGGCGTCAGCCGGTGATTTTCCGCTTCACCGCGCGGGTCACCATGCGCAGGCGCTGGGCGAGCGGCAGACGCTTGAAGTTGGTCTTTACGGCGCCCTGCGTGAAGGCCGTGCGCTTGGAGTAGTCCATGATCAGGTCGACGATCACCGGCCGGCCGCCGGCGGCCAGTTCGCGGGCCCGGGCGATGGCTTGGGTCACTTCGCCATTCGCGGCTACCGGAATGTACTCGGCGCCGGTGGCGGTGGCGACGCCGCTGAAGTCGATGGCACCCAGCGCCGTGCAGGGCTTGCGGTTGTACGGAATCTGCTGCGCCTGGGCGATCTGCGACAGCTCGCCGTCATGGAACACGTAGAACACCAGGCCCAGACCCAGCCGCGTGGCGGAGACGATCTCCATGCAGGTCATGGTGAAGGCTCCGTCGCCGACGATGGCGAATGCTTCGCGCTCGGGATTGGCCAGTTTGGCGCCGATGGCGGCCGGTACTGCGTAGCCCATGCTGTTGAAATCGGTGGGAACGATCAGCGCCTTCGGCTGCCGCACCGGGAACAGTTCGGCCGTCAGGTAGGTGTGGTTTCCGTCATCGACCACGGCGATCGCATCGTCGGGCATCGCCGCGCGCAGCGCATTGAAGAACACCGCGGGGTTCACCTTGCCGCCGCTGTCGTGGTTCAGCCATTCGTCGTTGTAGGCAGCCTTGTCGCGGGCGATGCGCTGCTGCAGTTCCGCATTCGCCGTGCGTCCAGCGCCGACTTTCCGCAGTTCCTCCAGCAGCGCGGTCAGCACCATGGTCGCATCGCCTTCGAGCGCTACTGCCGCGGGGTAGTTGGCATTGAACACGGCGGGATTGATGTCGGCGTGAATCAGGTTCGGCGGCACCGTGACGCCGAAGCTGCCGGTGGCGATTTCGGCGAAGCGGGTGCCCACCGCCAGCAGGCAGTCGCAGTCGGCAAAGGCGTTGCGCGCCGCCGGCACCGCCGCTGCGCCGAAGCTGAAACCGGTGTGCAGCGGATGGGCGGCTGAGAACACCGACAGCCCCTGCAGCGTGGTCGCCACGGGAGCCTGGAGGAACTCGGCGATGGCGCGGGTTTGCTCGAACGCATCGCGGGCGCCCCAGCCGAGAAACATTGCCGGTTTCTTCGCCGCGAGCAACAGTTGCGCCGCGCGCTGAAAGTCGGCGCTGGTGGCACGGCGGGGACGTTCGATCACGGGCCGGGGTGGCAGCGGCGCAACCTCGCCGGGGAACATCTGCAGGTTCACCGGAATCTCGACGAATACGGGGCCCGGCTCGCCGGAATGGGCGATCTCCCAGGCCTTGAACAGCACCGGCACGATCTCGGCGTGGCTGGTGACGTGGAAGGTGGCCTTGGTCAGGGCTTTCAGGAAGGCGTGCTGGTCGAGCTCGTGCAACTGGTAGCGCTTGTCCAGATCGGTGCGGATGCCGCCGCAGATCACCAGCATCGGCACGCCGTCGAGGAAAGCCTCGCCGATGCCGCTGGCGGC
>Ga0265297_10007179_pt1 | contig 15593 bp, 15 predicted proteins | sample Munlanlwell13791_FD_192502 | JGI IMG/M metagenome (GOLD analysis project Ga0265297, IMG submission 192502) | Leachate microbial communities from a municipal landfill in Southern Ontario, Canada - Leachate well 137-91 | ecosystem: Engineered > Solid waste > Landfill > Unclassified | place... | reverse complement strand
GAGCGCCGACATGAGCCCCATCGTCATGACGCTCGTGACGTCCGGGATCTGTTTGATCGCAGCGACGTCCGTCTCGGTCAGCGTCGAAGCGCCGACGGACGCCGCAGGGTTGAGCTGACCGCTCGCCGTCTGGAGCTTGCCGGGCATGACGATCATGATGTTGGTCCCGAGCTGCGTCACCTCGCTGCCGACGTCCTTCTTGATGCCGTTACCGAGGCCGATGAGCGCGATGATCTGCGCGACGCCGATGATGACGCCGAGCATCGTCAGGACCGAACGGGTCTTCTTCGTCCAGAGCGACGTGAACGCGGCCTTGAGGACTTGAAGCATCATAAGACGATCCTCCCGTCCTTCATCCGCACGGTGCGGTGCGTCCGCTGCGCGAGCTCATCGTTATGCGTCACGAGCAGGATCGTCATACCCTTCTTGTTGAGGTCCTCGAGGATGGTCATGACCTCCTCGCCGCTCTTCGTGTCGAGGTTGCCGGTCGGTTCATCGGCGAGCAATACCTTCGGCTCGTTCATGAGCGCCCGAGCGATCGCGACACGCTGGCGCTCGCCGCCGGACAGCTGATTCGGCCGCGCCTTCAGCCGGTGCGACAGGCCGACCTGTTCTAAAAGTTTTTTAGCACGCACGATCGCTCCTCCCCTGCCCGAGGGGAGGTGTCCCGACGCGTAAGCGGTCGGGACGGAGGGATGGGAGTACATCGCCGGCAACGCGACGTTGCCGAGCGTCGTCATGTTCGGCAGCAGGTTGAAGTTCTGGAACACGAACCCAATGAACCCGCTGCGCAAGCGTGCCTGCGCACGGTCACTCATCGCGGTCGACACCGGCTTGCCATCGAGGAGATACTCGCCGGTCGTTGGACGATCGAGCAGGCCGATCATGTTCATGAGCGTCGATTTTCCCGATCCCGAGTGCCCCATGATCGCGACAAACTCGCCCTTTTCGACGGACAGCGATACGTCGACGACCGCTTTGACGTCGACCGTATCGAGCTTGAACGTCTTCGAGATGTGCTTCAGGTCGATGAGGGACATACAGAAGAATAGTGTATCACAGCAGCGATGAACCACGATATCCAGCTGGCCAGTAATAGCCTTGACATATGGGAATAAGCCCATTATACTGTGTCTACGTTCGATTTTCCGTGGAAAACCTGTTGAAAGTCGAATCCAACCCGAACACTAGCCAATTCCTATGACATCTACACTAGTAAACGAAAACACCGGCGGATAGCCACCCTCTTTTGGTGTGCGACCGCCGAAAGGCGGTTTTTTGTTCTCACCCACCTTGAAATGAGATATCCAAAGGTGAGAACAATCCCGAGCGACCTCGGACTTGATCCGGGGGTCGGGGGATCTCAAGGTTCATTCCAACACAGCATCCAACGAAGATCGAAGAAGACTCATCACCATAGTGACGGATCCCCTTTGCTCTTCAACATACTCGGGAACCACCTACTCGCCAGAGGCGGCCATCGGGAGCGGAAGCCGGAGGCTAGCTCAACGGTCGCCATCTGATGGTGCTTGAGGAAGTGGTTCCCCAATTCTTGCCCACGAAGCAGGGCGACGCGCGACTCGGAACAGTCGCAATCAGCGGAGCGAAGTCCGAATACCGCGCGTCGCCCTCTGCGGGGCACATTGTACACCTCGGGTGAGTCACAGTGACAAATCAGAGCCCGCTCCCTCCTCTTCAAAAGCAGTACTTGAGCGGGATACTGGCCCTCTGACCAATGCGGTGATAGTCTAGTTGCCGCAGCTGACCCCGAGGTCAAATACGTGTCGCGCCGATACGCGTCAAATCCTCAAGGGGAAACAGGTGTCCATGCCCGGTCATGAGAAAGAGGGCGGCAAACGATCGGCGCGACCTCCCTCCTCCACGACAGCTGATTGTCCGACAGAACGGACAGACAAGTGTTGTGAAGCTTGAACCCTCCGGTTCCTTCCATCTCAAACAAGTACGTCGCGCCTCGAGAGCGAGGCTACGGGTGTCCGGCTTTGCCGGACGCCTGCCCGCCGTACAAAGTACCTTTGTACTTTGGTAGGCGGGGGCCCCTAGCCGAGCGGATCGAGCGCGACACCTTGCAAGGGAAAGGGAGGTATCGGAAGGGAAAACCGTTCAGGTTTTCCCTCCGAACGCCCGACCTCTGACAACTGAATAGCATAGGGTTGAGCATCTTACTTACATCGAACGATCGATGTAAGTAGAACAATTGTAATTAGTGAATTAGAAACACCGTTAATCGCGAGCCGATCGTGATTACGGTTGAACAACGTAAGGGCGTACGGTGGATGCCTCGACATCGATGAGCGAAGAAGGACGTAGGAACCTGCGATAAGCCTCGGGGAGGTGGTAACCAACCTGTGATCCGGGGATGTCCGAATGGGGAAACCCCACTGATGGAAGATCAGTGACCCGCGACTGAATATATAGGTCGTGAGGAGCGAACCTGGCGAACTGAAACATCTTAGTAGCCAGTGGAACAGAAAAAAAACGGCGCAGTAATGCGCCGCCATTCCCAAAGTAGTGGCGAGCGAAATGGGATCAGCCAAAACCTGTATTGCTTCTTCCGCAAGGGAGATAGGGTCCAAGCCCATATGCAATGTGGGTGTTGCGAGACGTAACGTCTAAAGCTTGGTCACTTTAGGAGTAGAGCGTATGTTTAACTTTTATCCTGCCTGTTGAATTAGTGAGGCGGGATAAAGGTTCGACCAGTTCATAGTCGAACGGCCTGGAACGGCCGGCCATAGACGGTGAGAGCCCGGTAGACGAAATGAACCCTCAAAAGCTTTACTGGTTACTTTTCTCGAGTAACACGAGACTCGTGAAATCTTGTGTGAACCTGGGAGGACTAGACTTCCAAGGCTAAATATCATCGACGTTCGATAGTGAACAAGTACCGTGAGGGAAAGGTGAAAAGCACCCCGGTGAGGGGAATGAAATAGTATCTGAAACCGTATCGCCTACAAGCAGTCGGAGCCCCCGCACCAATCAGATGATCAGGCATGCCATGAGTATGCCTGGTGTGATTGGTGTGGGGGTGACGGCGTGCCTATTGAAGAATGAACCAACGACTTCGTTCCGTGTCGTTCGACTAATCCCGCGAGGGAGGAGTCATAGTGAAAGCGAGCCCGAATAGGGCGACCGTTCACTTATGAATGAGACCTTTACCGGTTTCATTCATGGGTGGACAGATGATGCGGACGAGACCCGAAGCCGGGTGAGCTACCCATGACCAGGATGAAGCGCAGGTAACACTGCGTGGAGGTCCGAACCCATAAGCCGTGCGACACTTTGGGATGAGTTGTGGGTAGGGGAGAAATTCCAATCGAACTCGGCGATAGCTGGTTCTCCTCGAAATAGCTGTTGGGCTAGCCTCGTGTACTAACGATCGGAGGTAGAGCACTGAAAGGGGTACGATGGCGCAAGCCTACTTACTCCTACCAAACTCCGAATGCCGGTCGTCGAATCACGGGAGTCAGACTGTGAGGTCAAAGCTTCACCAGTCAAAAGGGAAAGAGCCCAGATCCCATGTTAAGGCCCCAAAATCATGGCTCAGTGTAAAGGAGGTGGGGTGACTGAAACAACCAGGAGGTTGGCTTAGAAGCAGCCATCCTTTAAAGAAAGCGTAACAGCTCACTGGTCAAGTTACTCTGCGCCGACAATGTATCGGGACTTAAGCCATGTGCCGAAACAGGGAATGTGTCCGGTTTACCGGACACGTGGTAGAGGAGCGTTCCGTACGCATTGAAGCGGGACCGTAAGGAACCGTGGAGTGTACGGAAGTGCGAATGTTGGTATAAGTAGCAATAATCCGGGTGCAAACCCCGGACACCGCAAACCCAAGGTTTCCTGGGCAACGAAAATCGTCCCAGGGTGAGTCGGTCCTAAGGCGAGGCCGAAAGGCGTAGTTGATGGACAGCAGGTTAATATTCCTGCACTGCCGGGTGATTATCGGCATGGTGCGCATTCCTTCGGATCGGGCGTGTTCTGGTTATACGCGCTTCCTGCCGCAAGGCGGGATGCAGGTGAAGCCGCAAGGCGGAACCAATCCGATCGTATGGGGTGCCTAGAAAAGCCATGCTGTCACGTCATCCGGTGACCGTACCGTAAACCGACACAGGTGGGTGGGCAGCTAATCTGCCAAGGTGTACGAGAGAAACATCGTTTAGGAACTCGGCAATACAATGGCCGTACCTTCGGTATATGGCCTGCCTATCGCAAGATGGGCTGAAATTAATGACGTCAAGCGACTGTTTATCAAAAACTTAGGTCCCTGCCAAAGCGCAAGCTGATGTATAGGGGCTGATGCCTGGCCAGTGTCAGAACGTTAAGGGGAGTGGTGCAAGCCTTGAACCGAAGCGCTGATGAACGCCGGCGGTAACTATAACCGTCCTAAGGTAGCGAAATTCCTTGTCGGGTAAGTTCCGACCTGCACGAATGGCATAACGACTTGACGACTCTCTCAACGATGTACTCGGCGAAATTACAAGACGAGTAAAGATGCTCGTTACCCGCAGTTAGACGAAAAGACCCCGTGAAGCTTTACTACAACTTGGCATTGAGCTGTTATTGTACTTGCTGAGCATACGTGGGAGACGTTGAAGCCCTGATTTCGGTTGGGGTGGAGTCGCAACATGAGATACCACGCTAGTGTGATGACAGTTCTAACCGTTCGACCTTATCGGCCGAATGGAACAGTGTCTGGTGGGTAGTTTAACTGGGGCGGTTGCCTCCTAAAATGTAACGGAGGCGTTTACAAAGGTTGGCTAGGCTGGAATGGAAACCCAGCCGGTAGGGCAAACCCACAAGCCAGCTTGACTGCAAGACTGACACGTCGAGCAGGAACGAAAGTTGAAGTTAGTGGACCGACTACGGCACATAGGCGCGTAGAAGATCAACGGATAAAAGCTACTCCGGGGATAACAGGCTGATCCTATCCAAGAGTCCACATCGACGATAGGGTTTGGCACCTCGATGTCGGCTCATCGCATCCTGGGGCTGGAGAAGGTCCCAAGGGTTTGGCTGTTCGCCAATTAAAGCGGTACGTGAGCTGGGTTCAGAACGTCGTGAGACAGTTCGGTCTCCTATCTACTGCGGGCGTGGAAACTTGAGAAGGCTGTTCCTTAGTACGAGAGGACCGGGAACAACGAACCTCTTGTGTACCGGCTGTCCTACCAAGGGCACCGTCGGGTAGCAACGTTCGGCACGGATAAACGCTGAAAGCATCTAAGCGTGAAGCCGTCTTCAAGATTAAGTTTCATTATGAGCTCCCTGGGAGACTACCAGGTTGATAGGCGGCAGGTGGAAGCACCGTAAGGTGTGCAGCCGAGCCGTACTAATCGAGCCATTGTTCAACCGTAATCACGGTCCCTTTTGTGTCATCCCGAACTTGTTTCGGGATCTCAATGGGGATTGCGCTCAATGACAGTTGTTGCGATGTATGTTACGATACGTCGCGTATCCCGATGTCATCGGTAAAGCCGATGAACCGGGATCCCGACTCCGAATCGAATGAATTATCATTAGTCTCGGACGTCGGGACTCAATCCTATGCCACAACACTTCCGCGCGAGCATGAAGCTCGCCGTCGTACTGGTCGCCGTCGTCGCGTTCATCGGACTGATACTCGTTATCTGTCCCGCGAGCGCCGGAGGCCATTAGGAAGCGCTAGAGCAGAGCAGAGAACAGAAGTCCCCTCCTCTCCTCTGGTGCTCCAAGCACGAGGGTCACCCCGTACAATCCGCTTCGCGGATCTACGGGGCAGGCACCCGATCCCCCACCTACGCTTTCAGCTACGGTGGGCAGACATCCCTCCACTACACAAAAACCGCGCAATTGAAAATTGAATATTGAGTTCCTGGTATTTCAAGCAGTGAGGTCACACCCGATCCCATCCCGAACTCGGCCGTTAAGCTCACTAGCGCTGATGATACTTGGTCGCATGACCGTGGGAAAGTAGGCCAATGCCAGGAACCCAGTATTCAATTGCGCGGTTTTTATAGTATGGGAAAGCGAGCACCGCCTAGGCGGCGCGTAGTCCAGCACCGGAGGAGCAACGCGACGACTGGTGCTGCGATAGGCCAGCGCCAGAACTAACATCGAACTCCCCTAACCGGGGAGTTCTTTGCTTTACATCCAACTCAACAGTACGCCAGCGCTGGCCTATCCCGAGTATTGTCGTTGTATACTCACCATTGAACATACGAATTGCATATGATATGATGGTATCGATGAAATTTGTCCGACAACAAAAATCCGCGATGCCGATTTTGCCCCTGGTACTGGTCGTTTCTGGAATTTTTATTGTACTTGCGGTCGTATACTATACGATGATATATGATCCTTGTTTCTCAAAATCAAACCGGGTAATACAAACGCCCGGGGTCGCTGGCCCAACCCTGTCTGATCGCACAGTGTGTTTGATGGATTATGCAGATAAGCGCCACAATGATCGCTACTGCATGAAAATCGATCAAAAAGACAGCGAGTGGAACAAGGAATACTGGCGCCGAAGCTGTCTCGACCAATGAATTAATCCGCGATAGTGACGCGAGAAAAACGTGTTCTTTTGTATTTGAAATAGTCGTGTTTAGTATCACAACGGGCAATAAATACGAGACGCCGAATCAAGTCCGACGCGACAATACTAATTACAAGACGGGCTCCCCTCACAGGAAGAGCCCGTCGTTAGTCGCACGGTCGCGTAGGAGAGGTTCTTATCCTGCACATCGCCCTATACGTACGGGCATCGTGCACTTACCCTTTTATAAGACCTCACGGTCATCAACCTTGGCATTCGCGCAACCCTTCTACAGTGCTACTTCTTCTGCTCGTCGACCCCCTTGAAGGTCTGATCCAGGAGATCCTCAGTCACCTGGTAGCAGAAGTCGATCAGCGTCTCGATGGGGACGCCCAGGGTCCTCGACAGGTGCTTGAGCTTCCCGAGCAGCGGGGGTCCGAACGTGAACCCCTTCTCGGTCAGCTGCACCATGAGAATCCGGTGGCCGATGCTCTCCTTCAAGTCAGGAGCCAACTTTGCACGAGCCATTGCTTATACCTCCTCGCTCGAAACGAGCAATTTGTTAAACCACGCCATTGTGGTTTAACTGAACAAGACAGCATCGATTCAACGTTACGTCAACCCCCTCTCACAGAAGTCGCCGACGTGCCAAAGCCCGCTTTGGCGACGGCGCGAGGGGGTCGTATCCGGCCCGCATCCCCGCGTGCTCCACCTGTCCGAAGGCGCGAGCCTGCCTGCCGGTAGGCAGGGATTCTCGCGCCAAGCCTGGAGCGCGCTTGATTTTCTTTCAGTCGCTTTCTTTTATCAAGAAAAGAAAGCGACAAACTGTACTCGCCTACCAGACCAACCTATACTCATCTCATGTACCCGCCACACGTCCAACGCCTCATCCGCCGCCTCAACACTCCCCTGAAAGTCCAGGCGTGGCTGAAGTCGCTTGATTACCACATGAAGGACACCATGCGGACCTTGCCAGAGATTGTCCGCACGAGATCGGTCCACTGCCTCGAAGGCGCGCTCGCAGCCGCAGCTATCCTCGAACACCATGGCCACGCCCAGCACCGGAGCGGAGCGACTGGTGCTGGGTATCCCCCGCTGCTTCTCGACATCGACTCAAAGGATAAGCTTGGCCATGTACTTTTCCTATACAAAAGAAATGGCCGCTACGGTACGGTGGGTATTTCGCGCGACATCGGACTCTACGGACGGAAGCCGGCCTATAAGACCATCCACTCGCTCGTCGCGAGCTATGCTGCCCCATACATCGACGCCGAAGCGCATATCACGCGCTATGGTGTATTCGATCTCCGCACACTCCATGACGACTGTTGGCGCGATTCGAAACGGCAGGTCTGGTACGTCGAGTGCGCGCTCATCGCTATGCCGCACAAAAAGTTCCACAGCTCACCGGCGTTTGTCCGGTACTGGCGCCGACGCTTCATCGAGTTCAAGAAACTCAACCCGGGCAAGCAGCCGGAGTATTTCCCCAACCGGAACAACTGGCTATAGGCCGGTGTAGTATTGATTGCTACTTATTCACAACACGACTACACTTGAATCTCTTGAAAGGAGCACCAATGCCGACACAACCCTACAACGAAAAGCTTCCGCCTGACCTCGCGAAGGCGCTCCATACGAGGCCGACGCTTGCGGCCATTTTCAGGTCCCTGCCGGCCGGTGAGCAGAACCAGATCATCGACTCGATCATCCACGCGAAGACGCTGGAAACGACCCGCGAGCGCATCTCCACGACAATCAAGATGCTCGAAGCAAAAGCGAAATAGCCCAAATCAGCGACTCAAACACCTTCCAGTTGTTATTGTGATGTATGTAATTCTCTAACCCCCTCACGTAGAAGAGGGGGTCGCGCGCATGCGCGGGGGGAGTTAGCCCGCGCAGCGGTCGTGTCAGGGTACGGGGGTGTCGGGGGCCTAGGGGCTGACCTCGAAATTTAAGCCCCTGGCCCCCGACAAAACCCTACCGTATCTCAAACACCTCGGTTATCGGCGCCTTCAGCGCCTTCGCCACATCGCTCGCCAGCTTGAGCGACGGGTTGTATTTTTCCTGTTCCAAAAACACGATGGTCTCGCGCCGGACGCCGGCCTTCTGCGCGAGCTCTTCCTGCGTCATTCCCCTCGCCTGCCGCAATTCGCGGATGTGATTCTGCATGACCGTATCAATTATCCTTGCACGGCAGCGACGGCATCGGTATCGACGGATTTCCGTGCTTCACCCATTGGCCATGCTCGCAGAACCAGTCGTCCTCCGGCGAGAGCAATCGCAGCCCGCCGATCGCAATGACGGCCAGGAGGATCAATCCCACGGCGATGAACCACCCGCGATGCTTCAGGTGCGTGAGCCTGTCGTAGAACCGATAGACGAGACTGTAGGCGACCATGAGCACGCAGGTCGAGTACGCTAAGGTCAGGGCGATGGTCTCGTTGTACTGGTTCGCGCTCCGCAACGCGAATGCCGCGAGTGCGGCGCAGGCGGCGATCCAGCAGAATCCGTACATCGCGACGAGCGCCGCCTGACCGGCGACCGCGCGGTCCCGTTCGTCCGCCAACACTTCCTTCACCCGACGGCGCAGCATGAAGAGCACCATGGACGCGACAACGAAGATCAGCAGCAGCCAGAAATAACGTCCGGTCGCTGTTGCGTAGGCGGCCAGCGCTGCCGATATGATAAATACGACGATCTTGGCTGTTTTCAGGCTGTGTGCGGTCATGGGACTGTGGATAATTGTTAGAAATACATAACATACCTACATGTTAGAATAATCTAACATTGTTGTCAAACCCCCTCCCGAAGAGGAGGGGGTGGCGCGTTAGCGCCGGGGAAGCTGCTCCCCGCAGGGGTCGTGTCAGGGTACGGGGGCGTCGGGGGCCTAGGGGCTGACCTCGAAATTTAAGCCCCTGGCACCCGACAAATACTCGTTTTCGCATTGTGCGCGCCAGTGCTACACTAAATATATGGACCAGCAAACCACCACGACCACGACGAAAATAACCACGGCGATCATCCTCGTCGTCGCGGTCATCGTGTTCGGCGTCGCCATGCTCGCGATCTTCAGCTCGCCCATCAAGGGCGGTTCCGACGAGCCGGCAGCGGATACGGCAACCACCGACTAGCCCGGCGACTGAAACGTCCATACGGAAACCACTCACACAACTGATGTGCGAGTGGGCTCCTCCATATGCATACTGAACGTTCCTCCTGACCTATTCCGGCTTCACGAGCATCTCGATGTCGGCCACTAATTCCTCGATCCTGAACGGGATCTGATGGTAAGCCATCGCGCCCGCTTCGAGCGTACGGACTGCATGGCTCCGCATGTCCCGACCGCTGAACGGGTTGACCGTCTCGCAGTCGGTCGAGATCGCGATGACCGGCAGGCTCCTCGTCCGCGGCTCCCTGCGAAGCTTAGCGATGAACGGGAACCCATCCCAGCCGTAGTCGTACACGTCGACCACGACCGCGTTCGGGAGCGGCACCGTGATGTTCCGGAGACGGAACATCGCCCGCTTGAGACTCGTCACGACGACGGTCCCGAATCCTCTCCTGCCGAGCGCTTCGACCACGAACCTGTGGTTCTCCATTGCGCGATCACCTGCAACCCAGAGCACCTGCGTCTTCCCTGCCCCGATCTCCCGATGGTACTGTTCGGAATCCGGCATGAGACAGCTCCCTTCCTGAATGTGCGCGGGGGTGTCATGATGGCGGGCTCCCTGTGCAGGCAGAGTCCGCCGAGTGATGGTCGGCAAAACACGCAGAATGATTGTTCCCCTTTCAAGGTGCGCACAAACCACCCCGGTGTGGTTTGACAGCGCAATCTACCACACCCGTGTCAGCATCGTCAAGCAACCGACAGGCTTGCCTTTTTCCGATGACATGCTAGGGTTCCTTCATGAAACCACGACACCCCGAAGGCGAAATTGAACCGTTCAAAGGCTCCCGAGCCGCGTCGGACAATGAACTGATTGAAGGAGAAATCATCGATGGGGAACCTGTTGGCGCACGGGGCATTAAAGACAAACCGGATCTTCCTGAACGGTTGAACATATCCGACGCACAACTCGAACGCATGCAACGACTCAACCAGGAGCGTGATCGCATCAGGGATTCAATGACTGTTCACACGGCGGAGCAGATCATGAATGACGCAGCAGCATCGCCGGATCATGCGGCATTAAGCGGCAACGATTCTGAAATCCTGGTCGACCTTATTCCGGAGATGATCAACTCCCACAGCAAAAGTGCGGCGGACTTCGTCAAATCGATCGAACAGTGGGCGAACGACCATCGCGGCGATGCCCGCGGCGTACTCGAAACCCTGTCCTTGGCGCATCAACGCTATACGACGTTTCTGGGACAATGCCGGAAATTCAACCAGAACGCGAACCCTGTCGAGCAACAGGCGGCCGCCGGCGAGATCATCCGTGCCTGGGACAAGCTTCGGAAAATGAGCGAAGACCACAAGCCAACCCAACAATCGACATAGCGCCTACTGACTGTATCAGACCTCAAGCCGCTCGACTCAAGGGGTCTTTTCATCTATATCCAGCGGTATTTATTTCCCCCGATGGAACTCCGCCTTGAGGTACTCGGTGATGACGAAGATGACGATGACGCTCCAGACCACGAGGCCGAGGTCGCCCGGGACCGTGAAACCGAGGACGCCGCCGCCCACGGATTCAAGGACGTACATCGTGATGCCGAGGACGACCCAGGCAAGGACGAACAGCTCGCCGCGTCGGTTCGGGCCCTTCTTATGGTGATGCCAGCGATGCAGTTCTTTGTCTCCCGCATAGAAGACGAGCACGAGGAGGAACACCTCGGCAATGGCGTTCGGTACGGCGAATCGGTTCTTCGTAAGGAACTCGATGACGTAGGCGATCATCAGGAGGAGTGTCGCAACATTGAACGCCAGGATGAATGCACGCTGTCGAGATATCATCATGGGTCTATTGTACCATGGGTTTTTCTTATCACCTACTGTTGTGTGATGTACGTCCCGTTCCGGCAGAACAACACAACCTGTGCGTAACAAAGGCGCCGATAAGTAATGCTGTTGACGGATTCCTGACAACAGATGGTATTTCCCTATCGATAAATCAAGGTTATATTCACCTTAAAGCTGATTCTGTTGGGTATAACCTGACAAACAGGAACCACGGAATTGGCCGTGCACCTTGATTCAATCGCGATCGCACAACGGAAAAACGGTGCCTGGCGCACGCCCGGCACCTCTCCCCTTCAGACCGGAGGATCGTCATGATGTTTCCCACAACTGCTGACACGCCCATCGGGGCGTCGCCTCCAGGGAGGATCGCACTCCTCCTGTTGGCGCCAACCGGTAGTGGCATCCACTCGGTCGTCCACCAAATCAAGGAACTCACCGACGTGCACGTCGAACTGTGCGTCCGGGATTCCACCCGTATCAAGCAGGTGTGGGACAACGGCACGCTCCGTTCGGTTCCGGAGGAGTTCGGCGGACGGATGACCGCCTGCGAATACCTCGCCGTCATGAACGACGACGCCGGAAAGCTCTACGGACATCGAAAAACCGACGTCGAGGACATCCTGCGTAAGGGTTCCATTCCGGTCCTTCGCGGACTCCCTGGACATGCACCCGTCCTTGGCAAATGGTTCGCGGAACGGGACCCTGCGGTCCGCCTCGTCACGGTCTTCATGACCACCGATCCGGCCGATGCATGGAAGGGAATCGTCAAAGAACGCGGATTCGATGTTGAAAGCCGCATCGCTGCGGCCGACAAAGTCCTCCTCGACCTGGGACTGACCAACGGAACCGCAACCGATGCATCGCTGAAGCGCTTCGGCATCGACCATCTCGTGGTGAACCGCTGGGGCCATCTCGATGAAACGGTCCGCGCGATCGCAGTACTGCTCCGCTAGGGACAACATACCGTCCTGAACGGGCATCACCTCGGAGGCGGGGGAACGGACAAGCTTCTCACCGTTCCCCTGCCCTCCTCCACTACTGCTTCCGTGCAGACACGGGCGCACTTTGGTATAGTACGGGCATCATGAAGACCCATCGCACCGACGGCAATGCAACGAAAATCGAGCTCGGATTGAGCAGGGTCGGGCTCGACGAGAAGGAACGGGCGACCTATCTCGCCCTGTTCGAGTTGGGGCCGTCGCCGGTCCGCGCGATCGCACAAAACAGCGGGATCAACCGCGGAACGACCTACGAGGTCCTGAAGAAGCTGATCGACCTCGGACTCGTCAGTTATTTCCAGAAAACGCGGCATCAGTACTTCGTCGCGGAAGACCCGTCGAAGCTTGCAGCGCTCCTCGAGCTCCGCGCCGAGGAGCTCACGCAGACGAAACAGGCGATCGCCGAGATCATCCCGTTGCTGTCGGCGACGTCGGCGGGGGCGGCGCGTGCGCCGCGCGTCCGGTTCCTCGAGGGAGCCGCCGGCATCCGGACCATCCTCGAGGACGTCCTCGACACGATGAAACGGGACCGGACGCACGAGTACCGCGTGTACTCGTCCGCCGACGTCCGCGAACATTTGTATGCAAGTTTCTCCGACTACTCGCAGAAGCGCGCGAAAGCCGGCATCAAGGTCCGAACCATCTCGATCGGTGCGGGCGGGAAACTCTGGGGGCTCGACGAACGGCGCTGGCTCGAGGCCGCGCACCACGCACCGACCTACCAGATCATCTATGCAGGCAAGCTTGCCCTCATCTCGCTCGACGACCAGGAACGGCCGGTCGGCGCGATCATCGAGGATCCGCATACCGCCGAGACGCAGCGGATCATCTTCGACCAGCTCTGGCCGATGCTAAAAATTCGCTGATCGCCATGCCGCGTATCATCGCCGACCTCGAAATCCATTCCCGGTTCTCGCGCGCCGTGTCGAAGGACATGAACCTCGCGAACCTGGAGCGCTGGGGCCTGCTCAAGGGCATCGACCTTATCGGCACCGGCGACTTCACGCACCCGACCTGGTTCTCGGAGCTGAAGACGGAACTCGAGGAGGACAACTCGGGACTGTTGAAGCGCAAGGGCAGCGCCTCGAACATCCGCTTCCTCCTCTCCGCCGAGATCAGCTGCATCTTCGGCCGGAACGGCACGCGCCGGCTCCACACGCTCATCTACGCGCCGGATCTCACGACCGTAGAGAAGGTCAATGCGCGTCTTGCTACCATCGGGAAACTCAAATCCGACGGTCGTCCGATCATCGGCATCGACATCAAGGAGCTATTGAAGGTCATCCTCGATGTATCACCACACTGCGTCATGGTCCCGGCGCACGTCTGGACGCCGTGGTTCGGCATGTACGGCTCGAACTCGGGATTCGACTCACTGGAGGAATGTTTCGAGGAGCTGGCCGACCAGATCCCCGCGGTCGAGACGGGCCTCTCGTCCGACCCGCCGATGAACTGGCGGTTGTCCGAGCTCGATACGAAGACCATTGTCTCCTACTCCGACGCGCACTCGCCGCGCAATATCGGCCGCGAAGCGACCATCTTCGAATTCGAAAAACCGACATACGCGAACTACGTCAGGGCACTGCACATCCCGAATCCGAAACCATCCGACAAGAACCGCATCGTCATGACGACCGAGTTCTTCCCCGAGGAGGGCATGTACCACTGGGACGGGCACCGCGCACATAACCTCCGCCTGTCCCCTGCCGAGACGCGGAAGGCAAAAGGTATCTGCCCGAAGTGTGGCGGAAAGTTGACCGTCGGCGTCGCGCACCGCGTCGACAAACTCGCCGACCGGCCCGAGGGCTATGCACCAAAAGGCAGGCCGCCGTTCATACGGCTCATCCAGCTCTCGAAGATCATCGGCGAAGCTCTCGACCTCGGCCACCTCACGAAGACGGTCGAGGCTGAATACCACGGGATCATCTCGAACTTCGGTTCCGAGTTCAACATCCTCCTGAACGTCCCGCTCGAGGAGCTCGCGAAAAGTGTCTCCCCAATCATCGTCGAGGGTATCAGGCGCGTCCGCGAAGGAAAACTCCACATCGAGCCGGGCTACGACGGTACCTACGGCATCGTGAAGATATTCACGGACGCCGAGCGGAAAAAGATGGGCCAGTCGACGCTGTTCTGACATGCTGACTTTTCCATACTGCTTTCCTATGGACTGTCTTTGTTCTACACTGACCCCATGAGCTTTCGAAGGCATGGGGAACACTACGCAGCATCGATTGCCGGACTCGACGAGGCCGACCGCGCGCGATGGGCGCGAAAGCATGAGGCTCGGCCGGTTTCAATGGAAACACCGGAACAAAAGAAAACGCGTATGGCCGAATGGAACAAGCGCGAAGGTATCAAGGAATACATCGCACTGACCACGGACATCGCCGATCCGGACAGCTTGCAGCGGCTTGCATTCGCGGAAGAAGAACAACTCGATCTCGCTCGTAGCGTTTTCCCGAAAAATGAACCCTTGGCGGACAACTACGATCGGCTTGTCGCCTCCAACAGCCGTAAAACCGGACCGATGAACCATGATGTTGAGCGGCGACTGCAATCGATTGCTGCGAGCTTGAAAAAACAATATGGCTCGACTGAAAAGTGGGCTGAATTGTTTATGGGCACCGTGACAGAAAATGCGGTCAAACTTCCGGAGGATGAGACTATGGCGCGAATCAAAGGATTCGCCTTCATGGCACTGAAAGAAAACGATATTGAGACAGCGTATGCCATGCTCGACCGCGCGGGGCTCCTTGGTGATGACGAGGTAAAAACGACGATCAAAAACCAACTCGCCGTGCTCGACGGCTCTGATAGCCCAACGGATCAAATAACGCATAAACGACTGGTGCGCCTGTTCGGCCTGCCACAGAAAAAAGCAGCATAGCATCCGACGTGAAATAAGTCCGTGCGCTTGATTTTTTGCAGTATAAACGCTACAATCGCAACGCTTTCGAAGGCATTGCTAACCATTGCCGAAAACGGATCCGGCACTAAAAAGCAATTTGAAAAGTCTTGACTTGATGGAGGCGTGGCAGAGTAGTCCCCGCACCGACCGGTGCGGGGTAAACTCCAGCGCTGGCGACGCCCCGCACCAAAAAGCTGC
>Ga0265297_10007178_pt1 | contig 15593 bp, 9 predicted proteins | sample Munlanlwell13791_FD_192502 | JGI IMG/M metagenome (GOLD analysis project Ga0265297, IMG submission 192502) | Leachate microbial communities from a municipal landfill in Southern Ontario, Canada - Leachate well 137-91 | ecosystem: Engineered > Solid waste > Landfill > Unclassified | place... | reverse complement strand
CCTTCCGGCCGGATTAGCAGGACCGCGATGATAATGAGAAAGGCCAGGGTGTTCTTGAATGCCACGGATATGAATCCGCCTGCCAGGCTTTCGGCGACACCGATAATCAGGCCTCCCACAATGGCCCCGGGGAGGCTGTTGAGTCCCCCCAGGATGGCCGCGGCAAACCCCTTGAGAAACGGTTCCAGCATAAAGAAAGGATCGAGGAGGAGGGAGGGGGCCAGGAATAGACCGGCCAGGACCCCCAGGGATGCAGCCAGGCCCCAGCTCAGGGCGAGAATCCGCCGCGTGGGGATCCCCATGGTCTGGGCCGCTGGAAGGTTTTCAGAGGTGGCCCGCATGGCCAGTCCCAGCCGCGTCTTTTGCACTAAAAGAAACAGGAGGAGGCTTACAGCCAGGCCGATGCCCAGGGTCCCGAGGCTCAACTGGCTGATGATGATGCCCCCCATTCGGTAAATCCGAGTATCTGAGAGGGGAAAGGGAAATGCCTGGGTTTCCGTGCCGCCAAAATAGGAAACCAGCCCCTGAATAATCAGTCCGAGACCCAGGGTCAGGATAATCTGGCCCAGTTGGGTGGCCTCTCTTCGCTGGGCCGGGACCAGGACGGAGAAATAAAAGGCCATGGCCAGGACCGCGCCCGAGAGGATGGCAAGGGGAAAGGCAATGCCGTATGGGAGGCGGAACCCAAGAAACATGAAGGCGATAAACGTTCCGGCGGTTGTAATATCGCCGTGGGCAAAATTGAGGATGCGCGTGGAACGGTAAATCAGGGCCAGCCCCAATGCAACCAGGGCATAGATGGCGCCTGTCGAAAGACCTGAGACCACGTATTGGAGAAACTGCGTCATGGGGTGTGCTCCTCTGCTCTCTCTTTCCAATTGGTTCGGGGAATACGGGAAACGATCCTTAGCGGAATGGCCAGTTCCGAAAATAGAGCCGCATCTTGAACCACCTCCCATACAACCCCATCGGCTCGAAGATGAGGACGATGAGTATGGTGACGCCATAGACGACCGGGACCATCTCCTTGTAGGCGCTAAAGAACTGAGGGACCAGAATCACAAAGGCGGCCCCCATGATGGCCCCTTCAACAGAGGCCAGGCCTCCGATGATGACGGCCACGAACAGGGTAATCGATTCCATGAAGGTGAACATGTTAGGCTCCAGATATCCCAAAAAGAGGCCGTAGAGCCCGCCCTGGACCCCGGTGTAAAAGGAGCTGACCGCAAAGGACAGCAGCTTGTAACGGGTGAGGTTGACCCCGATCACCTCGGCGGCAATATCATTGTCCCGAATGGCGATGAAGGCCCGACCGATATAGGAGGATACGATATTGTAGCTCAACAGGGTGAAAAGGAGGGCAATCAGAAAATTGAAATAGTAGTTGAAGGCAATGTCCGAAAGCCCGAAGACAGGGGAGAGCTTGCGCACAATAATGCCCATTCGACCGCCTGAAAGGATCTCCGAGTTGACAAAGACCTGATAGACCGCGATGCCGAACCCCATGGTGGCGATGGCGAGATAGGGACCTTTGAGTCTCAACGAGGGAAAGCCCACCAGTATCCCGAACACCCCGGCCGCCAGACCCGCGGCTAAGAGCCCTATGGGCCAGGGGACGCCCATGAGATTGAGGTGCCCGAAGGTGAAGGCCCCGATACAGAGGAACCCTGCCTGGCCGAAAGAGATCTGGCCGGTATAGCCGATGAGGAGGTTTTGTCCCTGTACACCGATGGCGTAGATGAAGATAATGGTGGTGATATACGTGACATGTTCCGGGACAAACCAGGGGAGGAGAAGGAGACTGAGGACAAAAAGTCCCACCCAGACCCGGGTCCATGTCTTTCGAATGAGCTGAAGTTCTTCCCGATAGCTTTCAATCAGGTCCACGCTGGATTCTCGTTACTGGGTACTGGATAATAGGGAGGGTTTATTTCGTTCGTTGGGTTCATTGGGTTTATCGAGTTTGCTGCGCTTTGAGTTCTCAGCTTTGAGCTTCTATTCTCGTGCCTGATGCCCTACCCCTCACGCCTTACGCCTTGCGCTTCGTGCCTTGCGCCTCATGCCTCCCCTCCTACCTCCCATACAATTTCTCAATCACGTCTGCGTAGCGCTTCTCCAAAAAACGCCGTTTGACCTTCTTGGTGGGGGTCACGTCCCCGTCTTCTTCGTAAAAGCGACGGGGGAGGAGTTCAAACTTCTTGATGGTCTCCACCTTTGACAGGGTCTTGTTGACCTTCTGCACCTCTCCCTCGATCAGCTTCCGTATCTCCGGGTTTTGGGTCAGATCGGCAAAGGTGGTAAACGGGATCCGGTTGTCCTGGGCGTACTTGGTCACATTGTCTTCGTCGATCAGGATGAGGGCCGTCAGATATTTTCGGCCGTCTCCGATGACCACCGCGTCCTGAATATACTGGCCGAACTTCAGCTTGTTCTCTATGAAGGCGGGGGTGATGTTCTTGCCGCCCGCGGTGATGATGATGTCCTTCTTGCGGTCCAGGATCTTGAGAAAACCGTCTTCCATCGCCCCCACATCCCCGGTATGGAGCCACCCGTCTACGATGGTCTCGGCCGTCAGTTCGGGGTTCTTGAAATATCCTTTGAAGACGCCCTCTCCGCGGCACAGGATCTCGCCGTCTTCTGCGATGGCCACCTCCACCCCCGGAAGCGGTTCTCCCACATACCCCCAGCGGGGCCGGTCGATACGCTGAACTGCGATGACCCCTGTGGATTCGGTCTGACCATACCCCTCCCTCAGTGGCACCCCAAGGGCATTGAAATACTGAAAGAGGTCCGGCGAGGCGGGGGCGGCTGCGCATACGGCCCAGCGGACCCTCTCCAGCCCGATCTGTTTCTTGAGATGATAGAGCACCAGCCAGTAGAGAGGCCAGTACAAAAGGGATCGAAAGAATCGTTCGCCCTTTCCCCTGGCTGCGGAGCGGACCTGCGCCAGGCCGGCCATGACCGCGAGGCGATAACATGCCCGTTTCACCACTGTGGAATCCGACATGCGGATCTCCACCATGGATGCGAATTTTTCCCAGATTCGAGGGACGCTGGCGAAGACCGTGGGAGAAACCTCCCGAAGGTTCTGAGGGAGGGTGTCGATGCTTTCGACAAAATTGACCGTGGCCCCGCTTCGAATGGCCTGGAACAAAGAGATGAGGTTTTCATAGATATGGGCCAGGGGGAGATAGGAGAGGAGTTCATCCGTATCGAACATGGGAGTGGCTTCGGTGAAAGATTCGGTGATGCTCAGGATGTTTTGGTGGGTAATCATGGCCCCCTTGGGCCGGCCCGTGGTCCCGGAGGTGTAGATCATCATGGCGGTATTATGAGGATCGATCGCATTCATGCGATCGTAGACCGCATCGGGGTGCGAGGCCAGATAGGCGGCGCCTGTCTTCAGGAATTCATCAAAAAAGACAATCGCCTCGTGCGCAAATCCCCAGAGGCCTTTGGGGTCCCAGACCACGATCTGTTTCACGGAAATGTCCGGAAGGATCTGGAGGACCTTGTCTACCTGTTCCTCGTTTTCAACGAAGAGGATCCTCGATTCCGAATGACCGACCACATAGTTGACCTGATCCGGTGCGGAGGTGGAATAAACACCGCAAGTGACGCACCCGATGGCCATGGCGGCCAGGTGACAGAAAAGCCACTCGGGCCGGTTGTCGCCCAAAATGGCCACCCTTTCTCCTGGCCGAATATCCAGCGCAATCATGGCCGCTCCTGTTTCCAGGACCTTCTCCCCGTACGCCTTCCACGAGATCCGTTTCCAGATCCCGTGCTCCTTTCTCCGAAGGGCCACACGCTCTTTACGGGCGGCTACCTGTTGAAAAAACAGGGCCGGGAAGTTTGCGGGCTGGTTGGCCACTACCAGGTCCTCCTTTTCTTGTAGAGCCGCCATCCCTTGGGCGAACCGGTTTCCCCGCCGATGCCCAGGTAGAGTTCCTGTACATCTTCGTTTTCCTTCAACGACTTTGCGTTTCCTTCCAGCACAATCCTTCCCGATTCCATGATGTAGCCGAAGGTGGCGATACTGAGGGCCATTTTGGCATTCTGCTCCACCAGCAGTATCGTCGTTTCTTTTTGACTGATCTGAGAAAGGGCGTCGTATACATGACGGGACACCTTGGGCGCGAGTCCCAGAGAGGGCTCATCCAGCATCAGGAGCCTTGGACGGCGAAGCATGGCCCTGGCCACCGCAAGCATCTGCTGCTCACCGCCTGAAAGGGTCTCGGCCTGCTGGTGGGCCCGGGACTTCAATATGGGAAAGAGCCCAAGGACAAAGGCCATGTCCTCCTGGATTCGCTTGTCTTTACGGCCCCAGCAGCCCAATTCCAAATTCTCACTGACAGTAAGTTCCCGGAAAAGTCCCCTGTCTTCAGGTACATAAACGACGCCAAGGGCCGCAATGCGTTCAGGGGCCAGCCGCTGTATCCGCTTCCCGCCGAATTCAATCGTCCCCTTCTTGGGCTGGTCCTTCAAGAGCCCCGCAATGGTCTTGAGCAGGGTCGTCTTTCCGGCCCCATTGGGCCCCAGGACCGCAAATATCTCCCGCTCCTTCACCTCCAGCGAAAGCCCATGAAGGGCGTATATCCGGTCGTAATAGAGGGTCTCAATGCTCTGAATCTTCAACAGGGGGGCCATATCTCCACTTTCAATATGGATTCTAACAAGTTATTCCAATTTCGCCCTTTTTAAGGAAATGGCATCCATCAATCGTCAATCGCCATCCTCATTCACCAATCCTGGAATTTCCCTCATCCCCTAGGTAGGCCCTGATCACCTCCGGGGTTTTCTGGACCGCTTCGGGACTACCCTCGGCGATCTTTTGCCCGAAGTCGAGGGCGATCATTCGGTCGGCCAGCTTCGATGCGATCCTGAGATCGTGTTCCACCAGGAGGATGGCGGTCTCGTATCTGCCTCGAATCTCAGTGATGCGGTAGGCTGTCTCCTCTTTTTCTTCCGAGGTCAAACCGGCGATCGGTTCATCCAAAAGGAGCAGCTTCGGCTCCGTTGCCAGGGCACGTCCCACCTCGACCCGCTTCTGGACCCCGTAGGGACAATCAGAGACCCGTGCCTGCCTATAGGCCTGGAGATCCAGAAATTCGATGATCTCTTCCACAACCTCCCGGTGCCGGAGTTCCTCCTTTCTCAATCTGAAAAAGGCATTGAAAGGATTTTTACGGAATTTAATATGGCGACCCAGAAGGAGATTGTCGAGGACAGTCATGTGGAGAAACAGGCGGAGGTTCTGAAAGGTCCGGGCCACTCCCCTTCGAGCGATGAAATCTGGCGAGAGTCCGAGGAGGCGCTCTCCCTGAAAGAGGATGTCGCCGCCGTTTGGGTGGTAGACACCGGATACGCAGTTGAAGAGGGTGGTCTTTCCGGAGCCATTGGGACCAATGATGGTCAGGATTTCCTGCTCTTCCATCCCCAGGTTGATGTTTATCAGGGCCTGAATGCCGCCGAAGCTGATGGAAAGGCTGCTGATTTCCAGTAATGCCATAGGTTGCTCTGAGATCCTTGATGGAACCTTCTCCCTGCACGCGGCGGTCACGGCAGGGAACGGGATGGTCTGCCCGTTCCCTGCTGAACCAGTTGCAGGATCAACTCAATCAGACGGTATTAGAAGTGGGATGGATGGATGGTAAACGGCTCAAGGGGCACGTGTTTCCCTTTTTCAGCCCGGCCCATGCGGGAGGCGTTGTTGCCGTGCCGCCTGTCCGGGCTGTAGGTCACCGGCGCGCCGAGACCTTCGGGTTTCCAGTCCTTGATCTTTTCCATCCCCTGGATCATGGTCTCGGGGGTCAGATCGGGACCGGCATTTTTGAGGCCTTCCACCAAATGCATCATGGACATCGCGCCAAAGAGGGCGAGATACTCTTTTCCCTCCAGCTTGGGATTGTACTTCTTGAGGATTTGAACGACCTTGTCTGCCGCGGGCTCCGAGCCAGGGACCCCGGAATTCCCCGGGAGGGCAATATACGTCCCCTCCCATGCATCGCCCGCAATCTGGTACATGATGGGGTCTCCCAGGGTAAAGGTGGTGAGGGCCTGGGGCCGAAAGTCGGCCTTCGCCATTTCCTTAAGGATGAGCGCCCCGTGACTGGGGGTTGCATAGATGATGACTGCCTCAGCCATCGACTCCTTGAGCTTGAGGGCATGAGTTCCAAGGGACCTTTCCGTCACCTCATACGGGACCGCGGCTACGAGCTGAGCCTTCCCCTGGGTCGCGGCCAGGGCCTTTTCAACCCCGGCCATCGCCATCTTTCCATAGTCGTCATTCTGGTAAAAAAGGCCGATCTTCTTGGCCTTGAGTTTATTGGCGGCATAGTCGGTGATATAAATGGCCTCGTCCTCATAATCGGGATAGGCGATAAAGATATAGCGCAACTGATCTTTGGGCATTCGGGACCAGATGCGAATGTCTCCATAGGCGGTAATCAGCGGGATCTTGTTTTCGGGGAAAAAATTCTTGGCAGCGTGCAGCACCGCTGTTCCGAGGAGGCCGCAGACCGCAAAGACCTTTCCCTTCATCTGTTGCAGATTGACCATGGCTCGGGTGGGGTTGTAGCCGTCGTCGATCACTTCGACCTTGATTTTCCGACCATAAACACCGCCCTGATCGTTGATGTGATCAGCCCATGCCTTTGCGCCCAGGCCGGTAACGCCCCATAGCGCGGCCGGTCCCGAGAGGGGAGTGGTCCAGCCCACGACTACCTCGGTATCCGTTACCCCGGGCACCGCTTCTTTTGCGAACACTGTTGACGGGATGATGAAGATGAGAGCCAGCAGGATTCCAATCCAAAGTCTTTTCTTTCCCATGTCGACCTCCATTATGAATGGTAAGGGTTTGGTAGATCAGGGGCATACAGAACCCCGGAATCAAAAACATGAGACAGCCTATGATAACCCTGACGGATTCTGGATGAACGTTTACACCCGTCAGGATTTATGGTATTTTTGGAATAGACGCTTGAATCGGAATTATAAAAATTCTGATATGTTGGTATCAGTATATATTCAAATTCAGTTGGCAGGTCAATACAATTTTTCCAATTCGACTAAGCGGGGAGAGAAGTGTCTAACGTCGGCTAACGTGCCTAAAATGGCTAAAGTTGGAACCCGACACCTATCGCCGAATAATTGGTAATCAGCAATACGTTCTGTCCATGGAATATGAGATAGTATCGGACATAGAGGTCCTCCTGGAGGGGGGACGGCGGGAAGGCGTCTACCCCGGTGCAGTTCTCCTGGCGGCGAGCGGGGGGATGATACGCTTGTTTACGGCGGTCGGGGACCGCACCCTCTCGCCCTGTCCTCAGCCCATGGAAAAGGAGACCCTTTTCGACCTGGCATCCCTGACCAAACCCCTGGCCACCACCCTGGCTATGATGAAGCTGGTGGATGCGGGTAAAATCCATCTGGATCAGCCACTGGAAGCACTCCTTCAACAGACCGTTTCGAAAGACAAAAAGAGGATTACCCCTCGCCTCCTGCTGACCCATTGTGCCGGATTTGTGGACTGGATGCCGTTGTATCTCGATCTGGAATCAGTTGCCCCGAAAGAGAGAAAAGCCGTCCTGCGAGAACGATTACTGAACCTTCCCGTCGTGTATTCGCCCGGCAGCCAGGTCCTATACAGCGACATCGGATTTATGCTGATGGAGTGGATCATAGAGGCAACTGTCGGAATCGACCTGCCCCGGTTCCTGGAACGAGAATTTTACGGCCCCCTGTCACTCAGATACACCGACTTTTTCAGCAGCGGGGTTCCCGGCCGGTTTACGCAGGATCGTTTTGCGGCCACAGAAAACTGTCCCTGGCGAAAACGGATCATACAGGGGATTGTGCATGATGAAAACGCCTACTCCTTGGGTGGGTATTCCGGCCATGCCGGACTCTTCGGGACAGCATTGGAGGTTTACAAGCTTACGGATCTTCTGAGGGGTCACTGGCGCGGGGAGAGAACCGACTACCTCAGTCCGGAGACGGTTAGGGCCTTTTTCACACGACAGAATGTCGTGGAAGGGAGTACCTGGGCACTGGGATGGGACACGCCATCATGGGCGAATTCCAGTGCTGGAAGCTATTTTTCGAAAACGAGCGTGGGCCATCTTGGATTTACCGGCACGTCCCTCTGGATGGACCTGGAGAAGGATGTTATTGTTGTGTTTCTGAGCAACCGTATTCATCCCACACGGGAAAACAAAAAGATTCGGGCCTTCCGGCCGGTGCTCCATGATCGGGTCATGGAGACGTTCGGGCTGGCGCGATAGTCCTGATTGCGGGAAGAATGAAGATCGATGAACAAGGAGGCAAACGGTCGTATGGGAGAAATTCGCAGTACCCTCGACATCATCATTGAAAAGGCCAGAGGCGTTCGCGTGACAGACGAAGACAAAACGGCCTTCGTGAGGCATGAGGTGAAAGGAAAGATAAGGGGACTTCTGCAAAAGGCCCTGGACGGATTCATCGATGTGGAAGATATTCAGTCCGAAATAGAGACACTCGGCACTGATCGGCATGAGTTGGCTATGGCGGCCCTTCGGCAAGGATGTCTGGAACGGTTGGCCCTGGAGGGGGATAACCGGTATCTTTTGAATATCCTGTCTCGTGTTGCGGGCGTTGACGTCAGCCCTGTTGAAAAAATCCTCTTGAGACATCGGGAGGATTTGGAAAAAAAGAGGGTCCATCGTGAGGCGGTGTTTAGGGATCAGTTGAAGAAACGAGGGATATCGGGGTCCGCCGTTGTACCCAATCTCAAGGGTGATGCGGAATGGGTCGACACCCTGGCCGAGGCACGCGACCGGTTCCATCAGGAGCTTTCGGCTTTTCACCCGGAATTCTGAAATGGGTCAATCCCTGTGCTGTTTGTCGGCATAGGGTCTCCCGAGTTTAGTACGAACCGTCACTTCTTCTCATTAAGATGGCTAAGCGTTACAAGGTTTTATCACCACGTGCGGTCACGAAAAGGAATGGCATTCAAGAAGGAAATAGATATAACTTATGGATACTATTGTAATTAATCCCTATCGTTGGTTCAAGTTACGTACCAATGCCGTGTCTTTTGAGAAAAAAATGGTGTGAACGTCGATGGCCAGCCCTGAAAAACTTCAAAAATAGTGAAACTTTAATTTTACAGGACTCGATGTAATGTACAAAACGGAGGGGTGTGTCACAGATGGCCGTCAGACCGTGAAGCAGCGGAAAATAACGCACCATGAATCAGAGGATGTTTCCTGATGCACGACAGCCGCAGGCTCCATATGGAATGAGGGTCGTTTTGGGCAGAAACCTGAAAACAGAGGAGGTATGACCATGAATCGGAAATCGATCAGACATATGTGGATATTCGCGATCCTGGCGTTGGTGGGAATGGGGCCTGCCTCATTCCGGACGGCAGCTGCTCAGGAAAACGAGTCACCTGCTGAAAGAGGGGTGGAGGTCCTTGCGCACGGTCCGATACACGAGGCGTTTGCTGAAACAGTGGTTTTTGATCCTGAGGCAGGAGTTGTTATTCCGAAAGCGCCGCCCAATGCAATCGATGAGATTCCTCCGGAACAGAAACCGGAGGGCAACGTCGAATGGATTCCAGGCTATTGGGCCTGGGATGATGACCGAAACGATTTCATCTGGGTCAGCGGGGTCTGGCGGGTTGTTCCACCGAATCGGCAATGGATTCCGGGGTATTGGGTCAGATCCGGAGACGGCTTTCAATGGATTTCAGGCTACTGGGCGGCCGAAGAACAAAAAGAGACGGAATATCTGCCCGAGCCCCCTGAATCGGTTGAAGTGGGTCCCAATGTCAGCGCCCCCTCAGCGGAGTACACGTGGATACCCGGGTGCTGGGTATGGTCCTATGGGGGGTATGCCTGGCGGCCCGGTTATTGGGCGGTCATGCGCCCCAACTGGGTCTGGATGCCAGCCCATTACGTGTGGTCGCCTCGAGGCTACATATTTGTCGGAGGCTATTGGGATTTTGCTATTGGCCTTCGGGGTGTGTTGTTTGCACCGGTTGCCTTTGGCTTGAGCGTAACCTTCGGTCCCGGTTTCTTTTTCACGCCATCGTTGATGATCGATATGAGGGTTTTTTCCGACTGTCTCTTCTGGCGTCCAGGCTATAGGCACTATTATTTTGGCGACTATTATGCCCCCAGATATTATCGAAGAGGCATATACCCGTGGTTTTCACCTCACGTGAGACGTTATGGTTACGACCCCATTTATGCTCATCAGCGTTGGCAGCATCGACGCGACCGAAACTGGGAAAGGAATCTGCATGCACAGTATCAAAAACGTCGTGACCATGAGGAGTTCAGGCCGCCGCGCAGCCTGCACGACGCCAGAAAAGGCGAACAAGCTGTAATGGCCTCGAAGGCCTCTGGGCGTCTTTCTGAGAGACCGCTTATTCCCGTAACGACAAAGAGAGACACTTCATTAAAATTCCGGCCGTTGAGCAAAGATGAGCGCACGCAGATTCAAGAACGCGGCAAACAGGTCCACAACTTTGGCAATGAGCGGCAAAAATGGGAATCCGCGGAGTTAGCCAGACCGGACGGAAAGGTTTCAAAGGGAATCGAGGCAAACAGGATTCATGTGCCGCGATCGCCGATCGCGGCAAATCCGACTGGACTGACGCCCACCAAGAAGGCGTCGCCAGATCGGCACAAGGCCTCTGAAACAGTTCGCAAAGGGGAGCCTCGGCAGAGAAAACCTACTGAGACTCCGGGCACTTCAAAGAGAATCGAGACAGAGCGGAAAACGCTGCCGAGGTCTTCGAGCGGATCAACGCCGGCCAGTGGTCCCTCAAATCGGACCAGTCAGGCACCCGCCAAAAGGGCGCCGGATCGCTACAAGGCCCCTAAAACGGATCCCACGGTGGAGCCTCTGCAAAGGAGATCCTCTTCAGCGCCAGGGGCTTCAAAGAGAATCGAGAGAGAGAGGCAAACCTTACCGAAGTCTTCTATCGAATCAACACCGGCCAGCGGTCCATCAAGACCGAGCAGTCCGAAACCGGAGAGAATGTCGCCGGACCGTCAAAATGCCCCCCAACCGAAGTCCGCAGTAGAGCGCCCGCAAAGCAGACCCTCCGGAGGTGGGGAAAGAAACCCAGGTTCAGGGCACTACGACAGAGGGAACCGGCCATAGTCGCCGGTCGGCTAAGAGGGATAATAAGGGGATGGAAAAGCGGAATGGGGAGTTACAGAAGGTCCGGGACCTGGAGCGATTTCTCACGAATTGCAGCAGTGAAGAAAAGGCGATGTCATGAAGAACCGCCGAGTCCGAATCAGCGGCGCTTATGTCTTTGTTTTATTGCTCGCAGCCGCGGTGGGGCTTGCGTGGATATTCCCGGACCCGGGGGCCAGGGGAGGGTGGCTCCATACAGGGGTCAGCACACGGGTGGCGGTTTTTCTCATTTTTGTGATGCAGGGACTGTCGCTCCCGACTCAGGAGGTGAGAAAAGGGCTGGTCCAGTACCGGCTGCACATGGCCATTCAGGTCTTTATCTTTGTGTTTATCCCGGCACTGGTTTATGGCGCGCTGGTCCTGTCATGGCGACTCTTTCCCTATGATCTCTATATGGGGTTCCTCTTTCTGGCCGCGGTTCCCACCACCATCTCCACATCCATCGTCTTCACCACCGAGGCAGGGGGGGCCACTGCTGTGGCCCTCTTCAATGCCTCCCTCTCCAATGTGCTGGGTGTATTCCTCGTGCCTCTGTGGGTTTCTCTTCAGGTTTCTCAGAAAACGCCCATCCCGCCGCTGGGCACCCTCATCTTTGAGATCATGCTCATTATCCTCCTCCCTTTTGCCCTGGGCCAGGTTGTCAGAATCTGGGTGAAACCCTGGGCCGATGCGCATAAAAGGGAGATGTCCAAGGCCAGCATGGTCCTGATCCTCCTCATCGTCTATGCCGCCTTCTGCAATTCGGTGAAGAGCGACATCTGGCGGTCATTGAAGACGCACGAGATTTCCCTGGCATTTGTTTCCACCCTCGTTCTCCTCCTCCTGGTGATGCTGGCCGGCCGCCTTTGGTGGAGAACAGCGGGATATGAAAAGGCAAACGGCATCGCCTTTTTCTTCAGCGCCACGCAGAAGGCAATCTCCACGGGCGTGCCCATGGCCTATGCCATCTTCGAATCGAGCCAGATATCGGTTGCCCTGGTCATCCTGCCGCTCCTCTTCTACCACCCCCTACAGCTTCTAATGGGAAGCTTTATTGTGGGGAGGCTCAGCAGGAGATGAGAATGATTCCGTATCCCTGCTTCGGGACGTATGGGTGATTTTTAATCTTTGCTCAAATAGGTCAGGTAAGGGATAACAGCGTCGTTTTTGCTCGCTGAGGTCCCGTCGTAGGTAATGGAAACGATGGGGACTCCGGTCTTTTTCTCTATGTCCTTCGCCATGGCCTCGGTAACGAGTGACGGGCAACAGAATGCAGGACTTGTTTGAACAAACAGCGAAACATCCGGGTAATGCTTCTTGATATAAAATATCTTCAGAAGGTTGTCCATTGATTCGCCCGTGTGCTCGATCCTGACATGATAGTTGGAGAGGATGTGTTCAGGCCTTTCGGTGTAGTGACGCACTGGGTTTTTGAGAATTTTGCCGAAATACTTCTCATATACCTTTTCCATTCGGGTTACGGTGGCCAGCAATGCCTTTGAAGACAGCACCTCCATATACCGTCCCTCAAAAAACCACTTCTTGAGATAGGCCCGGGCGATCATCTGCACATAGGCGCTGTAGGGGGTCACGATGACCTCGCCGTTGTGCCTTTCGATAAAACGAATGAGATCCTGGTTCATCACATCATTGTCCCGCACGTACAAATCACCAAAAATTGCGACCTTGGGCTTGGGATTCTGTGCGGGGGATGTCGCGATGCGTTGAAAAGAGGAGATCGCATGGGCCAGGGCCTCCTCTTTGGATCGATTTCCGAGAAAGGCATCGACCAGGATATCCACGCCTTCTTTGACCGCTCGATCCGTGTTGCCCTTTTCCTTTTCATAGGGCCTGATCCTGCATCCGATTTCTCGAATATAGCCTCCGAACATATATGCAAAATAGGTGTTAATGGGGAGCCGCAGCGAGACATCCATGAATGACATGGTCCCTGCGTAGACCCCCGCCTTCTCCATTCCCTTGCCATAGGAATGTAGGAGTCGCTTCAGGTGATGGGGGAACAACCCGATATTGCATGCGATCTGTGACGAGACCATCCACAGGAGCGTTTTTTCAGGATCCAGATCATGGGTCTTCACATAATCGACAAATTCCTGTGCAATAATGTTGAGAGGAATACATTGGCCTGTATTGTAACGAAGGCTTTCCCGAATGCTTGTTTCGGATTCGTCCATCAATCGGGCGTCGATTCCCTCTCTTTCAAGATTTGCAACCATGAATTTCAGCGTGATGTCGTCCCAGTTGGGAATAATCAGGGTCTTGCTGGATATGCTCTTTTCCTTCATCGGAAAAAGTGACGGGCTGTAAACCGGGGTCTGGTTGGGAGACGTCGCGGAAAAGTGATTTTGAAAAGATCGAATGCCGGCCTCGATCCGTGTCTCATACCCGACGCTCGACGCGTGTTCGTCCAACTGAAGGATGAGGTAGGGCTTCTCATGGGCCTCCATGATCTTCTTGAAATAGTCTATGGCAAAGGAATCCGGTGAGCATCTGAAAGAGGTCACCAGGACCGGGTAGACCCCCCGGGAAAGTGCAACGACCTGGGCTACCTTCAGAATTTCCGATGCATAATGCCAGTGTACCTCGTCTACGAGCTTTCGTACCGGTTTTACCGCTTCACCGGAACAGGGCACCATATCCTGAAAGAAGACTCGAATACCCAGTGACGCAAACATGTCGGGAATCCCCTTGTTCATGAAACGGGAGAGAATCGTGTAGGGCCTTCCCAGCAGGACCACGCACAGGTCCTTTCGCTGCCGCGACTCCCTTTCGTATACCTCCGTCCACTGTTCGAGACAGGACGCTTTGTATTCACACGCCCTGTCATAGGCCCTCGAAACATCGAGGAATCCGATGCGGCCCCCTGTAATGGGTTTCAGCATGGAAAGGAGTTCGATTTTTGTATGGATCATACCGTGAAGCGAATGAACAAGGGGGGTAAGAAGCCTTTCCCCCGCCTTGCCGTCTCCAGAAACGGAAACCACGGAGGGTGCAAACTGCGTGTAGTAGCAATATTGTCGCCGAACCCCTTTTTCATCGGCCTTTTTCTCCAGATAAAAAGGAACAAAAACGTAGTCAGATCTCTCCATCAAATAATGGACATGCCCGTGAAGGGCTGCCATGGGGGCACAGAATTCAGCTTTGGCAATATGCTTTCCTTCTTTCAGGGCATCACTGTAATTTTCACTTGTCTCGGTCTGGATGGAAAGCTCATCAAAAAACTTTTTCCAAAACGGAAGGTCTTCATAGAGGTGAAGGGCCGCAGGGAGGCCGATGGTGATCTTCTCGGAATACTCCCGAACCTTTTCTGTGGAGAAAATCCTTTTTCTTTCTTTGAGCAGATCGAAGCCGGATAGATTTTTATTCACGTAGCGCTGTGTGTCATATTCCCTGCCGCACAGAAACCCGAAAGCAACCTTTTCACCTCCCACGTCGGCCACGGTGATTTTGCAGTGATTGGTGCACAGGTCACACGTTTCCGAGGTTACGTGAATCGATTTTTGATGCAGGGAAATTCCCCGGAACCGGGTTTCCCCGATGCCCTGGTCCAAAAGGATAAGGGCGCTCCCCAATGCTCCGGTTAAATGGCAGTATCTGGAGACGTGAATCGGTTTTCGAAGCCGTTGCTCAAAGGCCGCCACAAGCGCTCTGTTTTTTGCCGTGGCCCCCTGGAAGAAGATGGCGTTTCCAATGTTCCCTTCAATGGCTACTTTTGTGAGATAGTTTTCCCTGATGGCATGGAGTACGGAGGCCAGCACCTCATTCACGCTGTAGCCTACAGAGAGGTAATGGTTCATGTCCCTTTCCATAAAAACCGTGCACCTGTCGCTGACAATGGGCGACCTCCGTCCCTCGGCTCTGGAGGAATAGTCCGCCAATGGGCATCCCAGCTTTCGGGCCTGTTCCTCGATAAAGCTCCCGGTTCCCGCGGCGCATACGGTGTTCATGATGGAGAAGGTGACTCGGCCGTTTTTGAGGGTGGTAAACTTGGAATCCTGCCCGCCGATCTCGATGATGGTGTCCACATTCGGATCGATCTCGCAGGCGGCCCTAGCGTGGGCTGTAATCTCGTCAATGACGACATCCGCTCCGATGATCTTCCCCGCAAATTTTCTCCCCGACCCGGTCGTTGCCGCGCCCCTGATTTGCAACCCAATCTTCTTGTTTTCAGCCATATGATCGATGGATGAAAAGAGCCTCTGAACCGCCGCCACCGGTCTCCCGGCGGTACTTGTGTAAAACCCGGCCAGGACCCTGCCCTCAGTGTTCAGGAGGACGGCCTTGGTGCTTGTGGACCCGATATCCACACCCAGGACCACCTCGTCGTTAAATAAAGGGGTCAGGGTTTCATACAATTCCACCTCTACAGGAGACGAAACACCGTCATTACATGCGGT
>Ga0265297_10007177_pt1 | contig 15594 bp, 11 predicted proteins | sample Munlanlwell13791_FD_192502 | JGI IMG/M metagenome (GOLD analysis project Ga0265297, IMG submission 192502) | Leachate microbial communities from a municipal landfill in Southern Ontario, Canada - Leachate well 137-91 | ecosystem: Engineered > Solid waste > Landfill > Unclassified | place... | reverse complement strand
TGATCTGGCCAATCAACTGGCGAAGAAATCAATATTTCTTTATTATCTTTCAAAATAATCTTGTATTCCAAAGATGGATAAGAAACAATAATATCCAAATCAAAATCTCTTCTTAATCTTTCAGTAGTAATTTCTACGTGCAACATTCCCAAAAATCCACAGCGAAATCCTCTGCCCAAAATCGGCTTAGACTCTGGTTCATACATTAATGAGGCGTCATTGAGTTTTAGTTTTCCTAAAGCGTCTTTAAGCAAATCGTAATCGTCATTGCTATGTGGATACAAACTAGCAAAAACAACTGGTCTGGGGTCTTTATATCCCGAGCATGGTTCTATCCTGGGAATCAATCCAGTTTGGGATTTTATTAATTCGTCTTTTTTAACTATTGTCTCTCCAATTTTAACTTTACCTGGATCTTTAATTCCTGTGGCAATGTATCCTATTTGTCCAGATTTCAAATTTTCTTGAGGGACAAATTGGGGTTTAAAAAATCCTACTTCTTTTGACTCGCTATCTGCCTTGGCTTGCATTAAACTAATTCCTTGGTATTTTTTAATCTCTCCGCCAACTACTCTAACATAAGCCACCACGCCTTTATAAGAATCGTAAAGCGAATCAAAAATCAAAGCTTTAAAAGGTTGGTCTTGCTGAATTTTTGGAGGCGGAACTTTTTTAACCACAGCTCTTAAAACAGCTTCTATGTTTATTCCGTTCTTAGCTGATATTTTAATAATTTCATCGCTATCGCATTGCAATAATTCTGAAAGCTCCAGCACGGTTTCTTCTACCTGAGCATTGGGCGCATCAATTTTATTAATAACAGGAATAATTACTAAGCCCTGCTTTTTAGCAAAATCTAAATTAGAAATTGTTTGAGCTTGAACGCCCGAAACTGCATCAACCAAAAGCACAGCTCCCTCAACAGCAGCCAAAGATCTTGAAACTTCATAAGCAAAATCAACATGCCCTGGAGTATCAATAAGATTTAATAAATATTCTTTTTTAGTATCTGAATCAACATATTGCATACTCACTGGATGCATGCGGATAGTAATTCCCCTTTCACGCTCCAAAGACATGGCATCCAAATATTGAGGTTGTAAATCAGATTTCTGAACTGTTTTAGTTAATTCCAAAAATCGGTCTGCTAAAGTAGACTTGCCATGATCAATATGGGCAATAATAACAAAATTTCTAGTTTCCATTTTTCTTGAATATGGGAATCAGGCTTAATAATTTTTCCAATTCTTTCATTTTAAAAACATAGGCTAAAAGAATATAGACTAATACTCCTAAAATTCCGCTAAAAAATGTTTGGCCTATTAAACCTAAAACAGTTGTGTTATTAAAAAATCTAGCAAAAAATATCAAGCCTCCGTAAATAGAAAGCGCGCTTAAGGCTGATGCCAAAACTGTCTTAATAAATAGTTTGAAAATATTTTTCATTCCAAAATCTCCAATTTCGCAGTATAAAAACCAAAGCAAGAATAAAGCTTGAAATATAAAGCTGATAGAATAAGCCAAAGGCAATCCAATAACTGAAATATTGGCCATGTCCCCTATATCAAAGAAATTAGCCAAAAATGTTCTAAAACCATTAGCTTGATTTAAAATATTAACAAATAAAAAGCTTAAGCTAATATTTACGCCTATACTGATTAAAGAAATGATAGTTGGAGTTTTAGTATTCTTAATGGCAAAAAAAGCTCTAGCCAACAATGGGATTAAAGCTGCTCCCAATAAATCTACGCTAAACATTCCCACGCAAGCAGCCGTTATTCTAGTATCAGACCAAGAAAATCCTTTTCCCAAACTGCCTAAAATAATTCTAACTATCTGAGCTCTTAAAACAAAAATAGCCATGGCTGTAGGCAATACCAAAAAAATAACTTGCTTAATTGTAGCCGAGAGATTTTCAAAAAATTCTTTGCTTTGGCTTTGAGCCCAAAATTTAGAAAGCATGGGGAAAGCGGCAATAGAAAAAGGCACAGCAAAAAATCCAATAGGCATATACTGGATATTGTTAGCATAATTAAAAACAGCAATACTGCCCGTGGTTAAAGTAGAAGCAATCCCAGTTGTTACTAAATCATTAATCTGTTGGCCAGCTACTGCCACTGTTCTGGGCAAAGCTAAAACAAAAAAATCTCTGATTGATTGGGCTTTAAAATCCAAGATTGGTTGAAAAGCATATCCGCAATGAATAAAGGCTGGCATTTGAATTAATAAATGGCTTAGAGCTCCCACTACCACGCCTATCCCAACTCCCATTATCCCAAAGCTAGGCGCTAAAAATTTTATTCCTAAAATTATACAAATATTATAAATAACAGGCGCCAAAGAATAACTAAGAAACCTGTTGAAATACATTAAGGTTGATGAAACTAAGCTGGATATTCCAAAGAAGATCGGGCTTAAAAGCAAAAGCCTGGTCAAACTAACTGACTCATTAAGCATGGCCTGGCTAAAGCCAGGAACAATTATCTTTAATAATTGGGGAGTAAAAATAAAACAAACAATGGCAAAAATACACAAAACGATTGAAATAACATTGATTGTGTTATTAATCATTTTCCAAGCTTCCTCTTTGCCTTTGGCCATGTACTCAGAAAGTATAGGCAAAAAAACAATTGATAAGCCTCCGGCAATTAAAAAATTATAAATAAAATCGGGGATTTTAAAAGCAGCAAAATAAATATCAGCTTGAGAAGTTGTGCCAAAAGATCCCGAGATTAAACCATCTCTGACTAATCCCAAGATACGGCTCAATAAACTAAAAAAACCCACAATCAATGCTCCTTGGGTTATGGTTTTAGTTTGAAAATGAAGAAGCTTTTGAATCATAAAAAAATAAGTCTAAGCAAGCAGTAAGCCGAATTCTGTCTAGGACAATCATTTATCTGCTCTGCCAATTACTTGGAGAGTCAAGCGAGCTACCTTTAGCCAACTTGTGGTTGGCAAATTTGCTCTTGCATCCAATAAGGGTTTGGCCGTTTCACCCCTGTGTTACCACAAGGCTTTCCGCCTAAGGCGGACGACTGCGTCTTTCGTTGCAATCCGTCACTGCTCGCACCTCTACCGTTGCCGGCGACGGCTGTTAGCCGCTACTTTTTTATCAGCCAAGGGCTGAGGATGTTCGGACTTTCCTCCCATTGAGTAAAACCCAAAGGGCGATTGTCTAGCCTGCTTAGGCATTAAAATCATAACAGGATATGGCTTTAAAGTCAAAATAAAAAGCCCTCATATTTTTATGAAGGCTTTTTTGAAAGTGCTATTTATTTGCGAGGAGAACGGCAGGCTCGTAGTCATACCAATCGTATTCAAGACAATCGCAACCCCAGCACCAGCCACGACCATCCCAAGCCAGACAGCGAACATGCAGACGGCTATCGCAGTCGCGACGAATAGTTCCCCAAAAGTAAATACGCTTGTCTTCACAATTTTCTGGAACGTATTTCCAATTCTCTGGCTTAAGAAATTTTTCTAAATCACCATCGTTAAGAAGAACCTTGTCTTTAAGAGATTTCAACTCTTTTAATAAATCATATCCCTTAATTGATCCTGTTATTTGTTTTGGTGAAAGATAAAGTTCTAATTTGCTTGGATCAAATACCATTGGGTCAAATACTATTGGGTCGTGTTTAATATTGGTTTCTACCGTCAAACCATTCATGGTAATTGGATCCTTGTCGCCAGAAAGAATGAGAAAATTTTTGTTTCCCATTTTTCCTTCGATTAACTCTTGTAATTTAGCCATAGTTGGCTCATATGCCAGAGTTCCTTCATTAATTCTTCTCTTTACTTCGTCTGCTCTCCGACAAAGTTTTCCAAACTGTTCGTCTGTGACATTATTCGACGTCATGACAAATCTCCTTTTGGCTTATTTTAGTCGCAAATATCTTTGCAGTTATTTGCGCCTTGCTACTCGGGATAATTCCTGAATAATAAGGCGCAAACAACAGATTTTTTAAGATTCTGAGTACATATGGTTATAATATATCAATTATATATTGTCAATTACAATTGATACACAAAAAAACGCCGAATCGCGTGCGAAGCTATACTTGCCTACCGATAGGCAGGCGCGACAGGCGTTTTATTTTATTTTGCTTCTTTATCTAAAGCTTCATTAACCAGTTTATCAGCTTCTTTGTTCTGTTCTCTAGGAACATGTAAATAAGAAACTAATTTGAATTTCTGGCGAATATTATAAACCTTAATAAATTCTTTCTGCAAGTTCGGTTCTTTCACCTTATACTCCCCTTTTAATTGTCTAACTACCAACTCTGAGTCGGCTCTAATCAAAATTTCTGTTTGCTTAGCCTTTTCTCCCAAAGCTTTAGCTAAAGTTTCTAAAGCTGAAACAACAGCGCTGTATTCAGCAATATTGTTAGTGGCATTGCCAATGGTTTTCCCATAGGCTTTAATAATTTTTGTTCCATCATAAATAACCACTCCGATCCCAGCAGGGCCAGGATTTCCCCTAGCTCCCCCATCTGTATTAACAATAAGTTTACTCATTCTTTTCTATTGGATTATTTTTAAAATATTCTAACAAGCCCTTTCCCACTTGTTCCATATTTTCATTTTTGAATCTAAATCCGCAAGCTGGCGGATGACCTCCATAAGTAGTCAAATATTGCTGGCAAGATTCTAGAGCTTTAACGCCATTGGCCTTGCTAGGCAATCTGGCTGAGCCAATAGACTCTTCTGAACCAATCTTAAACAAAAACACTGGCTTATTATATTTATTAACTAAGTCCGATGCTGCGCTTCCCAAGGCAATTAAGTCCCAATATTTATCTCCTTCAAAAATTGCCTCATCAACTTGCCCGTCACGATTAATAATTCTTTGATTTACTTGGTCAGTTACTTTTCTTTTTTCTTCTAATTTCTTTTGACTTTCTTCAATTAATTTTTGGCAAATCTTTTGGCAAACATTTTGATCTTTAGAAGTTAAAAGCAAAAAGCTCTGATTAATATTATTAATATGCGAAGCTCTATTCAAAGGATTAATAATTTTCTGCCCTAGCTCATCTCTGTTCTTATTTCTAAAATCTTGGCTGTCACAAAGCATTTGATATCCAATTCTATGAATAGCATCTAAATTAGACATTCCCACTTCAATGATCTCTTTATTCTCTCCTGCTTCTGGCACCTTATCGCCAATACTAGCCAAAGCTGCCAAGGCTCCAAAATCTTTTAAAATCTGCTCATCTTTAACAATTAATTGGGCTAGCCTTAAAACCAAACCAGCATTAGCAAATTGTTTAAATGGGTGTTCATCCCCGGGTTGGTGTGGATCAACAACCAAAGCATCTGGCGCTCTATCAATTATTTGGTGGTGATCAATCACCACAACTTCAAAACCCATTTGTTTAGCTAATTCTATTTCAGCAATATTAGTCACTCCACAGTCTAAAGAAAAAAACAAAGCTGGCGCAAAGCTAGCTAATTTTTGCAAAGCTTTTTTATTAATTCCATAGCCTTCGCTTTCTCGGTCTGGAAAATATACTTTTAAGTTCTCTTCCTCTAAATAAAAGGAATTAAGATACTCAAATACTTCTTTGAGTATTAATGTTGATATGGCGCCGTCCATATCAGAGTCGCCATAAATAATTATTTTTTCTTGATTTTTAGCAGCCGCAATTACACGCTCTACTGCTTTGTCTAAATTTTTTATTGCCATTTAATTATTGTATCCTAATGCTTCTAAGCCTGGCATCTTGTCTTTTCCAACGAAAGAAAGCATTGCTCCCCCTCCTGTAGAAACATAACCAAAACTGTTCATTAAATTATTATTTTTTAAGAATCCTACTGTTTCTCCTCCTCCCACTATAGAAAATGCTTTGCTCTCAATAATGGCTTTACTGATTTCTAGTGTTCCAAAGATATAATCTGGCTTTTCAATAAATCCCATGGGCCCGTTTAAAAAAACTGTTTTAGCCTGAGCAATTATATCAGAAAACAATCTAATAGTGTCTGGACCAATATCATACATCTTCTCATCTTTATGGATTGTTCCTATTGGAGTTTTTCTCATATATGATCCGCCATCTTTTTCCAAACAAGCCACAGCATCAACTGGCAAATGAATTTTGGGATTAGTAATATCAATTTTGGCCACTAAGTCTAATATTTCTTGCTCGGGCATTGCTCCTGATGTTGCTAATCCTTTTCCTTGTAAAATAACATCGGCAATCTTGCCTCCAATTAAAATATGATCGGCTTTATCAATAAATTGATTAATGACTTTAATTTTTGTTTTAAGTTTTGCTCCGCCAATAATTGCCACCAATGGCCTGGCTGGATTATCTAAAATTTTAGAAAGATTGTCTATTTCTTCAAACAACAAAAATCCAGCTGCGCTGGGAAGATATTTGGGCACGCCCACAACAGAAGCATGAGCCCGATGGCAAACGCCAAAAGCATCATTAACATAAATATCAGCTAGACCAGCCAGTTCTTTAGCGAAATTATCATCACCAGCTTCTTCTTCTGGGTGATTTCTTAAATTTTCTAAAAGAATAATTTCCCCTGGATTCATACCAGAAATTATTTCTTTGGTCTGATCTCCTATGCAATCATTAGCAAAAGCCACTGATTTGCCTAAAAGATTACTCAGAGCAATAGCTACTGGCGCTAAACTTAATTCTACTTCTTTATCGCTTTTAGCTTCATCATTGCTTAAGTGGCTAGTCAAAATTACTTTGGCATTATTATCAGATAAAAACTTTATTGTAGGCAAACTTTTTACAATTCTAAAATCATCGGTAATATTGCCTTTATCATCAAAAGGCACATTAAGGTCACATCTGACCAAAACATTTTTATTAGAAACTTCAAAATCCTTAATATGTTTCATATTATTTGAATTATTAGGTTATTATAGCCCAAAAGAAACTATTTTAAAACTTGACGGCATCCCCTGGTTTTAATTTGCCTTTTTGCGGGCTTGCCTCTTGGCCCCCAACTATAGGCTCTTCTTTTTTAACAATAACAGTTGGGGCATCTTTAATTAAATCTTTTAAAGTAGAAACGTTCACTTCTTTTTTAACTGGCTTAAATTTTTCTTTGACTTTTTCTTTAGGAGTAAAAAAAGCAATATTTTCATCCTTTTTTATTTCTGATAAAGAAGCGAAATCGGGTTTAGATGGTGGCGCTTCCTGGCGTATCTCTTGGTGTATTTCTTGGCGCGCCTCTTGTTGATGAGGCGCTGGCCCAGAACTTTCTTGGGCTTCAGATGCTTTCTTTAAACAATTCTTGCAATAAACAGGCCTTTTGCCATCTGGTTTAAATGGCACTTTTACTTCTTTGCCACAAGAAGAACATTTTCCATCATAAAGAGTAATTTCAGCTTGACCTCCCGCGCCTACAGCATGAGCTCCACCTGACGGTCCTCCTCCAATACTTTCAGCTTGATGGCTAATATCAGCAGTAACAATAGTGCTGGAAACAGCATATATTTGACGGGTGTTAGCAATAATTTCTTTAACATAAGATTTTTCGGGCAAAGAAAACGGAGGCAAGGTAGCTGCCGAAAATGGCTGACCAGCCATACCATCAATCATTAATCTCAAATAAATATTATATTTCGTTAAATTAACAAAATCGGGCGCTTCAAAAGTTGGCGAGAATTCTCTTTCCATCCATTCAGCATCCTCAGCTCCAATTCTAAAAGTTATAATCGTGCCCACATTTCCAAAAACTGCGTCACGCACGGGATCTTCCATTTGGGCAATGTATTGGTGAGCCAAGGTTAAGCACAAATGATATTTTCTAGATTCAGAAAGAATATTAATAAAAGCTTCTGTGGCAAAATTTTGGAACTCGTCCACATACAAATAAAAATCCTTTCTTTGGCTTTCATCAACATTAACACGAGACATGGCTGCCAAATAAATCTTGGTGACTAAAAGCGCTCCTAACAATTTAGAATTATCTTCTCCTACTCTTCCTTTAGAAAGATTTAAAATAATAATTTTCCCTTCATCCATGGCTTTACGCATATCAATGGATGATTGTGGCTGACCGACAATATTACGAATTAAAGGATTAGAAATAAATTGACCGATTTTATTTTGGATAGCAGCAGTAGCCTCTACTTCATATTTTTGGCTATAACGGGAATATTCTTTTTCCCAGAAAGCTCTCACAACTGGGTCTTTAACATTAGAAATAATATTTTGCCTATAATCAGCATCTGACAACATCCAGTTTATTCCCAAAAGCGTAGCGCCTGGATTTTCCAATAAGGCTAAAACACAGTTGCTTAAAATATATTCCATTCTGGCCGACCAAACATCTGGCCAGATTTTTTTGAAAACTCCCATTAAACCAGCTGAAACTAAGTGCCTTCTTTCAATAGGCACATCTTCCATAACATTAAAGGAAATTGGAAATTCCATGTCAGCTGGATTAAAGTAAATCACATCTTTTACTCTTTCTTGAGGCACGTATTTAATAATCGATTCGGCCGCTTCTCCGTGGGGATCAATAAAGGCCAAACCATTACCATTTTTGATATCTTGGATAGCTAGATTTTCCAACAAAACTGATTTGCCCATACCGGTTTTCCCGATAATATAAGCATGCCTGCGTCTATCGTCAGTTTTTATTCCAAACTGCTTGGCCTGTCCTCGGAATGTAGTTTTTCCTAAATATGTGATTAAATCTTTATGCATAGCAAATATCAAAATTAAACGGGCAAATTATTGGGCGGTTCGCTCTTCTTGAATTCCACTCTAGGAGTGCCCACAGGATTGAATTGAGCTGGAAAGTGAAACAAAGTTGCAATTTCTTCGATGTTCATAACCATAAGCAATCCTCCCTTAAACCAGTAATCAAATGAAGCTCCTGGCGGAGTGGCTGTGGCATACCTGCGAACAAATTGTCTTTTTCTTAAATACAGTCTTCTATCTCTTAAAAAATAATTAATCTTGGTTCTAGTCCTAGGACAAAATCTTAATCCATTATAACCAGCTAAGTGATGAACATAATTTCTAGGCGCGCCCCAGGATCCAGTATCATAAGGAAGATTTTTATTGCAGACATATACGCTTCTTATCCAAATAGTAAAAAGCCTTTTTGACGCTTTTATTTCCACGGCACTTAAAGCTTCTCTTTCTCCTGGGGTTAGCGAAGTATCAGCAGAAGTTGTTTCAGCCTTAGGCGCAGTATAAACAGGAGGATTACTTCCCACTAATTGGTTAATTCCTTTTTCAATAAATGTAGGATCAGTTAACTTTTTCCATTCTCCAGCTGCCGACACGGGACTGGGCGGAGCCTTTCTTTTAGCCAACTTGGTAGTTAATGTAGCTACGCAAGCATCCCAATCTTTTCCCCTGTAAGCTGGAACTCTACCAACATCTTTAACACTTTTAGATGTAATGGGAATCAAGCCAATTTGAAACCAAACATTGTCCCCAGGTTTGCCTTTATTCAAACCTTCCATTAAAGCATGAATCGGATCGATCAATCTTTCTTCGCTTATCATTCCTATTTGAGGCTCAAAAAATTGTTGATAAGTTTTAATCGGGTAAGCATCTTCCCTGAGAAGCATATAATCTTCTCCTTTAATATCCCAATCTTTGTCTGGAATATCTTGAGGAACCTTTTGGGTATAATCTTCCACCTCAAAAATCTCAACATCAGGATATTGAGCATACAAAGTAGCTTCAAAATTATTACGCAAGCCCTTGGGCATTCTGGCATAAAAATGAATTTTACCGCCAGTAGCGGCAATTTCAAAAGTCATCCACAAAGGACCGCCGTAAAACTGAGGTTGGCCTTCAAGCCAAAGCTCTCTCCAGTTGGCAGGATAGTACATCGGCCCCCATAAACCTCCGATAACATCCTCCATGGATTTGAAAGTTTTAGTTAAATCGCGAGGCGGAATAATTTCTACCACTATCCACTTCATGCGAGCAAACCAAAAATCCCAATTAAGCCAATAGAGATAATACTTTTCTAATTTATTATAAAGAAAAATTGGAGGGTAGACCCACCAAAAAGATTTAAAAACAGCCCAGAGTATCAAAATAAATTGTTCTAGGAGAAATCCTATCTCTGGCGGAAAATTCATATCGAAATTTAAATAGCCGAATTCTTTATTGCTTCAATTATAAATAAAATAAGAGAAATAAGAAAGACCACGGGTATTCCCCAGAGAAAAGTTCTAAAGGCCCAGAACAAAGACACAAAGAAGGCAGGTTTCGGCTGTCTCTTAGTATCCCCTGGCATAATAGTCCAAATGTAAAAAAGAACGTAATAGATTGGCCAGGACACAACTGCCAGGGCAATCAAAATGTTAACCCCAATTGGGAAAAAATTTAGCATTTCAAAGTGTAGTTGCCTTCTTTATCTTTAGCAAAAAACTTTTTATCAGATAAATTTAAGAGAATAGTGCTTTTCTTAACCTGTCTTTGATCCATGACCTGTGAGATTAATTCCTCCTTAGGCAATGGCTTAGTTGAGTTCTGTAATGTTTGAACTAAAATATCTTTCACCCACCCTGGCTTGTATCCCCATTCTTTAAGGGCATAAATTCCGCGGCCAATCAAAACGAATTCTGGATTTCTAATCAATTCATTATGAACGCTCTGAAGCAAAACTTTTTTGTTTTCTTGAGCAGGGCCATTAGTGATTGAAGAATAAATGTATGAGAAATGCAATGGCTTAGTTTCTTTCTTTAAAATTAAATAAGCCTTGTCTTTGATATTTTTAGGATTAACCTCTGGCCAATCAATTAAGCCGTATAAGCCGTCTGCATTTTTAGCAACACTTCTAGAAAGGTTAATGGTTGATTTAAAAACATTAGGTTGTAATGTTTTGGGTTTATAATCAGCCAAAGTTACCAATTGTTTTTTTTCAGTTAAATAATTAACAAAACTGGCAATTTCATTATTGGTAGTAATAACTGCATTATCATCAATAGACCAGAAAGGATGTAAATCCTTTGTTTCAGAATGTCTATTAAATTCAGAACAAAGATTTAAAAGGAAGAAAACTTGATTTTGGTAATTAGAGCCGCCTAATTCCTCAAGAGCTGTGTCCTCCCTCTTAATCCCGCCGCTTTTCTTAAACGCAGAAACCAAATTTGCGAAAGGCTTTTTAAGTAAGTCTTTCTTAGTTTCTTTTATTTGCTGAATGGCTTTTTCCTGAATCTGTCTAACCCTTTCTCTGGTTATGCCAAATTCCTCTCCAATTTTTTCGAGAGTATCTCTTTCTTTTTGGTTCAAGCCAAAACGCCTTTGCAAAACATCTTTAGACCTTCCAGGAAGGTCTTTGAGCAATGCTTGGCACAATTGTGCGTAATTAATTTGCGGCTCCATATATTTTTTTACCCCGTCAAGTAGATTATTTCAAGATAAGTCCACCATTGGGTGTTTAATTTTTATATTATCCCTTAGAGTTTTATTTTATTATTACTCTACGGGGTGAATTTTACTTCTTATTTGTTTGAAGCTTATCTTTTGACCAAATCAACAAAAGCGGACTGGCCAAAAAGATTGAAGAATAAGTACCAAATGTAATACCCAGCAATAATGCTAAGGCAAAATATTTCAAGCTTTCTCCCCCAAAGAAATATATTGCAAATAGGGGCAAAAGCGTTGTAACTGATGTGGCCAATGATCTACCAGCCACCTCATTTAAGCTCTTATTAATCGCGTCCTCGAAACTAGCTACTGAGCGCCTTAAAAGGTTCTCTCTAATTCGATCAAACACGACTATAGTATCCATAACAGAATATCCGTAAACTGTCAATAGGGCGGTGACAATAGGCAAGGTAAACTGGATTCCATAAAAATGGCCCAATAATGAGAAAATGCCAACTGGGATAATAACATCGTGTAATAAGGCTATAACGGCTGCTACTCCGTACATCCAAGAACTGACTGGTCTAGATACCTTTTTAAAGGCTATCCAGACAAAAAGGATGATAAAGATGGTGGTATATAATAAAGCCTCCCAGGTTCTTTGCTGAACCCTGCTCCCTACCACTGAACTGACCTCTTCTACATAGGTTTTATCGGGATTAATCTTAAATTCCTTATTTAATTCTGCTTTTATGTTCTCAATCTTAGCGCGATCCTCTTGAGTAATGGACTGTTGCTTTTTATTAAGCAAAAAGGTGATTTCTGCTGAGTTATCTCCAATTAATCTGATTGTTGTTTCTTGACTAGTAAATTGAGCAATCACATCTTTAATCTGGCTAGTCTGAGGAGCCTTATCTTGGAAAGCAACATTAAGCACTGCTCCTTGAGAAAAATCAATACCGAAATTCAAGCCATACATCACAAAGCTGATAATGCTTAGGATCACCAGCGAAGTGGAAATAGTAAAGTATATATTTTTATATTTTAAGAAATTAAAATTCATATGTTTACCAAAGCCAAGTTATTTTCTCTAATTTTGTTCCTGAAAATGCCAAAAGCAAAAATCTGGATACATAAACAGCGCAGAATAAGCTCAAAATAATACCGATTCCCAAAGTAGTGGCAAATCCTTTAACAAATCCTGCTCCAAACATGAACAATATGAATACTTCAAACAAAGTATTAAGGTTGCCGTCTCTAATGGCTGGCCAAGCTCTGCTACATCCTTCTTCCACTGATAAAGCAAATCCCTTTCCAAGCTTCATTTCTTCTCTCATTCTGGAGAATATCAAAACATTGGCGTCTACGGCCATACCCAAAGATAAAATCAAAGCTCCAATTCCTGGCAAAGTTAAAGTAAAACCGAATAATTTAAACAAGGCCAAGGTCAAAACAACATAAATAAATAGAGAAACGCTGGCCAAAAATCCAGCAAAGTGATAAAAAATGACCATGAACAAAACAACTAGAATAAATCCAATTAATCCAGCTTTAAGTGTTTTCTGCAGAGACTCCTCTCCCAATGTTGGGCCAACTGTTTTTTGAGAAATCAATTGAACTGGCACTGGCAAAGCTCCTTCATTAAGGTTATTAGCTAATTTGGTTGCCTGTTCAACAGTGAATTTACCGCTAATTTGAGCGCTACCTCCAGCTATCTTGCTTTTAACCATTGGGGCAGAAACAAGCTCTCCATCAATATAAATAGCCAAAGGCTTATCAATATTGCGTCCAGTTATTTCTTCAAAAAGTTTTGCGCCCTCGGCATTAAACTTTAAAGAGACAACAGCATTACTGCCTGTTTGTTCCATTTCTACTGTGGCTTTTTCAATATATCTACCTGTTAGCTGAGCTGGCAAGAATGGCTCAGAGAAAGCAGCATCCCATTCTTTTATTTGCGCAATATCAGTAGCTGACTTTCCAGCCAAGGTTCCTGTTTGTTGGAATTCAGTCATGTCTTTCATCAAGGTATTCTGCTGTTCAGCTGTTAAATTATTAAATTCTTCTCTCTTTTTAACTGCTATTTCATAATTTGGGCCAGGTTCTCTGAATTCCAAATTAGGCATTTTTCCAATTTCTTTAATAGCCTCATTAGGATCGCCAATGCCTGGGATCTTAACGCTTAAAAAATATTTATCTTGATCTTTTTGAATTTGGATTTCAGCTTCTGAAACAACCTGTTTTTCAACCAGTCTTCTTTCGACTGATTCTTTTAAAACTTCGGTGGCTGTATTATAGTCGCCATCCTTTATTTGAGACAAGTCGATTTGATACAAAAGCTCAACTCCGCCTCTTAAATCCAAACCAAGCCTATAATTCTTTTCTGGAAACTTGGGGATTTTAATATGAGTAGATTTTTCTACTTGATCTGCAAATTGGTTAAATGGAGCTGGATATGCATAAAATCCAGCAAAAAAAGTTATTAGGATAGTGCAGACTATCGCTACATATATTGTGGTTTTGCTTGTCATAAGTCTTTTTTATAATACATTTTTTTGACTAAATTGTCAATTATTTCAATCATACTTGGGCCAGCAGCAGGATTTATAATTGCTAGCGAACCTTTAAACATAAGAATTGCTTAAAATGCTTATGTTTAAACGGCGAGCGCGGCAATTTCAAGCGCTGTCACTCCCCGTGACAGTGCTTATACTTTTTACCTGATCCACAAGGGCATTTATCATTGCGCCCAGGCTTATTTTCACCTGTTTCTCGCGCCATTCTGACTCTTGGCGCTTGCTTATTTTGAACAACATCAGCCTTAGTTTGCATGTCAAAAAAGGCATCAATGGCCATTTTATCAATAGCTCCTAAAAGCCTTTGGAACATTTTATATCCCTCGTTTTTATACTCAACCAAAGGATCCAAATGACCATAAGCTCTAATTCCCACTGATTCTTTTAAATAGCTCATGCTTTCCAAATGATCTATCCAAAGAGTATCCAAAATTTTTAAATAAGAAAAACGCATTAAAAGTCCGAATCTTTCTGGGCCAATATCTTTTTTCTTTTTTTCAAAGTCTGAAATTGAATACCCATGTTGTTCAACTAAACCTCTAAATTTAACTTCCAAATCTTCTTCCTTGGCTTCCAATAGTTCTTTTCTCTTTTTATAAAATACTTCTCTGTGTTTATTCATCACATCGTCATATTCTAAAAGATATTTTCTGGTATCAAAATAGCTTCCCTCTACCCTTTTTTGAGCTGACTCAATGGCCGAACTAATTAACCTATGTTCAATAGGTTCATCTTCAGGAAAATTCATTCCTTCCATCATGGCTTTTATCTGTTGTCCGCCAAAAATACGCAACAAGTCGTCTTCCAAAGAAGCAAAGAATTGAGAAAATCCTGGATCCCCTTGCCTGCCCGATCTTCCTCTTAGCTGATCATCAATTCTCCTGGCTTCGTGGCGTTCTGTTCCTATCACGCGCAAGCCACCAGCCTCCTTGACCTGATTAGCTTCGCCAATCGAGGGCGGATTACCTCCTAAAATAATATCAACTCCCCTTCCCGCCATATTGGTAGCAATAGTAACAGCTCCTGTCTTTCCGGCTTGGGCAATTATTTGAGCTTCTTGTTCATGTTTTTTAGCATTCAAAACTTGATGAGGCACGCCCTCAATCTGCAACAATTTAGACAAATATTCATTTTTTTCAATTGATCTGGTTCCAACTAAAACTGGCTGACCAGTTTTATGACAAGTAGCAATTTCATTAACAATAGCTTTGAATTTAGCTTTTTCATTTTTATAAATCTTATCTGAGCCGTCTTTTCTGATCATTGGCTTATTGGTGGGCACAACAACTACTTCTAAATTATAAACTTTAGAAAATTCTTCGGCTGAACTAGAAGCTGTTCCTGTCATTCCCGAAAGCTTTTTATATTTTCTGAAAAGATTCTGAAATGTAACTGTAGCCAAAGTTATTGATTCTGGCTTTACTTCTACGCCTGGATTGGAATGAGTATGTTCTTTTGCCTCTACTGCTTGATGCAGTCCATCAGACCAACGGCGTCCTGGCATTAGTCTTCCAGTAAATTCATCAACAATAATTATTTCATTGCCTTTAACAACATATTCTCGATCAAGCAAATAAAATTCTTTGGCCTTCAAAGCATTCTCCATTCTATGAACAGTTTTAAGATCAACTTCACCCCAAGGATCTCTGCCTAAAATTTTAACAACTTTTTCTTCCCCGCCTTGGATAAATTTTATTGAACGA
>Ga0265297_10007176_pt1 | contig 15594 bp, 28 predicted proteins | sample Munlanlwell13791_FD_192502 | JGI IMG/M metagenome (GOLD analysis project Ga0265297, IMG submission 192502) | Leachate microbial communities from a municipal landfill in Southern Ontario, Canada - Leachate well 137-91 | ecosystem: Engineered > Solid waste > Landfill > Unclassified | place... | reverse complement strand
GAAGCTGTAATCCCGCTCGGCAAGAACGTCGGCGGCAACACCTTTATCACCGTCCCCCTGTCGATGGTCGGAGCGTCCCCACAAGAGGCTGCACGGTTGATCTGGGTCGAACTACTCAAGCTGAAGACGACCGGCGAGAAGCCGAGCCTGGGACTTGCCTGATGGCCGATCCGACACATGGCCCGTACGGCTCGCCGCTACTCGACGACTTCAACCGGGCGGATGGTGATCCGGGGAGCAATTGGATCGCTCTGTCTCCGGTGGCGAAGTTGCCGATTACCTCACAGGTAGCAGTCGCCACTGGCGTCGCCGGCATGAAGTGGTTTCAGCCGCCGATCTCGCCCGACTGCGAAATCTGGGGGAAAGTCGGCGGCGACGGTAGCGGCCGGGTCATCTTCTATGCGAGGGCGAACGGGACAGACCTCTATCAGCTGTCCTGCGTTCCCGACAATAACGCGGTTCTTCATCTCTTGAGATACGTCGGGGGGGTGGGATGGACTAGCCTCGCGCAGGGGCCAACCCCGAACATCGCATCGGGAAGGTGGATCGGTCTAGCGTGTTCCGGTTCGCTTATTCAAGCGTTTTTATGGGATGGCTCGGCGTGGCGCCAAGAGTGCTCGGCTGTCGATACGGCGGTGCCAGGTGCCGGCGATATTGCCGTCTACTGCGATGTGGCGGGGCACACGAGCACCCTCGACAACTTCGGTGGCGGCTGGTTCGACTCGTCCCTCGTTTCCGAAGAGCTCGAGCTCGCCTACGGCTACGGGCCGCGAGATGCTGATCCGGTCTTCATCTCAGTAGCCGATCTACCCGGTGGGCGAAGTAGGCAGCGCTCCTTCTCATTCACCCGCACCCGCTCGGACGAACTCGACCGCTACGACGCCGCTGGGGCAAACGCCACACTCACCAATACCGACGCCGCGCTCAGCTCGGAGAACACCGCCTCGCCGTATGAGATCAAGCCGCGCACCCCGATCCGCTACACGGTCAACGGGGTGGTTATGTACTACGGCTTCACCGGGGGCTTTCCGCAGGTCTATCCGAACGTGAAGGATGCGGTCGTCAACCTCCAGGCGCTCGACCGGCTCTCGCTTCTCGGACGCCGTAATTTCCAGGGGGCCACGGTATTCGCCGAGGGGCTTTCGGGCCAGCGCTTCTACGACGTGCTGGTAACGAAGCTCGGCTACACGGCAGCGGACGTCGATCTTGATCCTGGCACCGCAACGCTCCCGGCGTCCGTCGATCTGATCGGGACTAATCCCCTCGACTACCTACAGACGATCGCTATCGCCGAGGGCGGACGCTTCTTCGCCTCGCGGGATGGTAAGTTCACGTTCCGAGACCGCCAGCGGTTCCTAGAGCAGTTTGCGGCTACATTCGGTGTTTTCGGGAACGAAAACGACACGCAGATTCCCTACCGGCTCGTCAACGACGAGATCGCTCATGACGAGACGAAGATTTTCAACGGTATCTACATCACGGATGCGGTCGGCGGCATAGCCAGCGCGGTCGATGCCACCTCGCAAGGCGAGTACGACGAGCTTGACTACAACGCAACCTGGCCGATCGCGGCCGCCGACGCCGTGAGGCGCTCCGGCCAGCTATTACACGATCGCAAGGACCCGCATCAGCGTATCCCTGCTCTCGAGATCCTCCACACCCGCAACCCCGCGGTGTGCTGGCCCGTAATCATGATGCTGGAAATCGGGCAGCGGTTCGCCTTCCGCTATCAGCCCTTCGCGGCGGGTAGCGACCTGATCGAGATGGACGTTACCGTGGACGGCATTTCGATCTCGTCTACTGATGGCGGCAAGGTCTTCCGCGTCATCGTACAACTCGCGCCCGCAGATATGACCCAGTACTGGCTCGCCGGGGTAGCCGGATATTCCGAGGCCGGCGTGACAACGTTCGCCGGATAGGAGAGAGAGAAATGGCAACGAACAATCCAATCACCACCGCCTCACTTGTTGACACCGACTGGCTGCAAGGTGTCGATCAGGCAGTGGGGCGAGATATCACGGGCGGAGCGCCGGGGTGGTTCCCCGCTCCCGACACCTGGGTCTATGTAGCAGCTGGCACCTTCAAAATCGTCGGGAAGAATGTCGCGGCCAGATACCCAGTCGGCACGAAACTCTCCTATACAGACTCGGGTGCGAAATACAGCGTCGTTGTCTCGGCCGCTTTCGTGACGGATACCACGATCACCTGTATAGGCGACGGGTTAACGGGCGGCGTGATCAGTAACGCGCGCTATTCCTACGCCAGCACCCCGTACGGTTTTCCCGCCAAGTTCGCGCACACCCCCGCTTACTCAGGCTGGGCGGCCACTCCAACATTCGCCTGTTGGTTCTCCATCAATGGTCGGCTGCTGACCTACTACTTCGCAATCAGCGGCACGTCCAACGCTACATCTGCATCCATCACGCTACCTGTCGCGGCGGCAGCTGCTACCGCCGCGCCGATAGCCATTAAGACTGACAACGGCGCTGACGACGCGGCTAATGTCGGCAACGCTCAGATAGCGGCAAGTTCTGCGACTCTGGCCTTTGTCCGCACCGGGTCCGGAAATACCTGGACGGCTTCCGGCACGAAGGCCGTCAACGGCCAGATCACCATCCCGATTTAGAAGCGCTCCCCATGCCTCCATTGCTAGCAGCGACCTCGAACATTCTATCGTCGGGACTAACAATCTGGCGCCGGAAAATGCGCGATGTGCGCCTATCGCCCTCACAGGCCGTCGCGTTCATCCATCGGCCGAGGGTCACTACCTGATAGCGCGCGGCATCTATCGCGCGATCACGAGCGGATAAACGGAGACCTCATGGCTACCCCCATCACAGCGTCAGCGCGGCGCGACTATCAGGCTGTTCATCACGGCAAGACCCGCACGAAAGCGCGCTGCCAGTACATCGTCACTCACGGCGGGCAAGCGCCCACCGCAGAGGGCATGGCGCGCTGGTTCACAGACGAGCGCTCGGGCGGCTCAACGCAACTCTGCATCGATGGCGCTGAGAAGTATCGGACGCTCTCCGACCTCGTGATCCCCTACGGCGCGCCGCCGCTGAACGAGACCGGGCTGCACGCCGAGACGGCCTCGTTCGCCTGGTGGAAGCCCGCCGACTGGACGGCGCGGAAGCGAATGATCCAGCGGACCGCCTGGGCCTACGCCGAGTGGTCGATCGATTACAACATCCCCGTCCGCTGGTTGAAGGCCAAGCAGCTCCTCGCACTCGGCAAGGAGCCGGGCCCAGGCAGGGGCGGCTTCACATCGCACGTCGAGATCACGAAGGCATGGGGGCAGAGCGACCACACTGACCCCGGCGCCGGCTTCGAGCTGCCGGACGCGAACAAGCGCGTGCCGCGTATCGCCCTGATGAGCTGGACGCGCAAGTACCGAAAGCAGATGCTCGCGCCGCCCAAGCCGAAGAAGAAGGCCAAGCCGAAGTCCAAGCGTGCCTACGCCGACCAGCTCGACGCGCAGAGCGCGACCATTCCGGCGAATCAGGAAAGGCGGCGATAGATGGGCCAACTGCCCCCCAACGGCGACCCGGTGTCTCGAGCTGAATTGGGCTGGCTCGAGCGGTTGCTCAAGTCGGAGATCAAGAGTTTCAGAGAGCACGTGGACACCCGCATCGACGGGCTAGAAGGCAAGTTGGAAGATCACATGCCCTACTGCGCGGCCCGTTTCGTCAAGATCGAGAACCGGCTGGACGCTCCTGGCCGCTGGTTCCGTGGTCGTCTCACTCGCGCATTCGACAGTCTGCTCGGGCAGGGCGTGAAGCTTGCCAGCCTGGCCGTACTGATCCTGCTGGGCATTCACGCCTGGCCCTTCTGACGGAAAGGAAGCCATGAAAGCCAAGCCACTCGCCGCATGGGCGAAGACCCCCCCGCGCGCTCAGTCGGCTATTCGGCACCTCGTCACGACGTTTGTCGTTACCTTCGCGCTAACCGCGAAGCCGCTGCTCGACGGGATCTGGCTAGCGCCCGATTTCGGGACGGCCAAGGCAGTCGCTACAGCAGCATTCATCGCAGCTGGCACCGCGGCCGTACGTGTCGTGACGCCTCTCGCGATCCTATATGCGAAAGCGCTAGTCGTCTGGGCTGTTAATCGCCTGACGACTCCCTAGCCCCCCACCGGAAGGAGGCCGCATGGCCTGCCTTAAGGAGCATGGCCCACGCTGGTGGCGCGGCGAAGGAGCGATCGAGCGGCTGCGCCAGGAGTTGGAGCAGCACGACAACTTCGCCGGCATCGCCACCGCGCACGGCGCGAATCGGAACACGCTATCGAAGGCGTGGAACGACCTCGGCGGCGAGTGTCTGACCTCCGGCCCGAAGAGTCGCCCGATTGAACCGTCCGCCAGCGCGCCGGACGATTCCTGGCTTCTAATCGCCCTCAAGAAGGCCGGGGACGCTGCATCCGTCGACGAGCTCGCCGACGTAGCGGACGTGTCGCCGCGGCGCGTGCGGGAGGCGCTCGAGCGGCTAGGCCACGAGGGCTTCCGGGTAGCCGAGACTGACGATGCTCGCGTCGTCATCGAGCGCACGCCCCGGCCATCCGAAGATACGCACGAACTTCTTTTCGCGGGCGAGGTCTATCGGTTCGGCGTCGTCTCAGATACGCACCTCTGTTCCAAGCATTGCCGTCTCGAGGAACTGCACATCGCCTATGACTACCTTGAGGCGCACGGTATCGAGACCGTCTACCACCCCGGCGACATAGGCGCAGGGCGGGGTATCTACAAGGGGCAGGATCACGAGCTCACTCACTTCACCTATGAGGAGCAGCGCGCCTACATCGTCGAGAACTACCCTCGACGCGAAGGGATCACGACCCGAATCATCTCCGGCAATCACGACTGCGAGGGTGATTTTGGGAGGGCTGGCGCTGACCTTTGCCACGGCGTAGCGAACGGGCGCGAGGACGTGATTTGGGACGGCATGTACTCGGCCTCCTACACGCTCCCCCAGGGGACACGGGTCGATATACGGCACCCGATGGGCGGCAAGGCTTACGCTGATTCCTACATCCCCAAGCGCTTCGCCGAGTCATTCGAGGGCGGCGACAAACCCAACGTCCTGATCTTCGGCCACTGGCACACGGCGTTCTATCAGCCGATTCGGAATATCCAGGTCATGTGCGCCGGCACGTTCGAGGGTGGCGGAAACAGCCTCGGGCAACGCCGGCCGCTCGGCGCTCCCGCCGTCGGGTTTTGGATGGTAGAGATGCGCGTCGCGGATGACGGCTCGGTAGTCGAGTTCGATCCCAAGTGGCGCCCGTTCTACCGGGGCCGGATGGTGGCATGAGCTTGGAGGATTTTGATCGTTGCGCCGGGCGCGCCGCCGACCGCTTGAGCTATCGGCTTTGGGGCAACGCTAGCGAGCTGATCGCGCTTGCCCGCGAACGATTCCAGCAAGGCTTCGACCTCTACCCGGACGGTCCGCTTTTCAACATGACCGCCGAACAGCTGGACCTAGAGGCGAATGAGGAGCTAGCCGACGCGATCGTCTACATCGCACGTCGACTAGCCCTAGCCGACCCTCGGTAATTCCGGGGGCACCCTCACGAAAGGAGCGGCCACTGAAGGGCCGATACCTGGGCGCACTCGCGCTCATACTAACCCTGTTCCTGATCGCCGGATATGCCTGCCAGTCGGCTTCGGGATCGGTCGAGTGGGATGATTACCCGAGGATCGCCAAGCTACGTCAGTCGATCGGAACGTACCGTCAGACGGTCTGGAGTCGGCAGGATACCCGGCTCGCGGTCAGAACGCAGGCTGGCGGATGCACTCGCTCGCGGTCTGTGCCGTACCTCCAGTGGTGTCGTCAGCTCTGGAAACACCGGGCAGGTCGGGAGTTTCGGATCGCGGCCAAGTACAAGAGCCCGTTCGCGGCAATCCGCCACGTCTTCGGACCGTATGCCGAGCAGGCGATCCGCGTGTCTCTCTGTGAGGGCGGCCGACCGGTGCCGAGTGTGAATGCCCACAACGGTCAGTATCTCGGTATCTTTCAGATGGGTTCGTCGGAGCGCGCTACCTATGGTCATTCTTACACCGCTCTCGGCCAGGCGGTTGCTGCCTATCGGTACTTCGTGGCAAGCGGCCGGGACTGGTCTCCGTGGGCGTGTAAGCCCTGATGGTGTAGTACTGAGAGGGCGAATCCCCTCAGAAACGCCCCCTCAGGCGAGCGCGCTACCACGGCGCGCGCGAACGATCCCCGAAATGCATCGAGTCGGCTGGCAGCGCCATCGGCGATAACTGACTCAGCACGATCGACGCCCAGAGGCGCTCGCCCTCGCCGTTTGGATGCACATACTCGCCCGGATTTAGCCACGACCAATCGCCGTTCAGCGTCCGTGACGTGAAGACGTCGCCCGGGTCAATGAGTCCATAGCCTCGTTCTCTGACAAGCTCGCGAACGCTCTCCATGCGACGCCGCTGGTTGGTCGCCTCTCCCACCTGCCAGTCGGGTCGCTGTGGGTTCTGAGTGACAAGCACAATAGGCACATTGGGGAGTAGATCAAGGAACGCTTGCAGCTGCACCTTATACGCCGTGCCGATACCGATTGAGTTGTGCCCGAGCGAGACGAGAATCAGATCCGGCGTCTCGGAGAGCAGGTGCGAAAGTCCGCGCTCGCGTATCTCCTGCGAAAAGGTCGCCGCCGACCACCCGCCGCAGGAGGCGTTGAGGATCCGAAGCGGTGCATCGACGCCCGACTGGATACTGGTTTCTCCCGACCATCCATGGGCGTAGCGGTTGTAGTGCTGATAGCTGATGGCCTTCGCCGGCCAGCGGTACCTGCCAAGTGACCGCCCGAGCAGGTATGGCCACTCGGTCGTCTGATCGGAGGTCGAGTCGCCGAAGACGGCGATCGAGTAGGGCTGGGCTGGGCGCTCCGGCAGCGTGAAGTTGACGCCGCTGAAGACGGTGAGCGCTGAAAGGATGACGGGCGCGAGGGTCATGCAACGACCGTTTGAGCCTTCCGCTTACGGGATGCGAATGCCATGATCGCGCCAACGATGAACAGCGGGCCAGAGAGAAGCCAGAATGCCGAAACGGCTATGAAGCCTCCAACCCCCGCGATCAACTCAAGCAAGGCGCAGGCGCGTGGCGAACGATGCGCGAGCGCCCCACCTACGATCCCCGCCACGGCGAGCATGACGGCGACTAGACCAAGTACCGTTACCATTCCCCCACCATCAGCCTCAGCCGCCACACCGACACCGCCGACGGCCATTGCGATCAGTCCAGCGATGATTCCGAACACGCCGCCAACGATTCCGAGTACTAGTGCTGTGGTTCTCATTCCAAGTCCTCCTGTCTGATCCTAGTCCCTCGGCCGGGTACTTTCCATTCGACAAGTAGTGTGTTACGCTCGGCGCCGTGAGTGGCCGCAGTCCGGAGGAGAAGGTCGCTTCACTCGAACGTCGTCTCATTGCGACCCGCCTTGAGCTCGACGCGATCGAGGAGGAGTATCTGAGTCTGGCAAGAGGGCAGCATGAAGTTCGCCCACCATATCCTCCAGGCGTCCTTGTCTTTCCCGTAGCTCCTTTAGCTCAGCGCCGATAGCGATCTGTTCTGGGTCGGGTTCGACCAACTGCTCCGCCGGGATATCAAGGAGATCGGCAATCCGCAGCAGCTCCTTGACGCGTGGTAGGTCACCATGCTCCCACCTAGTCACCGTGCTCGGGCTGATGTGCGCCTCAAGGGCGAACTCAAGCTGAGTCCAGTGACGCGCCTTGCGCGCGGACCTGATCCTCCGACCGATCTCTTCGGGTTCAATCGCCACAGCTAGTAGAACGCTGCCATAGGCGGGATGCAGTTGCGTAGTCGCTTCGCGAGTCATACTTGACAAGTCAGATTATGAGTAGTAACTTACTAGGCGTCAAGTGACTACTTCCCTCGGCACCCGAATAAGAAACGCCCGTAAGGAAGCCGGATTGACGGCGGAGCAACTCGCGCCGACGGTAGGGGTCACGATGGGGACGCTGCTCCGATGGGAGCGCGATGAGTTCGCCCCCTCGGTCAAGAAGCTCAGACGAATCGCAGAGGCCACAGGCCAGCCGCTGACCTACTTCATCTCGAGCGAAGGCCGCACCGCATGACGATCCCCCCGATCGAACTAGCCGCCTTCATCCTCATCGCCGCACTAGCCGGACTGGTGGGTGCCTGGATCGGCTACCTGGTGGGCTGGTCGCATGGTTACCGGCATGGCTACCGGACGGCTGAGCGGATCGCCGGCAAGAGAATGGCCCTGCCGCTACAGAAGCTCAACCTACGGGCTGCCGAGGTCGAGGCGAAGTTCAGCGAGTACGCCGACCGGGTGGACGAGTTGCTGGGGGTGCGGTCGTGAGCGGGCAGTCGGAGTTCGGTGCTGGGCTGGTCGTCTGTCTCGCCAAGTTTTCGGAGCACCTGCGGAACCACTCAGCGGAGGCCGTGATGTACCTCCACCAGTGGGACACGCTGGACGAGACGCAGCGCGAAGCGCGACGGAATGAGGCCCAGAGATCCCCACGCGGTGACGCAGCAGTCTTCCTCACGAGGATCGACTATTACCTGACCTCGCAGTTCTTCACGACACCGGAGACGCGTCTGAGCGAAGCACTGTGGTCGTGGGCCAATGGCGCCTCCGACCACTTCTACGATCTTGACCGGAAGAAGGCACCGCCGTCTCTCCGCAAGCTCGCCGATTTTACGCTCACGATGGGGCACGGCTTCGGCGGCGAGACATGGACGTGGGAGCATTGGGAGGAGATCCTCAAACTCTGGCGGCAGGCGTGCCTAGCCCTTGATCGGCGTCTCGGCACGACGCCGGATTGGGGTGAATGGTGACCCCCCTCGCCTCCTACCTGATCCTCGCCCTGGCCTTCCTGACCGTCTGCACCTTCGCCTGCATCGCCGCCTGGTTCGTCAAGCGGCTGATCGGCGTGCTGACCGAGATGCTGGAAGTCGCTGAGGACTTCTATCTGGCCTACCGGGATCGGGAGCGGTCGTGAGGCTCGTGCTCCTGATCGCCGTCCCACTGGTCGTCGCAGCGGTCGTGTTCTTCACCGTCTTCACGATCGAGAGGGAGAAGTGAAGCACCCGCGCCTCTACGAGCTCGGCCACTCGCTCATCTGGCTGGCCGCCTTTCTCTTCTGTCTGGCTGCCTGGTACTTCGGCAGCCTGGCGCTCGTAGATGCGACTGAGCGGATCGCGGGGTGGCTGTCGTGAACCTCGCCGACCGGATCATCGCCTACCTGATCGAGCACCCGGACTCTCACTGTGAGGACGTGGCGCGCGGTGTGCGGGCCAATACTTTCGAGGTTCGGCAGGTGCTCCAACACGACTCGCGGATCGCCAAGCGCAAGGGCGTTTCGCGTGGCGTCGTCTATGCCCCCAGGACTGCCCAGGACGCCCCTAGACGGATTGCGGGGCGTTCCCGTGCGTCCCGGCTGTATCGCGTCCTACGCGACAGAGAGCCGCACACACGGCGGGAGGTTTTTGAGCGCGAGGGATTCATGCTCACGAACAACGCAGCGGCCGAGCTACGGCCCGACCTGCGCGTTGACGGGCTCGAGATCGTGTTCGATCAGAAAGCGGACAGCTATCAGATCGTGCCGCTGAACGGGAGGGTGGGAGAGAGCGCTAACGCGGAAGAACGTGTGCTTGGGGGTAGCCCCCCCTCGCCCGCATCGGAGACTCCAGCGCTCTCTCCAACCTCCCCGCTTACCTGCGCGAACGGGAGGGAGACGGAGGGGTGCGCGAACGGCCCTGTCACCCCGGGGCGGCTCGCCGAAGGAGCACGCAGGAGGGCGGCTAGCGGGGAGTCAGCCCCGGCCACTGGATGCTCCTCCCCCTCCGTGTCCTTCCCGGATGCACCACCGGAACGCCCTTCAGCCGAGACAGCCGGGGGCGTTCCGGTGGGCGGGAACAACCTTCAGCCCGGCCAGCCCTCGACCTGTTCGGTTACTGACAATCCAAACCAACCGTCTTCGTGGACGGCCGATTCAGGTACGGGAACGGGGGCCGGTCGGGCTGATCACTTGCACGCTGAGACGTTGGAGCAACTGGTGATCGAAGGGGTGGCGGCGTGAAGCACCACCGTAAGCAGCTACTCCGGCTGGGGCTCCGGCGCAAGGAATACGACGCCCTTAGTCCAGAGGTGCAAAAGGGCTTCAAATTGCCAGGCTCGATGAACGGCCGCAAGTCCTACTCGATCAAGAAATATCGGAGGGCCGCATGACCACCGCCGTCGCCACCTGGGCTACTGCATTTCATGCTGCCGGATTCAAGTGGCTATCCACCATGCCGGTTGACCAGGTGTTCTCAGATATGCCCGGTCCGGATGGCGACTTCTACTGCCGGTTGTGCGAGGACTATCACGTCCCGTCAGTCGATCGGAAGGCGCACGCTGCTAATCATCTGACCGAATACCGGTTCTGGAAGCGCGATCGAGAGCGTGAGGCGCGGCTGGCTCAGCAAAACGCGCTCAAGACTTATCGGCGGGAAAAGCGGCTGGAAAAGACGGTGCTCGGATGACCACCCTCGTCGTCGTCAAAGCCGTCTTTCGCGGCAACCATCTAGTCGCTGAGTCGTATCACCGGCCGGATCAAAGGGACCCCGTGCATCAAGGCGACTGGCTCCACTCGGAAGCCGAAGCTCAGAAGATGGGAGCGGTCAAGTGTCAGGGGTGTTGGCCGGAGGGGCGGGCGGATGCCTGAGCCTCAGCGCCTTTGGTCGGTAACGTCCCTTCTCTCGGCTGGCCTGCCAAAGCCCGCCCTAGTCGGCTGGGCTGCCAACACGACGGCTGAGTACGCGGTCGATAAGCGCGCTGTCTGGGAACCGATGGCAGCCGACGATCCGATTGCGGCGATCGAGCACCTGTCGGGCATCCGGTTCAAGCGCTCGGGCGATGCAGCCGCTCGCGGGACGGACGTTCACAAGGCCGCCGAGAAGATCAACCTAGGCCTTCCGTCTGACCACGAAGAGGCGATCCAGCCCTACGTCGACCAGTATCTCCGCTTCCTAGCCGAGCACGTTCCGACCTTCCGCATGGCAGAGGCTCCGGTCTACTCGCAGACCTACCACTACGCCGGCACGCTGGACACGATCGTCGAGCTGGACGGCCGGGTTTGCGTCATGGACGTCAAGACGACGGACAGAGGGCCGGACGCGAAGAATAGGCGCGGGAAGCCTGCCGCGCGCCCCCCCTACCCGGACGTAGCCTTGCAGCTCTGCGCCTATGCACGGGCTGAGCACGTCGGCCTCGCACCCGCCCAGCAGCAGTATTCGGGGAGCCGCCGCTACTACGTCCTGCCGGAAGATGCGCCGCTTGAGCAGATGCCCGAGGTGTCGGGCGCGCTCGTCCTCGTGGTATCCCCGGAGGACTACCGGCTGATACCGGTGCGGATCGACGACGAGGTCTGGAAGGCATTTCTAGCCGTCCGCGAGGTAGCCCGTTTCCAGCTCGACACGGCTAACCGGGTGTTGGGGCCAGCGATCAGTCCGAATGTAAGGGAGGCAGCGTGAAAGCGAAATCCGATATCGAGTTCGGCAAGGAGTACCGCGACAAGAACACGGGCTTCAAAGGCAAGGCGACCGGCGTGCTCTTCTACCAGTACGGCTGCACTCGCGTCATCCTTGATGCGTTGGTCGAGGGCAGGGTCGAGCAGGCCACCTTTGATGAGCCCGGTCTAGAAGCCGTCGATGCGCCGGAGCCATTCAAGGCTCGGGCACGAACTGGCGGCCCGCGCACCATGCCTACGAGGGTCGGGATCAGGTAGCGATGCCAGTTCCTCTCATCCAATTGCAGCGCCGCCTAGCAGAATCCGGCAGGATCCGGATGGGCGAGAAGTCCGACAAAGGCGCTCCCAAACGTCTGACCACCTGGCGTCTCACCAGCCCGACCAAAGAGCTGATCGAGCAGGCCGCGCAGATGTACGGCGGTACGGTCAAGCCCTGGACTGCCCCAACGGGCGAACAGTGGGAGGTCATCACGACCGCTACCGATCTCCCCGTCCTGGTCATGCCCGCCTACTCGCTCAACCGTCAGTACGAGTTGTGGGAGGGGCCATCCAAATGCACGCGTCGCTGTGACGGCGAGCAAGAACTCAAGTCGGACGCGCCCTGCATCTGCAACGCCGAGGGGAAGGATCGCTGCGATCTGCACACCCGCTTGACCGTCGTCTTGCCCGAGCTCTCAACGATGCTCGGCTGGCGGTTGGAATCGAAGGGCGTCAACGCGGCCAGCGAACTGGATACCTCGCTCGAGCTGATCCGAGGCATATCCCGTGGCGCCCCCTTCGTACCCGCCCGCCTGCGGATCGTCGAGCGGAAGGGTCAGAAGGACGGCAAGGCCACCCGCTACGTGGTACCGGTGATCGACCCGGCCGTCTCGTTCGCAGAGCTGGCAGCCGGTGAAGGTCGGCTCGCTTTGCCCATCTACACGCCGGCCGAACAGAGGCCCGGCCTGGGGGTGGGTGCGGCGCTTGACGTGACCGCCCGGCAGATCGAACGAGGGGCGCCGTCTGCACGGTCGGCCGCGCCTATCGGTCCAGAGGGCGAAGTGATCGACGTCGAGCCGATCCCAGTGCCCGCCGCCGCGCCCTCCGACCCTGCCACTGAGAAGGAAGCCGAACTCTACGGATTAGTAGACCAACTGGGCGCGGGCGAGAAGACTAGGAAGGCGTGCGCGAAGAACAAGGCCGCATGGGCCGACGATCGCTCCAAGTACCTCGACTGGCTAGACCGCTGCATCGTCACGGCCAAAAAGAACCTGGAAGCCATGCAGGCCGAGCAGCCCGCCGAACCGACTCCTGAACAGGCGAGCCTCCCGTGGCACGAGTCGGCCAAGAAGGCTACGGCTCAGCCATGACCCCCCTCGACCGGATCAGGAGGCTGTGCGAGCAGTTAGCTGAGCCCGGCGACTTCCCATTCATCGAGGATGTTGCAAATGCGGTCGGGCTACTCCCCCTGCTACTGGAAGTGGTAGATGGCTACGTGAGCGGCTACCCGGAAATCCAGCCGCCCGATTCGCTCAGGGACCTGCTCGACTTTGCCGCCGAGCATCTACCGGAGGCGGGGGAATGACCCCCACTCCCGACACCCGCCCGCGAGCCTGCCGTAGGTGCGACTGGACGGGCACGCACGCTGATACTGCGCCGGTCGTCGGGTTATTCGGCGGCGGGTACGTTCCGGGCTGCCCCCGGTGTGGTGGTCGGGATCTCGCCTGGCTAGCTCCACAGCAGGAGCCCGAATCCTGCCCTATGTGCAAGGTCGCGCTGGCTGACGGATCGTGCCCCCTGTGCGGGAAAGTGCCGGCCGACAAGCTGGGCGGTCGGCATGAGGATGAGTTGGGAGGGGCGGCGTGAGCGATTACTGGGATCTTCGCGATGAACTCCGGGCGGAAGAACATCATCAGGTCCGCTTAGAGCGCCTATACGCCACTGTGATGGGCGAGGAGGTGTTGGCCCGTCAGAAGGCGCGCGCCCGTGATCTTCATCCTTGCTGCTGGTCGCCTCGGAACGGTGAGCATCACCCGCTTTGCGGCTACTCGGCGGACGCCGACACTCATTCGGCCATCCGTGATGCGCTCCATGAAGTGGACTTCGCCGAGGCGGAGCTTCAGGAGGCCGACGATGACTACGCTGAGGCCGAGCAGGCGTTAGAGATCGCCGACGAGGAAAGAGAGCGCGCAGCGCATCGCCTGGCTGAAGCGCGGCGTCAACTATCGGAGATCGAAGCGAAGCGTGAGGTGGTGGCCACCGGATGAGCGAGGCGGCTTTCGTCACGGCAGAGAAGTTGACACTTGCGGACGCCGCAAGGATGATGCGGGAAGCCCGCGTGAAGGATCGCTCTTATCAAGCGACCCCACTCGGCGCCGTAGTCGGTCGCTACCTTCGGTGGTTCGCTAACGAGTGGGGGGCGCAGAAATCAACTCTGACCGACTACGAGGCGTCACTTGGCCGCTTGGCCCTAGATCACGCTGACCTGACGATCAAGGACTTCGAGCCGCCGGTCGGTACTGAGCGCCTGCGCGAGTTCATCGACTGTCATTGGGGCACCCGCTCAGCCCGGACGCGCTCCAAGACGCTCTCACACCTCCGTAGCTTCTTCGGCTGGGCGGTCCGGGAGCGCTTGATCTACGGCGATCCCACCGTCGCTATCAGGCACCCGCGCGCGAGACAGAAACCGCGCGAGCTGTTCTCCCGCTCGTTCGTCGCCGAACTACTGGCCGCTCAGACCTACCCCGCCGACCGGATCGGCTGCGAGTTGGTCTGCGTCTACGGGCTCAGGAAGGGAGAGGTTCGCAGCCTCCAGCTTCGGCACTTCGACTTCGACCGCCGCCAGATCACGATCAAAGGTAAGGGCGGCAAGGTGCGCTATATCCCGGTACCCGATGAGGCGTTCTGGCTGAAGGTCGGAGAGCTTCAAGTGCTCGGGCTCGCACCAGATGACTACCTGCTCTACCGCTACTCGAACCGGCGCTGCCGTGTGCCGCTCGAGGAAGCAGAAGAGACGCTGGACCTCGGCCGCGGCAAGATCGTCGGCTACGGCCACCGCGAGCGCCGCTGGCACGATCAGGTACCCGGAGAGTCCCTCGGTCATAGCTGGTGGTATCGCTGCGTAGCTCGCGCTGGACTGGTTGAGCCAGGCGCGACCTCTGGCGCGAACATGCACCGGGGCAGGCACACGGCCGTCACAGAGCTCCTGCGGACACCCGGCGTCAACCTCAAGCACGCGCAGCTCTTCGCCGGCCATAAGACGATTCAGACGACCGCCGACATCTACGCGCAGTTCGACATAGAGGACGTGCGCGGGGCGCTGGTCAAGAGGCTGGAGAGGGAGTAGCCAACCATGCGATCCCCCCGACGCTCTGAGCAGGGAAAAGCTATCTTACCCACACCGGAGAGGTGTTCCCGCCGACCTAGCCGAGCGGCTGAGCGGGGGATCTGTAAATCACCTCTACTAGAAGGGAGCCGTCATGGCCCAGAAGCAGGCTCGTATCAAGGTGGGCAACACCGTCGACCAGCGCCTCTTGATCGATATACGGAACGCGATCGAGGATCTCACTACGGCGCTCGGTATATCGGGCGACAAACTCAGTCTCACAAAACAGATCCGCGAGCTGAACGATCGTCTCGACAAGAGCGACCAAGTCGCGAACGTTTTGCTCGCGCTCCACACGGAGGAAGAGCTCGAAGCCGCGCGGGCGAGTCTCGGGGACGACTAACTACCCCCGCCCACCCCCCGGAGGCATCGCGGTGATCTTCTTGGAGCCCTCACTTACCGTTTTTCCAAACTGCAAGGAGGCTAGCCATGATTGAGATCAAGTCAGTCGGTGGCCGCGTTCTCTACACGGCTAAAGACGCTCAGGACGTAAGGTCAGCGCTCGGGGAGGCGGTGAAGAGCGGGGCCAACCTCTCCGGGGCCGAGCTCTCCAGGGCCAACCTCTCCGGGGCCGAGCTCTACGGGGCCAACCTCTACAGGGCCAACCTCTCCAGGGCCAACCTCTCCAGGGCCAACCTCTCCGGGGCCAACCTCTCCGGGGCCAACCTCTCCAGGGCCGACCTCTCCGGGGCCAACCTCTCCGGGGCCAACCTCTCCGGGGCCAAC
>Ga0265297_10007175_pt1 | contig 15595 bp, 18 predicted proteins | sample Munlanlwell13791_FD_192502 | JGI IMG/M metagenome (GOLD analysis project Ga0265297, IMG submission 192502) | Leachate microbial communities from a municipal landfill in Southern Ontario, Canada - Leachate well 137-91 | ecosystem: Engineered > Solid waste > Landfill > Unclassified | place... | reverse complement strand
AATGGAGCAGTAATTAATAATTGTCTTTTTTCAGGACCTTGAACACTTCCAGCGACGACAACATAATCTGTTTTAATATCTCCAAAATTTTTTATTCCTTTAAACTTTTCTTTTCCAATTTCTAAAATTTTATGATTATAAGTTACTCTTGTAAACATTCCTAATTGTCCAGCCATTGGAACTCTAAAACTAACTCTCGACGGGTGGAACGAACCTATTGCTCCAACTTTTCTTTGTCCTTTTTCTGACTTATGAAATCTTAAAGTAATTCCAAATCTTTTTACTGGCCCTTGAAATCCTTTTCCTCTTGTAAGTCCTCTCAAATCAGCAAGCTGTCCTTTTTCAAAAACATTCGCAACAGAAATTTCTTTTCCCAAATTCTCCTTAACAAAATTAATTTTATCCTCATAACTTCCTTCCAATCCTATTTCACTCAAGTCAGGAGTTTTCTTTATGTTTGTCTTTTTAACAACAGAATAACAAATTATTCTAACATCCTCATATTCTCCCTCTAATTCTGCTTTCTTATTTTGTTTTGGGAGTTTTATTTTTCTCTTTAATTCTTTATCAAGATTTTCTGCTAAAACTTCTTTAGCAACTTTTCCATTATTGTAAAATCTCACAGAAAATATTTTCATTGTAGGACATTCTAAAATTGTAATCGGAACAATAATTTTCTTTCCTTTTGTCATTGAATCTGGAGTATCATCTTTTACAAACGCAGAAGCCATTCCTGCCTTGTAACAAATAAATCCTTTAAGTTTAGAATTAGATTTTATTGCCTTCCAGTTTGGACTAGGCAAAACTTTTCTAGCCCTTTTTCTGGGCCAATACTGCAAACTTCCTTTTCTCGGTGAACTTAATGCCATTTGTTATATTTATCAATAGCGGATTCATTTTATTACCCTGGATAAAATATTTAGAAAAAGTGTGTTTATAAACTTTCTTACGCTTCAACATCTACAACTTCTTTAATTTCTTTATCATCAATTATTCCTCTTCTGACAACTTTCCCTTTTCTAAGAGATTTCTCTCGAACAATTGCAAAATCTTTTTCCTTTTTTATACTTTCAGGAATCACAATTGATTCAATAATAAAATCATGGAAAATTTCTGCGTTCTTAAAATCAGATTCCCAAATAATTTCTTTCACAATCTTCTCATCATTAGTAATCAATTTACAAAAATCAGGTTTTGGTGCTTCGTCTTTATTTTTTGGTTTAGCGGATTTCGGAGCCTTAGCCTTTGTTTTCAAAATATCTCCTTTCCCTGAATCAAAACTCAATGCAAAAAAAACTTTCGGAAATTTTTCAATTAAACTAATAATTTCATTCCCACTCATTTCTTTATTAATAACATATTGTTTAACACCCATAAATTGTTTTTTGCTTTGGTAATCAATTTCATTCCCCAAATCTGCAGTAGAAATAAGAGCACCAGAAACTTTTGTTTTTTCATTCCCTAATTTTTCTGCAACTATTTTAACAAACTCATTTGCAAATTCAGAGGTTGTTGAAATTGTATATTTATCTTTAACTTTTTTTGCTTTAATCATGGCTCTATTTTTGAATTCCCCACGACTAAATTTCTGAAATTGAGCATGCGTTTCGTCATCTATTTTTTCATCAAAAACTCTTTTTATAAAATTCATAAAACCTTTTGCCAACTTCTGCTTATAAATTTTTCTTTACGAGTTGTATTAATTAACAAATTCAAAATTTATTCGCAAACCTTTATAAATTTCTAAACACTATTTTTTTAATGATAAAAGAGGGTGAAAACGATTTTAAAAAAATTTTTATTGGATTAATTCTTATTGGATTAATTGTTTTACTTTTCCTAATTTTAAAACCGATTTTGCTTTCAATTCTCTTAGGAATAATCTTTGCATTTATTTTCTTTCCAATTTATTCCTGGATTCGCAAAAAAACAAAATCAAAAAATCTTTCTGCATTTCTAATCTGTGCACTTTTAGTTTCTATAATTGTAGTTCCAATCATTCTTCTTTTTCCTTATCTTATTGAACAATTAGTTAATTCATATACTTCATTTAAACAGATTGATATAATCACTCCAATAAAATTATTATTTCCAAATATTTTAACAAATGATTTTCTTTTAGTTATAATAGAAGATACAATTGAATCAACCACAAGTAATTTCATTAATTCTTTCTTGAATTCATTAACAATAGACAACATAATGTCTTTTGCATTCCAGATATTAGTATTTTTCTTTACACTCTTTTTTACATTAAGAGACAACGAAGAACTAAATAGTTACATAAAAAGTTTACTTCCTTTTTCTAAAGAAATACAAAATAAATTGTATAAATCTTCCAAAGAAATTACTGCATCGATATTATACGGGCAAGTTATTATTGGATTAATACAAGGGGCTTCTTTAGGAATTGGTCTTTTCATCTTTTCTGTACCTAATGCAATTCTTTTAACAATCGTCGCTATTCTTGCTGGAATCTTACCAATAATTGGGACAGCGTTAGTTTGGGTTCCTGTATTAATTTATTTACTTGTCGCTGGTAATGTTGGAGCAGCATTCGGAATTTTAATTTTTGGGTTATTTTCTTCAAGTATAGATAATATTTTGCGCCCATTATTCCTTTCAAAAAAAGCAACACTTAGCCCTTCTCTCGCAATGATTGGTGTAATTGGTGGATGGATGTTCTTCGGAGTTCTAGGAATTATTTTAGGACCTTTAATAATTGCATATTTTTTAATAATTGTTGAGTCATACCGAAACAAAAATTTGCCTGGATTTATAATTCAAGATAAAAATTAATATGGAATTAAAAGTAAAAATTTTAAATTGGTCTGCAGGAATTCCTGTCGCGATGTTGAATGAATCTACTGCAAATTTAATTGGTGTAAAAACTAATGGGAGGATTTCAGTTAAAACTATTTCAAAAGAACCTAAGTCTGTTTCTACAATTGTGGATATTGCGAAAACTCTTGTTGGAAAAAAACAAATTGCTGTTTCTACTGAATTAAAAGAAAGATTATCTCTGAAAAATGGACAGAACGTTGACATAGATTTATCTGTTAATCCAAAAAGTTTATCTTTTATAAAAAATAAAATGAACGGCAAAAGACTTTCTCAAAAAGAAATAACTGAAATAATTTTTGATATAACAAGAAATTCTTTTTCTGACGCTGAGATTGCACTTTTTATTTCTGCGATGTATGATAAAGGAATGAATATGCAAGAAACAATTTATTTAATAAATGCAATTTTAAATTCTGGACAAAGATTAAAATGGAATGGAAAATTTGTTGCAGATAAACATTCTATTGGAGGAATTCCTGGAAACAGAACTACCCCTCTCGTTGTTGCAATCTGTGCTGCGGGTGGTTTGATTATGCCTAAATCTTCTTCAAGAGCAATTACAACTGCTGCAGGAACTGCTGATGTTATTGAAACGATTGCAAAAGTAGAATTTTCAATGAAGGAATTAAAAAAAATTGTAAAAAAAACTGGTGCTTGTTTAATTTGGGGGGGTTCTCTTGAAATTGTTCCTGCCGACGAGAAAATTATATCTATTGAAAAAATGTTAAACATAGATCCTGAATCACAACTCCTCGCTTCAATAATGTCAAAAAAACTGGCTCTCGGAGCAAACTATATTTTAATTGATATCCCCTACGGAAAAACTGCAAAAGTAGATAAGAAAAAAGGAGAAGAATTAAAAAAGAAATTTGAATATCTTGGAAAATATTTTAAGAAAAAGATTCAAGTAGTCTTAACAAAAGGTGATGAACCAATAGGAAATGGCGTTGGTCCTGTTTTAGAAATTTTTGACATCTTAAAAATATTAAAACGTTCAGAAAATCGTGCACTTGATTTGGAAAAGAAATCTGTATTTTTATCTGGGAAACTTTTTGAATTAACTGGAAAAGCAGGAAAAGGAAAAGGAGAAAAAATGGCTTTAGAAATTTTAAATTCTGGAAAAGCATTAAAAAAATTTAGTGAAATAATAAAAGCACAAGGAGGAACCGTCGACCATTTAAAACCAGCCAAATTTAAAAAAAATATCCTCGCAAGTAAAAATAGTACTATTAAAGAAATTGATAATAAAAAAATTAATTCTCTCGCACGAATCGCAGGTTCTCCTTTAGACAAAGCTGCAGGATTATATTTGTACAAACACGTCGGAGAAAAAATAAAAAAAGGTGAAAAGTTTTTAACAATTTATTCAGAATCTAAATCTCGGTTAAAAGAATCACTACGTTTTTTTCATTCGCAAAAACCTATAAAATTTTGACACTAATTTTTTAAACTTGATATTTCTATTTTGAATATGGCAGAAGCATTTTACAGAAGAAAACTTGTTGAATATATAAAAAGAAATTTAAAAAAAGGTTATCCTATCGAAACTCTTAAAATCGCTTTGATAAATCAAAATTATTCTCGCCCCACAATTGAAGAAGCAATTATTGAAGCAACAAAGGAGATGGCTTCAGAAGCTCCAACATTAAAAGAGAAACCAAAAATTGAACATCAGATTATTTTTGATGAATCTTCTATAGAGAAAAAATCTTTCTTTAAAAAATTATTTTCTTTCTTTAAGAAAAATTAATCACAAAACATAAAAAGTCAATTTTATTAAAGAAATTAAGCCTCCGTGGCACAATGGTACTGCACCGGTCTTGAGTTTCGTAGTAAACAAGAGAACCGGGCCTTTACGGCTTCCAGGTTCGATTCCTGGCGGGGGCGTATAAATTTTGCGAAGCAAAATAGTTTCATTTTTTATCCAGGAAGAGAACCGTAAAGGTTCGACGAGCGTTTACAAAAATGCCGAAAATATTTTTATAGCAATTTTTGCGGGCGCGAGCACTGGCGGAGTTCAAAGAATTAATAAATTCCTTCAGGATTTCTATAATTTGTTTTGATTTTATTTGGTTTAGGTCTACTTTCTAAACTAAGATTTACTTCATAAGGCGCGCCCCACCATTTGTGACCGCAAGAACATTCAAAGTAATCTTTCCTAGTTTCAATTGTTTCTATCTTCGTTTTTTCTTTTCCTGTGTGTTCTCTATTTTTTTCTGTACCGTCGGAATAATAATAAATTGTCAAGTCTCGATAATTATATGGTCTTTGTTCTTTTTTTATTGTTTCAGTATTTGTTCTTCTATTTCCAAAAACGCTCTTACAATTGGGGCATTGCCTTTGATAAGCGAATGAACCCAAAACACCGAAAACGATAGTTATAATTATTAGATATTCAAATTTTGCCCATTCAAAATAAAATCCAGCTAAAGATAAAATTCCAAAAAAAGAAGTTAAAAATAATAATACAGAAAATAAAGATAGCGAGGCTAATTTAAATTTTTCATTTGGATTTTTTAAAATTATTTTTTTCCCACCAAATTTTCCAATTATAAAAATTATAAATGTAGATACTAATGTAGCGATGATTCCGCTAATTACCTGCTCTATAATATTAGTCAATTCCATATTACCAATAATCCTATTTCAATAAGATAAAAACCTTTCCTTTCCAATTTTATTTTTCAAATTCTTTCAAAACTCTGTCATCAGGAGAAAGCAGATAAATATGATCTCCGTGAAATCTTAATCCTCTATAAACTTTTTGATATAATTCTCTATTTGCTTTATCTTTATAAAATTTCCAATAATGTGTTGGTTTAATTTTATTAAGAATTTTCCAGAACGGCTCTTTAACATTCGGATTTGGATATTTAGTAAAAACAATACTATTACATTGTTCCCCTGGAAAATCAACTCCTCGCGAAACTCTCGTCGAAAATAAAACAACTCTTTCACCTTCCTTAAATTCTTCAACAAGTTTCCCTTCTTTATCGTTTTCTTGCGTTTCTTTTAACTCATCAGATGAAATCAGATTCTCCAAATCAAATTTTAAAATTTCTTCTTTACTCGGTAAATCTGCAAAACTATTAACATGAACAATTGTCGGTTTTTTTGCTTCCTCAACACATTTATCAAGAGCTTTCAAATATTTCTCGCGACTCGCAATTCCCGAAGAGAAATTTGAATATTTGCAATCAAATTCCAAACCAGTCCTAATAACATCAAGATTTCCTAATTGTTCTGTTTCAGCCTCGATAATCTTAAATTTTTCAAGTCCAAATATTTCTCTCAAAACTTCATCAGAATGAACTGTTCCAGACATAAGAACAAAAACTTTATTTTTTTCAACAATCTCTCTAAACCTTTTCGCCAGATTAGTTGTAACAATATTCGCAAAAATATTATCTTCTTTCTTTTCAAAAATTACATAAGTTTCATTAAATGAATCTTCAAAAATCCACGCAGTTTCCTGAACATCAATTAAATAATTATCTTCCTCAATTTCATGAATTAACTCAAGAGGTTTTGTAAATATTTTAAGCAAATCAAAAATTTCTGTTTCTTTTATTGAAACAATTTGTTCATAAATTGCAAGTTCCCTAATTCTCATATTTCTTTTTATTTCCTTAACTTTCTCACTTATCTCTCGAATTTCTTCTTCTGCTTTTTCAGAAACACCGACAATAGAAATTAATGCATTTTGTAATCTATCAATATTAATTATTCTGTTATTTGAAAAACTATCCAAAAATTCATCACATTCGTCGATAATTTCAACTTCTGTTAAAGGTTTTCGATTCATCGCAGTTTCTAGCTTGTATTTTTGTGAATTAAAAACAATCACATCAGAATCTAAATAAGAATCAAATTGTTTGTAAAAACTACAACCTTCTTTTCGATTATAAATTGTAAAAGTTGTGTCTTTCAATCCTTTGTAATTTTTCTTTTTTTGGTCAGGAAAATTTTTTCTATATTCATATTTCTCAGGAAGTACTGGACACCAATATGGACAAGCCCCTGCAACAGCCGCGCGTTTCACGTCGTCAATACTTTCATAATCTTCATGGTTTGCATCTTTATTTTGTTTAATATATTCTTTTATTCTTCTCCAATTTTTTTCATTAAGTTCAATTTTGCACGGAATATTTCTATTATCTGCAGATAAATCTTTTCCAATTAAACCTAAAACATCGTCTCTTTTTCTGTCAAATATATCTCCTAAAATAGAATTTTTTTCAACTTTTGGAATTGCAGTTTTGCTATCTTCTAAAAATTTGCAGACATGATTTTTTCTTCCAGTTATAACACTAATCTTTAATTTCTCACCATTATCTTTCAAAACATATTTTTTATTTTCATAATCTTTTTTATATTGTCTCTGCAAATTTTTTCCAGGAACAACAATTGAAGTTCTCCCAATTTCTCTCGCAACATTCAATGCAATCGCAGATTTTCCTGTCCCACACATTCCTTTTACAAAAATAACTTTATTCCCTTCTTTTATTGAATCAAGAATTTCATTAGTAACATCTTCCTGCGTTTTCCCGTTAGAAAATTTCAACGGCGCGAGAAATTTCTCTTCATTATATAAACTCCACATCTTTTAAAAAACCTCTAAAAGATAAATAAAAAGTTATGTTATAAATTTTGTTGTAGAATTATTCTATTCACTCATTAAATTTATTCAACCCACTTCACATTATTGTATTCATATTTTGTCGCGATTAAAATCACATCGACAAGCCACCAAATTCCGATTCCACCAAATGTAAATAATTTCAAAAGTCCTGTTCCAATTTTTTTCATAATGAATCTGTCGACGCCGAGAGTTCCGAAAACTACGGACATAACTAAAGCTAATATCCAATTTACTTTTACTACTTCTCTTTTTTTATGCATAAGAATATATGATTTCTAATTTTTTAAATGTTTAGAATCCAGTTCAAACTAAGAAAAGATAGGTTTGAGGTTCGGTTACAATTAATATATTATTTATCCGAATAAGGCACTCAAACCTTCTGCTGCAGCTTCTTTCTTCTCTTCTACTTTACTTTCTTTCTTCTCTTCTTTCGGAGCTGCTGATGAAGCAACTGGAGCTGCTGAAACTAAACTAGCACTTTCCAATTCTTTCTCAATGTCTACTCCTTTCAAGCTCGCAACTAATGACTTTGCTTTTGAGTCATCAACTTGTCCGCCTGCAGCTGCAACAACACTTTTCAAATTACTCTCGTTAATTTCCTTACCGAGTTTGTGCAACAAAAGTGCTGCGTATATGTTTTCCATTTATTTTTTTCCTCCCACATTTAATTGTGGAATTTGACTTTCGATTTCTGCAATAGATTCTAACCCCTTATTTAACAAATCAATTTCTCTTTGCATTTCTGTCTGTAATTTTTGTTTCCTTTGACTAAGATAATTGCTGACTTCTTTAAACATTCTTTTTTCAGCTTCTAGTTGTGAAGATGAATTAGCCCCCGCCAATCCATATCCCAAAACTCTTGCGTAATATTCACCATAAAGTTTTTGTCTTTCTAAATCTGTCTCCTGAATTATTCTTGCATCTCCCATTGACTGGATTTTATATTGTTTTAATATTTTTTCACTCATTTCATCCGAATAAAGCTCCAAGTCCTGCACTAGCGTCGACTTTCGGCTCCTCCTTTTTTTCTTCCTTTACTTCTTTAACTTCCTCGACAACTGCAACAGGTTCTGGTTCTCCTGTCATAATTCTATTAATCTTATTCGCATGTCTTCCTGCTTTCTGTAATAAATAATTAATTGTGTCATTTGAAACATAACCAATTTCAACAGCGAAAGGCAATGCTTTTCCAAAAGCAGTTTTCAATTTTTCAACTGTTCCTTCTCTGTCAATCTGAATATCTAAGTAAACTTTTTTTTCGTCTGCATCAAAACCAGCGAGGGGAACTAAACTTATTGTAAAAGGTTTAATATCAAGTTTAGATAAAATATCTGCAACAGGCGCTGAAATTTTTTCACCTTTCTTCGCAACAACTTTTGCTTGTTTGATTGTGATTTTCCCTTTATCAATTTGAATTAAAATCCCAACTGCACCCAACTCACTAATTGCTGGTCCTGGAATAAGTTCTGTTGGTCCTGCAGGAACTTCAATATCTTCTACTGCTTCTTGTCCAACTCTCGCTTTCGCCGGACTTTTACTATTAACAAGTTCAGCAGCTAAATCAAAACAATCAACATTTGAAAATAAAACCGCAACATTATCTTTAATTTTTTCTTTAATTCCTTTAATCTCTTCTTTTCCAGAATCATCTAAAGCCTTAAATATTAAATTTTTTTTAGGAACTTTTATAATTGCTTTTCCCCTAAGTTTTTTTGTAATTTCTTGAAACTGCGACGTAGGAATATTTTTTATTGAAGCAAGAAGAATTGTTCTATTTGTTTTTATCAAATTTATTAATTCTTTTACAACTTTCTTTTTTTCTTCTGAAACATGAGTAGTTTTTTTGTCAGTCATTTTAATCTTATTTTTTGAGGTTTAGTCATTGTGAATTTTAATTCAACATTTCTAATATTATCATTTCCCTTCGGCAATGCTTTCAAAACAGCGTTATAAATAGATAAAATATTTTCAATAGTTTCTTCATCTTTCATATTTTGTTTTCCAACAGGAAGTTTAATACTTGCTTCTTTTGTTTTGATTTTCACACTGCTGTTAATTTTTTCTTTTAAATCATTAATTGCTTTATCATTCACATCCATTAAAATTCCTAATTGTGGCGACGGCATTTTTCCAGCAGGACCCAAAACTCTACCAAAAGTCGTAGCAACAAACGGCATTAAACTTGCCTGAGCAATAAAAAAATCATATTTATCAATTAACTTTTTCATTTCTTTTTTATCAGAATATTTCTTAAATTCTGATTTCATAATTGTATCAACATTATTATTTTTTATTTCAAGAAAACCACAAATTTTTTTCTCTTTAATTTTATGAGGAACAGAAACAAAAAGGTTCACATTTTCTCTTTTAACGTCAAACTTTTGCAAATTGATAATTAAGTCAACTGACTGGTTAAATTTCCTTTCTTTATTTTTTCTTAATTCTACTAATGCTTGTTTTAATTCTTCGTTTAATTCCATCTTAAGTCTCCTACCTATGCACGAGAAACATAGAATTTATTTTCCGTGATGTAGTCAATGACAAAATCTCAAGAAAATTATGATTTATAAACTTTATCTTACCAGAGATTTATCACAATAATTTTTATAAACAAAACTTATCTTTTTTATTTATGGAATTTATAGCATTATTATCTTCGGGAGAAGGAAGTTGGGCGCAGGTTTCTGGTTTAATAAAATACGGCGACTGGGAAAAAATAATCTTATTGGGCGACGATTTTGCTTCAAAATTTCAGATTACAGAAAAAAGAGAAATTACTGAATTTATTAAAGTCGATTTGAAAAAGAAATTAAAAGATTTGAAAGAAGAATTTTCAAAAAAACTTAAAGGAAAAATCGACGGAACAGAAGTCGCACTTTCAATTGCATCTGGCGACGGAAAAGAGCACATGGCTTTAATTTCTGCGTTGATTAATTCTCCTGTCGGAATTCGTTTCGCAGCATTAACAAGAGACGGCGTTATTGATTTGTAATTATATTCTGTAATTAAGAAATTATTTTTTATGAACAAAAACGCAATCCTTAACTATGTCTCCATTTTGGACACACTCATCTGAATCATAATATCCTACTTGGTATGAGTGCAAATTTGTTAACATTCTCACGGGGGTAATTAAAGAGTCAATTTCTTCTTCAATCTTATCAGCATTCCTTATTTTTGCCCCTCTCATCGCAGGTTCTGTTCTATAAATTTTTGAATTTATTTTTTGTATTTGCCATTCGCTGACAATATGATACCCTCCTTTCTTTAGTACCCTCACGGATTCTCTAATTGCTTTTTTATTTTCTTCCATACTGCTATATGGGATTATTCCCAAAATCAAATCAAATGATTCATTTTCAAAAGTTTCTTTTCTTCTTCCTCTTTCGTATTCCGTCAATAAGAAATTAAATTCGGGCATTTCTAAAACTTCTCTTAAAGGTTTGATAATCATTCCAGAATTAGTATAAAGGGGAATTTTGATTAAATCTTTTCTTAAATTATTTGAATCTACCAGCACACAACTAATTTTAGTCATATCTTCTTTATTTAGTACTCTTTCAAGATTTGCGTAACCTCTATTAAGCCCTGTTGGAGAAATATCACTTAATAATAATTTAAAATCAATTCCAAGATAAATTAACTTTTTGACAACAAGCGGATTAAACTGATTCGGTCCAGTAGCCAAATCTAATATTCTTATTGATTGGTTATTCAAACAAGAAAATTCTTTTACTCGATTAACTATTTCTTCTAGGTGTTCTTGCTTATATTTTTCATAGTCTTTAAAATATTCTAAATTAATCATAAGAAAAGATTTTTTATATAGTTCTTAAAATTTACTCTTTCCTAATTTTCATATCTGCTTTATCTTTTCCTAAAAGAACAACTCTGCTTTCTTTTTTCTCGTCGAGGAATTTATATTCTGGCAAATATTTTAAAATCTGTTTTGAGAAATCTACCATCTCTTTGTGTGTTGGCATTTTGTCATAACTTAATCTTTGTCTCGCATAACCGACGCTCATAAATCCTTTCAATTCAACAAACATCGGATTTGTTTTCTTAATCATCTTTGCATATTTTTCTGGTTGAATCATATTCAAATCTCTTACAAGATTCATTCTGAAAACTGTTCTTGTTTTTCCCTTCAACTTCGACATAAGATTCAAACTTTTGTTCAATCTTTCCCATGCATCTTTCTTAGAACTTCTGTGAAATTTAACATAGAGTTCTTTATTTGGAGTATTAACAGAAATATACAATTGCGTCGGCAATTGTTTTTTTTCTTCGAGTTCTTTTAATTTTTCAGGATACAAACCATTCGTAACAAGAAAACTTGTTTTACCTCTTTTTCTTAATTCATCAATTAGCCCACCAATTTTTTCATAAACTGTCGGCTCACCGGAAAGTGAAATTGCAAACTGCATCGGCTCCTGCGCTTCTAAATATTTTTTCTGATTTGCTTTACTCAATTGTTTTTTTGGAGATTTATCATCTTTCTTAAATCCGATTAACAATTTTTTCTGCGCTTCAATACATCCATCAATAATTTCCGACGGAGAATCAACTTTACCAATTAGTTCATCGCCAACAGTAAGTTCAGTCGCGCGCCAACAATGAATACATCTGTTTGGACACCACATCACTGCAGGAGTCATCTGGCAACATAAATGTGCTTTTATTCCATAAAATTTTTCTTTATAACAAGTTCCTTCATCAAGAAGTGATTTTTTAGTCCATCTACAAATCTGAACAGCAGAATGTTTTCCAACAATTGCGTAATGTTGTTTCTTCAAACTTTTCTTAACTTTATCAGGAATCATAAAATTCCAGAGTTTTATTCTTTTTATTTTTTACTAACTTCTTCTAGTATATTCCCTGCTTCTTCACTAAGATTCATTCTAAAGACAGGAGAAATTCTAACTTTTTTTGATACAGATTTAATCTTTGCAATTAATTTTTTATTCATATCTTTCAAATTAAAATTCTCTTTTGCCCTCTCAATCTCTTTTCTAACTTTAGGAAAATAATAAAATACCTTCGCTGAATAAAATAAATCGATTATAAAATAAATACAAAAAATTACCACAACAATAATTTTCACAATTTCATTAATTTGATTTATTCCACTAAAAATTATCTTTTGTAAAACAAAAACCTGAAATAAAATTAACAATAACCAAACAGAACTCACAGCTAAAGAAATTCTTCCTTTAATATTAAATCGATAATCTGAATAATCCCACAATTTTATTTTAAATAACTTTTCTAGAAAAAAACCTGTAAAATATTCTATTCCTGTCGGAAGTAAAAAGTATGAAACTAATAAAAAAGATAAAGGAAAATTTCCAAAGAATAAATTAAAAAAATAAATTATCAAAGCTGTAAAACCATAAATCGGAATAAACGGCCCATATAAAAATCCTGTATTAGTAATCTCTTTTCTTTGAAGTAAATCAACAATCGCTTGAATTATCCAACCAATAAATGCACAAATTGCAAAAAATAAAATTAAATTCCAAACAGATTCCATTATCTAAAAAGATTAATCCCCCAGAAAATCATTGTCAATGCTAACAACAATAAAAATAATCCTGTCATTATTGAAAAAGCTTTCTTTGCTTTCTTCTCACTTTTTGTAATTGCTAAAACTGCAAGATAAAAAAATCGCCCACCATCGAAAATTCCAACAGGAAGCATATTAATTAAAGCGACGCTGAAACTAATTAAAACTAACCACCAAATTAAATTGTAAATTATTTCTGCACCATTAAAATTTTCTTTATAATACAAATTTGGATCTTTAAATGAAAAAATACTCATTACACTTTTTAAAACTCCAGAACCTCCTCTTATCATAAAACCAATACCCAAATATGCAACATTTTCATTTTCTGGATTTTCTTCCAAAATTATTTCATAATCTTTCAAAGAATCATTTTCAAGAGTAGTAATAACAACTTTTTCATTTGGAGAATATTTTGAAAGTTCTTCAGAAAGTTTTTCTTTGCTGTTCATTTCCACACCATTTATTTTTAAAATTATATTTCCCAAATTAGATTTTATTGCAGGAGAATCATCATATAAAAGAACATATTCTTCACTTTTTATCTGGCTTTCTAAGAAATTTTTAGTAAGAAGATATTTTTCTCCGTTCGCAATAATTTCATTGTTTCCTTCTTCTAAAGAATTTAAAATTGTTTCATAATTTGCGTTTTGAATAGATATATTATTTATAGAAGAAATTCCTACAAGTCCGACGCTGGAATACATATATGTATCAAACACAACTCCTGAAGAAGAAAATGCAACTCCAAAAAATAAAATTAAAATTATTAAAAATAAAATTCCAATAATCACATTAGCAAAAGTTCCAGCAGACAAAATTGCCATTTGTGGAAATATCTTTTTCTTTTCCATTTCTTTTTCATCAAGTTCTACAAACGCCGCCAAAAACACAGGAAGAAAATAAGGAAAAAATCCGAATCCAGTGGTTTTTATCTTTACATCTTTATTTACTGCAAAAATTCCGTGAGAAACTTCATGGCTAATTGCAACAATCGCGATTATAATTATCCAATAAATAAAATAAAATGGAGGAAGATAACTTAATTTGAAAATTTGCGGAACATACGGAAGCAAAGGCATTATCGGAGGAACTTTCACAAGTGAAACAATATTACTTTGAAAAATATAAATCCAAACAATTTTTCCAAAAAGATAAATCATAACTCCCATTAATAAAAATCCAGTTATAACAGAAACATAACTCAAGAAATTCAAAAGTTTTTTGTGTTTCTTACCAATATTATTAATTAATTTAATTCCCCAACTCGTCTTATACAAAAGTAAAAAACCTTCTTTCTTTATTTCTTTTCTTCGTTTATATAAAAAAATAGAAATAAAAATTGCAAATACAATTAAGAGAGTTATATCATAAATAAAAAAACTCATATTACACCTACTTTTTCTTTACTGTTCTGAACGCACCTTTTTTGCATTTTCTGCATCTGACTTTTCCTTTTAAGATTTTTTGAGGGTCTGCTCTCATTTTAGCATGACAATTTTTACAAATAAATACATTCTTGTAAAGTCGTGTTGTTGCTTCTGCTATTTTTGCCATTATACTTTCCTCTTAACTATTTTAGTTCCTTCAATATCCCAATATTCTACATTAGAATTTACTTCTAACTCATTTTTGATTTCTTCAGAACATGGAACTTCTAATGTTTCAAAACTTTCTAAATCCATTAAACTAACATCTTCTCCAATTGAAAGAACCTGTCCTTTTCTTTTGTCAACCATCGGAATTTCTAATCTGTCATGTCCTGGGATTACAAAAACTTTTTTATTTTCAGAAATTATTCCAACAGCTTCAATTCTACATTTAGCATGTCCGTGTTTTCCAGTTTTACTAATATCAATTTTTTTTATTGTGCACGGTTCATTATCTACAAGAATATTTGTTCCAACCTTCGCTTCTGTCGCGTTTATTATTTTTAAAACCATATTTTAATCAAAAAAAATAGATTTATAAACGTTTTTACTCAAGAAATAAAATGACACTTCAAAAAAAAGATTTTATTGAAATTGAATTTACTGGAAAAGTTAAGGGAGGAGACCTTTTTGACTCTAATGTAAAAGAAGATTTGAAAAAGTTAAATCCAGATGCAGAAGCAAAACCTTTTACTTTTTGTTTAGGCGAGGGAATGTTTATGAAAGGCGTGGACGAATTTTTAATTGGAAAAGAAATTGGGAATTACACAATTGAACTTTCTCCTGAAAATGCATTCGGGCAAAGAAATTTATCTTTCATTCAAAAAATTCCTATGAAAGTTTTTCAAGGACAAAACATCAAACCGCACCCAGGAGCTGTTTATAATTTCGACGGAAGAATTGCAAAAATTTTATCTGTTTCAGGTGGAAGAATCACTGCAGATTTTAATCATCCTCTTGCAGGAAAAGATATAATTTACGAAGTAAAAATCTTAAGAAAAATAGAAAACCTCGAAGAGAAATTAAAATCTTTTATAACATTCTTATTCAGAAAAGAATTAAAATTTTCTGTCGAAGGAAAAAAATTAATTCTCGAAGTAGAAAAAGAATTAT